>Ga0316188_10001276_pt1 | contig 11838 bp, 10 predicted proteins | sample Phiworburrow1_MG_FD_204933 | JGI IMG/M metagenome (GOLD analysis project Ga0316188, IMG submission 204933) | Coastal sediment microbial communities from Maine, United States - Phippsburg worm burrow 1 | ecosystem: Environmental > Aquatic > Marine > Coastal > Sediment | place: USA: Maine... | reverse complement strand
CACGCGGTGCTGCGCGAAGGCATCCGCCCCGACACGCTCCTGCTGCTCGGCCAGTTCGATCACTGGGCCACGCCGGTCGCGAGAGACTTCGGCATGCCGAGCATGAACTCGCTGGTGCCGATGTCGATGGAACTGACCGACGCGACCGGCTCGGGCGCCGACATCGTGCGCGTCGCGCTGCGTCGCGCGAAGGGCAAGCGATGACGCGCTGGGTGATGGTCGCGGACCTGCGCCGCTGCGTCGGCTGCCAGACCTGCACCGCGGCCTGCCGGCACGCGAACGCGACGCCGCCCGGCACCCAGTGGCGGCGCGTCATCGACATGGAGTTCGGCGAGTTCCCGGATGTCAGCCGCGTATTCGTGCCGGTGGGCTGCATGCAGTGCGAGGACCCGCCGTGCATGGACGTCTGCCCGTCGACGGCGACGAGAAAGCGCGCCGACGGAATCGTCTCGATCGACTATGACCTGTGCATCGGCTGCGCCTACTGCGCGCTGGCCTGTCCGTACCAGGCACGCTACAAGACGGATCGGGCAACTTTCGCCTACGGCGCGGGCGCCACGCCGAGCGAGGCGCAGCGCTTCGATGCCGCGCGGGTCGCGGTCGCGACCAAGTGCACCTTCTGCTCCGACCGGATCGACGAGGGGACCGCCAAGGGGCTGGTGCCCGGCGTGGACCCGGAGGCGACGCCGGCCTGCGTGAACGCCTGCATCGCCAGTGCGCTGCATTTCGGCGACATCGAGGACGCGCAAAGCAACGTGTCGCAGCTGCTCGCGGAGAATCGCAGCTTCCGCATGCACGAGGATCTCGGCACCGAGCCCGGTTTCTACTACCTGTGGGACGCGCGATGAGCTTCGGCCCGAACCCCTGGCTGCAGACGCAGTGGGACGCACGCGCGGCGACCAACTTCATGGCCGGTGGATCCGGGAGCGGCCTGGTCTTCGCGGGTGCGCTGGCGCAGATGGCCGGGGCACCGTCGGCGCTCTGGGGCGCGTGCGTGCTGCTCGGTCTCGCGCTCGTCGGCGCGGGGCTCACCGCGGTGTGGTTCGAGATCGGCCGGCCCTTGCGCGCGGTCAACGTGATCTTCAATCCGGGCAGCTCGTGGATGACGCGCGAGTCGATGGTCGCGCCGCTGCTGTTCGCCGGGGCGATGACGCTGTGGCTGTCGAGATCGGTGTTCATCGCGGCGGTGCTCGCGCTCTGCGCGCTCGCCTTCATGTTCGCGCAGGGGCGGATCCTGCGCGCCGCCAGGGGCGTGCCGGCGTGGTGCGACGCGTCGGTTCCGGCGTGGATGGTCGCGACCGGCCTCGTCGAGGGCGCGGGGCTCGCGCTCGCGATCGCGGCGCTGCTGGGGCAGGCGGCGAACTGGGCGGGGCTGGTCGTCGCGGGCATGTCGGTCGCGCGTGCGCTGGTCTGGGTCGCCTATCGACGGCGCGTGGACGGCTCGACGAGCGCGGGCGCGCGGCGCGCGCTCGACGCGATCGGGCTGCGGCTGGTGCTCGTCGGAACCTTGCCGCCGGTGCTGCTGGCGCTGCCGGGCGCGCTGTTCGACACGGGGTCCGGGGCGACGATGCAAGCGGCGCTGTTCGCGTCGGGCGCGCTCGCCTGGCTCGGCGGGTGGATCGCCAAGTACGGCCTGGTATGTCGCGCGTCCTACAACCGTGGCTTCTCGCTGCCGCACCTTCCGGCGCGGGGCCGACGATGAGCGCATGGGCCCGGCGATGATGGCGGTCGTGCGACCGGTCGGCACGGCGCGAGGGGCAGGCGGCGCGGGTGCGCCGGGGCCTGCGGCCGTCGGATCGCGTCCGGCCCTGGTTCGCGGGTCGCCGCAGCAGGCGCCGATGTTCGAGCCGGAAGTCGAGACGATGCCGCGCGAGCGGCTCGCGGCGCTGCAGCTGCGCAGGCTCAAGCGGGCGCTTGCGCACGCCGCCACGGTGCCGCTGCATCGTGCCCGGATGCGCGAGGCAGGCTTCGAGCCGGCAGCGCTGCGCTCGCTCTCGGACCTGCGGTCGCTGCACTTCACCGTCAAGACCGACCTGCGCGATCACTACCCGTTCGGGATGCTCGCGCGGCCGCTGGCGTCGCTGGCACGGCTGCACGCATCCTCCGGAACCACGGGAAAGCCGACGGTGGTCGGCTGCTCGGCGGGCGACATCGCGACCTGGGCAAGGCTGATGGCTCGCTCGATGGCGTGCGCCGGCGTTCGCCCCGGAGACCTGGTCCACAACGCCTACGGCTACGGGCTGTTCACCGGGGGCCTGGGCGCGCACTACGGGGCCGAGGCGCTCGGTTGTCCGGTGGTGCCGATGTCCGGCGGCAACACCGAGAAGCAGGTGGCGCTGATCGCCGACTTCGGCGCGACCGTGCTCTGCTCGACGCCCTCGTACGCGCTCGCGATCGCCGAGGAAGCCGAGCGAATGGGCGTCGACCTGCGTGCCGGCCCCTTGCGCGTCGGACTGTTCGGCGCCGAGCCCTGGAGCGAAGCGATGCGCGCCGAGATCGAGCGGCGCCTGGGGCTGAAGGCGATCGACGTCTACGGGCTCTCGGAGATCATGGGCCCCGGCGTCGGGATCGAGTGCCACGAGGGGCCGTGCGGGCTGCACGGCTGGGAGGACCACTTCGTCTTCGAACTGGTCGATCCGGAGACCGGCGCGGCGGTGCCGGAGGGCGAGGCGGGCGAGCTGGTGGTGACGACGCTCAGCCGCGAGGCGCTGCCGATGGTGCGCTACCGCACGCGCGACATCACCCGGATCACCACCGAGCGGTGCGGCTGCGGGCGCACGCATCTGCGGCTGCGCAGGATCACCGGCCGCAGCGACGACATGCTGATCATTCGTGGCGTCAACGTCTATCCGTCGCAGGTCGAGTCGGTGCTGGTCGGCCTCGAGGGGACCGCGCCGCACTACCTGCTGGTCGTCGATCGCGAGGGCGCGATGGACCGGCTGACGGTCGAGGTCGAACTCGACCCGGCAGCGGTGCCGGCCGCGGACCGGCACCCGCGCATGGCCGCCGACATCCGCCATCACCTGAAGGCGATGATCGGCGTCACCGCGCGCGTCGTGTTGCGTCCTCCGGGGACGATCGCACGTTCGGCGGGCAAGGCGGTCCGGGTGCGGGACCTGCGCGCGAGCGCGCCGCGCTGAGCGGGGCGACCCCGCCGCGATCGCGGGTCTGGCGAACATGCTGGCACTGCCCACCGATGCCGCCGGCCGAAGCCGGCTGCTCCCGGCGTCGCTGCCGTTTCGACACTTCGCGGCCGGCGCGGTGTTCCAGCTCGCGGGCTGGCTGCTGCTCGCATTCGCCCCCGAGGGCGTCGCCGCCTACACCGGTGGGCCCGGTCCTTCGCTCGCGGCGCTGCACGCGTTCACGCTGGGCGCGCTGACGATGACGGCGCTCGGCGCCGGGCTTCAGCTGCTGCCGGTCGCCACGGTGCAGCCGGTGCGTGCGGTCGGCCTGGCAAAGCTTCTCTGGTGGCTGCTCTGCGGGTCGCTGACGCTGTTCATCGCGGGCGTGGCGCGCGTGGACACCGCGATGGCCGCGGCCGGCGCGACCGGAACCGGCGTGGCGCTCACCGCACATGCCGGTCTGATCGCCGCAAACCTGCTCGCTGCGCGCCGCTTCAGCGCGATGATCGCTTACGCCTGGTGCGCGCTGATCGCGCTGCTCGCCGTGATCGCGAGCGGCCCGGCGCTCGCGCTGCAGTGGCGGCTCGGCTGGCTTGCGGATTCCCGCGCGGTCGCGCTCAGCCACCTGATCGTCGCCTGCTACGGCTTCCTCGGCCTGCTGACGGTCGGCTATTCGTACCTGCTCGTGTCGATGTTCATGGTCGCGAAGGCACCGCCGGAGCGGGCGCAGCGCGCGCTGCTCGTGGTCGGCGCGACCGCGATCGCCGGATGCGGCGGCCTGGCGTTCACCGGGGTCTGGCCAGCCGGGATCGCGGGCTTCGCACTGCTCGGGCTGGCCGCGGCGGTGGTGTACGCGGTGCAGATGATGCGGCTCACCGCGCGGCGCCGCAGTCGCGTCGCGCCGTGGTCGCTCGCGCTGATGCGCTTCGCCTGGTTCGCGCTGCCGGCCAGCGTCGCGCTCGGGGCGGCGATCGCGGCCGCGGGTGCCGCCGGGGCGGTCGTGGAGCTCGGCGTGGGGCAGGGGGCTCAGCAGGCGGCGCTCGGCGGACTGCTGACGCGCCTGCTGTCCTCGGGCGCCGGCCACGCGGTGTTCGTCGTGCTGACGGTGCTTGGTTGGCTCGGCAGTTTCATGCTGGCGGTGGCGCTGCGAATCGTGCCGTTTCTCGCGTCGGTCCACGCCAAGCTGCGCCACGGGCGGCTGCCGCTGACCTCCGCGATGACGCCGGCGGCCGCGGCCCGCACGGTGGCGATCGGGCATCCGCTGGCCGTCGTGACGCTGCTCGGCGGACTGATCGCCGGGAGCGACCGGCTGGTGAGCCTTGCCGGGGTGATCGGCGCTGCGGCGTCGCTCGCCTTCATCGCCTTCCTCATCGGCGTGCTTCGGCGCGCAGGCGTCCCCGGACCGGGTGCAGCGGGGTGGCGCGAGCGGGCTTCGTCTCCGACGCCCGGCGAGGGCGGGTGAACGCGTTCGCGTCGAAACCGCGGCGCGTAGCCGGGCCCTGCCTGGCGATGCGTACCCGGTGGTGCGGATCCGGCGACGTTCGATGCGAATCCCGCGTTATTGACTCTGCGGGTAATTCTGGTATCGTAATACCAAATTAAGCCAACAGCCAACAGCGGATCCCCATCCGCCGATTCGGGGAGTGACCGATGGAATTCAGGCGCCAGACCACGCGGAGACTGCACGAGGAGCACGAGACGAGCTTCGACGCGTGTACGCGGCTCGAGCAGGCGCTGACGGCGCGCGCGCGCGGCGGCGCGCCGGCGGCCGGAGACCCGCAGTGGGGCTCGCTGGCACGGGGCCTGGACGCGGAGCTCGGCGCCGAGGTCCTGCGCCACTTCGATTTCGAGGAGCGCTCGCTCTTTCCGCTGCTCGAGGAGGGCGGCGAAGGCGACATCGCGTCGCTGCTGATCGAGGAGCACGACGCGATCCGCGAATGCTCCGCCATGCTGCGCCCCATGCTGGCACGATCGCGCGAGACCGCACTCGACGCGCAGGAATGGCGGGTGCTGACGATGCTCGGCAGGGAACTCGCGGAGCGGCTGGTCTCGCACGCGCAGAAGGAGGAGATGGCGCTGCTGCCGGCGCTCGACGATCTTCTCGACGACGACCGCGACCGGGACCTGTTCAACGAATACGTGCTTGCCTGACACCACCGCGGGCGCGCAGCCGCGACGACCCGCGAACACGACAATGGAGCCGACCATGGCCGACCCCACCCAGCAACCGACTTCGGCGGCGGTGACCTTCCGCCCGCTCGAGGCCAAGGACCTGAACCGGGTCGTGTCGATCGACGCGGCGCTCTCGGGCAACCGGCCCCGGCGCGCTTACTTCGAGCGCAGGCTGCAGGCGGCGATCAGGGAGCCGCAGATGCACCTGCAGTTTGCGGCGGAGCACGCCGGCGTTCTGGTCGGCTACGTGCTGGCCCGACGCATGCGCGGCGAATTCGGGCGGGAGGCGGAGGCGCTGCGACTGGCGGTCATCGGGGTGGAGCCCGGCGAACAGCACCACGGGGTGGGCGTCGGCCTGCTGCACTGCCTCGAGGACTGGTGTCGTCGGCACGGGCTGCACGAGATCCGCTCCCAGGCCCACTGGAAGCATCACGCGATGCTCGAATTCTTCGATCACGCGGGATTCTCGCTGGGACGCAATCACGTGATCGACTGCGAGGTCCACGCCGGTCCGCTGGTCGCGGCGGGCGGGAGCGCGGAACCCTCGGAGCGCGACGACCGGCACGAAGTCGACTACAGCGATCCGGCCGCCAACGATTTCGAGGCGCTGCCGCGAGATCGGGTCGACGTGAGGATCCTGCAGCGCGAGGACGCCGCTGCGCTCGCGCGCATCGATCGCAAGAACACCGGGCACGACCGCTCGGCCTATCTGGCCCAGCTCGTCGACGAGGCGCTCGACGAGTCGTCGGTGCGCGTATCGCTGGTGGCTCGCGTCGACGGGATCGTGCGAGGCTTCGTGATGGCCAAGGCCGACTTCGGGGACTTCGGCCGGACCGAGCCGGTGGCGGTCATCGACACGATCGACGTCGATCCCGACACCGCCGGGCAGGGGATCGGCAGCGCGCTGCTGTCGCAGTTGTTCGTGAACCTTCAGGCGCTGCAGGTGGTGCGCGCCGAAACGGTGGTGTCGCTCGAGAACCTCGGCCTGCTTGCGTTCCTGCATCGCCGCGGATTCGAGCCGTCCGAGCGGCTGGGGTTCGTGCGCCGGGTGCAGTGACGCGCGGGCGCGACAAAGACGCCAAGAAGACGAAAGAAAACTGTTCCCGATTGATTTATCGCAAAGATTTCGTCGGCACGAATAGTTACGATCTGTTCACACCGTCCTCCTGGTGTTTTGGGGTGATCGACCGGCGACGAGCCGGCCGCTCACCCTTTCTTCTTTCTGGCGGCCGCGGCTCACGCGGCGGCGCGCTGCTGCAGCGCGGCCAGCTTGTGGTGCCGGTAGTCGCCCCAGATCGCCGCCCCGATTGCGCCCGCATAGATCGAATCGGGGTGGCTGATCGCCTGCACCTGGATCTTTTCGTTGACCATTTCCTCGCCGATCGCCGCGAGCAGTCCGCTGTCCAGCGCCAGTCCGCCGGTGATCAGGACCGTGCCGTCCTTGATGCCGGTGACCTTGAGCAGCTTGACGATGCGCGACGCCATCGACAGGTGGATGCCCTTGAGGATGTCGGCGGTGGCGATGCCGCGCGAGACCATGTTGATCACGTCGGTCTCGGCGAGCACCGCGCAGATCGAACTCACCTTCTCCGGATCGCTCGACGTGCAGGACAGCGTGCCGATCTCCTCGAGTGCGACGCCGAGGTAGCGGGCGATGTTCTCCAGGAACTGCCCCGACCCGGACGCGCACTGGCTCGTCATCTTGTACGACAGCACCTTGCCGCGCTCGTCGACACGGATCGCGCGGCCGTTCAGCGCGCCGACGTCGAATACCGCCTTGGCCTGCGGCGCCAGGAACACGCCGCCTCTGGCATGCGTCGTCATCGAGTAGAAGTGGCCGGTCGCGAAGCTGACGTTCTCGCCCTCTCCGGTGGTGGCGATGTAGTCGATGTCGCCGGCCTTCAGTCCGCCCTCTTCCAGCACCTCGTCGAAGCCCTTCGTCGCGAGCTCGAACGGGTCGCGCTTGCGGATGCGCTCGCAGCGTTTCGCGATCCAGCGATGGTCGTCGCCCTGGTGCTCGAACAGGGCGGTCTTGACCGCGCCTGAGCCGATGTCGATGCCGATCGAATAGGTCATTGCGTCTGCTCCTGCCGGTTCCGGTTCAGGCACTCGCCGCCGCGCCGGCCGCCTTCGCGGGCGGGGCGGCCGTGTCGCGATGCACCGCGGTGAGGCCCTCGTCGACGACCGCGCGCTGCGCGAAGGTCGCCGCGCCGAGGGCGCCGGTGAATATCGAGTCCGGGTCGATGTTCAGCGTGACGTCGCCGTAGTTCTCGGTGATCAGGTCGCGCAATGAGCGCACCGCCGCCTCGTTCTTCGCCACGCCGCCGGTGAAGGTGAATTCGTTTCGCACGCCGCCGGAGCGCGCGAGGATCGACATCGCGCGAAGAATGATCGCGCGGTGCAGGCCCTGCAGGATGTCTTCGCGCTTTTCGCCGAGCGCGAGCCGGTCGCGCAGCTCGGCGCCGGCGAAGACGGTGCAGGTCGAATTGATCCGCACGGTGCGGGTGGCCTTCATCGCGATCGGGCCGAGCTCGTGCAGGCCGACGTTCATCTCGTCCGCGATGTAGCCGAGGTAGCGTCCGCAGCCGGCCGCGCAGCGGTCGTTCATCTGGAAGCTCTCGACGATGCCCTTGCGGTCGACCTGGATCGCCTTGGTGTCCTGGCCGCCGATGTCGAGCACCGTCGCGGTGTTCGGGTACATGATGTGCGCGCCGAGCCCGTGGCACAGGATCTCCGAGCGGATGTGCTCCTTGGAGAAGGGCAGCCGGGCGCGTCCGTAGCCGGTGCCGACCACGTAGGTCTCCTCGAGGTCGGTGTCCAGCACGCGACGGATCGGCGCGACGAGCGCGCCGCGCTGGGCCGCCGCCTGCGGCAGGCGCGCGAAGGTTCGCTCGAGTGCCAGTTCGAGCTGGCCGTGCATCGATTCGCCGTAGACGCGGTTCTCGACTTCGATGATCGAGCGGTCGAACACGTTGAGCAGCATGTCGTAGCGCAGTCCGGCGTCCTTGGCGACTTTCTCGCCGATCGCCAGATACCGGCTTCCCGCGATGTCGCGGAAGAAATCGGACTTTCTCGTCGCGCCGAGCGCGAACATCGCCGGCGCCTCTTCGCGCAGTGTGCCGAACACCCGGGACAGCGCGTCGTGGACCGCGTTGGCGTCCCCGCCGAAGTGCGCCATTTCGACGTTTCTCTGGCAGACCGTCTCGAGATCGGCGAGCTGCTCGAGAAACTGCTCGAGCCGGAAGTCGCGCTCGTACTGGCCGATGAATTCGTCCAGCCCGCCGTTCAGCGCGCCGGACTCGCTGATCGCGCCGCGAAACAGATTGAAGCGCGCGCTCGCCAGCGCCTCCTGCTTGGCGATCGCCGCCGCCGTATCGTAGTTGGAGCGCGAGTTGGTGATGCCGCGCCCGAGAATCCTGAGCGACTCGTCCAATACCACCGCCTTGGTGGTCGTCGAGCCCAGGTCGATGCCGATGAAGCAGCGCATGTCCTTCCTCCGTCGATGCGTTCGCCGTCGCCGATTCGCGGCCGGCTCAGTGCGTGCTGCCCGAACGCTTCTGGTGGATCATCTGGAAGTAGCTTTCCAGGCGATTCTTCACGTTGGCCGCCGAGAAATAGCGCGGGTCGACCAGGTCGGTTTCGATGAACGCGGCCGGCTTGCCGGTGCGTTTCTCGACTTCGCGCAGCACCAGCAGCTGGCCCGCCGAGAAGCTGTTGCAGCTCTTGATCGAGTTGATCAGCAGCCCGTCGGCCTGGTACTCGTCGAGGTACCGGCAGATCATGTCGACCCGGCTGGGAAGGTTGAGGTTCGTGTAGCAGCCCAGGCAGTACTCCGCGAGCGACTCCAGCGGCCGGTCGGGGTCGTGGCGAAAGCCGAAGTCGTACACGCCGCCGACCTTGGAGTAGGTGCTCGCGACGACGACCGCACCGTCGTCGTAGAACATCTTCCAGAACTCCCGGAAACTGGTCCAGTTCGGCGGCCCTTCGACGACCAGCCGGTACTTTTCCTCTCCCATCTCGCCGTCCGGCGTCATCGGCCCCTTGCCCAGCCGGATCCGCTCCTCGATCTCGCTTCTCAGCGTCGCGTAGTACTGGGTCGCTTCGGGGGTGCCGCGAAACGCGGTGAAGATCGGTCCGATGTAGTAGACCGCGCCGAAATAGCCGTCGATCGGGCTCGGGCGGTGCTTGGCCGACTGAAGGGTCCAGACGAGGTCTTCTTCGGCCTTCGCCGACTCGCGCATGTACTGGCGCAGCCTGTCGATGTCGAACTTCACGCCCGAGATGCGCTCGAGCGTGGGGATCACGGTGTCCTTCAGCTGCTTGACCACGTAGTCGCGCATGTTCGGGTTGATCCTGCCTTCACCCTGGTACGGGACGTGGAGCATCACCGTTTCACATCCGTAGCGTTGGCGGATCAGCTCGAACCACTTCATGAAGGTGAAGCAGCCGGTGTAGGAGAGCAGCAGCAGGTCGGGGCGCGGCAGCGCTTCGCCGGTCGGGCCGATCTCGCCGCCCATCATCATGCCGAGGTCGGCCTTCACGTAGGTGCAGACGTCCTCGGACTGGCCGTCGCGCTCCGCGTCCATGATCATCTTCCCCGACTTCTTGCGCATGCCGTTCTGCAGCGCATTGGTCTCGGGCAGGCTGCGCGCGAAGTCGAAGCACATCAGCAGCTCGTTGAGGTTGCCGGGCACGAAGGTCGCCGAGACCTTGCGGTTCATCTCGTGCGCGGTCGCGAGCTCGTGGTAGTTGCGGTTGATCAGTTCCTTCTGCAGCCACATCGCGTCCTCTTTCTGGACGGCGGCGGGCTTCTTCGTGCTGGTCGGCGGGGTGATGATCGTGTTCATGCTGCGCTCCAGAGCTTGATCGAATCGGCGAAGGTGCCGGCCTGTTCGCGGATCGGCGCCATCTGCCCCGAGTTTTCCGCGTACTTGAACGCGGTGTAGGGCACGTTGTGCGCCGCGAGGACTTCCTGCAGCATCGGCCGTTCGAGCAGCGCCGGGTCGCAGAACGACGGGGCCGCGAAGATGACGCCCTCGGCGCCCTTGTCGGCCACCTGCTTGAGCAGGAACTGCCCCTTGTCTTCCTTGCGTGTCTCGTACTTCGCCGAGGTCGACGCCGAGTGGTGCAGGAAGGCTTTCGACAGGTTTTCCAGCGGGTCGCCGTCCGAGGGAACATCGCACAGCAGCCAGCGGCTCACCAGCATGAAGTCGTCCTCGACGACATAGCAGCCGGCCATCTCGATCGACTTGATCAGGCCCAGCGGCGGCTGCTCGCAGAAGGTCCCGTTGAGGACGACGCGCGCGTTGTCCCGCTTCGGACGCTGTTCGGTCTGCGCCGCCGCGAGGTAGTCGCGAACCAGCGCGGTGTGCTCCTCGACCGGCAGCACCATGCCCGCGCGCTGCAGCAGGTAGACCTCGGAGGTCGGCGCCTGCCAGGGCTCGCGCGCGCGGTAGGCGTAGAGCTGCTCGAGCACGCGGCGATTCTCGTTGTAGACCTCGATCGAGCGGTTGATCGCCTCGTCGGTGATCTCGCGGCCACCGAGCCTGGCGAGGTCTTCGCGAATGGCCTGCATCTCCTGCGTGTAGAAGCGCCCGCCGATGTCGTCCTCGTAGTTCTGCGGGACGTCGAAGTAGCGGACGTACTTGTCCTTGAACAGCATCTGCCACATGCCGGAGAGGTTGCGGATCACGTCGCAGATCGACGGAAACAGCATGCCGTCCAGGCAGTCCAGCCGCCCGGTCAGGCCGAGCTCGATCGTCGAGCGCGGGATCCGGCAGATGTAGCTCTGGTAGTAGGCGTCGCCCTGGATCACCTCGAGCTGGTCGCCGCCGCCGAGGATTCCGACCGGCAGCATCCCGGCGGCGTGGATGATCTCGCGCGGCACGTAGACCGGCATGTAGCCGATCGCCCTGCGGCCCGGCTGCGCGGCCTTCCAGGCCTGGACGGTCTTGAAGTCCAGGTCGTCGTACAGCGCCTGGCAGCGCTCGACGATCTCTTGCACGGTGCTCATGGCGTTCGGCTCCTTGGGATCAGCGATGCGCCCACTGCGGCGGCCTGCGCGCGATGAACGCGTTCAGCCCCTCGTTGGCGTCGTGGGTGCTCATCAGGACTTCCAGGTACAGGCGCTCGACCTCGGCGATGCGTCGCACCGCTTCGTCGCAGTACGGCGCGCGCACCGCCCGCACCGCCAGCGCCAGGGACTTCGCGCTCTTGTCCGCCAGGTGCCGGTCGAACCAGTCCAGCGCGTGGGCGCTCGGGTCGTCGGCCAAGGCTCTGACCAGCCCGAGTGCGAGCGCCTCGGCGGCGTCGATCGAGCGGCCGGAGAACAGCATGTCCTCGGCGGCAGCCTGGCCCACGCGCATCGGCAGCAGGCAGCTCGCCGCCGGCGCGAACACGCCGAGCCCGATCTCCGGCTGGCCAAGCTTCGCGTCGGGCGAGGCGAACAGCAGCGAGCCCGCCATCGCGACTTCCAGTCCGCCGCCCAGGCACTGGCCCCGAATCGCGACCAGGATCGGGACCGGCCACTCGAGCATCGCGCGCA
>Ga0316188_10001275_pt1 | contig 11839 bp, 14 predicted proteins | sample Phiworburrow1_MG_FD_204933 | JGI IMG/M metagenome (GOLD analysis project Ga0316188, IMG submission 204933) | Coastal sediment microbial communities from Maine, United States - Phippsburg worm burrow 1 | ecosystem: Environmental > Aquatic > Marine > Coastal > Sediment | place: USA: Maine... | reverse complement strand
CGTGGCCGCAGCGCGCGAAGGCAAGCCGATTCCCTACGGCACGGTGCTTACGCTGACCGCCTATGCAGCCAAGGTGAATCCCAACGGCGTGCCGCTGAAGGACGCCGGCGGCCGCTTCATCAAGGACAAGCTGGTCGCCGTCAACTCAATGATGGAGGGCCATGGTTTCGGCGCCGACATCCCGGCGCAGCTCCGCGACGGTGACTGGATCTACCAGTTGTTCAGGCCCGACGGCAAGGTCAACGACAAGGGCAACCTGACCGGCTGCTATCAGTGCCACCTGCCGTTCGTCAAGGACGACTACCTGACCAGCCTGACCAGCCTGGCCAAGCTGGCGGGCCAGGTTCCCCGGCGACGCGCAACCGGTGGCACTCTCCGGCGCCGGCGACGTGACTATCAAGGACTTCGTGTTCGGGCCGGCGAAACTGAAGCTCACTGCCTGCCAGCCGGTGACCTGGACCAACGTCGACGACATGCCACGCCAGATCAGCGTCGTCGGCGGCAGGGACCGCAGCGGCGTGATCCTGAAGGGCCAGAGCGCCAAGCTGCAGTTCGACGAGGCCGGCAACATTGCCTATGTCTGCGGGCTGCATCCGGGCATGAAGGGCACGATCGAGGTCGTTGCCAAGTAAGGCCGGGCCGGGCACCGATTCGCAAGGGGCAACACCGCGCGGCGCCACGTCAAGGGCCGATGTTGCGCCCTTGGGCATCCAACTCTGCAAGCTCGTCGCGGGGGCAGTGAAGACATCGACGCTGCCAAGCACGCTTTCAGCAATCTGCGCCCTGCAAGCTCCGCGGGCCGTCAATCAGCAGCGGCCGATGTTGTTCGAACCGACGACGGCCATGAGGGTCTGGGGCATCAGTGGCGCCAGCTTCGACATGGTCGATGCGAGCGACTACGAAACAGTCAAGCTGGGCATCGAGGAGATCTGGGAGTTCCGCAACGAGAGTCGCGGCTCGACAATGGACAGTGTCATGCCGCACTCGATGCATGTGCGTGGCGTGCGGGTCCGAATCCACTCGCGTTCGGTTTCCACTGCCTTCACCGGCAACCATGAAAGCGTCAGCAAAGGCTTCGTCGACACAGGCTAAAAGGACACGGCGCTAGCGATGCCCGACGAGTGGCTACGCAACATATTGCGTTTCGAGGACTACCCGGGGCCGTTCCTTTACCAACGCCACATGCCGCAACAAGAGGGCACCGGCCTGATGTGCAACTGTCGCGTGCGCTCGCCGTGACGAACCGGCAATAGGAACGTTCTTACCCAGACGGGCTCAAAGCCTGGTCTGTCAAACAAGGAATGGACGTTGAACACGAGGCATGCATTTATGGCCTTGGCGGCCGGTGTTGTTCTATCAGGTGCGGCGGTCGCCCAGCCCTATGGCGGTGGGCCCGGCATGATGGGTGGCTACGGTGGCGGCTATGGCATGGGCCCGGGCATGATGGGCGGCTATGGCGGCGGCTACGGCATGGGCCCCGGCATGATGGGTGGCTACGGCAACGAGGCCTACGCCGGGCTGAAGCTCAGCGCCGAACAGCAGAAGAAGATCACCGCGATCCAGAAGGAAACATCCAAGGCGATGTGGCAGTTGGTGGGGACGATGCACGAGCAGGGCTATCACATGCACGGCATGTTCGGCCCCGGTGCGTTCGACGAGGCGGCGGCGCGCAAGGCGTTCCAGACGATGCAGGAGACGCAGAAGGCAATGTTCGACATGCAGCTCGAAGGGCACAAGAAGATGGACGCCGTGCTGACCAAGGAGCAACGCGATCAGTTGCGCCGTTGATCCGCGGGCCGGTTGCGGCCAAGGAGATGTTCGATGTGGAACGGCAACATGATGGGGTGGGGCGACGCCGGGTTCTTCGGCCTGGGCCACCTGCTGTGGTGGGCACTGGTCATCGGTGGCGTGATCGTCTTCGTGCGTTGGCTGATGCGCAACGGCTCGCGCAGTGGCGATGACGGTGCATACCGAGCATTGTCGATTCTGAAAGAACGCTACGCGCGCGGCGAGATCGACAAGGCCGAGTTCGACATGCGCAAACGCGATATCGCCTGACAGCGCCGAAGGCGGCTCTAGCCCAGCGGTGCGTGGGTCCGCATCCCGTGATCGAGAAGATTCGCGGGCATCAATTGAAGGGAATCTGCGCCGACGGCATGTTCACTGGCGATCGACATCGCGTGCGCGGCGCCAGGGATGATGTTCAGGTAGGTCGCCATGTCGACGCCCGGCACGCCGCCATTGGCGCGGCAGGTCGCCCCGGCCATCGCGCTGTCGGCGCCGTGGTGGATGAAGCACATGCGGTTCCTTGCCGTCAGCTCGTGCACAAAGCCCCGTGCTTGGTGATGCGGCATCTCGATGCCTGTCCAGTGGAAGTGCGAGTAGGAACCGGGTTGCGGAATCTCAGGCCGGGGCATCGCGAACATCGGGTGGTCATGCATCGGACGGTGCGAAAACACAGCCTGCGCCGGTTTCCCCTCCATCATTCAGCCGACCACGCAGTCGTCGGGCACGGCGTTGCAGTTGACGTGGCCGGCCACCTTATCACCGTTGGTCGTGACGACCCCTGTATAGCGGACATATAGGGACCCGCAAAGGTTGCCGTCGGAACTCAGGCGCGATTGCTGGTGGGTATCGAAGTCATTGCCGAAGAGGAACGGATACGGCGCGGCGTGGCTGCGCCGGGAGTACATTCGGCCGGCGTCGGCGCCCGACACCGCGAACAATGCAACGGCGCCGAGCAGGACACGAAGAGCCTTGGCCACGGTGCTTCTATTGGAGCGGAACGCGGTTATCAACCGTGTCGATTCACGGCACGCGGCGCACCCGTCGGCTAGACCAAGCTTAAGGCTGCTGACCACCCGCCCGGAAGTGGAGATATCGACTTGTGGGGAGGATCGGCCCTGGATTCGCGTCGAGATGAGGGTGGTCAGATTTCCCATGCGCCGCGGGGCGCGGGCGGTGCATCACGCAATGACCGCCTGCGCAGCTCGGGCTGCCGGCACCGGTGCGACCGCGGGCAAGAACGATCCGGGCTTCTTCTGCCGCAGGGCGACGCCGTTGCGCACCGCCACCACCTCGGCCATGACGGCCACTGCGATCTCCGCCGGCAGGCGAGCCCCGAGGTCCAGGCCGATCGGCCCGTGCAGGCGTGCGATCTGCGCGTCGTCCAAGTCGAACAGGCGCAACCGCTCGATCCGCCTGGCGGTGTTCCCGCGCGAGCCCAGGGCGCCGACGTAGAAGGCTGGCGAGCGCAGCGCCTCCAGCAGCACGAGGTCGTCGAGCTTAGGGTCGTGCGTCAGCGCCACGACGGCACTGTGGGCGTCGAGCTGCATCTCGAGCACCAGGTCGTCGGGCATCGCACGGCTGAAGCGCGTGCCCGGTAGCTCCCAAGCGGCGGCATGCTCTTCCCGCGGGTCGCAGCAGGTGACCTCGAAATCGAGGCCCTGCGCCATCTGCGCCACGGCGCGCGAGAGCTGGCCTGCGCCCACGATCAGCAGCCGCCAGTGCGGTCCGAAGACGGCGCGCAGGCGCCGTCCGTCGAAGGCGAAGCCATCTCCCCTGGCCGCTGGCTCCAGCCGGCTGCGGCCGTTCTCGAGGTCCAGCGTGCGCGCCACGATCTCGTGGCCCGCGGTGCGCGCGAGTAGCTCGTCAATCCACGACGCGTCGTCCAGCGGCTCCTGCAGCAGGCGCAAGCTCCCGCCACAAGGCAAGCCGAAACGAGCGGCGTCTTCCTTCGTCACGCCGTAGCTCACCAAGCCGGGACTTTGCGGCCACTCGCCGTGGCGCAGACGGTGCACCAGATCGTCCTCGACACAGCCGCCCGAAACGGAGCCGGCGAGGCGGCCGTCCTCGGCCAGCGCCAGCAGCGCGCCGGGAATGCGCGGCGCCGAACCCCAGGTTTCGACGACCGTCACCAGCCACACTCGCAGGCCGTCGCGCCGCCAGCCGGCGGCCCGGCGCAGCACCTCCCGATCGAGGCTGTCCATCGCGACCCGACGCTCAGGCGGCGAAGAACGGCAGCGTGCGCACGCGCGTGCCCGTCAGGCGCGCGACCGCGTTGGCCAGCGCCGGCGCCAGCGTCGGCACGCCCAGCTCGCCGACGCCGCCGATTGGTACGCTGCGGTCCAGCGGCGCATTGCGCTGCACGATGGTCACCGCCACCTGCGGCATCGCGCCGATGCGGATCATGCGGTTGGTGTTGAAGTTGCGCCGCTGCGCCACGCCGGCGGCGAAGGTCTGCTGGCCGTACAGCGCGGCATTGATGCCGTGCACGACGCCGCCGGTCAGCTGCGCCTCGACGTTGGCCGGGTTGACGACCAGCGTGCAGTCAATCGCCAGCGACACGCGCTGGATCTTGAAAGACGTGGCCGACGTGCCCGACACCTCGACCACGGTGGCCACAACGCTGTTGAACGCGGCGCCGATCGCGATTCCGCGCGCGCGCCCCGACGCCAGCGCTGAGCGCCAGCCGCCGAGCGTGGCTGCCGCCTCGAGCACGGCCAGCCAGCGAGGATCGGTCAGGCGTGCGCGGCGGAACTCGTACGAGTCGAGGCCGGCGGTGCGGGCCAGTTCGTCGACCATCGACTCGACGGCGAAGGTGTTGATCGACGCGCCCACCGAGCGCCAGAAGCCGACCGGGATCGGCGAAGGGTGGCTCACCCATTCGACGCGCCGCGCGCCCAAGTCGTAGGGCAGCGCGTGGCTGGCCTCGTAACCCTGGCTGTCGCCCTTGGGCCCGAGCACGCTGCCGCGCTGCGCCAGGATCGACGGCGAGACGTTGCGGTACTGCCAGCCGACGACGCGATTGCCCGTGTCCAGGCCGGCGCGCACCTTGACCACGGCCATCGGGCGGTACTGGTCGTGCGTGTAGTCCTCCTCGCGCGACCAGACGAGCTGCACCGGGCGCTTGACCACCATCGCGACCTGCACCGCTTGCGCGATGAAGTCCACCTCCGCCTTGCGTCCGAGCCCGCCGCCGAGCAGCGTGGTGTGGAACACGACCTGCGACTCGGCCAGGCCCGTCAGGCCGCACACCATGGCGAGCGCGTTGCGCGCGGTCTGCGACGGCGCCCAGACCTCGCAGCGAACGCCGGGCGTGTAGTCGACGGTGCAGTTGAGCACCTCCAGGCACGCATGCGACACGTAGGGCAATGTGTAGCTCGCCTCCATGATGCGGGTGCCGGGCTGCGAAAGTGCGGTCGCCGGGTCGGCGGTACTCGCTTCCACCGTGTACAAGGTGCCGGGCGGATTGGCCGCGCCGGCTGCGTACGGCGTCGCCTGGGTCATCAGCGCCTGCGCGTCGGCGACGAATTGGGCACTGTTCCAGCTGGCCGCCGCGGGTGGCAGGTTCCACTGAAGCGACAGGCCGCGGGCGAGTCGCATCGCGTCCCAGGTGGTCCCGGCCACGACCGCCACCGCGTTGACGTTGCCGGCCCGCTCCGCGCCGCGGCCGGTGCCGGCCGCCACGCTGACCGGCACCACGGCCAGCGCGCCAGCGGGCGCCGACGGCGTTGCCGCCAGCGTTCCGCCGAAGGTCGGGCAGTGCCGTATCGCGGCGAAAAGCATCCCCGGAACGCGCACGTCCAGACCGTAGACGGCGCTTCCGTCCACCTTTGCCGGGATGTCCTGCCGCGGCAGCGACTGGCCGATCACGCGCAACTGCTCGTCGGGCACCAGCGGCGCGCTGGAGGGCGGCTTGAGAAATGCCGCATCTGCGGCCACCGCACCGTAGGTCAGCGCGGCACCGCTGGACAGGTGCCGGATCACGCCGTCGGCCACGGCGTAGTGGCTGCGATCGGCGTCGCCGACACGGTTCATCGCCGCCTGCACGAGCGTCTCGCGCGCGATCGCGGCGGCGTCGCGCAGGCGCCAGAAGTTGCCGCGCACGACACCGGAGCCCACGGTCGCGATCGCCGCGCCGACCGGCGCCGGGGCGACGAGGGTGGGCGGCCCCTGCACCACGTTCACGCGCTGCCACGACACCATCAGGTCCTCGGCCAGCACCTGGCCAAGGCTGGAACTCGACCCCTGGCCCATTTCGGTCGCGCCGACGGCCAGTGTGATGCTCTCGTCGGCACCGATGCTCAGCCAGGCGTTGACGGCAGCGCTGGCGGTGCCGGCCTCGGCCCGGCTCGCGGCCAGGCCGGCGGCACCCAGCGAGAAGGCCAGCGTGAGCCCCCCGGTCGTGCCGAGGAAGCGACGGCGGTCTGGGGAGGCGATGTCGGCGGAAGCGGTCGTGACTGTGGCCGTCATGGTGCGCCCCTTCACAGACCGGCCACGGCGTTGCGCACGCGAGCGTAGGTGCCGCACACGCACAGGTTGTCGCATTCCGAGGCGATCTCCTTGCCGTGATGTCCCGCCTTCAGCGCGCAGGCCGCCTTCATGATCATCCCCGGCTGGCAGAAACCGCACTGCGGCACCTGGTGCTGGATCCACGCCTGCTGCACCGGGTGGCTGCGGTCCTTCGACAGGCCCTCGATCGTGACGACCGCCTTGCCGACGGCCGACGACACGTCCATATCGCAGGTCTTCTTCGGCTCCCCGTCGATCATCACCGTGCAAGCGCCGCAGGCGGTGATGCCGCAGCCGTACTTGGTGCCGGTCAGGTTGAGCACGTCCCGCAGCACCCACAGCAGCGGCATGCCGGAGGAACTGACCGTGACGCTGCGCGCCTGGCCGTTGACGTTGAGGCTGTACGTGGGCATGGATTGGGCTTTCGTGCAAGGGGTTGTGATGCGAACCCCGGCGGTCGATGTCAACCCCGCTCGAGGTGGATAGATGCTGGGCCACGCGCCTTAAGGTCGGCGTTACACCGCGCGCGCATTTGTTGCGCGATGCCAAAGACCGTGAGCCGATGTATCGGCACTTGCTCGGCGGGGCTTAAGGTGCGCCAATCGGCACCGATCACGATGCCGTATCGAGGTAACCCGAGTGCTTCCCAGTCCCAATGCCGCGGTGAGCGTCGCCACGGACCCCATGCCGCATGCGCCGCAGGCCGCGCAGGTAGGCGACATGGTTCTCGACCGCGTTGACTGCAGCGTGACGCTGGGAAGTCGCGAGGTGCCGTTGTCGGACCGCGAGTTCGACCTGCTGCAGGCGCTGCTGCGCAATGCCGATCGCGTGCTCAGCCGCGGGCAGCTAGAGCAACACGTCTACGGTCCGAGGTGCCGCGTGCAGAGCAACGCGGTCGAGGTTCACGTTCACAACCTGCGGCGCAAGCTCGGCGCCAGTGTCATTCACACCGTGCGTGGCGAAGGCTACGTACTGCGACGCGAGCCGATCCGGACGCGTTGAGGGGCCTCCCCGCCCGCAGTTCAGAGCTCGCGGTCCAGCCAGTCGACCCCGAAGATCTCTTGCAACGCCCGCGGGCCGGCTGCCCGGCCTCAGCCCCTGCGAACCCGGCAGGTGATGACGAGGTGGTCCAAGTTCCAGCGACGCAACTCGGCGGCGTACTCGAGCAAGGGCTCGCTGGCCGGCAATAGGTGGAGCCCAGGAACGGCAGTCCCGCACATCGTCAACTCCCGCGAGTGGGGCTTTCGAGCCCGCTGCCCTGCGTGACGTCGCCAACCGCTGCCGGACTTCGGCTTGCGTCGGGATGCGACCGCCGCTGACCAGCGTGTCGTCGATCATCAGGCCGACGTAGCCGGGCTTCTTGGGTCGGCCGACCGCAAAAGCCCACCATCACGATGCTCTGCAGGACGAGTTCCGGGTCGGACTTTGGTCAGGCCAGCAGCGGCCTGCCGTGCATGCCACGATCGTCGAATGCATACAGGCCGCGGCGACTGCCAGTGACCCGACCGGACGGTTCCAAAACACGAGCCTGGGCGGTGCTGGGCACCGAGGGCGCCCGACGCTCAAGGCATCAGGGCCAACTCTAGGCTGGAGGTCGCAACAAGCCAGGTTCGTGGCGCAGTTCCGGGCGTGGCGGGGCAGGGCGGTGCTGCGGCTGGCCTGGCTGCCGAAGGCGTCAACGCCTGGCAGGACGACGAGCTGGATTGATCACTGGCCACTTGGTCGCAGGGGCACCCATTGCGGATGCCCTTTCCGTCTGTGCGCTACGAACTTGCCGTACGCTTGCGACATGGAACTGGACTCCGTCATCCTGTCGCGCATCCAGTTCGCCTTCGTCGTCAGCTTCCACATCATCTTTCCGGCCTTCACTATCGGCCTCGCGGCCTGGCTGGCGACGATCGAGGGCGCAGGGCTGCTTACCGGCAAGGCCTTGTACCGGCGGGTCTTCGACTTCTGGTTGAAGGTCTTCGCGCTGTCCTTCGGCATGGGCGTGGTCACCGGCATCGTGATGGCCTTCCAGTTCGGCACCAACTGGGGCGTGCTGGCGGAAAGGACCGGCTCGATCCAGGGCCCGCTGCTAGGTTACGAAGGGCTCACGGCCTTCCTGCTCGAAGCCACCTTCTTCGGGGTGATGCTGCTCGGGCGTGATCGCGTGTCGCCGCGCTTTTACTTCTTCGCCTGCTGCATGGTCGCGCTGGGCACGATGTTCTCGTCGTTCTGGATCTTGGCGAACAACAGCTGGATGCAGGTGCCGGTGGGGCATGTCATCGTCGATGGCCGCATCGTGCCGCAGGACTGGATGCGCATCGTGCTCGGCCCGGTGCAGATGGTGCGCTGGCCGCACATGCTGCTGGCGGCGTTGCTGACCAGCGCGATGTGCATTGCCGCCACAGGCGCGTGGTACCTGCTGCGCCAGGTGCACCGCGACGAAGGCCGCATGATGCTGCATTGGGGCCTGGGCCTCGCGGCGGTACTGATCCCGGTGCAGCTGTACTTCGGCCACCTTGCTGGCCTGGTGGTGCTGGAACATCAACCCGCCAAGTTCGCCGCGATCGAGGCGCGCTGGCAGAACGAGCAGCCGGCCAGCGAGGTGCTGATCGCGTGGCCCGACGAGGCCAACGAGCGCAACCGCTACGCGATCACCGTGCCTCGGCTGGGCAGCTTCATCGCATCGGGTGACTGGAGTTCGGCGCAGCTTGGGCTGAGTTCTTTCCCGCTCAATGAGCGTCCGCCGGTTCTGATCCCGTTCTTCGGCTTTCGCATCATGGTCGGCATGGGATTGCTGATGCTGGCGCTGTCGTGGGGCGGCCTGTGGCTGCGCTGGCGTGGCCGACTCGAGACGACACGCTGGTTCCTTTGGGGCACTTTCATGTCGTTTCCGAGCGGCTTCGTCGCCACGCTGGCCGGCTGGTACACAGCCGAGGTCGGTCGCCAGCCCTGGGTCGTTTACGGGCTGCTGCGCACCAAGGATGCGGTGACGCCGTCGCTGAGCACCGGCGACGTGCTGTTCTCGCTGCTAGCCTATGCGGTGGTGTATGGGGTCGTCATTTCCTTTGGCAGCTACTACATCTACAAGCTGCTGCGCGACGGACCCCAGGGCCTGGCGCAGCCGATCCCCGGCGCCACCGGCAAGAGGCCGATGGCCTTCGCCGACGACGCGGCCAGCGCCACTGGCGCGGGGCCCCGGCGATGAATCCCACCCCGCCCAGCGACCTGGCGCTGTTCTGGGCCGGCGTGATCGCGCTGTCGATCATGGTCTATGTGATCCTCGACGGCTTCGACCTGGGCGTGGGAATCCTCTTCGGCAGCGCGCGCGACGACGCGCAGCGCGAGACGATGATGAGCACCATCGCACCGTTCTGGGACGGCAACGAGACTTGGCTGGTGATCGTCGGCGCCGGCTTGTTCGCCACCTTCCCGGCGGTCTATGCGGTGTTCATGGGTGCGTTCTACATTCCGGTGCTGCTGCTGCTCTTTGGGCTGGTCTTCCGCGGCGTGGCCTTCGAGTTCCGGCACCGCACAGAAGGTCTGCGCCGCTTCTGGGACTGGGGCTTCGTCCTCGGCTCCATCGTCACGGCCTTCGTGCAGGGCGCGGCCTTGGGCGCAATGATGCGCGGCATCGAGGTGCGCGACGGGCAGTTCGCCGGCAGTTCCCTCGACTGGCTGCATCCCTTTGCGCTGCTGACCGGCATCGGCCTGGTCTTCGGTTATGCGCTGCTCGGCGCCGGCTGGATCGTGGTGAAGAGCGAAGGCGCGCTGCGCGACTGGGCCCGCGCGCGCATCCCTTGGCTGGCGGGCATCGTGCTGTCGATCATCGGCCTGGCCTTCGTGCTTGTGCTCGGTTTCGACAGCGAGGCGGTGGCCGCCGGCAAGTTGCATGAGCGCACCTGGGGATTGGCCTTCCCGGTCTTCGGACTGGCCGCACTCGGCGCGGCGGTGCTTGCGGCCCGTGCGCGGCGCGATCTTCTGCCCTTCGCCTTCAGCGTGCTGTTCTTCCTGTGCGCCTTCCTCACGCTGGGCGTGATGTTCTGGCCGTACATGGTCCCTTATGCGCTGACGGTGGGCAGTGCGGCGGCGCCGGACGCGTCACTGCAGTTCCTGTTCTATGGCGGCGTGGTCATTCTGCCAGTGATCGCCATCTACACCGCAGGGGTCTACTGGGTGTTCCGCGGCAAGGTGCGCAGCGGCTATCGATGAACTTTGGGCCAGCGTTTCGGGTTTCAGACTCGCCGCGCAAACGCAAGCAGGTCACCCAAGCAAAGTGCTGCATGGTTGCTGGAGCGTGCAGATGATGAGCTCTGGCCTGTGGCACTCGACGCGCGTTTTCCCTTTCACCCCTCAAACAGGTGCTTCGTTCGGTTCGAGCGACCGCTCGCTCAGGGTCGAGATGTTGAACTCGCGCTCTCGGGGAGCGGCCTTTCAGCCCGCGCCGAATTGATTGGCCGCGGTCGGCACTGACCGCAAGTACGCAGTCCCGGTCCGTAGCGGCCGTTCGTCAGCGGGGGCATGGACGCAGGTGTGCGACAAGGGCACAGCACCGGTGCGGCATCAGCGACCGCTGGCGGCGGTTGTCGCCCGCGCTTCAGCGGGGAGCGGTCTGCCTGGCGTAGTCCTCCGCGTCGTACCAGCCACGCGAGGCCCTGATCTTCAACTCGGCGTCGAAGTCCCACTCTTCCCAACCTACAACGCGCAATGGATTCTTCGTGCCGGCATGGGTGCCGGTGAAGGTCCACAGGTACACGACGTGGTCACCGGCCCAACGCACGCCGTCACAGGTCAGACTCAGGTCCGGGACATCGGCGAAGAAGCCCGCCGCCATGTCGGCGACGCGAGCGTGACCTTCCCAGGGTGCGCCTTGGTTGATGACAATGCTGCCGTCGCGCGCGTAGAACTCGGCGACCGCATTCGCGGAGCCGGCGTTCCAGGCAGCCGTGTATGCCTCCGCGATGACCAACGCTTGGCGGCGATCGATCCCCATGGCAATGCTCCTTGGTTGGCCGACTTGTCCGACGAACTGGTAAGCGCCGGAAATGCTTGATGGCGCGTAGTCTCGCGCGGGTTGGGGGTCTCAATATTCGGCCCTCCCGACCTGACTGTGTTCAAGCCACCTGCGCGATCGGCTGCTTCTAGGCGGTCAATCTGGTCAGCCAGATGTCGGATTGCGTCGCGGCTCGACGGATGATTCGTCGAACCGAGCGTCTGATTCTTGTCATTCAAGTGCGCTTTGCCGATCAGCACCCTGTGCCTGCGCGAGCGCCTGCAATGAATCGACCTACCCACACGAATCACGTGGGACTCGCTTCCAACGGGATTTTCGGACGTCTGTTGACTTAGAGCAGCGGCTGCATCGCGCGGCCTGACAGGGCCGCAAAGGCAGGCTACTCGGCCATCGTGACGCCGCTGCCACCGACCTCGGTAGGCATGTCGCGGAACTTCGGCAGGCCGTCGTGCAGCGGCAGCACCGACTCGGCGTAGTGCACATGGAAGACCGGTTTGAATGGCAGCTCCGGCAGGGTCGCGGCATAAACGTCGGTCATGCCCATTC
>Ga0316188_10001274_pt1 | contig 11850 bp, 13 predicted proteins | sample Phiworburrow1_MG_FD_204933 | JGI IMG/M metagenome (GOLD analysis project Ga0316188, IMG submission 204933) | Coastal sediment microbial communities from Maine, United States - Phippsburg worm burrow 1 | ecosystem: Environmental > Aquatic > Marine > Coastal > Sediment | place: USA: Maine... | reverse complement strand
AACCGGCGGTCGGCGCCTCGACGTGCGCGTCAGGCAACCAGGTGTGCAGCGGAACGATCGGTACCTTGATGGCGAAGGACAGGGCAAAGGCGCCAAACAGCAGAATCTGCGCATTCAGCGGCAACCTCGCGGCGTAGAGGTCCGTAAACGCGAAGGAATTGATGCCCGACTGCGTCTTCAGCGAGTACACCAGGTAGATGACGGCGGCCAGCATCAGGATGCTGCCGAATGCCGTGTACAGGACGAACTTCAGGGTCGCGTAGATGCGCCGCTCGCCGCCCCAGATGCCGATGATCAGGAACATCGGGATGAGCATCGTTTCCCAGAACACGTAGAACAGGAACAGGTCCTGGGCGATGAAGGTGCCCATCATCGCGAACTGGATGAAGAACACCATCGAGTAGAACAGTTTGACGTCCTTCTTGATGGCGCTGAAGGCGCCGGCGACGACCAGCGGCCCGAGGAAGGCGGTCAGCAGAACCAGCAGGATGTTCAGCCCGTCCAGGCCGACGTGGTAATACACGCCCCAGTCCGCGATCCACGGCAGGCGGGTCTCGAACTGCAGTCCTTTCACGTCGGCGTCGAATTGCGCGTACAGGCACAGGGTCAGCAGGAACTGCAGCGCCATCACCGCGAAGGAGATGCCGCGCATCAGGTCCTCGCGCGGCTTCGGCGTCAGCAGCAACAGGCCAATGCCGAGCATCGGGAGGAACAGTATCCAGTTCAGCATGACAGCCTCAGACATGGCCCCAACTCCATGCCAGGCAGGCAAAGATGCCGGCTAGCACCAACCAGACGTACAAATGCAGGTTGCCGGTTTGCACCCTGCCAAGGATTCCCGCGCCGAGGCGCGCCAGCCCCGTCAAACCGTGCAGGGTGCCGTCGATCAGCACCCGGTCGCCGAGCCTGAGAAAGATGCGATCCGACAACCACACGAGCGGCTTGCCGATGACGGTCTCGTACAGTTCGTCCACGTAGTACTTGCCGGACAGCAGCTTGTGCAGGCCCGTGAAGCGCTGCCCCACGCGTGCGGCACGGGAAGCGTCGCCGCCGAAGAAGAACGCGGCGCCGGCCAGGCCGGTCAGCGCGATCAGCACCGAAACGACCAGCAGCGGCATCTCGAAGTGCTCGAGATGCTCGGAGACGGTCGGCAGCGGCAGCTGGGATTCCAGGAAATGCGGGATGGACAGGAATCCCCCGATGGCCGAGAGCACCGCCAGGACCACCAGTACGCCGGTCATGGACACCGGGGACTCGTGAACATGGTGGGCGGTGTGCTCGTCCATGCGCGGCTTGCCGAAGAAGGTGAGCCACAGCAGACGGAACATGTAGAAGGAGGTCAGCAGGGCCGTGAAGCTGCCCAGCGCCCACAGCCAGGTCGCGCCGCCGGATTCGCTGGCGAAGGCGAACCAGAGGATTTCGTCCTTGGAGAAGAACCCGGCCAGCGGCGGCAGGCCGGCAATCGCTGCGGTGGCGACGGCGAAGGTGCCGAAGGTCCACGGGATCTTCTTGTACAGGCCGCCCATCTTGCGGACGTCCTGCTCGCCGCCCATCGCGTGGATCACGCTGCCGGCGCCAAGGAACAGGCAGGCCTTGAAGAAGGCGTGCGTGTAGAGATGGAACACGGCGACGCCGTAGGCGCCGACGCCGAGCGCCACGAACATGTAGCCGAGCTGCGAGATCGTCGAATAGGCCAGGACCTTCTTGATGTCGGTCTGGACGACGGCGATGGTGGCCGCAAAGAAGGCGGTCAGGCCACCGATGACGGCGATTACCTGTGACGCCTCCGGCGCATGGATGTAGACGCCGGAGAGCCGCGCCACGAGATACACGCCCGCCGTGACCATGGTGGCGGCGTGGATCAGGGCCGAGACCGGCGTCGGGCCGGCCATCGCGTCGGGCAACCAGACATGCAGCGGGATCTGCGCCGACTTGCCGGTCGCACCGATGAACAGCAGGATGCCGATCAGGCTGGCCGACACGGCCGGCAGCACCGGGCCCGCGAAGGCGGCGTTGATCTGGTCCATCTCCAGGGTGCCCAGCGTGGAGTAGATCACGAACATGCCAAGCAGGAAGCCGGCGTCGCCGATGCGGTTGGTGATGAACGCCTTCTTGCCGGCGGCGGCCTTGACCGAGTCCTCGAACCAGAAGCCGATCAGCAGGTAGGAGGCGAGGCCCACGCCCTCCCAGCCGACAAACAGCACCAGCAGTGAGCGGCCCAGCACCAGCAGCAGCATGAAGAACAGGAACAGGTTCAGGTACGCGAAGTAGCGCGCGTAGCTGCTGTCGTCCTTCATGTAGCCGGTCGAATAGACATGGATCAGCGAGCCGACGCCGGTGACGATCAGCACCATGACCGAGCTCAGCTTGTCCAGGTAGAAGGTGATCTCGAAGGAGAAGTCGCCGATCAGCGCCCAGCGGAACGCGGTCTGCACCAGCGGCGCGTCAGCGGCCTGGAAGGCCTGGAACGCGACGATCGCGGTGGCGAACGCCAGGATTGGCAATCCGCAGCCGACGACGCTGACGAAAGCCTTGCCGAGGCGGTTTCCCAGCAGGCCGTTCAGCAGGAAGCCGAAAAGCGGGAGAAGTACGATCAGGGTCAGCAACTGAAACACCTCTTGCTACCCCTTTAGGTCCGAGAATGCGTCCGCGTCGAGGGTGTGCTTGCGCCGGGCAAGCAGCAATACGATTGGCACCGCGATCGCAATCTCGGCGGCAGCGACGACGAACACCAGGAAGACCAGCACGGCGCCGGTAGCCGAAGCCGCCTGCTGGGACAGGGTCACGAGGCTGAGGATGACGCCGTTGAGCATCAGTTCCATGCACATCAGCATGACCAGCAGGTTGCGCCGCACGATCACGCCGACCAGGCCGATGCAGAACAGGCCGGTCGAGACCGACAGCAGCAGCTGGGTGTTATTCATGGTTCCCCCGCCGCGCCTTGAGGATGGCGATTGCGGCGACCACGGCGGCCAGCAGCAGCACCGAGGTCAGCTCGAAGTAGAGCCAGAAATCGTTCAGGAACGCAGCCGAGAACGGTTGGACGTCGAAGGCGGTGGTCGCCGGCGAAGCGCCCGCCTGCAGCGGCGAATTCCCGATGGTGTGGAAGAAGGTCCAGGCAAGCACTGCCAGGCCGGCGAGTCCCGGCAGCAGGTAGCCCGAGTAACGATGCGTGAACGAGGGATCGCGAACGTCGAGCAGCATGATGGCGTAGACCATGAACACCATGACCGCGCCGACGTAGATCAGCACCTGGAACACCGCAATGACGTGCACGCCCAGCATCGCGTACACGCCGGCCAGCGACATCATGCTGGCGATCAGCGCCAGGGCCACACGCATCGGGTGCCGCAGTACCAGCATCAGCGCGCCGCCGACGAGCGCGGCGAGGGCGAAGAACCAAAGCAGCGCCTGTTCCATCACGGCGTCCCTCCGTCCCGGCCACCCGCCTTCGGCGGATAGGGCTTGGCGACGTCGGCCTGCGGCATCCAGCTGAGCAGGTCATCGCGCTTGAACCACATGTCGTCGCGATCGCCGCCCGGCAGGTCAGGAACCACCTTCACCATGCGAATGGCGTCCTCGGGACAGGCTTCGACGCAGAATCCGCAGAACACGCAGCGCGAATAGTCGATCTCGAAGCGCGAGGCGTACTTGGGATGCGCCGGGTCCTGCGGGTCGAAACCCGCCTCGATTTCGATGCACTTGGCCGGGCAGACCGTCGCGCACATGTTGCAGGCGATGCACTGCGGGCTACCGTCCGGGCGCTGCGTGAGAATGTGCTTGCCGCGGTTGTGCTCGGCATAGTCAGCACGGGTTTGCTCCGGATAGTAGGTCGTCAGCGCGCCCTTGCGGCCGGTGACCCAGCGACCCATGTTGCGCAGGAACACCCCGCCGGTGATGGACAGGCCGCGGATGATCTCGAACAGGTAGAAGCTTTCCCACCAGCCGAGCTCAGGCTCGTTCCAGTAGACGCGGCGCTGGAAAGGTTTGCGGTTCATGCGCCGGCTCCCCGGATCGCCCAGACGGCGACGACTGTGACCACCAGGTTGGCGAGCGCCCATGGCAGCATGAACTTCCAGGCGAAACGCAGCAGCTGGTCGTAGCGGAAGCGCGGCAGCGACCAGCGCACCAGGATCTGGAAGCTGCAGAGCAGGAAGACCTTCACCAGGAACACCAGGAGCTGCGTCACCACGACGGCGCCGTGGCTCATGGCGATGAAGTGACCGCCCGGCAGGGTGAAGCCCGCATCCGACATGTAGGGCAGGTTGTAGCCGCCCAGGAAGAGCGTGGTGAACAGGGCTGCAATGATCGCGATCTCGATGAATTCCGCGAACATGAACAGGCCCATCTTCATGGCGCTGTATTCGGTGAAGTAGCCGGAGATCAGCTCCGACTCCGCCTCGGGCAGGTCGAAGGGGATGCGGCGGTTCTCCGCCTGCGCGGCCGTCATGAACAGCACGGCGCCGAAGGGCTGGTAGAAGATGCCCCAGGCAGGCAGGAAGCCGAGCAGTACGCCGGATTGCTGCCTGACCATCTCTCCGAGGTCGACGGTGCCGTAGATCAGGATCAGCCCGACGACCGTCAGGCCCATCACGACCTCGTAGGACACCATCTGCGAGGCGGAGCGGATCGCGCCGAGCATGGAGAACTTGTTGTTGGATGACCAGCCGGCCAGCATGCTGCCGATCACGGTGACCCCGCCGAAGGCGAACACCACCAGCAGGCCGGCGTTGAGATCGGCGATCTGCATCGGGTAGCTGCGGTCGCCGAACCATTCGACGATGCCCGGCGAGCCGCTGAACAGCACGGACGGCACCAGGGTCCCGCCGAAGGGAATGACGGCGAAGACCAGCAGGACCGGCGCGAAAACCACCCACGGACCGAGCGCGTAGGCGACACGATCATAGGTGACCGGCTTGAAGTCCTCCTTCAGCAGCATCTTCATGCCGTCGGCGAGGCCGTGGAACAGGCCCCACCAGATCAGCTTGATCTGCGTGAAGGGAATTCGCAGGTAGGCGCGGTTGGCGCCAATCCGGTCGGACATCACCGCGGCCTGCTTGCGCTCGACCCAGGTGAGGATCAGGCCGAAGGTCATCAGCATGAGCACCGCGAACACGATGTAGATGCCGCGAATGACGAGATCCTGCATCATGACGCCGCCCCCCCGAGTCCGGCGAAGACCGCCTCGGCGTCCACAACGCCCGGCGCCTTCGGGAAGCAGGCCTCGAAGCCGGAAACCACGCCCTGGAAGTTGGTGTAGTGTCCGTTGCGCTCGGTCTGGATGCTGATGGGCAGGAAGACGTCCGCGTGACCGTTTTCCGGCGCCAGGTAGGAGCCGAGGAGGATGATCCGGGCGCCTGCCGGGATCTTCGAGAAGTCGCAACCCTCGCCCCAGACCAGGACCAGGTCGGCGTCTGCCGGGATGACTGCAGGCGCCGTGCCGAACAGTTCCCGGGCCCTGGCCGAATTCGGGTTCTTGTCGGCGCGGATGAGCACGTCGTCCTCGACCACCTCGCCGGGCTCTGGCTGGTGGTCGGCCTTCACCCGGCTGGTGAAGGACGCTCCCAGCGCTGACCTGAAGGCCTCGAGTTCCTCGTTCGAGCCCCAGCTCGAGACCAGGGCCACGGGCCTGGCGGCGCCGACGATGAGTTGTCGCGCGGCGGCGATCGCTTCGGCCAGAGACACGGGCTTGCCCTTGGCCATGGCGCCCTCGGCGCGCTTGCGTTCGAAGATCTTTGCCAGGTCGCGGCCCTTGTTGCAGATCCAGGGACCGTTCACCGCCATGTTCTCCAGCGGCGTGACACGGGCGATCGAGGTGTTCTCAGCAGTATCCAGCGACTGCAGATGCCACTCCTGCTTGCGATGCCAGACGTTGATGCTGCAGCCGCGCTCACAGCCCGGACAGACCGACGGGGTCGTCTGCAGGTACCAGACGCGCGACTTGTAGAAGAAGGAGCGTGAGAGCAGGGCGCCGACCGGACAGATGTCCACGACATTGTCCGAATAGGCGTCGTTCCTGAAGCTGCCGTCGGTCGAGGGCCTGACCAGCGACGTATCGCCACGCTCCTCGATGCCGAGCCCGCAGGACTTCGATATCTCGCTGGTGAAGCGCACGCAGCGGGAACAGAGGATGCAACGCTCGTTGTCGAGGACGATACGGTCCGACAGGTCGTAGAACTTGGTCGAGCGCACCTTGGGGTCGCTCGATATGGAAGGCGCGCCGTTGTACTCGTAGTGGTAGTCCTGCAGCACGCACTCGCCGGCCTTGTCGCAGATGCCGCAGTCGACCGGGTGGTTCAGCGTGATGAACTGCAGGATCGCCTTGCGATGCTCCTTGACCTCGTCCGATTCGGTCAGCACCCGCATGCCGGCCTTGACCGGCATGTTGCAGCCGATGTCGACGCCGCGGCCTTCTTCCTCGACCATGCAGATGCGGCAGTTGCCGACGACCGACAGCTGGGGATGCCAGCAGAAATACGGGATGTAGATGCCGTTTTCCCGGCACACCTGCAGCACGGTCTGGTCAGGCTCGGCCTGGTACGGCTTGCCGTTGATGAAGATCTCAGGCATTGGCGACCTCGGGCAGGCACTCGAGTCGTCCGTCGTTCTTCGAGCGCTTGTGCTCGATGAAGTACTCGAACTCGTCACGGAAGTGTTTGATGAAGTCGACTGTCGCATAGCCGGCGGCGTCGCCGAGCCCGCAGATGGTCGTGCCGTCGTTGAACTTCGAGATGCGGATCAGGGTGTCGATGTCCTCGGGGCGACCCTGGCCGGCGACGATCCGGTCGATCACGCGATGCGCCCAGCCCATGCCTTCGCGGCAAGGGGTGCACTGGCCGCAGGACTCGTGATGGTAGAAGCGGAGCATGATCTGCAGCAGCCGGACCATGCAGGTGCCCTCGGCGATGGCAATCATGCCGCCCGAGCCGAGCGAGGAATTGACGTCCCACAGCGCCTCGTGGCTCAGCATCAGCTCGTAGGCAGTCTCGCCCGGCAGCACCTGCGAGGAGATGCCGCCCGGGATGATGGCCTTGAGCTTCCTGCCGCCGAGGATGCCGCCGCAGTCCTCGTCCAGGAACTTCCTCCAGGGATAGCCGAGTTCCACCTCATACACGCCGGGCCTGTTGACGTGCCCGGAGATGGAGATCAGGCGCGTGCCCGGGCTCTTCGGCGTGCCGACCTTGCGGTACTCCGCCGCGCCGTGCCTCAGGATCCAGGCCAGGTTCGACAGTGTCTCGACGTTGTTCACCACGGTCGGGCACTGGTAGAGGCCCTTGACCGTCAGGCGCGGCGGGCGGTTGCGCGGATAGCCGCGGATGCCCTCGACCGAGGCCAGCAGCGACGAGGCCTCGCCGCAGACATAGGCGCCGCCGCCGCGGAACACGTAGATGTCGCAGGAAAAGCCGCTGCCGAGGATTTTTTCGCCGAAATAGCCGGCCTTGTAGGCCTCTTCGACCGCTGCCTGCAGGCGCCGGTAGGGCAGGTCGAACTCGCCGCGGATATAGACGAAGGTGTTGCGGCAGCCGAGCGCATAGGCCGCGATCAGCATCGACTCGAGCAGCTTGTGTGGCGCGTTCTCGAGGATCCAGCGATCCTTGAAGGTGCCGGGCTCGCCTTCGTCGGCGTTGGCGAGCAGGTAGTGCGGTTCGCCGTCATGTGGGTCCACGACCTGCCACTTGCGACCGGCCGGGAAGCTGGCGCCGCCTCGCCCCTGGATGCCCGCTTCGGTGACCTCCTTGGTCACGTCGGTCGGCTTCATTTCCCGGAGTACCCTGGAGACAGTCTGGTAGCCGCCGCGGGCCGCGTAGGCCTCGAGCGTGTGGGAGGTCGGCGTGACCTCGAAGTCCATCAGTATCTTGCGCCCGGTCATTGCTGTGTCAGCTCCCCAAGCAGCTTGTCCAGCGACTGCGCGTCCTGCAGTTCGTGGTAGCGCTCATTGACCATGACGACCGGCGCCGTGCCGCAGGAACCGAGGCACTCGACAGTCGATAGCGTGAAGCGCCCATCCGCAGTCGTCTGGCCCGGCTTCACGCCCAGGTGGCGGCTGACGTGGTCGATCAGGCGTTCGGCACCACGCATCGAGCAGGACACGTTGCGGCAGACCTGCACGTGCCAGCGGCCAATCGGCTTGCGCCGCAGCATCGTGTAGAAGCTCAGCACTTCCTCGATCTGGATGCGGGGCACGCCGAGATACTCGACCAGGCCCGTGATGTCCTCGTCGGCGATGTAGCCGCGGTCGTCCTGGATCCGGTGCAGGCAGGGCAGCACCAGCGTGCCGTTCTTTCCCGGCGGCAGCCGCTTCTTGAGTTCTTCGAACTCGGGGATGAGGTGTTTCACCGGTCGCACTCCCCGCCGATCATGTTGATCGAGCCGAAAGTCGGGACGATATCGGCCAGCTGGTAGCCGTCCAGCATGCGGTGGGCACCACACATGTGGACGAAGCTGGGGGCCCGGACGTGGACCTTCCACGGCGTGCCGCTGCCGTCGCTGACGATGTAGAAACCGAGCTCGCCGTTGGCCGACTCATGCGCCGCGTAGCAGTCGCCCGCCGGCACCTGCGGCCCGTCCATGACCAGCTTGAAGTGATTGATCAGCGACTCGATCTCGGTATAGACCAGCTGCTTGTCTGGCAGCACGCAGCGACGGTCGTCGACCGAGACTGGCCCTTCCGGCAGCATGTTCATCAGCTGGTGGATCATGTGGACCGATTCGTCCATCTCGCGCATGCGCACGAAATAACGGTCGTAGTTGTCGCCCTTGATGCCGACCGGCACCTCGAAATCGAGCTCGGAGTAGGCCAGGTAAGGCGTGTCCTTGCGCAAGTCGCGCGGCACGCCCGTCGAGCGCAGGATCGGGCCGGTGTAGCCCCAGTTGACGGCATCCGCGGCCGTCAGCACCCCGACGTTGCGCATGCGGTCTATATAGATGCGGTTACGGTCCATCAGGCCGTGCACGCGCCCGACGAAATCCTCGTACTGCACCAGGATCTCGGCGAGCCGCTCCAGCCAGCCGGCCGGCAGGTCGTTGGCCAGCCCGCCGATACGGCCGTAGGAGTAGGTCACGCGCGCGCCGGTCGCGTTGGCGAGGTGCTCGTAGATGTAGTCGCGGATCGTGACCAGGTACAGGAAGGCCGTCATCGCGCCGAGTTCCATCAGCGAGGCGGCCACGCAGGTCAGGTGGTCGGCGAGGCGCGAATACTCGGAAAAAAGCGTGCGCAGGTAGCGACAGCGGGGCGTGATCTCGATCCCCATCAGGGTCTCGACGGTCTCGCAATAGGCGAAATTGTTGATCAGCGCCGAGCAGTAGTTGAGGCGGTCGACGTAGGGAATCAGGTTGTGCCAGGTGTGCGATTCGCACTCCTTCTCGAACCCCCGGTGCAGATAGCCGCAGTGGACGTCCGTGCGGACGACCCGTTCGCCGTCGAGCTCGGCCACGATCTGGATCGTGCCGTGCGTCGCCGGATGCGACGGGCCGATATTGACGATCACGTGGCCTTCTGCGGTGGGTTCCGTGAAGGCAGGCCGGATCGGATTGGGCAACTCTGTGCTCAAGGGGTCTCTCGCTACTTTCGGTATGGCACGAGCGGCTGCTCGAGGCGCTTGGGATAGTCCTTGCGCAGCGGATGCCCCTCGAATCCCTCGTACAGCAGGATCGGGCGCAGGTCGGGATTCCCACGGAACTTGATGCCGTACATGTCGTGGCACTCGCGTTCCATGAAATGGGCGGAACCGTAGAGGCCGATCAGGCTGTCCACGGTCGGGTCGTCCGCCGGTACGCGGGTCTTGAGCCTGACGCGAACGAAGTCGCGGGTCGAGTAGAAGTGCCAGACGACGTCGAAACGGGGCTCACGCTGCGGCCAGTCCACGGCCGTGACGTCGAGGAACAGATCGAAGGCGTGTTCGGCCTTCAGTTTGCCGACGGTGGCGAGCAGGGCGTCGGCCGCCAGCTCCACCACGACCAGCCCCTGGGCGATCGACGCTTCCCGGCCGTCCCCGGCGAGCGCGTCCCGCAGCGATTCCAGCAAGGCGGTATTCATGGTCAGAACTTGTCCCCGACGATGGGGTGCTTGGAACCGGCGATCTTCTCCTGTAGCCGCATGATGCCGTCGATCACCATTTCAGGGCGCGGCGGGCAGCCGGGAACGTAGATGTCCACCGGAATGATCTTGTCGATGCCGGGCAGGGCGGCGTAGTTCTGGTAGAAGCCGCCGCTGGTGGCGCAGACGCCGAAGGCGATGACCCACTTGGGCTCGCACATCTGCTCGTAGACCTTCTTCAGGATCGGCGCCTGCTTGTGGGTGACCGTGCCGACCACCATCAGCAGGTCGGACTGGCGCGGCGTGAACCGGGGCAGGGCCGCGCCGAAGCGGTCAGTGTCGTACAGCGTCGAGCTGACAGACATGAATTCCATTGCGCAACAAGCAGTTACGAACGGATAGGGGAACAGCGAGAACTTCCGCGCCCAGCCGATCAGCTCGTCTTTCTTCGTGGTGAGGTATTCCAGCGCCGGGGCCGGCCGTTTCAGGTTGGCGTTCAAGTCGGATTACCCCGTGACGTCTTCGATGAGCCTGGATTTCCAGACGTACAGCAGGATCAGCGTCAGCAGGGCGACGAAGATCCCGAAGATGAGCACCATGAGGCCGTTCAGTGGCTGCGCGCCCAGTGCCCAGATGAACAGGAACACGGTTTCGAGGTCGAACAGGATGAAGACGATGGCGATCCCGTAGTACTTGATCGGCACTGCCCTGACGTTGACCCGGTCGACGGGCGTGGCGCCGCACTCGAACGGCTCGAGCTTCATCGCGTTCGGCGCCGGCTTGGGCCCCAATACCTTGTTCAGGAACAGGGTAAAGCCGACGAAGCCGAGGATCGCGAGCAGGTATAGCAGGAAGATCGTGTATTCGTTCATCGCTGCGCCAAGACAAACCGTTTCGCCGCCCGTCCCTGAGCGATCTGGGCGGCATTTGTACCAAGTCCAGACGCAGGGCAAATCACGGAAACCCGCAGGCGTTTACCCTTGCGGAAACACGCTGGTTGTGCGTCGCCAAATGATCGTTTCGCGACCCCACCGCGCGGCCGCGCGCCGGGCGTTTTCTCTCGGTATTTACCGTCACAACCCTGCGGGTATCGACGGTTCCCACGGGCGGTGCCGGAGAGGGGCACAAACCCGTATTCTTGGCGGCCTGTACAAGCTGCCGGCCCCGGGGCCCCCTGCGGGGCGGCGGCAGCCCGGGCGTGGTCGAGGTCAGGACGGAATGATTCCCCTGTGGTTCAAACTGGCTTACACGGCTTTCGTGGCGGTGATCGTCATCATCTGGCTACGACACTACGGCTGGCGCAACCTGCTGTGGTTCTCGGACATCGCGCTGATCGGCGCGGTCCCGGCGATGTGGCTCGAAAGCGCGCCGCTGGCCAGCATCCTGGCCGTGGCCGTCCTCGGACCGGAATTGCTGTGGAACCTCGATTTCCTGCTCCGGCTGGTGCTGCGGCGGCGCGTCATCGGCCTGACGGAGTACATGTTCGAGGCTGACCGGCCCCGGATCCTGCGACTGCTGTCCCTGTTTCACGTGCCCCTGCCGCTGTTGCTGGCCTGGATGCTGCTGGCCTACGGCTATGCCGCGGCGCTGGCCTTGCCGGGCGCCGTGCTGCTGGCGGCCGCGGTCCTGCCCGCCAGCCGGGTTTTCGGCTCGCCTGCGGACAACATCAACTGGACCTATGGACCCGGCATCGTCCAGGCGCGACTGGCCCCGGTCGCCTACCTGGCGTTGCTGTTTGCAGTCTTCGTCCTGCTGGTGTTCACGCCGACGGACTGGCTGTTGCGGCGCTGGCTGGGTTGAATCGCGGGGTGCTT
>Ga0316188_10001273_pt1 | contig 11853 bp, 8 predicted proteins | sample Phiworburrow1_MG_FD_204933 | JGI IMG/M metagenome (GOLD analysis project Ga0316188, IMG submission 204933) | Coastal sediment microbial communities from Maine, United States - Phippsburg worm burrow 1 | ecosystem: Environmental > Aquatic > Marine > Coastal > Sediment | place: USA: Maine... | reverse complement strand
CGGCTACATCGACAACGTTTACCGCGAACGTACGTTCCCGACGTCGGGTATCACTGCGAACAACGCGGGCTTCGTCAAGGACAACTACAACGAAGCCGATACCACTGGCGCGCGTGCGGCGCTGAAGCTGGATCTCACGGACAACTGGACCATCACCCCGCAGCTGATGGCCCAGAAGCAGGAAACCAAGGGCAGCTGGGCGTACGACACCACGGTCGGCAAGCTCAAGATCGCGCATGGTTACCCGGAGAAGTCGGACGACCGCTGGACGCAGGCCGCGCTCACCGTGGAAGGCCGGGTCGCCAACCTCGACCTGGTGTACGCCGGCTCCTACCTCAAGCGCGACGTCGACACCGAGTCGGACTACTCCGACTACTCATACTGGTACGACACCCTCTACGGCTACGGCGCCTATTGGTACGACGACAACGGCGACCTGATCGACCCGTCGCAGTACATCCAGGGCAAGGATCGTTACAAGCGCTACACGCACGAACTGCGCGTGTCTTCGGACGCGGATCAGCGTTACCGCTTCGTTGGCGGCGTGTTCCTGCAACGGCAGGAGCACGACATCCAGCAGCGCTACAAGATCGACGGCCTCGGCTCGCAGCTCAGCGTGACGGGCTGGGAGGACACCATCTGGCTGACCAAGCAACTGCGCGTCGACAAGGACTTCGCGGTGTTCGGCGAGTTCAGCTTCGACTTCACGGACAAGCTGACCGGTACCATAGGCGCGCGCTACTTCGAGTCCGACAACTCGCTCAAAGGGTTCTTCGGCTTCAACGACGGCTACGTCAGCAACCCGGCCTACGGCGAGGGTTACTGCAATTCGCTGCCGGAGCCGCCGAGCCCCTTCAACGGCGCGCCCTGCAAGGTCTTCGACAAGACCACCAAGGAAGACGGCGTGACCCCGCGCGTGAACCTGACCTACAAGTTCACCGAAGAGGCGATGGTCTATGCCACCTACTCGGAAGGCTTCCGCCCCGGCGGCATCAACCGTCGCGGCACCCTGCCGCCGTACCAGGCAGACTGGCTGAACAACTACGAGATCGGCTGGAAGACGACCTGGTTCGACAACCGGCTGCGCTTCAACGGCGCGGTCTTCAGCCAGGAATGGAAAGACTTCCAGTTCTCGCTGCTCGGCGCCAACGGCCTGACGGAGATCAACAACGCGGGTGCGGCGCAGATCGACGGCATCGAAATGGACGTCAGCTGGGCGGTCACCGACCGGCTCGGCATCTCGGCGGGTCTCGCCTACCTCGACTCGGAGCTGACGGAAAACTACTGCGGCTTCGTCAACGCGAACGGCAAGCCGGAGACGCGTCCGGACTGCCCGAGCGTCGACGATGACGGCAATCCCACGACCAGCGATCCGCAGGCGCCGAAAGGCACGAAGCTGCCCGTCACGCCCGACCTGAAGGCCAACGCGACGGTGCGCTACGAGTTCCCGATGGGGACGTTCGACAGCTACCTGCAGGGCTCGGTGATCTATTCCGACGAGCGGCGGACCGACCTCCGCGTCGTCGAAAACGACATCATCGGCAACATGCCGGCCTACACGATCGCCGACTTCGCGGCGGGCATGGGCAAGGACGACTGGAGGCTCGAGCTGTTCGTATCGAACGCGTTCAACGAACTCGCGCAGATCTCGCGCTTCGCGCAGTGCGCGGAAGCGGTCTGCGGCCAGGAGGTCTACGTCGTGCCACAGCGGCCGCGCACGATCGGGATCAAGTTCTCGCAGGAGTTCTAGCCGGTAGCGCGCCAGGACGGCGCTGGGCAAGGGCGGGTCGGCGACGACCCGCCCTTCTTCTTCACCTCTCCCGCTGCAAGGAGAGAGGGAGCAAGACATCAGAGCTTGAAGGTGAAGCGCGCGCCCCAGGTTCGCGGCGGCTCGATGAAGACGTCGGCATACGGCCCGAACTGGCCGGTTGTCGCAGCCGCCAGCACCGCCTCGTTCTCGATGTTCTTGACCCAGAGCCCGACGCTCCAGCGGTCATCGGGCGCGTAGTACGTGACCGAGGCATCGGACTTGAAGTAGTCCTGCTGCTCGGTGCCGCGGAACTGCGCGAACGTGCCCCAGAACGAATCCTCGTAACGCGTTTCGAGGCGCGCGAGCAGGCGACCCGGACCGACCTGGAACTCGTGCTGGTAGCCGGCAGAAACAGTCCACTCCGGCGCGTTCTGCAATGGATAGCCGCCAAAGTCGCGGTTCGGGATACCGATGTTCACGTTGGCCGGCACGATGAAATCGTCGTACCCGGCGTTGAGGTACCCCACCGACAGGTTCAGCCGGTCGCGGGCCGTGGGCACGAACAGCACGTCGAGCTGGTTCCCCCAGATCGTCGTCTGGGCGGCATTGAAGGTCGTGAGCAGCGCCGTGTTCAGGTTGAACGACTGCACCAGCAGGTCTTCGTAGTCGTAGTAGAAGACTTCGTCGTTGACCTGCAGGCGATCGTCGAGAAAACGGCTCTTGATGCCGGCGGTCCAGGCCGTCATCGTCGCCGAGTCCACCAGGTTCGACTGCCCGGGTGTGGCCGGGAACAGGTTGTACGTACCCGGCTGGTAACCGGTCTGGATCGTCGCATACGCCATTGCGCTCGCACCGAGATCCACCTCCACGCCGAGCTTCCAGTCGACGTTGTCGTAGTCTTTGTCGGCGGAATACGGCTGGCCGAACGCGGTCAGGCCCTCGCCCTGACGCTGGTCCCAGCTGAAGCGCGCCCCGGCGATGAAACGCAGCGCATCCGTCAGCGAATACCTCGCTTCGCCGAAGGCTGCATAGCCCTCGAGCCGGTTGCGCGAGACCTGCGCCAGCGGGAAACCTCCGGCGATGAAGTCGCCGTCATTCGTCACCTGGTACGCATACAGGCCCGCGAGCCACTGCAGCTTCGAATCCGTGTCGCTCGCCAGGCGCAACTCGTTGGTGACCTGGTTGTAGTGCGCGGTGAGCAGCGCGGGAATGTTCTCCAGCCAGTAGTCCGCGGCCCAGTCGAGGTAGAAGTAGCCGGGGATGTAGGTGAGCTTGACGTCGCCCAGGTCCCAGTTGAGCTCCGCCCCGATCACCATGTTCTCGTAGTCCTGCGACGACGCAGTCGGCGCACCCGGATCGATGCGATCGTCCCACGGGTCGCTGCTGTTGTACGCGTTCGGGTTGCCGTCGAAGGCGCCGTCGTTATAGCCGCGTCGCACCAGGTTCGGCGACTTGCCGTCTTTTTTCGCGCCGTGCAGCCAGACGTAGATGTCGAGGTCGTCGGTGGGCGCAAAGAGCGCCGAGAGCCGGCCCGCGTAGTCTTCCTGCGAATCGGCGCCCGTCCTCAGGTAACCGTCGTGCTGGATGTAGTCGAATGCGCCGCGCAGCGCGAGGTGCTCCGACACCGGCAGGTTCTGCACGATGGTGCCGTGCACCAGCGAGTAGTCGCCCACCTCGAGCAGCCCGCTGGTCTCGAGTTCCTGCGTCGGGCGATTGAACTCGACGTTGACCGCGCCGCCCAGCGCAGCGCGCCCGTACAAGGTGCCCTGCGGGCCCGGCAGCAGCTCGATGGACGAGATGTCGAACAGGCCGACGCTGGTGCCTTCGCGCGGGATGTACACGCCGTTGAAGTTGAAGGCATTGGGCGGCTCGATGTTGGGCAGGTCGAGCGTCGAGCCCACGCCGCGGATGTAAAGCTCGGTCGAGGCGTTCTCGGCCTGGAAGCGGACCGATGGCATCAGGTTCTGCACCGCGCGGATGTCGTACGCGCCGGCGCTCACCAGGACGTCGCCCGAAATCGCCGTGATGGCTGCGCCGGTCTTCTGCAGGTCCTCGGTCACCTTCTGCGCCGTGACCGTGATGACTTCGAGTCCGGCACCTTCGGCACCAGCCCCGGCATCGTCCGCGACGGCAAAAGCAGGAAGGAGTTGCAGGGCGATGGCTGCCCGCAGCAGCCACGAACGGGAACAAGTCTTGTGCATCGCGCGCTCTCGACGGCTCGACGCGGGGCTGCGCCCTGTCGGCCTGGAAGTTTGTCACCGGGTGGATTGACTGGCGCGGCCGGAGGGATTCGAACCCCCGACCCTCAGGTTCGAAGCCTGATGCTCTATCCAGCTGAGCTACGGCCGCGCGTAAGGTATGCGAAGTCTACCGTTACTTCATCGTTGGCATGACGAATTGCGCGCTTTCCCGGCGCGCGCTAGGCCAGCGCGAAGTGACGGTCTTCAGCCGCGTGTAGAAACGCACTCCGTCCGGGCCATGCACGTGCAGTGCGCCGAACAGCGACCGCTTCCAGCCGCCGAAGGAGTGGAAGGCCATCGGCACTGGAATCGGAACGTTGATCCCAACCATGCCGGCCTGCACGCCCTGCGTGAACGTGCGGGCGGCTTCGCCGCTCGCGGTGAAGATGGCCGTTCCATTGCCGAATTCGTGCTCGTTGACCAGGCGCGTGGCCGTGGCAAGGTCCGGCGCGCGCACGACGCACAGCACCGGCCCGAAAATCTCTTCCCTGTAGATCCGCATCTGCGGCTCGACGCCGTCGAACAGGCACGGACCGATGAAATAGCCCTCCTCGTGACCCTTGACCCGCAGGCCGCGGCCATCGACGACCAGCGTCGCCCCTTCCTGCACACCCAGGTCCACGTACCCGCTGACGCGATCGCGATGTTCCCGGGTGACCAGCGGGCCCATCTCAACGCCGTCGTCGAGTCCCGAGCCGACCTTCAGCTGCTGCAGCTGGCGCTGCAGCGCGTCGACCAGCGGATCAGCCGCGTCGCCCACGGCAACGGCCACCGAGATCGCCATGCAGCGCTCGCCGGCCGAACCGTAGGCGGCGCCGATCAAGGCGCTCGCCGCGTTTTCGGTGTCGGCGTCGGGCATCACGACCATGTGATTCTTCGCGCCGCCGAGCGCCTGCACGCGCTTGCCGTGCGTCGAGGCCGTGCGATAGATGTATTCGGCGACCGGGGTCGAACCGACGAAACTCACGGCGCCGACGCGCGGATCCGTGAGCAGCGTGTCCACCGCTTCGCGATCGCCGTTGACGACATTGAAAACCCCGTCAGGCAGGCCCGCCTGCTGCAGCAACTGCGCAACGCGCATGGGACAACTCGGATCCTTCTCGGACGGCTTGAGCACGAACGTGTTGCCGCACGCGATCGCCACCGGGAACATCCACATCGGCACCATCGCCGGAAAGTTGAACGGCGTGATGCCGGCGCACACGCCGACCGGCTGGCGCTGCGACCAGCTGTCGACATTGGTGCCGACGTTTTCGCTGAACTCGCCCTTGAGCATCTGCGGGATGCCGCAGGCGAACTCGACGACTTCGGTGCCGCGGATGACTTCGCCGCGCGCGTCCGAAAAGACCTTGCCGTGCTCGACCGTGATCAGTCGCGCCAGCTCGTCGGTGTGTTCCTCGAGCAGCGCCTTGAACCTGAACATGATCCGCGCACGCTGCAGCGGCGGCGTGGCCGACCAGGCCGGCAGCGCAGCCTCGGCCGCGGCAATGGCCGTGCGGGTCTCCTCGGCGCTGGCATAGGCCACTTCGCCGCGGACCTGGCCGGTTGCCGGGTTGTGCACGGTCCCCTTGCGGCCCGAGACTCCGGCAACCATGCGCCCCCCGATGAAATGGCCGAGTTCAAAGGCCTCGGTCGCAGCTGGTACCGCGGCAGCAGTCGATTTCGGGGGGGTCATCGGTAGGGTTCCGGTCGGGGTTTAAGGTCGGGTAGACCCGTCATTGGACACGAACCCGGGACCCGCTGCCAACCCCGTCGCCACGGGATCCCCGTCCGCCCCGGTCCGGACGGGCCGAAGGCTGCGGTATAGTGCCCGTCCGCGATTCGCCGGCCGCTGTGGCAGGCTGCGCGCCCACTGGCACTTTCGAGGTTCCAACGACATGAAGATGCTGACCGCCCTTGCCCTCGCCCCGGCCCTGCTGGCGTTGAGCGCGGCCGCCGAGGCTGCCACCTGCGTCTATCCCCAGGCTCCGCAGTCGCTGCCGAACGGCGCGTCCGCGACCAAGGAGGAGATGCTGGCGGCGCAGGCCCTGGTGAAGGAGTACGCCAAGAACGTACAGGAGAGCTACCTGCCCTGCCTCGATCAGGACCAGGCGGAGCAACTGGCCGCGCTGGATCCGGCCGACCCGCAGCTCGCGGAGAAGAAGGGCGCTGTCGAGGCCATCCACGCCAAGAAGCACAATTCGGCGCTCGACGAACTGCAGGCGCTGGTCGACCGCTGGAACGTCGAGAAGAAGGCTTTCTCGGAGAAGGCCGCAAAGTGAGGCCCGGCGTTCGCCCGGGCGCGCTGTCCGCATGACCGTGGGTGTGTCGGCCTTGCCGACCCCGGTCGAAGCGGAGGCGCTCGTGCGCGAACGCGTGCAGCCGCTGCCCGTCGAATCGCGCCCGCTGGAATCCCTGGCGGGCGCGGTCCTTGCGCAGTCTGTGCGCTCGGAGCGTGACCAGCCTCCGTTCGATCGGGTCACGATGGACGGCATTGCCTTCGCCTCGCTGGCATGGCGCCAGGGCCAGCGCCGGTTTCGCATCGCCGGCATCCAGTCCGCCGGCTACCCGCCCCTGAATCTTGCCGATCCTGCCGAATGCCTCGAGGCAATGACCGGCGCCGTGCTGCCACAGGGTTGCGACTGCGTCGTGCCGGTCGAACGCCTGCGCGTCGAGGACGGCTTCGCCATCGTCGACGATGACATGCCCGTCGAGCCCTTTCTCAACGTGCATACGCGCGGGCTGGATGCGCGCGAAGGCGATCTGCTGCTCACGCGCGGCACGTGTCTCGGCGCACCCGAGCTGGCGGTGCTCGCCTCCGCCGGTCTGCCCCGTGCGGACGTGAGCGCCGAGCCGCGCATCCTGATCGCGGCCACCGGCGACGAGCTCGTCGATCCCGACCAGCCGATCGCGGCCTGGCAGGTCCGCCGGTCGAACAGCTATGCCCTGCGCGGTGCCTTGAACCTGCGCGGCTATCAGCGGGTCGCCGAAGTCCACCTGCCGGATGACCACGCGGTGCTCGCCGAGCGACTGCTGGCGCATCTCGCCACGCACGACGTGATCGTGCTGACGGGAGGCGTCTCGATGGGACGTTACGATCACGTGCCGAGCGTCCTGCGACAGCTCGGCGTGCAGGAGGTGTTTCACAAGGTCGCGCAGCGGCCGGGCAAGCCGATCTGGTTCGGCATCGGACCCGCTGGCCAGACCGTGTTCGGGCTGCCGGGTAACCCGGTGTCGTCGCTGGTCTGCCTGTTGCGCTACGTCCTGCCTGCGCTCGCCGCGATGGCCGGCGCACCGGCGCGTGCTACTGAACACATTCCCCTGGGGTCAGCCTTCAAGGTCAAGCCTGCGCTCGCCTGTTTCCTGCCGGTGGGCGTCGAATACAGCTCGGCCATGGGCATGGTCGCCATGCCACGGCCCACGCGCGGCTCGGGCGACTTCATTTCATTGCTGGGCACCCACGGCTTCGTGGAGCTGCCGCCGGGCCCCCGCGAATTGCCGGACGGCTACCTCGCGCCGTTGTACCGGTGGTGAACGCACATGCCTGATCCACGCAGTTCCACCGGTGTCGTTGCCCTGGGTCCGTTGAACCCGGTGGTCGACAAGCTCGGCCGGCCGGTGCACGACCTGCGCATCTCGGTCATGGATCGCTGCAACTTCCGTTGCCCGTACTGCATGCCGCAGTCGACGTTCGACGCGAAGTACCGCTTCCTGCGCGCGCAGGAGCGGCTGTCGTTCGAGGAGATCGTGCGGCTGGCGCGGGTCGCAGCGCGCCTCGGCGTGCGCAAGGTGCGCCTCACGGGTGGCGAACCGCTGCTGCGCAACGGCTTGCCCGACCTGGTGGCCGAACTGTCGGGCATCGAAGGCATCGACGATCTCGCGCTCACGACCAATGGCGTCCTGCTGGCGCAGCACGCCGCTGAATTGAAGGGCAATGGCCTGCACCGGGTGACGGTCAGCCTCGACTCGCTCGACGAAGCGGTGTTCACCAAGATGAGCGGCGGCTTCCGCGGACTGCCGCAGGTGCTCGAAGGCATCGAGGCGGCGCTCGCGGCAGGCTTGCGGCCCGTAAAGGTCAACACCGTGGTCCAGCGCGGGCTCAACGACCACACGGTGCTCGACCTGCTCGACCGTTTCCGCGGCACGGGGGTCACCGTGCGGCTGATCGAATACATGGACGTCGGCAACCGCAACGCGTGGGAACCCGCGCAGGTCGTGCCGTCGGCCGACATCCTGCGGCAGATCATGGCGCGCTGGCCCGTGACCGCCGCAGCCGGTCGCTATCGGGGCGAGGTCGCATCGCGCTACACCTACGACGATGGCGCCGGCGAAATCGGCTTCGTGTCGTCGGTGAGCGAACCGTTCTGCGGCGACTGCAATCGCGCGCGCCTGTCATCGGAAGGCGTGCTGTACACCTGCCTGTTCGCCTCGCGCGGACTCGATCTGCGCGCGCCACTGCGGGCGGGGGCCTCGGACCCGGAACTGCTGGACATGATGCGCAGCGCGTGGGCACAGCGCGCCGATCGCTACAGCGAATTGCGCGGCGAAGTGCGGGGTCGAGAGGCGCCGCTGCGAAAGGTCGAAATGCACTACATCGGCGGATGACACGATGCCCGAACTCACCCACGTCGATGCGCAAGGCCGCCCCGCCATGGTGGACGTGAGCGCCAAGGCAGTCACGTTGCGCACGGCCGTGGCCGAATCACGGGTGCGCTTCCCCGCTGCCGTCGCTCGCGCGCTGCGCGACGCCGGTTTTGCCACCGGCAAAGGCCCGGTGTTCCACACGGCGATCGTGGCCGGCGTGATGGCCGCCAAGCGCACGCACGAACTGATTCCCTTCTGTCACCCGCTCGGCCTCGAACGCTGCGACGTGCTCATCGACATGCACGACGACGAAGCCGTCGTGCGCTGCACGGTCTCGCTGCACCACAGGACGGGCGTCGAGATGGAGGCCCTGACCGGCGCCTCGATCGCGGCGCTCACGATCTACGACATGTGCAAGGCACTCTCGCACGAAATCGTCATCGCCGAGACGCGCTTGATCGAGAAGCAGGGCGGCAGGCGCGACGTGCGCGAAGGCCTCGCGCGATGACGCGGGCGCTCGACAAGGTGAACACCCCCGGAGCACTGCAACGAGCCCGGAATCAGCTGGGCGGAGCGGCGAGCCCATGAAGAAGATCACGCTCCAGTATTTTGCCGTGCTGCGTGAGCAGGCCGGCTGCAGCGAGGAGCACCTGGCAACGGCCGCCACGACCCCTGCCGAACTCTACGAAGAAGTGCGCGTCAGGCACGGCTTCACCCTGCCGCTCTCGATGTTGCGCGTCGCCGTGAACGAGGAGTTCCGCGACTGGTCGTCGCCGCTCGAAGCCAACGACCGCGTCGTCTTCATTCCTCCCGTCGCGGGCGGCTGATGCAACCCTTCGCTTTCAGCACTCTGCCGATCGACACGGCCCGCGGGCGCGAGGCACTCGCCGATCCGGCCTGCGGCGGCTATGCGACGTTCGAAGGCTGGGTGCGCGACCACAACGAAGGCCGTGCGGTACGCCGGCTCGAATACGAAGCCTATGCTGCGCTGGCCGAACGGGAGGGCGAACGCATCGTCGCCGAGGCGATCGCGAGATACGGCGTGCAGCACGCCGCGTGCGTCCATCGGATCGGCGACCTCGACCTCGGCGAAATGGCCGTGTGGGTGGGCGTGAGCTCGCGCCATCGCGCGGAAGCGTTCGCGGCCTGTCGCTACATCATCGACGAAGTGAAGCACCGTGTCCCGATCTGGAAGAAGGAACACTACGTCGACGGCGACTCGGGCTGGGTCAACTGCGAGCGCTGCGCGCAACCGGGAGACCACGAGAGCCACGCCGGGCACGCCGCCACGCCGGCAGCTGGCCAACCGCATGACCATGAACACGGACGCGCGCATGTGCACCCGGCACCTGACTTCGCGCGCCAGGTCGCGCTGCCCGAAGTCGGCGACGCCGGCCAGCAGCGCCTGCGCGCGGGCTCGGCGCTCGTCATCGGCGCCGGCGGTCTCGGCGTGCCGGTGCTGCAGTACCTCGCCGCGGCCGGCGTTGGACGCATCGGCATCGTCGACGGCGACCTCGTCGAAGCGAGCAACCTGCACCGGCAACCGCTGTACGGCGTCGCGGACATCGGCAAGTCGAAAGCAACCGTGGCCGCAGCGCGGCTGCGGCAACTGAACCCCGAGGCGACGTTTGCCGTGCATGCCGAGCGCGCCGACGCCCGCAACCTCATCGACTGGCTCGCGCGCTATGACCTCGTCGTCGACTGCAGCGACAATTTCTCGACCAAGTTCTCCGTGAACGACGCCGCCGTGATCCTCGGCAAACCTGCGGTCTTCGCCAGCGTTTACCAGTACGAAGGCCAGTTGCAGGTCTACCTGCCGCGCGCGGACTGGCCCTGCCTGCGCTGCCTCTGGCCCGAGGCGCCGCGCGACGGGCTGGTCGGCAACTGCGCGCAGGCCGGCGTGCTGGGCCCGGTCCCGGCGGCGCTCGGTGCGATGCAGGCGATGCAGGCGCTGAAGATCCTGCTGGGCCTGCCGGTCGAGAGCGCCCCGGCCCTGCACGTGTTCGACCTGCTCGGCATGCACTGGCGCACGCTGCGGGCGGCGCGCAATCCAGCCTGTGACCACTCGCCGCGTGAACTGCAGACGGACGCGATCGACCCGGCCGCACTGGAAATCGCATACCCCGACCTGGCCGCCGCCCGTGCGTCAGGCCTGACGCTGGTCGACATTCGCGAGCCCTGGGAGCGCGCCACGGACAACCCGGCCGGGCAGATCGAATGGCACCTGCCGCTCAGCGCGTTGCTGCGGGGAGCGGCCGCGCTGCCGCCCGAGGGCCGTTACCTGCTCGTGTGCGCGCACGGCGTGCGCAGTCTCGCGCTGGCAGGGCAGCTGCGCTCGCAGGGATACCCGGCCGTCTATTCGCTGGTGGGTGGACTCGCCGCCGTCGGCAGCTGAGCAATCAGGGCCGAACCTGGCCGCTGCCCCGCACGACGTACTTGTAGCTCGTCAGCTGTTCGACGCCGACCGGTCCGCGCGCATGGAAGCGATCGGTCGAGATCCCGATCTCCGCACCCATCCCGAACTCGCCGCCGTCGGCAAACTGCGTCGATGCGTTATGCAGCACGATCGCGCTGTCGACCCGCGCCAGGAAAGTCTCTGCCGTCGCAACGTCGTCCGTGACGATCGAATCCGTATGGCCTGAGCCGTAACGCGCGATGTGTTCGATCGCGCCCTGCACGCCGCTGACGAGCTTCACTGCGATGATCGCGTCGAGGTACTCGGTGTGCCAGTCGGCCGCGGTCGCCGCCACCACGCGCAAGTCAACGGCGCAGGTCGCGGCGTCGCCGCGGACTTCGCAACCCGCATCGAGCAATTCGCGCACCAGCGGCGCCAGGTGCGTGCGTTCGGCCGCGGCATCGACCAGCAAGGTCTCGGCTGCACCGCAGACTCCGGTGCGCCGCAGCTTGGCGTTGAGCACGATCGAGCGCGCCATCTCGAGGTTAGCCGCACGATCGACATACACGTGACACAGGCCCTCGAGGTGGCCGATGACCGGCACCCGCGCCTCCTGCTGCACCCGCGCGATCAGGCTCTTGCCGCCACGCGGTACGATCACGTCGATGAAGTCGGTCATGCCCGCAAGCATCTGGCCGACGGCGGCGCGGTCGGTCGTGGGCACGAGCTGGATGCAGGTTGCCGGCAGGCCTGCGGCGCGCGCACCTTCGACCAGGCACGCGTGGATCGCAACGCTGGACTGGTGGCTCTCGCTGCCCCCGCGCAGGATCGCCGCATTGGCCGACTTGAGGCACAGCGCGCCCGCATCGCAGGTCACGTTCGGGCGGCTTTCGTAGATGATGCCG
>Ga0316188_10001272_pt1 | contig 11857 bp, 9 predicted proteins | sample Phiworburrow1_MG_FD_204933 | JGI IMG/M metagenome (GOLD analysis project Ga0316188, IMG submission 204933) | Coastal sediment microbial communities from Maine, United States - Phippsburg worm burrow 1 | ecosystem: Environmental > Aquatic > Marine > Coastal > Sediment | place: USA: Maine... | reverse complement strand
GACCTGGTAGCGATGTGTGAACGTCAAGCCATTCTTTAAGGTATCTTTCATTGCCTGCTCCTGTGTTTGGGCTCTGGTTTTAATTCCAGTTCAGTTTAGCATGCCTGAACAGGAGATAAGCTTATCCTGACAAGTTTATTAAAGGCAAAAGAAAAGGGAGGGTTGGATATCCTGAGGTAATTTGAGAATTGCTGCTGGAACAATTTATTAGACGACAACTACATTTTGATTTTAGTTAGTGAGATGTTCTCATCCTAACGGCATTAGCAACAATCATTGATTTCCTTTCATGTTTGCGCTAGCATCAGGACGTTTTTATATACTACATACGAAACAAGGGGATTTTCCGATGCATATGTTAAAGCTGCTGTTCGTTACCTTTCTCTTTACACTCTCATCTTTAGCGGGAACTTCGTCCTACGCCGCCAAGGGCAACGATCCAACTGCGAACTGGAAGCCAAAATTCGACCCTAGTGGTGCAGAGTATACATACCTGTTATCGTGTGTTGGACATCCGGCTATTGAGGGTGTTGGGGTCGGTTACCGTATCCGCGATAAGGTATGGGAAAAAAGTGGCGGCCGTCTCTACGTTGATTTTCGTCCGTTATCGCTGTTGGGCGGAGAAAAGGATGTCATTCGTAAATTACAGCTGGGCGCAATACAAGGCATGATGAGCTCGTCGGTTGCAGCAGCAAATGTCTCGAATACCTTTGGGATTGTGAATCTTCCGTATGTCGTTGACACTTTTGAAAAACTCGATCAATTTCGTAATGATGAGGCCCTTTGGCAGCCATTCCGAGAGGCAGCAATAAATCAGAATATTGTCGTTGCGGACGTTACCGGATACGGCTCTTATGGATGGGCAACAAATTCACCTGTTAGAACGATTAAAGATGCAAAATCAATCAATTTTCGTATTGCACAGGCTCCAGTTAACATAGACTTCTACAAAGCATGGGAGCTTAAATTCACTGTTATGCCCTGGCCGGACGTACCCCAGGCTCTACAGACAGGAGTCATTACGGGACTTGATCATACCCCTATCGTCTGTAACATTAGTGGCAAATTCAACGTGGCCAAAAACTATACCCAACTTGACTATGCCCAAGGGCTTTACATCCATCTTACCAATACGCGGTGGCTGAACAAACTACCACAAGATCTACGCAAAATCCTTCTTGACACAATTACAGAGGAAAGTGCCGTTGCCCGCGCCCTCACCCGGAAACAACAAGTTGAGCAAATTGAGGCAGCCAAGGCAAATGGAGTCACGTTCTACAATCTATCTTTAGAGGAAAAAGCACAATTAATAGAACTAGCCAAGCCTATGTATGACAAATGGGGTGAAAAAATCGGTGCAGATTATTTACGACAAGTGCGGGCTACTCTCGCGCAGTGAACCACCTTTTACCTTTGTCACGACAATCCAAAAGAAATGGCCACTTGGGGACGGGTGGCCTTTTCCTATTTACCAGCCATTCTGCAAACCATCCTCTGTCGACCAGTTTTGAAGCCTGAAACTCAGGAGCATGACTTTCAGTAAATTTCTACGGACGTCACTCACATCGCCCCCCTATCTTCCCCAAAAATCAAGGTTATAAACATCACAATAAAAACCGCATGCGACTTTGGGTTGTTTGGGGTTATGATAGGCTCCTCATTTACCGGAGATGGCGATATTGCGAAAACACCCATGGCTTGGGCCCTTACTTTTTATCACCCTGCTGTTCTACCTGAACTTTGTCGCCCGTATTCTTCTCTCACCGCTGGCGCCGATAATGGAGATGGAACTTGGATACTCCCATGCCGGCACCGGGAGCCTTTTCCTGATTACGTCGCTGGGCTATTTCTTCGGCCTGTTTGTTTCCGGGATGATCTCCTCCCGCTGGACCTTTACCCAGACGATCCAACTGTCCGTCTCCGGTTTCGGCCTCTGCCTGATCGGCATTGCCTTCAGCCGCAATTATTGGCAGATCGGAGTTCTCATCGCCGTATTGGGCTTCATGGCGGGGCTCTATCTACCAGCGGGCATGGCCAAACTGACCGAGCTGATCCCATCGGCTCACTGGGGGATGGGGCTGGCCGTCCACGAACTGGGACCGAATTTCGCCCTATTCCTGGTCCCTCTTCAGGTTGAAATTCTCCTTCGCTTTTTTGACTGGCAACAGGTCTTGATGTCCCAGGGATTGCTGACCCTGGGAATTGTTGCCGCGTATTGTTTTTATGCCGGTCAGGGTGGAAGCCGGGGCGTCGCACCAAAACTGAGTATTTTTCAAGACTTTTTCCGGCAAAAGAATTTCTGGAAGCTGGTTCTGATATTTGGCTTGGGAGTGGGAAGTACGCTCGGAATTTACTCAATGCTGCCGGTCTATTTTATCGATCAGGGTATTGAGCGGGGTCTGGGCAACAGCATGCTGTCGGCATCGCGGACGCTGAGCATTCCCGTCGTGCTTATCGGTGGCTGGCTGACAGATAGGATTGGCGTGCGCCGCTCCCTTATGATTATCCTCATCACAGGGGGGGTACTCACGGCTCTCATCGGCGTGCTGCAAGGGTATTGGTTGTTTGTGCCGGTTTTTCTGCAACCGTTGTTTGCCGTCTGTTTTTTCCCTCCGGTGTTCAAGACCTTGGCCTTGTCGGTTCCGGCAGAGTTGAGAAATCAGGCCGTTGCCTATACGGTTCCTTTCGGTTTTCTACTGGGGGCGGGTGTGACACCTCTCGTCCTTGGTATGCTTGGCGATGCCGGGCTGTTCCAGTTAGCATTTATCGCTATGGGATGTCTGATGGCCGCGGGCAGCTTGCTGACCAAGGGGTTGGCGGAACAGTAATCCCTGTTGGTGTATAAGATGACCGGCGAGATGGATTAGCTCTTCTTACATTGCAGTAAACTTAGTAAAGGATCAAGCTAAGCTTAAAAGGACTAAGTGATAACCTCTCTTTGATAGAGAACTTGGGTAATTGCCCATCTACAAAGAGGTGGGCATTTGCGATTATGGCTGTTAAAAATTGGGCTAAATCTCCGTCTAGTATCACAACGCCGGTAGTGTTTTTCCCACGCATCCAAGATGCTGAAAAATTATCTTTGATCTCAGCTTTAACACCATTCTGTACGCAAGCCTCAACGATTACTTCTGCTAGTTTAGTTTCCATTGTGTTACTCCATCTTTGGACAGTTTTTCATCAGGCCTGAAGACAGGCTTAAGAAGCTTTCGGCGTTACTGAATTGCAGGGGCAGCAAGAATGTCGCATTTTTGTCAATCTGACTACTCCTGAACAATGTAGGAGAATAAATAAGAAACTCTCTTCTTTGACTTCGATCTATGCTTGGGTATCATCTTCAATGTCTTATTTGTGTAGGGTTCAGACAATCAACGGGTTTACACGTACGGCTTTTTTTGTTGGGTAAAGATGTCTACAAAACCAGAGGCGATTGAAAATAAAGGAACCTATCGTGGTTACAGATTCATCTAGCGGCAACAGCACTCAGGTTCCTAGCAACGCTCTTGTACCATTTCTGCTTATTACTTTTGGCTTGGCTTGGGGAATCATAGCGTTGTTTATTTTTCTCCCGAACCAGATGACCTCGCTAGTTGGCGAATTGACCGGACAACATCCGCTCTTCTTTTTAGCTGTGTACTCACCAGCAATCGCTGCTTTCATCGTTGTCATCTACTACGGTGGCACTGGAGGTTTGCGGCGTTACCTGTCAAGGGTATTAATATGGCGCTGCTCTCCGGTTTGGTATGCTTTTTTGATTATTGGCATCCCACTGCTTTTCTTCGGTGGAGCGGTGTTAAAGGGAAACCTTTTCGTCGAACCATTCCCGTTCCCCTCGTTTCAGACACTTGTTGTTGCGTTGCTACTTATGGCCATCAAAGGCCCGGTCGAAGAGTTTGGCTGGCGTGGCCTGGCCCTGCCTCTACTACAGCGTAAGTTCGCGCCACTCTGGGCTGGACTGATTCTTGGAGTTATCTGGGGCTTGTGGCACCTTCCAGCATTCATGTTGAGCGGGACACCGCAAAGCGCATGGTCGTTTACTCCTTTTTTTGTTGGCTCGGTAGCCGTCAGCGTGATTGCGACACAATTATTCAATGCCTCGCGTGGCAGTATCCTGCTCCCAGCACTGCTGCATTTCCAGCTCATCAATCCAATGTGGCCGGATGCACAACCTTACGACACGCTTTTTTTTGTGGCCGCTGCGGTTTTTATTGTTTGGCTCAATCGAAAAGCCATGTTCAGGAGGGAATGTGGTGTTACTGAGATCATGCCTCAAACGAGACAATAACCGGCGCGTTATTGATGGAGATATTTGAGAGGCGCTTTAATCAAAACGCAAATGGCCACCTGGTCCTATTCCGAGTAGCCATTTTTTATTTATCAGGAGTTATAAGACCCGCAATCCTCAGGACATGATTTGTATATAGCTTGCCTCCTAAACGCTTTTTAAGTATTTGTGTTTTACCCTTAACTCTAAGCTGATTAAATATGTGTTGAAAAATTAAGGCCACAACTCAAAAGAGCTGGAGGCCATAATTTTTTTCAACAGATCAACGAAATCCTCGCCTGTGCGCCGTGGACCTTATCATCGGTTTTACGTAAAAACCCGTACAAACGATCTCCGCACCATTCAGTCGAATGTGATTTCGACCGGGGTGTCCTGTTCCGATTCAACGGTCACCGGTTGGACCTGGGTTTCCAGTCCGTACGACGAGGCGATAACTTCGTAGTCACCCACCGGCAGATCCAAGGTGATGGTACCGCTGTCGTTGGCGATGTTGATCGTTGCGACGGTGACCCAGGTCGAGAAAGTATTCAAGTCGTCATCGGTGCAATCGATTTCGCGACGGAAATCGACGGTAGCATATTGCTCATCGTTGCCTGTGATCGTGACCTCAACCGAAACGGTTCCCGATAGAGGATCATTTTCGACCAGCCCAAAATCGATGACAGCACTATCGCCGGATGACAGCGTAGATGTGACGCATGCAGGATCATACCCGGGGGAGGTTGCGACAAAGTTGTAATTGCCGGGCGCAATAAACAGGGCGTACTCTCCGTTATCGGCCGCAATTGTTCCAGTTTCGATGACGACCTCATCTTTTGGATCAACCGCGAGTTCTTCGGTCGTCTGGGCAGTGACCAACGAACCGGCGAGCGGAATCGAAGCCGTTGGCGGATCGGTAATCACGGGGTCATCGGTCACGGTGCCTTTGACGATAACCGCTTCGCTTTCGGTACGCACCTTGATTGTCGGCTTGAGAATGTAGTCCTTGCCACTGTTCCCGCGCGTCACAACCGAACGCATGGCATCGAAGTCGAGAATCAGCTCGGTGGTCTGGTTGGCATTGATTTCAAATCCTTTGACGATCTTCACGACATCGCTGGGGACTTTCAGCTTGTGGATCTCGTTATCATCCTCGTCAATGACGTAATTGGCATGTGGGTGATCCTGACTTAAGATGTTCTGACCGGTACTCGGCACCCACAACTCGATGATCAGGCGCATCTGACTGTACAACCCGGCGTCCAGATAGATCGGGTCGTCGTCTTCGCTTAGTGTTGCAAACACACCATTGACCAGTTCCAAAAGGTTGTAAGTCTTGTTGGGCTCGGCGACGACCAGCCAGTTCCCGTTATCATCCTCGTCACCGCCGAGATGGACCTCGACGCGGGCGATCGTAACATACACTGCCTTATAGGAGCCCGATGAGGCGTCGACCAAAGCCAGCTGCAAGGTTCCCTGGTCAGCCTCGGAAGAACTGACCGCGCTGTCGCCGGACCCTCCGCCTCCACAGGCCGTCAGCAAAAAGCCTGTTAACAGAACTATAAAAAAAAGTCTTGATCTTTTCAGCTTACTTGAAACCATTTTCAACCTCCTCTGGTCGTCATACAACTATAACTTAAGGGTGTGATCCGTAAGATCTTTGCTTTTTTAATTGGAAGCCTGGTCCTTGTCAGTTGACAGGGGATAAACATCGCGTCAATTTAGAGCCTAACAGAAAATATATCTATTAAATCTCGAAAAAGATTAAAAGCAATAAATAGACCAAGACAACAAGGTACTGCTTTTTACTACGTTTTGTCGAATTGTAAGGTAAAAATTATTGTATTGTAAAGATTTCCGACACTGAAATATTTGACTTAGCTCCTTACTGTTATTCTTGTAAATCACCATTTATAAATCACAAAAACCCTCGATTTCAGGATCGGGGGTTTTTCTTACATTGCAGCCTTTCAAAGATCCGCCTCTAGCTAGATGCTTTTGCTATCTCAAAGCCAGAAGTAGGATATATAAGAAAGCTTCACATCTTTTCGTTAGACCTATCCATCAATTCGTAAAACCCAAACATTGCAAGAATATTTACTCAACGGCAGCAATTGACACTGCATGAATCAGGGATAGAATTAACGACAATTTTAATCCCACAAAAGCATGAAGTTCAGAAGTAAGTTTGAGCGAAAGTTACTGCTGTCAGTTTCAAATGGTGCTACGCAATGAAATGATTTGTAGTAGCTAAGCAGAAGGGAGTTTTTATATGGCAGATAAGAAGTTCTTTCTAGGGTTACTTGTTTTAACATTCATGATAACCGGTTGCGCTTCTGGTGTTTCCAGGACACAGATTAGTCCTAAAGGAAAGTTTGAATGCTCGTCAAATAATCCTGTTGGGAATATTGAACTAACTTTAACCGCCGAAGGAAAAGCTGACTTATCAGAAAATCTCAAATTTAATCCAGATGAATTAAAAGCTCATATTCAACGAGCCCTTTCTGCAAGTTCACTTATTGACCCAAGTGGAAACGCTGATTTGCCAACCCTTTTAGTTGAAATTAAAGACATTCGAGTACGCAGCAATTTCTCTGCTGTGATGTGGGGTTTTATGGCAGGAAATGACCATATAATTGGTGACATAGCCATCAAAGACAAAGAGGGAACAGAAGTTGACAGGTTTGAAGTGTCCGCATCATATGCCCTTGGTGGATTTGCTGGAGGGCAAGATTCTGCCAGAATGAGCTGGCTTTATGAAACTTTCTCCCAAGAAATAATTAAAGAGCTAACTAATGGTAATGCGATGCTGAATCAGGCTGTTGTGAGTAACGTGAAAATAGAAGAATTAAAACAAGGAGATGTGGTTCTGGTTGAATTTAGAGACGGTAACGAACGTGAAATAGAAGTAGCTTATGTCGGAAGAGGCAGTTTTAATGGTGGTTTCAGGTCCTCTTCGGGAGCCGTCAGTTCACGAACCTTTGGAGAAAATGACATTGAAAAAATAACCATTTTAAGGAGAGCGAAATAGCTCCGTTATCAAAAATCACGACTTCTAAGACGAAAACTGGCGTGTTATTGATAGAGGTATGTAGGACGCTCTTTAATCTTCAAAGAAATGACTAATTCCGGCTCTTGACTCCTAGGTGACGGAATAGGTAATATTTAATTGAGGCAAGGTGGTGAACTTGCCGCAACGTCAACCAGCCCCACAGTCTCCTTCCCCCCTAGACTGTGGGGCTTTTTTATTATATGTCAGCCTTTATAGAAAGCCCGCCAAATAAGCATCCTCTGCATAGCAGCACTCAAGAAAAGGACTTATAGAAAAACCCGGCCCCACAAATGTCCGACATCATTCAGGCTCTCTTTAGTATCAATCTTTTGAGCCCTAATTTATATCCCTTAGTAGCCTTGCACCGTGGATTAAACCTGAAATAATCAAAATACTAAAGAGTTTTGATTCGGCTACACGGCAATAAGGCAAAACAAAAACTGCCTGTTGATCAATAAATACTGTAAGGCGATTTTACGGCATTAGAGAAAGGAGATTCGACGTTACATTGTCTTCGAGGAGGACGTGTACAATGGAAAACTACTCTGGTTATCTACCTTTCAGGAAATCCCAAAGGTTCAACGCACAGGAACGGGCCCTAGTTTTCCTTCCCCTAGATTCTCGGGAGTTGCCATACCATATTATTGATATTTGCGAAAGTGGCCTCTCTTTCCGTTATCTCGGCAAAAAGATCAAAACCTCTAAAATTCCACCCATCAATCTTTATTATGAATATGAATTGATCGTCGGGGATTTGCCAGCAAAGGAGGTCTCTGACTATCAATTGAGCGACGGCATTGTCCCCGTTCGTCGCAAAAGTCTCCGCTTCGAATCACTCAGTATCGAGCAACACAATAGACTCTCGTTTTTTATTGAGCGATTCACGAAGCCAAGCTTAGACAGGACTATTCACTAGCTAAAAGGCAAAAAGGCCTGCCCTTCCTGGGTGGGCCATTCTTAGAAATCATCACTGCCGAGACGAAAACGAGCGTATTATTGATAGAGACATTTAGGACGACAAAATAATGGCCACCTGGATTAATTTCGGGGGCCATTATTATTTGCCAGTACCTCTGAGAATTAGCCAAAACATTTGATTTCTGTCTATATAACATCGAGCGAAAGATATATAGAATCCCAAGACCTCAAGTTGCAGCTTCGATCATTCCAGGCAACCAACAACCTCGTCGGCGCCACCACAGAAATTAAGCCCTTAAATGAACAAATTAAGTGTTTTTCCTCGGTTGAGATTGTGAGGGGATAGAATCTGATCAGGGGGACGATGAAGGTACATCTGAAGCCACAAAACGACCAGTGCGTAAAAATCGGATGATATAGTCAGCGACATCAGCGGAGCGCATGATAAATGTGTGGGACTTACGCACTGTCACAAAATCGCTCATCCCTGCAAGGCTGGTACTCGCCACGGAGACCGTGCCATCACTCGGGTCGGGCACGAAAAAACTGCCAATTGGATTAATTGCATCAATCCCAGCAATGACTCCCAACTCGTACCAGGGTGGCGGCAGACGGTTTGGGAGACTATCTTCCCCTGTCCCTAACTGAACGACCGTTGGGCCGAGAATTGCGCGCAGGAGGATTGAGCCGTTTGCAATATCTGCCAACTCGCTACCTTGATTGGGTGGCGCGAGCATAACCACTCTACCCATGTTTTTTAAATGGTGCTCGGATAGGTAGGCCCGAACCAGAATTCCTCCTAATGAATGAGTCACGAAATGGATGCGCGGCGAGTTGCTGCAACAAGATTTGAACCGATCGTTTAGGAACTCGACCAGTTCCGGAGGGGAACGGCGCATCGAGGGGTAGCCGATATTATGGACCTTGAAGCCAGCTTCTTGTAAGCGATTCTGAAGAGGGCGCATGGAAAAAGTTGTTCTGCCATAGCCATGCAGAAGGATTACTGATTCCGCTTCGGAGCCAAATGCGCAAGGTGTTAAAAGGAGTAATAGGGCCAGCCAGACGAAAACGCTGATAATTTGTCCAGACGACCTAGCTTTTTCGATTTTCATGTTAAAGCATCGGCTCGAACAAGCGTCCAAAATCTTTTCTGAGCTTATAAAGTGCGTCTGTCGGTTCATTGAATTCTGCGGCTGCTTGCGAAGAAACCTGCCGGCTAAATGCCAAATCGTTTTCATAAAATATTTTCGCTAGATTAGTCGACAGTTCTTTACTTTCAAAAACCACAGCCGTCTCGCTGTTGAGCTTTTCGCTTCTCGGGTCCAGGTTATATGACCCAACGAGCGAGTAGTGACGATCGAAGACGGCGTATTTGGCATGGATGGTCCCTTCGGTCTGCCGTTCTTCGTCATAACGCCAGCCATACCATTCCCATATCTGGACATTCCCGCCGCTGGTTTGGGCGGCCTCCTCCTGATTGATCGCCAGAATGTCCTTGTAATAACTCCTTCCGACCATAGTTATCTCTGGAAGATCGTTCGTATCGGGGCTGTTCGACAGAATGATCACATGGACACCGCGGCTGACCACACCTCTGACCGCGTCGATGAATTCTGCGGACGGGATAAAGTATGCGTTACAGATTATGATTTCCCGCTGTGCATTTTCAAACAATTTCATGTAGGCCTGCTGGATGAAGGATTCTCCCAGTCTGGGGCGGTTCTGAAAGAACCGACCGCGCGCGTTCATAAATTTCAGGTCCAGCTTAGCTTGGGCCATCTGCAAAACACGTTCTTCCAGTTCAGAATCTCTCGCATAAGGGATGTTCAGTTTACCGACTGTATCCAGGAAATCCTCAGTTGCCTGCCAATAATGGTCAGTATCCAGTATGCCCCGGCTTTCCTTGATGTCGACGAAGTGTTGGTAATTGCGATCAAAAGCCGTGACCATGTCCGCGACGATGCGTCCTTTGACGACGACATCCTGATCCCGCCAGTAATCGCTCGGCTCAGACGGATCAACCCGGAAGTATTCATTAGCGATGTTCAAACCGCCGACGACCGCAACCCGGCTCTCTGTTTCCCCATCCACGATCCACATTTTCTCGTGATACCTGGAATTCGGTGCTTCGGGGTCTTTTGCAGGCGAGAGAAAAGGTATCGGCACTTCGTTGAGCCACTCCAGATAAAGTGATTCATAGCCTTGGACCTCTATGCCATGCTGCTTCAGGTCAAAATACATCCACTGGGTCTGCAACCCGAGATTGGCGGTTGCATCGACGATTATCCGAACATCCAGTCCCTCGGCTTTTTTCCTTTTCAGGATCTCGGCAAGATACAAACCCGATTCATCACCGGCAAAGATCAACGCCTGGATCCGGATAGACTGTTTAGCCTGTTCCAGAAGTTGAGCACGAACGGCGAAAGACTCGTCGCCGTTCTTCAGCAACGCGAACTGATTCGATTCCGGCCCATAGGTCTCGAACAACCCCCGTCTTCCGACCTCATCCAGCGTGCTGCCGGAATACTCCTCGTCCGGGCCGAAAACAGTTGCAGGCTGCTTGTCGACACCGAGAGTCCCCAATGGCGGCATCGAAGGCACTGCGGTGTGGTCATCGACAGGAGATGATATTTTTTGGGGCATGCAGCCAGAGATGACCAGTATGACCAGAATGTTGCAGACAAAACGACGATATTCCCGCATAACTGATCCTTATTGATTAAGACGCGGTCGTGATTCTGATGCTGACCCATGCGGACATTGACGGTACGCCGCAGTCAGAATAATTGTACAAGTCTATCAAGGTCAACGATCTAGCAGAAGCCTTAACTTAACTCTGCACTACTTGATCAATCCAACTTCTTGGTAATACTTTTTCGCACCAGGGTGCAACGGCGCGTGGAGACCTTCAAGCATGCCCTCTTTAGTCAAAGAAACTAGAGCAGGGTGTTCTTGCCGAAACTGATCGAGGTTTTCGAAGACTTCTTTGGTCACCACGTAGACAACCTGCTCCGGGACCTCCTCTGAAGTGGAGAATGTTGCCAGGACCGCCAAAGTATCGACATCTTCAAGCGGCCCCTGCAGATCTGGATAAAGACGCTGCATAGGTATTCTGTACCGAGTGTAATACACTTTATCCGTAATAATCTTTTCTACGACAGGCCCTGAAATCGGCACAATATGGGCTTTGCGAGTACCGGACAGTCCCCTTTTTACAGTGTCGTTCGGATGTCCAACCGTAAAAAAATACGCATCGATAAGATTATCCTGGAGCTGGTCAGGTGCTTCGGAAGCATAGACGGTCTGGGCCTGGATATCAGTGTCAGGATCGATGCCGAAGGCTTTCAGGATATTGGTAATCACTCGGTGTTGGCTCGACCCCGGGTTGCCGAGACTGACCCTTTTTCCCTTTAGATCTTCTATGGTGTTGATCCCTGCATCGTCTGCCGCGACCAAGGTGACAGATTCAGGGTAAATGCTGAAGACAGCTCTCAATGCTTCCTGCGGACCCTTGTCTGCCCATTCAGCCAATCCCTTAACAGCATGATATTGTTTGTCGGCCTGAGACATGCCGAAATCCATGTACCCAGCCATGATCGCATTCAGGTTGAAAGTCGACCCCG
>Ga0316188_10001271_pt1 | contig 11864 bp, 8 predicted proteins | sample Phiworburrow1_MG_FD_204933 | JGI IMG/M metagenome (GOLD analysis project Ga0316188, IMG submission 204933) | Coastal sediment microbial communities from Maine, United States - Phippsburg worm burrow 1 | ecosystem: Environmental > Aquatic > Marine > Coastal > Sediment | place: USA: Maine... | reverse complement strand
ATTGCTTGGTGCTTTTTTAACATAATCAGCAATTAATGGTTTACAAGCGTGATCAAATAAATAACATCCATACTCAGCAGTATCAGAAATTACACTATTCATTTCAAATAACTTTTTACGTGCAATAGTATTTGCAATTAATGGAGTTTCGTGTAATGATTCATAATAAGCAGACTCATCAATAATTCCAGATTCCGTCATTGCTTCAAAAGCCAATTCAACGCCAGCTTTAACCATCGCAACCATCAACACTCCATTGTCAAAATATTCTTGTTCAGAAATTTTCACATCAGCCGCAGGTGTTTTTTCAAAAGCAGTTTCACCTGTTGCAGCTCTCCATGTTAACAAATTAATATCGTCGTTTGCCCAATCTTCCATCATAGTTTGAGAAAAATAACCACTCATAATATCATCCATATGTTTTTGGAACAATGGACGCATAATGTCTTTTAACTCTTCCGAAGCATTAAATGCAGCAATTTTTGCTGGATTTGATAAACGGTCCATCATATTGGTAATTCCACCATATTTTAAGGCTTCAGTGATAGTTTCCCAACCATATTGAATTAATTTTGAAGCATATCCCGCATCAACACCTTCCGCAACCATTTTATCGAAACATAAAATAGACCCTGTTTGTAACAATCCACAAAGAATGGTTTGTTCACCCATTAAATCTGATTTTACCTCAGCTACAAATGAAGATTCTAACACTCCTGCAGTATGACCACCTGTTCCAACAGCATAAGCTTTAGCATAATCCCAACCTTTTCCTTCCGGATCATTCTCAGGGTGCACTGCAATTAACGTTGGCACTCCAAATCCTCTTTTAAATTCTTCACGAACTTCAGACCCAGGCGATTTTGGCGCTACCATAATTACGGTAATATCTTTACGAACTTGCATTCCTTCTTCAACAATATTAAAACCGTGAGAATACGATAAAGCTGCTCCTTTTTTCATTAAAGGCATTACTGCAGAAACTACTGATGTATGTTGCTTATCAGGTGTTAAGTTAATTAACAAATCGGCTGTAGGAATCATTTCTTCATAAGTCCCTACTTTAAATTTGTTTTCAGATGCATTTAAAAACGATTGTCTTTTTTCTGAAATTGCAGCAGGTCTTAACGTATAAGAAACATCCAATCCAGAATCTCTCATATTCAACCCTTGGTTTAAACCTTGAGCTCCACAACCTACAATTACAATTTTTTTGCCTTTTAATGCCGCAACACCATCACTGAATTCAGAAGAATCCATAAATCTACATTTTCCTAATTGATCTAATTTATCTCTTAATGAAAGTGTGTTAAAATAATTTGCCATTTTGATATATTTTATTCTTTTTAATTAATTTCTGCTAATAATTCTGAAATTGCCATTTTAGGCTTTGTGATTGCAATACGACCAGAACGTACAAATTGCAATAAGCCGAACGGCTTTAATTTTTCATACATATTGTCAATATCTTCTTTTAAACCAGAAGCTTCAATAACAAACCAACGTTCTGTAATAGAAATAATATGTGCTCTTCTAAATTTCATTTTATCCTGAATTTGTTCATCATACAAATGCTCTGAAGAAATTTTAAACAAGGCTGTTTCATGATAAATAATTTCATCTTCAGTATGATAAAAAGCACCAATCACTTCAATTTGTTTTTCTAATTGAAGAACAACTTTTCTAATAAGTGTTTCCGGCACAATAACTACAAATGTAAATCTATGAACGTGATCTATCTCCGATTTAGAAACAGTCATACTTTCAATATTAATATGTCGTTTTAAAAATATTGCTGAAAGGCGATTTAATATTCCTATATTATTTTCAGTATATACCGAAATTGTAAAATTTTTATTTTCTTCCATCTTAACTTAATCTTATATCTGAAACACTTGCTCCTGTTGGTATCATTGGAAATATATTGTCTTCTTGTTCTATAACAACTTCTAAAAAATAGGCCTCTTTTGATGCAATCATTGTTTTTATAGCAGCTGCTAAATCTTCTCTTTTTGAAACTCTAACAGCTTCAATATCATAAGCTTCTGCTAACTTCACGAAATTTGGACTAACCATTTCTGTAGAAGCATACCGTTTGTCGAAAAATAACTCTTGCCATTGACGCACCATTCCTAAATAACTATTATTTAAAACCACAATTTTAACTGCGACTTTTGTTTGAAGAATAGTACCCAATTCATTACAAGTCATTTGATAACCTCCATCACCAATAATAGCAACAACCTCACGATCTGGAGCTCCCATTTTCGCGCCAATAGCAGCTGGCAATGCAAATCCCATAGTTCCTAAACCTCCAGAAGTTACATTGCTTCTTGTTTTTACAAAATTAGCATAACGCCAAGCAAACATTTGGTGCTGACCAACATCTGAAACTATAATAGCATCTCCATTTGTCTCATTATTTATTCCACCCATAACTTCCCCCATTGTTAATCCTTCTTTTGTAGGATTTAACTGATCGTTAATTACCGCATCTACTTCAATTTGATATAACTTGTCAAATTCTTTCATCCATTTTTTATGCTCAGTTTTATTTACATACTGCATAATTTCAACCAACGATTCTTTAACCGTTCCTAAAACCGCCACATCTGTTTTTACGTTTTTATCAACTTCAGCTGGGTCAATTTCAAAATGAATCACTTTCGCTTGTTTTGCATATGTGGCTAAATTTCCAGTAACACGGTCGTCGAAACGCATTCCAATAGCAATTAAAACATCACAAGAATTGGTTAAAACATTTGGCGCATAATTTCCATGCATACCAACCATCCCAACATGCAATGGATGTGCTGTTTCTAAAGCTGAAAGACCTAGACCTGTACAAGCCGAAGGAATATTGGTTTTTTCAATAAATTTTTTAAACTCTTGCTCTGCTGCACCAAGAATAACACCTTGTCCCCAAACTATAAATGGTTTTTTTGCACTGTTTATCAATTGAGCAGCTTCTTTAACCTTTTCAATATTTAATTTTGGAATAGCCTTATAACTTCTAACCTTCTCACATTTTTTATATGAAAAATCTAATTCTCCAAATTGAGCATCTTTTGTAATATCAATTAATACTGGTCCTGGACGACCCGATTTTGCTATATAAAATGCTTTTGCAATTATTTCAGGAATTTCTGAAGCTTTGGTAACTTGATAATTCCATTTGGTTACTGGTGTTGAAATTCCAATAATATCGGTTTCCTGAAAAGCATCAGAACCCAATAAATGTGAACCAACCTGACCTGTTATACAAACCAATGGTGTAGAATCTATTTGGGCATCAGCAATACCCGTTACTAAATTAGTTGCTCCTGGGCCAGAAGTTGCAAAAACCATCCCAACTTTTCCTGTTACACGGGCAAAGCCTTGTGCAGCGTGTATTGCACCTTGTTCATGACGCGTTAACACATGATGAAACTGGTCCTGATATTTATAAATCTCATCATAAACTGGCATAATAGCTCCTCCCGGATATCCATAAGCCAAATCTACTCCTTCAGCCAATAAACATTTAATTACCGCTTCAGCTCCTGTTATTTTTACAGTTTTTGAAGTTTTCACCTCATTAACTTTTTTATTTAATGTCTCCATGTGTTTAAAATTTATCCGTTACACAACCTTCAGAAGCTGAGGAAACGGTTTTAGCATATTTATATAATATTCCTTTTGTATGTTTTAACGCTGGTTCAACCCATTTTGCTTTTCTTTCTGCCAATTCTTCGTAAGAAATTTTTACATCAATGGTTTTATCAGTAGCATCAATCACAATTACATCACCATCTTTTATAAGCGCAATTCCGCCACCACTTTGTGCTTCTGGTGTAATATGACCTACAACAAAACCGTGAGTTCCTCCAGAAAAACGTCCATCAGTAATTAAAGCAACCGATTTTCCTAAACCAGCACCCATAATCATTGAAGTTGGTTTTAACATTTCTGGCATTCCAGGACCACCTTTTGGACCTACATAACGAATTACAACTACATCGCCTCTTGAAACTTTTCCTGCTCCTATTCCATCATTTGCTTCTTGTTCGCTATTAAAAACCACTGCTTTTCCTTCAAATAAATTCCCCTCATTTCCACTAATTTTCGCTACTGAACCTCCTGTAGCTAGGTTTCCGTATAAAATTTGAAGGTTTCCAGATGATTTTAATGCTCTTTCGGTTGGATGAATTACTTTTTGATCTTCTTCAAAACTTAATGGCTCAACATTTGCCAAATTTTCAGCCAACGTTTTTCCAGTAATCGTCATACAATCACCATGTAAAAATCCTTTTCCTAACAAATATTTCATCACAGCTGGAGTTCCTCCAACGCCGTGAACGTCTTCCATTAAATATTCTCCGCTAGGTTTTAAATCAGCAATTAAAGGTGTTCTGTCGCTTACACGTTGAAAATCTTCCAATGTAAATTCGATACCTGCAGCGTGTGCAATCGCTAAATAATGCAATACAGCATTGGTTGAACCACCCAAAGCATTTACCAAAGCAACCGCGTTTTCCAACGATTTTTTGGTGATAATATCCAAAGGTTTTAAATCTAACTCTAGCAGGTTTTTAATGGCTGCAGCGATGCGCTCACTTTCATCTCCTTTGAAAGGGTTTTCAGCAGGAATAGATGAATTGTAAGGCAAGGCAAAACCCAATGCTTCAATTGATGAGGCCATTGTATTTGCCGTGTACATTCCACCACAAGCACCTGCTCCTGGAATGGCATTTTTAATAATTTCTTTGTATTCTTCTTCTGAAATATCTCCAGCAATTTTTTGCCCTAAAGCCTCAAATGCAGAAACAATATTTAATTTTTTTCCTTTATAATTTCCAGAAGCTATGGTACCACCATACACCATTAAAGATGGGCGATTCAAACGCAACATAGCCATAATAGCTCCAGGCATATTTTTATCACAACCAACTACAGTTACCAATGCATCATAACTTTGAGCGTTCATTACAATTTCAATAGAGTCAGCTATTACATCGCGAGAAGGCAATGAATAATTCATTCCTAAAGTTCCCATTGAAATACCATCACTTACGCCAATGGTATTGAATATTAATCCGACTTGATCCAATTTATTGACCTCTTCTTTAATTTTGGATGCTAAACCATTCAAGTGCATATTACATGGATTCCCGTCGTAACCTGTACTTGCAATAGCAACTTGAGGTTTTTTCATATCCTCATCATTTAAACCAACAGCGTAAAGCATTGCTTGCGCAGCAGGTTGGGTTGGATCTTGCGTTACTCTTTTACTATATTTATTTAATTGCATTTATTTTAGTCCTTATTTAATTATTTTAAATTATTTTTAAAACAACTTAATTTTTGTTACTTATTTCACAACAAGACACAAATTTAATTCAGGCATTTACTTTACCGTTGTTTCTTTTACTTTTTTTACAATAGCCACTTTCCTACAATTTTAACTATACAAATAGTAATCAGGTAGTTAACTTCTTTTTTTTTACAATGATTATTCAACAAAAAAACCTTCCTAAAATAGAATAGGAAGGCTTAATTGTTTATATAAATCACAATATCGCTCCTATCCTGCTTGTGAAATTATCACAGAGACATAAATTGAGATGATATTATTATATGTTTTTTTTATTTTAATAAATGTAAATATGGAAAATAATTATTTGATAAAAACATATTCAGAAATTATTTGGTTATTTTTTTTGCTTTTTGTTGAATAATTTTTTCAACTGTTGAATTTTGAATTTTACTCTCTAACCAACTTAAAATATCCAAATATAAAAAAGCCCTTTTTTCATGAGGGTGATTTTCAAATTTAATTAATTCACTGTGCAATTTAATAAATTCTTTACGTAAATCTTGTGGATATATGTTACTTAAATTCTTAAGAAATACAATCATTTTTTGTTGAACTTCATGTAAATCGTTCATTTTTATTAAGAACTTATATGTAGAAACAATTAATTTTTCAATATTAAAATCAATACCGGCATCATAATGTGCTACTAAATTTAAAACTCTTGAAAAACACATCAAATCTTCACGCATTGTTAAGTCTTTATTATTTATTATTTTCTCCAAATAAACAATACATTCTTCATTTTTACCTGCACCAAAATACATACAAGCAATTTTATAGTAAAAAACCATAATATGATGAGCATCAATTTTGGTTTTATAATTTTCAATTTCAACTAATAATTTAGAAACAAATGGTAAGCCTTCAGTAAATTTACCATCAATAAAATGAAGGTTTAGCTTGTTTTGATTATAATATATAAATGCTAATGTTTTTGTGTTTTCATTTAATGAAATCTGTTCTAATTCAATATCATTTTTTAAAGTTTTAAGTACTTTGGTAAATTTTGTTTTATGTCTAATTAAAAATAAAGCTTCCAATAAATAACTAACACCTTTTAAATAAAAAACGGGATTTTGCTTTTTCATTTCAGGATTTTCTTCAAACAAATCAACCCATTTTTGAGCGTATTTATAACTTGAAACAAAATCTTGCATAATCAAACTATGCCACAAATATGCTTTATATAAAAATAATTTTTCTTTAAAACCCAGTTCTGATAATTTGTATTTTGGCAATCGTTTTTCAAAATATTTATTTACGGCCTCAGAATCTACATTATCTTTTACATAACCTTCTTTTAACAATAAACTGTACAATTGTAACGAAAGGTTTGAAAGCTTACTTATTCTTACATTTTTCAAACTTAATTCTTTCGCTTGCATAGACAATTCATCGGCACGATTGCTCAAACTTCGAGTAATATACTGAGATTCTATTACTTTTTCGAACTCAACAATTTCGTAAGCCAAATTATTTTCGTCGTTATTTATGGCTAATTCTTTTGCTTTATCTAAAATTTTCAAGCTCTGTTTGTACAATCCTTTATTGTATAAAATAGCAGCAAAATCAAATTGCTCTCTAATTTGAGCTCTTACATTTTGATGAACAGGATTGAATCTTAAACTCACCAAAATTTGTTTGTATAAATGTGCTTTGGTATTGGAGATTTGTTGTTTCTTAATATTGGTTTTTAGTAAAATCAACTCATCACTATAACTATTCACTTTATCTAACAAATTAAATAACGACATGAAATTTGCGTCCACATTTCCGCCCAATCTTCCTACATAAAGTTTAAATTGTCGCTTTTCAGATTTAGAAAGCGACTTAACTAACGTGAAAAGTGCATCTTTTTGCTCAATAGCCATTGTAATTAAAATATTTTTATTAGATTGATTTTCAGTATATTAAATCTAACGCCAACTATTTGAGTATAGTAATCTATGTATTTCCAGTGAATTATAAAAAACCTATACATCTATTTTTGACGTATCAAATGTGATAAAAAAAAATCAAAAATGAGTAAAAATATAGTTCAAATTTTTGATACAACCTTAAGAGATGGTGAACAGGTCCCAGGTTGTAAGTTAAATACTGAACAAAAATTAGTAATTGCTGAACGTCTTGATATTTTAGGAGTTGATGTTATTGAAGCTGGATTTCCAATTTCAAGTCCAGGTGATTTTATTTCAGTAGTAGAAATTTCAAAACTTGTTAAAAACGCAACAGTTTGCGGACTTACACGTGCAAACCAAAAAGATATTGAAGTAGCAGCTGATGCTTTAAAATATGCAAAACGCCCAAGAATTCATACCGGAATTGGAACTTCTGATTCTCATATCTTTCATAAATTCAAATCAACGCAAGAAAAAATTATTGTTCGTGCCTATGATGCCGTTGCTTACGCAAAGAAATTTGTTGAAGATGTAGAGTTTTACGCCGAAGATGCAGGAAGAACAGATAATGAGTATTTAGCTAGGGTTTTAGAACAAGCTATAAAAGCTGGAGCTACCGTTTTAAACATTCCTGATACTACAGGCTATTGTTTACCAGACGAATACGGTGCTAAAATAAAGTACTTAAAAGAAAACGTAAAAGGTATTGAGAATGTAATTTTATCATGCCACTGTCATAACGATTTAGGTTTGGCAACAGCCAACGCAATTGCTGGGGTTCAAAATGGAGCTCGTCAAATTGAATGTACTATAAATGGTATTGGTGAACGTGCCGGAAATACTGCTTTAGAAGAAGTAGTTATGATTTTAAAACAACACCCTTATTTAAATTTGGACACCAGAATTAACACCAAATTATTATACGACACTAGCTTATTGGTGCAACGAAGTATGGGAATGATAGTACAACCTAACAAGGCTGTAGTAGGTGAAAATGCATTTGCACATAGTTCTGGAATTCATCAAGATGGAGTGATTAAAAATCGTGAAACTTATGAAATTATGGACCCAGCCGATGTTGGTGTAACTGAATCTTCAATTGTTTTAACAGCCAGAAGCGGTAGAGCAGCCTTGGCTTATAGAGCTAAAAATATAGGATACGAGTTAACAAAAATTGAATTAGACGATGTTTATCCACAGTTTTTAAAATTTGCAGATCACCATAAAGAAATTAATGATGAAGATTTACATCATTTAATGGGATTGAATCATATTCATAAAAACCGTATCGCAATTTAGATTAACTTTGTGGTTTTGAATCTTTAAATCATGAAATTAAAAATCGCTTTACTTGCAGGTGACGGAATTGGACCCGAAGTAATTCAGCAAGCCGTAAAAGTATTAGATGCCATTGCTGAAAAGTACAATCATACTTTTGAATATACAAAATCCATTATAGGAGCTATTGCCATTGATGAAACTGGCAATCCGCTTCCCGATGAAACACTGCAAATTTGTAAAAATGCTGATGCTATTTTATTTGGTGCTATTGGTGATCCAAAATATGATAATGATCCAAGTGCAAAAGTGCGTCCTGAACAAGGTTTATTAAAACTTAGAAAAAGTTTAGGCTTATTTGCAAATATTCGACCACTAACAACTTATAGTTCTTTAATTCACAAATCAAATTTAAAAGAAGATGTTATTAAAGGAACTGATTTTATTATTTATAGAGAATTAACTGGTGGCATTTATTTTGGAGAAAAAGAATTAAGTGATGATGGTAAAACAGCTTCTGATACTTGCATTTATACAGAAACTGAAATAGACAGAATCGCACATTTGGCTTTTAAAGCTGCCAAAGCAAGAAGAAAGAAATTGACATTGGTTGATAAAGCAAATGTATTGGAAACTTCTAGACTTTGGAGAAAACGTGTTACTGAAATTTCACAAAGTTACCCAAACGTAAAGTTGAATTTTATGTTTGTTGACAATGCTGCAATGCAACTAATTCTTAACCCAAAACAATTCGACATTATCTTAACTGAAAACATGTTTGGTGATATTTTATCGGATGAAGCAAGTGTTATTTCAGGTTCAATTGGTTTATTAGCATCAGCTTCTATTGGTGAAAAATCAGCAATGTTTGAACCAATTCATGGTTCATATCCACAAGCAAAAGGTAAAAATATTGCCAATCCATTAGCAACAGTATTATCAGCTGCTATGTTATTAGATCATTTTCAATTGTATGATGAAGCTGAAGATATAAGAACTGCAGTTGAAAAATCATTGGAATTAAATATTTCTACACCCGATTTAAACGCCACAAATCATTTCTCAACTACCAGTGTTGGAAACTTTTTAAGCGATTTTATTTTGGACGATGAAAATACATTTTACAATAAAAACAACATAGATTTAGGACAGTCAACTATTATTTAAAGATTGGAGTTTAGAGTTAATAAGTCTTAGTTAGAAAAATAAAAACTATGAAAAATAGTACAAGTCTTATTGATGCCATTAACCACCGCCGTTCGGTTAGAGTTTATGACAAAACTATAGAAATTGATCCTGAAATTGTAAAAAAATGCGTTCAGCAAGCTACTCTTGCACCCAACAGCAGCAATATGCAATTGTGGGAATTTCACCACATAACTTCTAAAGAAATTCTCGACCAGTTAACTGTAGCTTGTTTAGATCAAAGTGCTGCAAAAACTGCTAAACAAATGCTTGTTGTAGTTGTTAGAAAAGACATATGGAAACAACGTGCAAAATCTAATGCTGTACATTTAACAGCAACTTTTGGTGAAAAACCTAAAACCGAATATTCTACTCGAGAGAAATTTGCCTTAAATTATTATAATAAATTAATTCCTTTTGTATATGCCGATTTTTTTGGAATTTTTGGATGTATAAAATATTGTATTGGTTGGGTTATTGGGCTTTTTAAACCAAGTTATCGCCAACTTCGAAATGCTGATATGCGCATTGTAGCGCATAAAACAGCCGGTTTGGCGGCTCAAACTTTTATGTTAAGTATGGCAGCAGAAAATTATGACACCTGCCCTATGGAAGGTACAGACACCCTTAGGATTAAAAAAATATTAAAGTTACCTTCTTCAAGTGAAATTAATATGGTTATTTCCTGTGGAATTAGAAAACCTGAAGGTATTTATGGCGAACGCTATAGAATTCCGTTTGAAGAAGTGTATAAAAAATGGTAATTATTAGCACGACTTAAATTTTAATAGTCAATTAAAATCATGACAGCAAAAGAAAACATTATATATAAAATCATGTCGAGTAAAAATCGACCTCATTTAGATTTTAGCTTAAAATACAAAACTGAAAAATTTACTGATAATTTATTTCATACTCTATTTGATGCCAATGCCTGCGTTGCAGAAAATATTGAACAACTTGAAATAGATTTTGAGGAAATTTATAAACTAACTTGTGTAATTGACAAAGAGTCTTTTGGTGAAATTTGGAACATTTTTCTATCAACATTGCCAGAAATTTTAGAAAATTTAAATCTTGATGCTCAGGAACTGGTAAAAAACGATCCCGCTTCTAACAATATTGAAGAAGTTTATTTAGCATATCCAGGATTTTATGCAATCGCTATTTACCGTTTTAGTCATGAATTATTTCTATTAAACACACCTTTAATTCCTAGGTTAATGAGTGAATATGCCCATAGCAAAACAGGGACAGATATTCACCCTGGTGCTACTATTGGAAAATCCTTTTTTATTGATCACGCTACCGGAACTGTAATTGGAGAAACTTGTTTAATCAAAAATCATGTGAAAATTTATCAAGGTGTAACTTTAGGTGCTTTGCAAGTTTCAAAAGAATTGAAAAATGTAAAACGACATCCAACTGTTGAAAACAATGTTACTATTTATGCAAATGCTACCATACTTGGTGGGAATACTATTATTGGAGAAAATAGTGTTATTGGAGGTAATGTTTGGATTACAGAATCCATCCCAAAAAATTCACTTGTATATCATAAACCAGAAACCCACTTGAAACTAAAAAAATAAGTCATGGAAAGTAGTAATTTATTCGATTTCATAGGAAATACACCTTTGGTAAAATCACATAAAATTTTAGTTAAAGAAGGGGTTACATTATATTTTAAACTTGAAGGAAATAATCCAGGTGGAAGTGTAAAAGACCGCGCAGCTTATAATATGATTTTTTCTGCTCTTGAGCGAAATGAAATAAAAAAAGGGGACTGCTTAATTGAGGCTACAAGCGGAAACACCGGAATTGCATTGGCATTAATGGCACAACAATTTGGGCTGTGTATTGAACTGGTAATGCCTGAAAATTCAACCAAAGAACGTGTGCAAACAATGCAAGTTTACGGAGCTAAAGTTACTTTAACACCTGCTGCAATTGGTATAGAAGGTGCTCGTGAATATGCAAATAAAGTTGTGAAAGAAAAGGGTTATTTTATGTTAGACCAGTTTTCAAATGATGACAATTGGAAAGCACATTATAAAACTACAGGCCCTGAAATATGGAGAGATACCAATGGTGAAATTACTCATTTTGTTTCTGCAATGGGCACAACTGGAACCATTATGGGCACT
>Ga0316188_10001270_pt1 | contig 11867 bp, 7 predicted proteins | sample Phiworburrow1_MG_FD_204933 | JGI IMG/M metagenome (GOLD analysis project Ga0316188, IMG submission 204933) | Coastal sediment microbial communities from Maine, United States - Phippsburg worm burrow 1 | ecosystem: Environmental > Aquatic > Marine > Coastal > Sediment | place: USA: Maine... | reverse complement strand
TGCTTCTCGTACAGCCCGGCTTCTTCGGCGGCCACGTAGGCGCGTTCGAAGTCGTCACCGAACAGGTCGGTGAGGTGCGGGACCTGCTTGGGGTCGAACAGGCTCCACTGCCAGTCCTTCTCGACGCGCTCCATGAAGAGGTCGGGGATCCAGTTGGCGATGTTGAGGTTGTGCGTGCGGCGGGCGTGGTCGCCGGTGTTGTCGCGCAGCTCGAGGAAGTCCTCGATGTCGGCGTGCCACGACTCGAGGTAGACGCAGGCGGCGCCCTTGCGGCGGCCACCCTGGTTGACGGCGGCGACCGACGAGTCGAGCGTGCGCAGCCACGGCACGATGCCGTTCGACAGGCCGTTGGTGCCCTGGATCAGCGATCCCTTCGCCCGCACCCGATGCCAGGCGACACCGATACCGCCGGCGAACTTCGACAGCTTGGCGATGTCGGTGTAGCGCTTGTAGATGCCTTCGAGGCTGTCCTCGGGCGAGTCGAGCAGGTAGCAGCTCGACATCTGGCTGTGGGCGGTGCCGGAGTTGAACAGCGTCGGGCTCGACGGCAGGTAGGCGAGCGACGACATCAGGTCGTAGAAGCGCACGGCCTCGTCGACGTCGGTGCACAGCCCGCAGGCGACGCGCAGGAAGAAGTACTGCGGGGTCTCGATGACCTCACGGCGCGACGGGTGACGCAGGAGGTAGCGGTCGTACACGGTGCGCAGGCCGAAGAACTCGAAGCTGCGGTCGCGGTCGGAGTCGATGGCGGCGTTGAGTGCCGGGGCGTTGGCGTTGACGAACGCGAGCACCTCGTCGGACACGAGACCCTCGGCGTGGCCGACAGCGATCGACTCGGAGAACCACGGAATGTTCTGGTTGCGGACTTCCTTGTCGATGACGACGGCGAGCAGGCGCGACGCCAGCTTGGAGTAGTTCGGCTCTTCGACGATGAGGCCGGCCGCGGTGCGGATCGACAGGTCGTCGAGTTCGCGGGTGGTGGCGCCGTCGGCGAGCGCCGAGATGGTGCGGGTGGCGACACGCATCGGATCGACGCCGATCAGCCCTTCCGACGCTTTGGCGATGGCGTTGACGATCTTGTTGACGTCGACCGGCTCGAGCGCTCCGCTGCGCTTCTTGACCCGCATCCCACCGGCGGTGGGTTGCGCTCCCGACGCCGATGCCGGCGTCTTGGCGGTGTCGGTCAGCGTGGGCGCAGTCGTCGTGGTGGCCCCTGTGAGCGTTGCGTCGGTCGTTGCGGCATTGTCGTCGATCACTGTCACCGTGGGTTCTCCTGCTGATTCGTTGCGTCGTCGTCGGGCATTCGGGAAATGTCTGGGCTGGGTCAAGAACTGCTGTCGACCACCAGATGTCGTGGTCGTCCCCCGCCGTTGGCACCACATGTCGTGGCAACGGGTTCGTAATTACAGCAGTGAAACTACGGGTGTGTCAACCGTCTCGTCGAGAAAGGGTCAACATGCCTGGACAGTGGGCATCTCTGTCCTGCGCGCAGCGGCCTGATCGGCGGACTCGGCTCGGCGTCGAACGTCGGCGAGTTCGGCCTGGCGGCGCAGTTTCGCCCACACCTCGTCGACCGACTCGGCCGTGGCATGCACGAAGTCGACGCCACCATCGACGTCTCCCCCGGGCCGGCCGACGGCATCGCGCTCGGCTTCGGCGTGCCAGATCTCCTCGACCTGCAACAACCGCCCGTCGCGTCCGCGCAGGTTGTTCTCGCGGAACTCGAGCGTCGTTCGCCATCCCGCACGTTCGAGTTCGCGACGGTCGGCCTGCTGCAGGATTGCGCCGTGTTGGCGCTGGCGCAACAGGCGTTGGCGAGGCGTGGGAAGAGCTCGGGCGGCCATGGAGCCATCTTGAACGACACGCCCTGTGGAGCGTCAGTGCCGATTGCTTGTGAATTTCGTCGATGGGCTTGGGGACAACCCCTCAAATCTGTGTGCCGCCTGTGGGCGACCCACACCCGGCGGCCGGCGTCATGGTTCCGGCGTTCCAGCGACCGGGTCCTCCTTGGCCCAGGCGTAGTGCATCCGACCGTGATCGGCGTTCGCCGCCATGATCGCTCCCACGGTTCCATCGGCCCACGGCGCGCCCGGAATCGTGGACGTGAGGTCGTCGTCGGACAATTCGGCGAGCAGGGCCAGTGTGTCGGCGCGGATCGCCTGGCCGACACGCACCAACTCGATGAACGACTTGCCACTGTGCTCGGCTTTCCACTCCTCGGTCCAGGAATGGATCGACGCCATGATCTCCGCCATCGACTGTGGCGAACCGTCGCCTCGCAACCGCGACTCGAGGCCCTGCTCGCCGGCCACGTGACGCCGGAACATCGCATTCCAGTTCTGCTCGATCAGCGCGGTGTGCACGAAGTGATCGGCGAACGACCAACGGCTGTCCGGGTCGTGCTCGCTGAATGTTCGGGGCGCCGCCAGTTCGTCGGCCGACATCGAACCGAGGCGTTCGAGCAACCAGGCACGGTCGCGGTTGAGCTTGATTTCGATCTCGATTCGATCCATTGCGCGACCGTACCGAAATCGGGCGGGCGATCCGGCCGGTCACCCTGCTGCCGTGCAGGTCTTCGAGCACCCACGTATCGCGAACCCGAGCCACCTTCCGAGTGCCATCGCCTCGCCCTGCCTCGGTTGGCCTCACCCCGACGTCACCCGATCTGGGCGATTGAGCCTGCGTCGAGCGTGGGCTACGTTCGACGAGAACGCTCGTTCCTGCCGATTCCGGCAACCACTGCTCCCGAAGGACGTCACCCTCATGGTCCACCGACACGTCGCCAACGACGAAGCACTCGACCCGGCCTACGCCGGCCGGTTCGCAGGCGCTCCGATTCCCAAGAACCGCCTGCCGGAGGTCGAGTCGCTGCCTGGCGCCGTGTACCGGATGATCCACGACGAACTGCTGCTCGACGGCAGCTCGCGTCTGAACATGGCCACGTTCGTCACGACGTGGATGGAGCCCGAGGCCGAGAAGCTGATGGCCGAGACGTTCGACAAGAACATGATCGACAAGGACGAGTACCCGCAGACCGCCGAGATCGAGCGGCGCTGCGTGAACATCGTTGCGGATCTGTTCCACGCTCCGCCGGCGGGCGACGCGATCGGCGTGTCGACGATCGGTTCGAGCGAGGCCGTGATGCTCGGCGGCCTGGCGATGAAGTGGAAGTGGCGTCAGCGCCGAGAGGCAGCCGGGCTTCCCACCGACAAGCCGAACATGGTGATGGGCTCGAACGTCCAGGTCGTCTGGGAGAAGTTCTGTCGCTACTGGGACGTCGAGCCGCGCTATGTGCCGCTGACCCACGACTGCTTCACCGTGACGCCCGACACCGTGATGGAGTACGTCGACGAGAACACGATCGGCGTGATCCCGATCCTCGGCACCACCTACACCGGCGAGTTCGAGCCGATCAAGGAGATCCACGATCGCGTGGTGGCGTACAACGCCGAGCACGACCTCGACATCCCCATCCACGTCGATGCCGCCAGCGGCGGATTCGTGGCGCCGTTCCTCTGGCCGGATCTCGAATGGGACTTCCGGCTCCCGCAGGTCAAGTCGATCAACGCATCGGGCCACAAGTACGGCCTGACCTATCCAGGCATCGGCTTCGTCGTGTGGCGTTCGGCCGACGAACTGCCCGCGGAGCTCGTGTTCCACGTCAACTACCTCGGCGGCGACATGCCGACGTTCACGCTCAACTTCTCTCGCCCCGGCAACCAGATCGTCGGGCAGTACTACAACTTCGTTCGTCTCGGCCGCGACGGCTACCGCCGGATCATGGAATCACTGCGCGACACGGCCATGCACATCTCCTCGGCGATCGCCGAGATGGGTCCATTCGAGGTCGTCAGCGACGGCTCGGCGATCCCGGTACTCGCCTTCCGGGTGAAGGACCCCTCGAAGTTCACCGTGTTCCACGTGTCCGAACAACTCCGCACCGGCGGTTGGCAAGTGCCCGCGTACACGATGCCGGCCAACGCCGAGGACGTGGCCGTGCTGCGCATCGTGGTTCGCGAAGGCTTCGGCATGGATCTCGCCGACATGTTGCTCGAAGCGATCGGCAAGGCGGTTGCGCACCTCGAGGCATTCCCGCCACCGCACCCGCCGACAGAACCCGGCTTCAGCCACACGTGACCAGCACGCAAGCATCCCCGTGATGCGGTGGCACCGACAGATCGGCTGGCGGCCGCACGATCGCGGGTGGCGCACCGCCCTGCTGTTCATCGTTGGCTCGGCGCTGTTCGCAATCGGATCGTTCCCGCCCTACGCACAGTTCGTCGATGGCCGGGTGGTCGGGATCACGTTCGTCCTCGGGTCGCTGTTCTTCACCGCCGCTGGGTACAGCACCTTGCTGCAGGTGATCAACGGCGACCGGTCGCCGACGAAGCATTGGGCCTGGTCGCCACGAGGTGCGCTGTGGTGGGCAGCGGTCACGCAGTCGGTCGGCACCCTGCTGTTCAACATCAACACCATCGACGCCATGATCACGACGTTCACCGTCGAGGAGACCAACCGCCTCGTGTGGGGACCGGACTTCTTCGGGTGCATCGCCTTCCTCGTCTCCAGCCACATCGCCTGGATGCACCTCAACGGCCGGTTCTGGCGCCGCGACACCGACGATGCCGAATGGTGGTCGAACTTCCTGCCCTATGTTGGATCGGTGCTCTTCATGGCGTCGGCGATCGCCTCGTTCACGCTGACCACCACCGGCGAACCGGTGAACATCGCCATCGTCAACACCGGCACGTTCCTCGGCGCCATCTGCTTCCTGCTCGCCGCCTACGTGACGCTGCCGGCAGCCACAACAAACGAAAGCAATTGACATGACCCGCACCAACGGCCGGGACGGCAATCCGATCGACGTGAGCCTTCGCGAGCGGTTCCGGTACCGCTTCGACAACGTGCTCGCACGCGGCACCACCGCTGCGCTTGCCTGGTTGGGGATCGTCACGTTCGCTGCCGTGCTGTTCAGCGCGCTACTGCTCACCGTGTTCGGCGTCACGTTCACCGGAAGCACCCGCAGCGGCCTCGTCGAGGACACCTGGCAGAGCCTCTTGCGGATTCTCGACACCGGCACGATGGCCGGCGACGTCGGGTGGGGTCGTCGAATCCTGGCGTTGCTGATCACGCTGTTCGGACTGCTCGTCGCCGGCACCCTGATCGGCATCATCGCGGCCGGCGTCGAGGATCGCATCGACAGCATGCGACGTGGCCGCAGCACCGTGATCGAGTCGGGGCACCTGGTGATCCTGGGCGGGTCGACCCGGCTCCCGGTGATCATCGAGCAGTTGGTCCTCGCCGCCTCGGAGCGGGACTCGAACACGATCGTCGTGCTCTCCCAGTCCGATCCCACCGAACTGCGGCGGGCCGTCATCGATGCGGTGCCCGACCAGCACCGCACCCACATCGTCTACCGCTTCGGTGATCCGAGCGCTCGGGCCGACCTGTCCATCGCCCGAATCGGCGAAGCCCGAGGCGTTGTCGTGTTGCCCGAGGAGGGCGAGGACCACGACATCTCGGTCATACGGACTGTGCTTGCACTCAACGCCGAACTGGGTGGTCTGCGCGAGCTTCCCGTCGTGGTCGAAGTGGCCGACCCGATCACCGCGCAACGTCTCGTGCACGCCTGCGGGCCAACGATGTATCCGATCGTCACCGCCGAGGCCATCACGAGGACCGGTGCCATGGCACTTCGCCAGCGTGGGCTGAGCAAGGTCATCAACGAACTCACCGACTTCCACGGGTGCGACCTCCACGTCACCGACCGTCCTGAACTGCTCGGCGTGCCGTTCGACCAGATCGTCGGTCGGTTCGTCAACGCTCGACCACTCGGCATCGCTCGATGCGACGGCCACTTCGAATTGAATCCGCCCGCCGACTCGACGTTGGGGACGGGGGACCGGCTCGTCGTGATCGCGCAGGACCTCGAGCACATCACCCTGGCTGACGAGCCGTTGCGTCTCCGAAAGGGAGGGCCGACCGACCTCGGCGCTGCCGAGGTCGAAGAACGTGTGCTCGTACTTGGGTGGAATCCTTTCGCCACGCAACTGCTCAGCGGCTGGGCCGCGGCGACGTCGACCGCCTCGGTCGTCGACATCGCGTTCGACCCGCGCCTCATCGAGCCGACTGACATCGTGATTCCCCCCGTCGACATCGAGGTACGGCTCCATCCCACCCTCGAGTCCTCCGCGCTCGCCCTCGATCGCACGCCGACCACGATCGTGGTGCTCGGCTACAGCTCGATCGACAGCGATGCGGCCGACGCAAGGACGATGCTCGACGTCCTGCACCTGATGCGGCGCTATGAACAGGCAGAACATGCGCCGAGAATGGTGGTGCAACTCCTCGACGACGAGGTGGCCGACGTCGCCGTTCTGCGCGGGCCCGATGACTTCCTGATCAGCGGGGCACTGGGCGGACAGTTCATCGCGCAACTGATCGAGCAGCCCGAACGCCGAGCTGCGCTGCTCGCGCTCTACAGCGGCGACGATGCTTCGATCCGCATGGTCCGATGCGATCGGATGAGCCTCGTCGGAACGTTCACGATGGACGAACTCGTCATGTCGGCCTACGAGCTCGGCGTGCTGGCGATCGGGTGGAGGCACATGGTCGACGGCTCGGTCGTCCTCAACGCCGACGGGGGGACGTCCGTGACGTTGGCCCCCGACGACGAGCTCGTCGTCGTCGGCTGACCGGTCGCCGCGCTCAGCAGATCGCGGTCGGGCATCGCCCGATCGGACTCAACGGGTCGTGGCTGCCTCATCGCCGAGGATGGGCGATTCCGCTCGCGCGACCAGGAAGTGAACGCTCACGACGAGCACCCAGAACGGGAACACCAGCGTCATCCACAAACTGATGCCAGGACCGAAGACCTGCAGGATCGCGAGCACGTACGTGAAGCCGACCACCCATCGGGGTACCGCACCCGAACGCTTCCAGATCGTGCCGGTCGACAGCATGAAGACGCCGGCCATACGGACACCGAAGGTGTTCGTCAGCGCGAAGATGGCCTCCCGAGCGAACTCGTAGCCACCGGATTCGAAGACCTGCTCGGGTGCCGCCTCGTAGGTCCGCACGAGGGCAACCGCCAAAGCCGAAGCAGCGAACGTCATCGCGAGGTACAGCAGCCCACTGCCGAACATCACGCTCGCAAAGAACCGATCCTCACGATCGCCGAGCCGATCGCGGATGACGCCGATGAACCAAAGGAACGCGATCCCGGCAAAGGGCACCAGCCACAATGCGAGGTTGACTCGATATCCATTCGAGTCGATCCACTCGCCCGAGTCACCGTCGACTGGCGGCACGGACAGCCGGAGCATGACGGTCGACGTGCCGAGCAACGCGGCGAACAGGACCCCGGCGACCGCTGCGGCGTGCGGCGTGGTCAACCGACCACCGAGGTCGGCGGTGGGCGTGGTCACGCCGGGACCGGCTGGATGATGTGGCAGACCGACGCAGGCATCAGGCCGAATCGTACGACACCGGCGAGTCGCCCACATCCGCCGGTTCGGGTGATGCATCGACGCCGAACGTCTCGTCCCCAGAAGATCATCAGTATCCTGCCCGCGTGCGGCGCCGCAGCAACGATCGACCCTCAGCCAGTCGGCATCTCACGATCAGCGTGACGGCAGATTCCACGAGGTCTCAAGCGTGAGCGACCTCGTCGCGATACGCGATCACGCACGATTCAGCGGCCCGACGATGCGCTCGGGCGTTGTCGAACGCTCACGCCTGGATGACCGGTATGCGTCGGCGACCGGGCGGGTGCTGCGCGTGCTGGCGCCCGCCGGCTACGGCAAGTCGACACAGGTGCTGCGCTGGGTCGTCCACGACGAGCGCAAGGTGCGATGGCTCGATCTCGAACGGATCGACAACGATCCACTCGTCCTGGCCCATGTGGTCGCCAATGGCCTAGCGGACCGGCGACGTGACAACGTCGACACTGCAGGCGGTGGCGCCCCATTTGCCGACGTCTCCCAGCTGATCGCGTACCCCGACGAGCCGTTCGTTCTGGTGATGGACGACATCCACCACATCGTCAGCGACGAATCCGCTGAACTGATCGATCTGATCATCGATCGACTCTCACCGGATTCGACCCTCGTGCTCATCGGCCGTTCGCAACATCACGTCGGGACGATCGCCCGCCATCGCCTCCACCCCGGGGTCATCGACGTCACCGCCGATGATCTGGCGTTCGACATCGCCGAGACCGAGGAGATGCTGACCTCACTCGGCCTCCAGCCGGACATCGACGTGATCACCTCGATCGTCGAGCAGTTCGAGGGATGGCCTGCAGGACTCCGCTTGGCCGGCCAGGTCCTTGCAACGCGACGAGCAGGCGTGGACGTGTCGCTGAACAAGCTCGGCGACCTCGCCCACGTGACCGACTACCTCACGCAGGAGTGGTTCGCCACACTCGATGCCGCCGATCAGACCTTCCTCGCCGAAGTCGGAGGGCTGCGACGCTTCACCGGGCCGCAATGTGATGCGATCCTCGGCCGCCACGACTCGGCCTCGACGCTTCGACGGCTCTGCCGTGACGAGTTGATGTTGATCGGACTCGATCAACACGACGAGTGGTACCGCATGCATGCCGTGCTGTCTCGGTGGTTGTCCGGCCAACTCCGCGACACCGACCCCGATCGCTGGCGCGAAATCCAGGTCGCTGCGGCGGCGTGGTGGTCGGCGGAGGGCGACCCCGACCTCGCCATCGAGCACGCTGCGGCAGCGGGCGATGTCGACCTCCTCGAAGCCCTCGTCCTGCAGCACTGCGCGCCATATGCGGCACGCGGCATGTACCGAACGCTCGAGCGTTGGATGGAGCACTTCACCGAACAACGGGTGCGCAACTCGATGGCGCTCAAACAGGTCAACGCGGTGCTGAACGTCGGTTTCGGCAACGGTGAGCGGGCGCTGAGCTGGACGCGGCTGTGCCGTGCCGAACGGGTTCCCGTCGACGGGTCCCCGTCGAGTATCGACGACATCCTCTCACTGCAGGCCGATGCGCTCTTCGCAACGCTCGAACACCGCCCAGCCTGCGAACTGGTCCCTATCGCGCGCAACGCGTACGCCAACCTCCCGCCCGGCGAATGGCGCGCCCTGGCCTGCCTGGCTCTTGGGGCCAACGGGTACCTGTGCGGTCACGACGACGCAATCGACCTGCTGCGCGAGGCCCTGTTCGAGAACGAGATCGCGCACGCGACCACGCTGCAAGCCACCGCTGCGGCAACGCTCGCCATCGTCCTCGATCTCGAAGGCTCCGCCGACGAGGCGGCCGAGCTGAGCAGACGAGCAAACTGTCTGCTGTCCACACCGCTCGGCAAGGATGCATCGGCGACGGCAGTCTCGCTGGCGATCGCATCGCTCGTCGATGCCCGTTCGGGACGTCACGCCGACGGGATCACGCGCCGTGACGCCGCGCGCAGCAAACTGGCGAATTTCGATCGTTCGGCTCCGTGGTTCGGCATCCTCGGACTCATCCCGCTCATCCGGACAAGCTTGCTGCTCGACGACGCTCCGACGGCACTCGAACTCGTCCGCGAACTGGAACGCAAGATCGAGATCCAGGACCGCACCACACCCCTCGCCCGACACATCGAACAGTTGCGTTGCACGGTGCAGGCTGCGAACGACGTGTACAGCGACCGGTCGTGGGGGCTCACCGCCGCTGAGCTGCGCGTCGTGCAGTACCTGCCGACGAACCTGAGCCTCGCCGACATTGCAGGGCGGCTCTACGTGTCGCGCAACACCGTCAAGAGCCAGGTGGCCGCGATCTACCGCAAGCTCGGCACGACCTCGAGAACCGACGCGGTCGTGCGTGCACGAACCGCCGGGCTGGTCACCGAGACACCCAAGGTCACGTGACACTCGACGATCGCTGAAGCAACGACCGGCTGTCGACTCCCCCCCCGATGAGGCCACATTCGCACGGGTCCACGCGTGTAGTTTCGTCGGATCGACATCGAAGCGGGAGTCACAGCTGGTGAGGGGCAGCCGCACCACAGGGTCCATGCGTCCGATCTCCGATCGCGCCGACTCGGGGCCCGGGCATTCGCGGCTCCATCGACATCGAAGCGGTTCCGACGTCCGACCGACGTCGTCCTGCTGACCCTCTCGCTCGTCATCATCGTGGTGACCGCCGCCCGGGCCAGCGACCCCGGCGACTTCGAGGCCGCATTCACCGGCTGGTTGGCCGAGTTGCCCGCCCTGTTCGACTTCGTCTGGGAGGCTGCATACGACCTCGCACAGGTCTGGGTCGTCGTCATTGCAGTGTTCGCGCTCGTCCGCAGACGCTGGACGCTGTTGCGCGACTGGGCCGCGAGCATGGTGATCACCGCGTTCGGGGTGGCGCTCGCTGGATGGGCCATCGAAGACACCGTCTCAAACATGTTCGACGGCCTCGGGCGTGTCGACAACGCCGTGCCGTTCCCGTCGCTTGCGCTCGCCGCCGGCGCTGCGGCGGTCACCGTGGCCAATCCGTACTTCGTCGACCCACTGCGGAAATTCGGTCGCTGGCTCATCGGGCTCTCCTGGCTGTCGGCGCTGACGCTCGGCGTGGTGCCGCCCGGCGAGGGTCTCGGCGCATTGGCGATCGGCTGGGCTGCCGGCGCACTCGTGCACCTGGTGTTCGGTTCGCCCGATGCCACACCGTCGCTCGCCGACCTCGCCGCGTCGCTGCGCTCGATCGGCGTCGACGCCACGCCGTCGGCCGTGACGGTTCGCAACGGAGCCACCTCGGCACGGGCACGCACCGCCGACGGACAGGACATCGATGTCCAGGTCCACGGACGCGACTCGTGGGACAGCCAGTTCTTCGTCAAGCTCTGGCGATTGGTCTTCTATCGCTCCGGTGGTCGCAACGTCACCGTCAACCGGCAGCAACAGGTCGAACATCAGGCCTACCTGACCCTGTACGCCGAGCGGGAAGGCGCGTCGGTGGCCCCATTCGTCGCGGCAGCGGTCGATCAGCGCGGCAATGCGCTGTTCGTGTCGGAACGCATCGGGCCGGGTTTCGATCACAGCGACGAGGCCATCACTGACGAACTGCTCGCCGACGCCTGGCAGTCGCTCGCTCGACTGCACGAGGTGGGCATCCGCCATGGCGACATCACCCCCGACGACCTCCAAGTCGCCGAGGGCCGCGTCCACGTCGGCGGGTTCGACCGTGCGACGATCGACTGGGCCGACACATCACGCCAGCTCGACGAAGCGCAACTCCTTGCGTGTACAGCCGCCGCCGTCGGCGCCAACCGGGCGATCGAGGCTGCGTCCACCGCGTTGGGCGTGGAGCAGTTCACCGAGATGACCACGTTCCTCCAGCACGCGGCGATGCCGGCGGCGCTCCGTCGGGCATTGGACGACGCCGACCTCGACATCGACGACCTGCGCAAAGCTGCCGTCACCCACGTTGACGCGGAGGACCAGGAGCTCCAGACGATCCGACGATTCTCGGTCGGCAACGTCGTGATGTGGGTGCTGCTCGCCGTCGTCTTCTACGGGATCGTCGGCGCCGTCCAGAACGTGGGTCTGCAGTCGATCGTCGATGCGATCACGTCCGCAACCCCTGCCATCTTGCTCCTCGCCTTCGTCCTCGGCCAGGTCCCGCGTGCCGCGAGCGCCTTCGCAGTCTCGCGGGCGGCGCCGATACCGGTGCCGCTCGGGCGTCTCACGCTGCTCGAGTTTGCCATCACGTTCGTGAACCTCGCGGTGCCGTCGACCGCAGCCCGCGTTGCGGTCAACATCCGGTTCTTCCAGCGCAACGGACTCGACCGCACCACCGCCATCGGCGTCGGTGGGCTCGACAGCGTCGCCGGGTTCGTCGCCCAGATCAGCCTGTTCGTCGTGATCGTCGGGTTGGG
>Ga0316188_10001269_pt1 | contig 11867 bp, 9 predicted proteins | sample Phiworburrow1_MG_FD_204933 | JGI IMG/M metagenome (GOLD analysis project Ga0316188, IMG submission 204933) | Coastal sediment microbial communities from Maine, United States - Phippsburg worm burrow 1 | ecosystem: Environmental > Aquatic > Marine > Coastal > Sediment | place: USA: Maine... | reverse complement strand
ATTATCGCCCATGCACGCCAGATCATAGAACAGGCCGACGTCATCGAACAGCTGGCCCGTGCCCATCAGGATCCGCTGGCAGGACCGCTGCGTATCGGCGCGATTCCCACACTCAGCCCTTATCTGATGCCGTTGATACTGGCACCGCTGAAGAAGCAGTACCCGCAGATGAAACTGGTGTTATCTGAAGAGCTCACTGACACCCTGCTGCAACGCCTGCACAACCATGAGATCGATGCTGCCCTGCTGGCGACCCCGGTAACATATAGCGACCTCGAAAACCTGCCGCTGTTCGATGAACCATTCTGGGTCGCCTACCCCAGCCATCACCCTTTCTATACCAAACAGAGCATCACCCGGCGTGATCTGGACCACGAGAACGTTCTGCTGCTGAGTGAGGGCCACTGCCTGGCCAGCCAGGCGATGGAAATTTGCCACATGAAAGAGCGGCAGAACCAGGGCGAGATGTCTGACCTGCGCGCCTCCAGTCTCGAGACGTTGATACAGCTGGTGAAAGCTGACTTCGGCATCACCCTGGTACCGGCACTGGCCATGGGCGGCAGCTGGACCAGCGGCAGCGGCGTGGTCGCCCAGCCATTGAAGATAGCCGATGCCTCACGCCGTATCTCACTGGTATACCGCCACAGCTACCCGAGACGCGCTGCACTGCTGGCATTCGCCGACACCATCCTCGACAACCTGCCTAACACAGTGCAGCACGTCGGCAACAGGAAAGCGGCAAAGAAAAAAACCGTGAAGAAACTATAAACATAAAGCATCTCATTATGCGGTAGACATATATTATTAATCATCGTCAATACCTATCAATATAATTGTAATAAACGATTTTAACAATCGATAGGGTTCCACCATAATCATCCCCGTAGTCAGCAATGTTGCTGGCCGTATTTTCGACAAAGTGCAAATACACGTAAATAAATGGGAGAACTATTATGTTTGAAAACAAAGAAGGCAAAAAAGTACCACAGGTCACTTTCCACACCCGTGATAACCACGAGTGGGTCGATGTCACGACGGATGAGATATTCAAGGGCAAGACGGTGGTCGTATTTTCTCTGCCAGGTGCGTTTACACCAACCTGCTCATCAACACACGTGCCACGCTATAACCAGCTGACACCGACCTTGAAAGCACATGGTGTCGACGAAGTAGTCTGTGTTTCGGTCAACGATGCATTCGTCATGAACGAATGGCGCAGAGAGCAGAAAGCGGACAACGTTACCTTCATCCCTGACGGCAACGGTGACTTCAGCCGCGGCATGGGCATGTTAGTGCCTAAAAATGATATCGGCTTCGGTGACCGCTCATGGCGTTACTCGATGCTGGTGAAAGACGGCGTCATCGAAAAGATGTTCATCGAACCGGATGTACCCGGCGATCCGTTCGAAGTATCTGATGCCGATACCATGCTTGCCTATATCGCACCGAATGCGGCAGCGCCGATGAACGTCACGGTATTCAGCCGCGAAGGATGCCCGCACTGCGTGCGCACCAAAGGAATGCTGCACGACGCCGGCATCCAGTTTGAAGAGCTGGTATTGAACCGCGACTTCAGCGAATCGACTATCCGCGCTATCTCTGGCATGGCGACCGTGCCACAGGTATTCATCGATGGTGAACGCATCGGCGGCTCGGAAGCAGTAGAAGCCTATCTTGCCGAAAAAATTAAAGATGCGGCATAACACGGCAACCCTTATTGCGCGGCGAGATTTTTCGCAGCGCAATAACTTGAATTGAATCTTGAGTTGAATTTAGAGGTAAACGAGATGAACAGACAGCACTACGATATTATCGCAATCGGTGGAGGCAGCGGCGGCCTGGCTGTCGCTGAGAAAGCTGCTGCGTTTGGCAAAAAAGTGGCCGTGATCGAGTCTTATCGTATGGGCGGGACCTGTGTCAACAATGGCTGCGTACCGAAGAAGATCATGTGGTATGCGGCGAACCTGGCACACGCGGTCGATGACGCCAATGATTTCGGCATCAAGGCACGACGCGGCAGCACCGACTGGCAGAAGCTGGTAAGTGCACGTGAAAACTACGTGCACAACATCAACGACTACTGGAATAATTATGTCGATGACAGCGGTATCGACCGCATCACCGGCCATGCGACCTTTGTCGACAAAAACACGATCGATGTCAGCGGCGTGCAGTATTCGGCTGATCACATCGTCATCGCTACCGGTGGCAGACCGATCGTGCCACCGGTTCCCGGCGCGGAACTCGGCATCACCTCTGATGGTTTTTTCGCATTGACGCAGCAACCGAAAAAAGTCGCGGTCATCGGTGGCGGTTATATCGGCGTCGAGCTGAGCGGCGTGTTACAGGCACTGGGAACCGAGGTCACCCTCATCGCGCTGGAAGATCGCATCATGGAACTGTTCGATCCGATGATCAGCGATGTACTGACGAACGAGATGCAGCGTCAGGGTATCCGTGTGCAGACCGGTTTCCAGGTGACAGCCTTATCGAAAAACGATGCTGGCATCGAACTCAGATCCCGGGTCAATAAAACCATCGGTGGTTTTGATTCGGTTATCTGGGCCGTCGGCCGTGCGCCGAATACCCGTGAACTGAACCTGGAAGCTGCCGGTGTCGAGATGCTGGGCAACGGTATCGTCACGGTCGATGATTACCAGAACACTAACATTGAAGGTATTTATGCTATCGGTGATATCACCGGCAGGATGGCATTGACCCCGGTCGCGATCGCTGCCGGCCGTAAACTGGCGGAGCGCCTGTTCAACGGCAGGCCAGACAGCCGTGTGGATTACGACAACATACCTAGCGTCGTATTCTCGCATCCACCGATCGCCACGGTCGGCTTAACCGAAGCGAAAGCACGCGAGGTTTATGGCAACGCGGTCACTATCTACCAGAGTGACTTCACGCCGATGCGACACGCATTGTCGAGTCATAGCGGATCTAATAATGGTGCAAGGACGGCAATGAAACTGGTATGCGCAGGCAACGATGAAAAAGTGGTTGGCATCCACATTATCGGCGACAGCAGCGACGAGATGCTGCAGGGGTTTGCGGTTGCGGTGAAGATGGGCGCTACCAAGGCCGACTTCGACAGCACCATGGCTATTCATCCGACCAGTGCAGAAGAACTGGTCACCATGCGAGTCGCCAATGATGCGCACGAACAGCACCACAGCATCGACGATGGTCTCGAATGGCTGCAGGCCAGCTGAAAAAACAGGGCGGTAAGCAGAATGCTTTCCGCCCTGTTATGCTAGATACATCAATAGTATGCAGATGGCAGCATGCCACCACTTAACGTTACAATTCGCCCGGCAGAAAAGACTGATCTTGAAGCCATCAATCGCGTCATCGAATCGGCCGTCACGAGCTGGCAGTTACCGGAACGGGTGAAGCGGCTGTCGCTGCCCAGCTATCGCTATGATGCACTCGATTTTGACCATCTCGAGATGGTGGTAGCCGAAGATAACAGACACCAGATCGTCGGCATCGCAGCCTGGGAAGAGGCTGACAGCAAGAAAACCCCGGGTGAACAAAAAGCCCTGCTGCTGCACGGCATCTATGTCGAGCCATCACTTCATCATCAGGGTATCGGCCGGCGGCTTTTTCAATCAGCAGAACAGGCTGTGTACAAACATGCCTGTCATGGTCTGCTGGTTAAAGCGCAGAACAAAGCCAGTGAATTCTTTATCACACAGGGCATGAGCCAGTTACAGGCTGACGATGATTTACGCCAGTATGCCAATCGTTTCTGGAAAGCCATCATTTGCTAGCACTAACACATAGATCACTAGTGTCTTTAATGTTTCGGTTTTCGGTTTTCGGTTTTCGGTTTTAACCAGCTCTCCCTGCAACATCAAAGAACTGTCATATCTGCTTAACTTGTCCGTCACATCTGCATTCTATCATTTAGGGTAAGCATAACTTTATGAGTAGATCATGTTCAGCATCGAAAGCGTCATCAGTACACAGTACCCGGCTTTTGCCAATAATCATAAAAAATTTCTGAGACCAGTCAAAGCCTTTCTGCGCACCCTGTTTCATGAATCAGAAGTGCAGCAGTTCGAACAGCGTTACAGCCATCTTAGCGGCATGGACTTCGTCGAACAGGTACTGGAATATTTTGATTTCACTTACAGCGTCAGTGAAAGAGATATGCAGAGAATCCCCACTTACGGCAAGATCGTCATCGTAGCCAACCACCCTATCGGCACACTCGATGGCCTAGCGCTATTGAAGATGGTACACAGGATCAGGCCCGACGTAAAAGTCGTGGCCAACCAGATGCTGGGCACGGTGAAGGCACTTGCACCGCTGCTGCTGACGGTCGATAACATCAACGGTAAAACCGCAAGAAACAATTTAAAAAGCATCATCGACTATGTAAAAAATGATTCCGCCGTCATCATCTTTCCCGCGGGAGAAGTCTCACGTTTTGGCGCCAAAGGCATCAAGGATGGTGAATGGAGTAAAGGTTTTCTCAGTATCGCCAACAGCGCCAAAGCCCCTGTTCTGCCGATACATATCAATGGCCGCAACTCTCTACTGTTCTATACCCTGTCGATCGTGGCAAAACCTTTGTCGACATTCTGGCTGGTGCACGAGATGTTCAAGCAGGAGAACAAATCCATCATCTTTACCATCGGCGAAAAAATAGAACACGAAAACTACCAGCAACAACAGGTCAAATTGCGTGATACTGCTGCACTGTTCAGAAGGCATATATACATGCTTGCGGCGAACAAACCGCTGGTATTCAAGACCCAGGAAGCAATCGCCCATCCGGAGTGCCGGCAACGGCTACACAAGGAACTGAAAAACTGTGAGCTGCTAGGAGAAACCGATGATAATAAACAGATATACCTGTTTCACTATCGTCCGGACACCTCCATCATGCGCGAGATTGGACGGCTGCGAGAACTGTCCTTCCGCGCGGTCGGCGAAGGCACTGGCAAACGCCGCGATATAGACAAGTACGACAGCTATTACATGCACCTTATCCTGTGGGACGAGGCCGAACTTGAGATCGCGGGCGCCTATCGCCTGTGCGACACCAACAGCGTATTATCGACCACCGGCATCGAAGGCATCTACACCAGCTCATTATTCTCCTACAACAGGGCGATGAAACAGTATATGTATCGCGGCCTCGAACTGGGCAGAAGTTTTGTGCAACCAAAATACTGGGGCAAACGCAGCCTGGATTACCTCTGGTATGGCATCGGGGCATTATTAAAGAAAAATCCGCAATACCGTTATCTATTTGGCCCGGTCAGTATCAGTAACAGTTATCCGCAACCGGCGAAAGATCTGCTGGTGTATTTCTATACAAAATATTTTGGTACTAAAGTAAAGCCGGTAACCTCGATAACCCCCTACCAGATTGACTGGCGACAAAAGGCAAAACTGGATCAGCAGTTCAGTGGAGCAGATTTCAAAAAAGACTTCGCTCAATTAAAATCGATGTTGAACATGTCAGGCCACACCGTACCAACACTTTATAAGCAATACAGCGAAGTCTGTGAACATGATGGCGTGATCTTCAGCGACTTCAATATCGACCCGGAGTTCTCTGATTGTGTAGATGGTTTTGTCATTGTTGATATCGACAAGATCAAAGCCAGGAAACGTAAACGTTATATGGGTGAATGATCAGGCTGAATGCAGATATAAAAAAGCACCATTTAATCTTCAGGCTCGAATTTATGCGAACAAAACATAAGAGTGCCATCGGCATGTGCAAATCAGTCCCAACTGCAGGGATAGCTTGTTGGCATAGTTCCTGCTGATAATTATGATGAGTAAAATTTATTCATCTTCTTGATAGAGAAATAAAATGACTTTTGTATTCGACGTATTTACAATATCTGCAATAATAATAAGCATTTGCAGCATTGCTGCTTTGCTGATAGTGCTTGATTGCTGCAAGATCAGGAACAATGTAAGGCAATTATTCAGAAGTGACTAAGCTGCTATTTAGTGCATCCATGATAAAGAAGTATCAGACTGGTGCACTAGTGCACAGTAAACTCCTGCACACTAAAAAACCTATCTGCAATTTTCAGGACTGATTATTTTTTGTCGCTGGCCCTTTAATTCCCTCTCAGCACAGCCGACTTATGATCAATAATCAAACCTAGGTCATGCCGGGCGTATTACTTTCTCAGCCACCTTAGCAAGAGAAGGCATGAGATCAACGAAAGTACAAAATCATATGCCCAAATGAAAAACATCTCGTTCCAGACATCGATATAGGAGAGGTGGTATGTAAAAGCTTCGATTCTTGAAACATCCTGGCCTTCTGCAAATAGTTCACTCTGTAGACTTGTCGAGGTTTCATAAATGGTATGTAATGCGATGACGATTGCACAAATTATTATGGCTTTTACAATATTGATCTTACTTAGCATGTTATGCACCTGGTGACATTAGAGGGTATTGCTTAAATAATTTATTATAAATCAACCGCAGAAATAGTGCTGATGCATAGTCATCAACACCCCGGATAAACATCATGCATCATACAGTCACCGCGCGCTCGATCATGGATGATTTTGCAGTCTCCACTGGTTTGACCGATAACTCATTCGAACCACGACGCTATCTCTGGACAGATGCTTTTGCCGTATGCAACTATCTGCAACTATATCGCCAGAGTGGTGAAAAAAAACTTTTGCAGCTGGCGCTGAAGCTTGTCGACCAGGTTCACCTCACCCTCGGCAAGCATCACAGGGATAGCGAATATCACGGCTGGCTCAGTAGGCTGGACGATGCGCAGGCAAAACTCCACCCCACCAGAGGCGGCCTGAGAATCGGCAAGCGGTTGAACGAACGCCAGCCCGATGAGGCATTTGATGATCACCTGGAATGGGACCGTGACGGTCAATATTTCCATTACCTGACAAAATGGATGCATGCTCTCAATCGCGTCAGCCAGGTGACCGGTAAAAGCACCTATAACGAGTGGGCACTGGAGCTGGCCAAAACAGCGCATGCTGCATTTACCTACACATCAGCAGGGGGCAGCAAACGTATGTACTGGAAGATGAGTGTTGATCTTTCCCGCCCTCAAGTTGCCTCGATGGGTCAACATGATCCTCTGGACGGGCTGGCCACCTGTTTGCGGCTTGCAGCCACCGCAAAAAGCTTTCCTGATACGCCAGCAGTACTCAGCTTAGATAATGAGATTGCAGAGTTGGCAGCGATGTGCGCCGGGCAAAACTGGATTACAGACGATCCACTGGGCATCGGCGGTTTGCTCAGCAATGCTAACACGCTGGTGCAGTTAATCGCCGGTCATCACCTGCATGAAACGAGCAGAGTGGAAGCCTTGCTGCTTGATATAGAATTAAGCATGCAGGCCTACGTCTCCCATAATCAATTGAACCTGCCGGCAGAATATCGCCTGGCATTTCGTGAACTGGGACTGGCGATTGGTTTGCATGCTATCTGCAGGATGCAGAAGGTCATAGAGCAGCAACCTGAAAACTTCACTCACCTTGGTAAGTTACGTTCCAGACTGAACAGCCTCAGCCGCTTTCGAGACCTTGATGAGATCATCGATAACTTCTGGTCAGGAGCAGAACATCGAGCAGTAAATAGCTGGCAGGAGCATGCCGATATCAACAATGTGATGCTGGCAACAAGCCTGGCACCGGATGGTTACCTGTGATCATATCGCCTGCCATAGCATCTCGTCTTTTTACAGGGTAACCACGCTGATACCAGTAACTGATTTCTGGCAAAGTGGCGTGGATTATAAAAAGGGTAAATAGTGCGGCTTTAAATATTTTATCATTACGGTTTTACTTGCAACTCTTTACTATCTCGCTAAGCGCTGTGTTTCTCACCTCCGCCTGAGCTATTTTTAAAATTTCTTCTAGCAACTGCAATAAGTAAAAATATTGCCAGCTCATAAAAGCTGATAGAACCAGCACTACCCGAGCAACCTTCACTGTGAACAATTTTAATTTGCTCAGGGTTTTTCTTGGTTTTTTCCTTGAAGCCTTCAAGTTGAATATTTAAATTCTCTGTCATCTTGTCTGCTGCAAGGTCGAAACCTTCAATACTATCCACTCTACGCTCTTCACTCAGGTTAACAGGTGAAGCACTGTCTTTTACCACACTGGTACCGGGTACACGAAACAGCATCTTTATACTTTTTATATCGTATATCACCGTATCTAATATAGTACTGGTATCATTTTTTTCGCCTGATACAACACAAGCACCGACGATCGTCCAGCATGTTAATGACAGAAATTCCTCATCCGTAAATTGCACCTGGTCATATGAAACTATAATGAAGACGTCATTAAGGCGCGTTCTGAATCGCTCTATCGACTAAGCACGAACGCTGTATTACATAATATTTTGAAAGAAAGACTGAAGACTAGATTTTACCGGCCAGGGATTACTGGCTAAAAGTTCAGATCACCAGTAACGAACATGACCGACATCGAGATGGACAAAGTCCGATTTTGCATAATAACCGACGCCGCCTGCCTTCAGCGACTTTGCTGCCTTGTGTAATTTAGTGGTATCAAAGTCGGGCAGTCGCACATCGATAGCCTGGCCGAGCATATGGTAACTATGCTTGGCCACACCAGAACTTTTCTTGCTTAACATGTCATTGGTTGCCGGTGAACGGTAACCCGAAATCACGTGGAACTCACCCTGGTGATCAACTTTTGCCTGCAGCTGATACAGCAGGTCGATTAATTTGCGATCGATAGAACTGACGATATCAGCACGATGGTCGCGGAGGATCCAGCTGATATCTTCGACGCCATCATCCAGGTAATCGCCGTCAGACCAGAAAGTAGCAGATAACTTTTCACCGGTATGGGTATTGTAGAATGACAGTTTACGGTCACGTGCTGCAGCTGGAGCCGCTGACGCCATCACGCCGGGAGCGGCCAATGTAAGCGCCAGACCTGCGATGGAAGTCAGGAAACCTCTACGGGACAACTCGGGAGTCTTCTTTTTTTCATCGAGTTTCTGTGACATGTCTATCGTTTCTGGCTGTAAGTAATCAATATTTTAGGTGATTGATATTAAATTTAAAGGATATTTGTTAATTTCTCTGAAATAAGTCGCCCCAAGCGCACAGATCTTTTGAACTAATGACTGTAGGAATCATTGTCGAATGAACCATTCAACGATGCATCCCGACCATAGATATCATGCCTGAAGTTCAGTCTGCCATCCTGGTCGACCCACGACGTCCAGTACACCAGGTATATCGGCACGGCAATGGGTAACCGCACGCTCTGATTGGTACCCAGGTGAATAGTCGCCAGCACTTCTTCTTCCATCTGCTGGCTGCCATCGTTCAACAGGTAGGACGCCAGTCGAACCGGGTCTTTTACCCTGATGCAGCCTGAGCTAAAAGTACGCACTTCGCGTTCAAACAGGTGCCTGTCCGGTGTGCCATGCAGATAGATTTCGTATGGATTGGAGAACAGGAATTTGACCTGGCCCAGAGCATTTTCTGGTCCTGGATCCTGCCGCAGCCAGTAAGGGAACTTCTCCTTATCCAGTTTGTTCCAGTTTACCGTCTTTGGATCGATCTCGTGGGCATTTTTCCAGCCCCTGAATACCCGTATCGACTTTCTTTCAAGAAATGAAGGGTCACTGATCTGTCGTGGAATAATATCCTGCATCACCAGGTTCGTCGGAATCGTCCAGTAAGGATTATATTCCATGGTGCTCACCAGGCCGGAAAAGCTCGGAGTGGCGCGGTAGGATTTACCGATGATGATCGGCATCGACAACACCGGTGAACCTTTCTCCATGATGTAGAGTTCGAACCCGGTCATGTTGACCATCAGGTAGCGTCTGTCCAACTTGCGCGGCATCCAGCGCCAGCGCTCCATATTGATGCGGATCTGCCGGATCCTGGCACTGACCGGTATATTCAGACTCCTGCGCGTTTGCGGCCCGACATTACCGTCAACCAGCAGGCCATGTCTTTGCTGGTAACGTTCAACCGCTTCAGCGAGCCCGTGGTCAAAGATATCCGTATCTGCACCATCGACCAGGTCACCCGAGATCTCCAGCCGCTGCCTCAGTTGCACCACCTGTGTATGCTGCATACCCGGCTCGAGGGTCGGGCCTTTATCAAAGCGCTGCCAGCCACCTTTTCTTTCGATGTCACGATAACGCGACAACTCATTTTTCAATGACTGGTAACCGGCATGCTGCGGTGGCAGCGCTTTGAGTAAGGCGGCGATGGATTCTTTCTTCGCCACTTTGTTAAATAGACTCGCGACATCCAGGGGTTCGTTCTGAATATGCCAGTCGGTATCCAGCTCGAGCGGGTTAAACCGGCCCGAATAGACATGATTACTGTAACGAAACAGCGCCGCTGATAATAACAGGTCTAGATGGATAGCTTCATCCAGTCCCGTTGCCGCCCAGTTTGTCTTTATTTCATCTGCATAGTAATCGGAAGGCTTGAGCCCTTCGTCACCGGCGCGGACAATGACCTGCAATAGATCATAAGCACGGTTTAACCTGCCCCTTGCATCCGACCATAGCGGCTTGTATTGACGTTCCTTATAAAAAGCCGCGATCACCGGCTCATCCAGCTCTGCCAGGCGTTCCGGGTTACTTTTCAGTAACTGCTGCAGATAACGTGACGACTGTGCCGGCCAGGCGCTATCGGCCTGCGCGGCGGTGGATAATAACAGGCAAAACAGGAAAAACAGCTTCGGCAGACAGATGAGATATACCCTGGATTTTCCGGTAAATAAAAACTTCGATGAAATATCACACATCCTGGATACTATATACAATGATAAAAGAGCCACACAGTTAATTCACTATAACCCAGCGGGAGGTTACAGACAAAGCTGCCAGAAAATAAGGGGTGGTGTTCAAATGTCGGTTATAAGAGACAGATGCGGCCTGACCCCGGATCTCCCGCCTGTCGGTAATCTATTGATATTGCAACAGCTATTGATTAGTCTGTATATTATTAATTGAGACAAAAATGATATTAGATATTACCTATGTTTAACAGACTGTCAAAAGCTGCCTGTAGTGCCATCATCGTGACTGTAAAAAGTTAAAATGACGACACTCTATGACATCGACAAATTTTGTGATTACTTTGAAGCGCAGGTACATGCCATTGATAATCTCGAGCCTCACCCGGTCACTGAAGAGTCGATCACACAGGTCAGGCTATATAAAAAAACCCTGGTCATATCTGCCATTGACACGCTTGCCAGCCTCCGCTTTTTACAAAACAATTACAAAGAACTCAATAGACAAAAAAAAGCACGATTCATGCGGTTCGTCGCTGAATACAGTGAATGGGAAAACGGCACGCTTATCAGCATCCCGTACCTGATGGATCAATTGACAGTAAAAAACCTGAAAGGCAGCAGACTATACGAAGTACTGTACGACAGACTTTCAACTCATGATAAAAGCGCGGGCAAGCCGTTAAATATTGAACTCATCGATTTAAAAGCAGAAGCATTATTAAACTTTGCCAATTCTGAAAATGAAGAACATCTGATACATGAAAGCCAGCATTATTCTTTGTTATACGGCTATAAAAACTGCATCGCACAGGAAGTCGGGAAACATTGCGGGGTAATGGAAGCATACCAATACGCACAACCACACTACTATTCGTATCTGCAGAACAGCTCTCCAGGCAAATTGACACAGTGGCATCTATCTTACCCGGTAGAGCACTTTAAGAATCTTTTTTTCTGCAGCATAAAAAACATGAAGCGGCATTTTATTAAAACCAACACCAACCCGTACTCCCTTATAGGTGATAGCCGTGGCCATAGCCGGTGGTGGGAACCCCTGGTAAGTGCTCCAGTCAGCAGACAGAAGTG
>Ga0316188_10001268_pt1 | contig 11868 bp, 10 predicted proteins | sample Phiworburrow1_MG_FD_204933 | JGI IMG/M metagenome (GOLD analysis project Ga0316188, IMG submission 204933) | Coastal sediment microbial communities from Maine, United States - Phippsburg worm burrow 1 | ecosystem: Environmental > Aquatic > Marine > Coastal > Sediment | place: USA: Maine... | reverse complement strand
CTCGTCAATGGAGGAGACCATGAGCCTTGCAGAACGTTTCGAAAAAGCCGCTGAAGCAGTCCACAAAGCGAAAGCCATGATCGTCACTGCCGGTGCCGGCATGGGCGTCGATTCCGGCCTGCCCGATTTTCGTGGTGACCATGGGTTCTGGAACGCCTACCCGATGTATGAACGACTCGGCATTAATTTCGTCGGGGCGGCCAACCCGGCGAATTTCGAAGGGGACCCGACTTTCGGCTGGGGCTTCTACGGCCATCGCACCAACCTGTATCGACAAACAGAACCGCACCGCGGCTTCCAGATCCTGCAGGACTGGGTCGCAGAATTCGGCCAGGACAGTTTCGTTGTTACCTCGAATGTCGACGGCCAGTTCCAGAAGGCCGGCTACCGCGAGGACCAGGTCCTCGAAGTTCACGGTTCGATCCACCACCTGCAATGCCTCTCCCCTTGCTGCAACGCCATCTGGGACAATGACGAGACGATACCGGTCAATTTGACCACTATGCGCGCAGAGCATGTTCCCCAATGCCGACACTGCCGCCAGCCTGCCCGACCGAACATCCTGATGTTCGGCGACTACTCCTGGCTTTCCGACCGTACCCGTGGCCAGGAGATGCGCTTCGAGAGTTTCCTTGCTCAACACCACCAGGGACCGCTGGTGGTCATAGAGATGGGAGCCGGTACGGCAATCCCGACCATTCGTTACATGAGCGAACGAATCGGCCAGCGCCGCGACGCCACCGTAATCCGGATCAACCCCAGAGAGGCCCACATCAGCGGTGGTCATGTTTCACTGCCTTGTGGCGCGCTGGAAGGGCTGGAAGGGATCGAAGCCCGTCTCGACTGAAATGAACGCCCCCTCAGCAAACCACGGTGAAGTGACCCTCTTTTCGATTGTATGAGTGGCATTTTAACCCTCCCGGCAGATTCCGATATTCCTGCAAACCAGTAGATCCAATCATCCGCCACGCAATTTTTGCATACCTGCGCGGCACATAGTGTTCCTGAAGCGGCCGCTAAGACAGATTCCGTTTCTGGTCTCATGATACTTAATAATTCATAAGCATATGATATTTCTATACTTTTAAAATTATCTTAAAGGATCTGCAAAGCCCTCACCCGGATGGGAACAACTTTTGCTTTTCTATCGAAACAGGTGAGCCTCTGAATCATCAGCGGATACTAAGGACATAACCGGGAGGGTGTAATGAACAAGATATTCATTGACGCAACCGACCTGCAGGTCCTGCTTTTTGAACGCCGGCAGGTCGTCGCCCTGCTGGAAAACACCGAACTCTGGCGGCAGATACCTCTGGCCCAGCGCTTCGCTATCATCGATTCCAGCGAGTTCATTGCCCTGATGGGTGAATCATTCACCGAACACGCCCGACGCATGCTGGAGCATGAAATGGAAGCCATGGTGTCCACGATTCACTAACCAATAAGATGCTTATTATTTCGCAACCCACCTGTCCCGCATGGAAATATTTGACAAAACCTCAGAGCTATCAGTCATTTCTGTTTGAAGAATTCTGATCATTCGGTAAATTTTCCTCTTCAGTTTTCCATTGCAATACAACACAATGAAGAAGCGTCATGTCTGAATCTGTCTGTTTTCTAGCCCGCGATTTTACTAATCAATGCAAATGTATGATGATTTCCGGAGGCGAGAGATCTGTCAACAGCCCAAGTTTGAGAAGCATTTATTCTGCATAGAGTGCTGCTTTACATTGATCCTCTTGCAATTGCAGGGGGGTTTGTCAAACTCTAGATCTGAGCTCTATTCGAAAACTGGTTTCACAAGGAGAAAGACCTATGTATTCCATAGACAGCGTGGGTAGAGATACCATCGCAATGGTTCTGGCTGGAGGCAAGGGTGAACGGCTCAGCCCGCTCACCCTGCGGCGGGCCAAACCGAGCGTGGCTTTTGGCGGCAAGTACAAAATCATCGACTTTGTCCTCTCCAACCTATTCAACTCGGGCATCAAGAAGGTCTACATCCTTACCCAGTACCGGGCCTACTCGCTGAACAAGCATATCCGTGAATCCTGGGGGAAATGGACCGGCCTGGGTGAGTTCTACGTCGACATCTCCCCTGAGACCAGCAGCGAAAGTGAAGAATGGTTCAAAGGAACGGCAGATGCAATCCTTCAATACCTGCGCTTCGTCGAATCTTCGGATGCGGATTACGTGGCGGTCTTTGGCGGTGACCACGTTTACAAGATGGATGTCACCCAGATGATCAATTACCATCGGATGAATCGGGCTGACATCACCATCGCCGCCCTCGAGGTTCCCGTGGAGGAAGCCCCCCGGTTCGGGATCTTTTCCGTGGACAAGGATTTCAGGGTCAACGGGTTTGCCGAAAAGCCCAAGGTTCCCGAACGGATTCCGGGGCGTGAGACCTGCTTTGCCTCCATGGGCAACTACATATTCCCCACCAGGAAGCTGATCGAGGTCCTGCAGGAGGGGAAGAAACACCATGCGGACCTGGATTTCGGCAAGCACGTCATCCCGATGATGCTGGCAAGCGGTGACCGGGTCTTTGCCTACAATTTCAACGACAATGTGATCCCCGGCATGAAGGCCGAGGAGCGGGGCTACTGGCGGGATGTGGGGACCATTGATTCCTACTACGAGGCGAACATGGACCTCGTCAAGGTATCGCCACAGTTGAACCTTTACAACTATAAGTGGCCCATTCTGACCAACCAGGGGAATCTGCCGCCGGCCAAGACCGTTTTCGACAATGATGACCGCCGCGGCCAGAACATCGATTCCTACGTGTGCGCCGGCTGCATCACCAGCGGCAGCACGGTCAGGCGCTCCATCCTTGGCCCGCGTTGCAAAATCAACAGCTACACCCTGGTCGAGGACTCCATCCTCTTTGAAAACGTGACCGTCGGCCGGCATGTGAAGATCAAAAAGGCGATCATCGACAAGAATGTGGTCATACAAGACGGCCGAAATATCGGCTACGACCTGGAGACAGACCGGCGTCATGGCTACACGGTGACGGAATCAGGGATAGTCGTGGTCCCCCGCATGGACAAGTAAGCCACGGCAGCTTCGATTGAAGGCCTGTTCAACCACGAGGCTCCGGGAGCCGCAAAAGACCTGAAGATAAAGATCCTTTTCAATCTGAAACTCAAGGTCTCTCTTTATCCGCGTTCATAGCCGTGGTCAGTTTATATCCACGCAAGATCATTATGCTGGTCGTGAACCGCCATGGCGGTCTTTCATTCAGCGCAGCCATTCCTGGGAAGCTGCCCTCACCTACAGGGCGCCGGCCCATCGGCGTGACAAAATTACAGCTTGAAATTCCTTTACCAGGAGCAGAATTCTGCCGCCAGGATGAGGTATACTGGTCTCGTATTCGAATGCCTATTGTCATGTTTTCCCCAGGCAAAGGATCTTGTTTCATGAAGTGTATTCAGTTGGGATTCCTGCTGGCATTTTTCCTGGACATCTGCCTGCTGCCGGGCGCGGGCCGGGCGGCTCAGGAGGTGATCGTCGGTCCATTTTTACAGAGCGAACTGGCCATAGCCGGGCCAGATGAAAAAATCCCGGTTATCGTTCGCATGAAAAACCAGGTGACGATTGACACCTTTGCCATTCCATCCCGCAAGCATGGGCCAATTCGGGCACGGGCCAGGGCGAACCTGATCCATGCTCTGAGGGCGCGGGCCGAACAGAGTCGACAACCCCTGCAAAAACTGCTTGACCGCCACGGGATTAACAAATCTCGGCAGCTCTGGCTGATCAACGGCATGGCGCTCCGGGCGACCAGGTCGCAAATAGAAGAAATGGCCGCGATGCCAGAGGTGGCGTCGATCGTAGTCGATCAGGTGATCGAGCTCCCGCGGGTTGTCAACACCCAGGCATTGGGAGCGGCCGAACCGAATATCGTCCTGGTCAAGGCCCTAGAGCTCTGGGCCCGGGGCTATACCGGTCAAGGGGTCACGGTGGCCATCGTGGATACCGGCATCGACATCAACCATCCTGATCTTGAGTCTAAATGGCGTGGTGGCACCAACAGCTGGTTCGACCCGAATGGCGAGCATCCTTCGATGCCTATCGACAGAGATGGCCACGGGACCCAAGCCACAGGTCTGCTCCTCGGTGGCAACAACAGCGGAGCCTATATTGGCGTTGCACCTGACGCCGAATGGATCGGGGTAAAAATATTCGCCGATAACGGAGTGGCATCGAGCAGCGCAATCCATGCCGGGTTTCAATGGCTGCTCGATCCGGACGGCGATCCTGAGACCGACGACGCGCCGGATATCGTTAACAACTCCTGGGGGTTCGATAATTTCCCGGATACTTGCAGCACGCTGACCGGTGAGTTCAGAAGCGACGTGCAGGCAATGAAAGCTGCGAACATTGCTGTTGTTTTTGCGTCCGGGAATACCGGTCCGGATGACAGTAGCAGCATTGCACCGGCCAATTATCCGGAAAGCTTTGCCGTCGGTTCGGTGGGGACGTTCACATCTGCCACCCAGATCAGTTCATTCAGCGCTCGCGGCCCTTCTGCCTGTGACAATACGATCTATCCCGAGCTTGTGGCGCCCGGGTTCCAGCTCCTGACGAGCGACCTGACGGCCGGCGGGGTTATCCTCGATGCATACAGCTTGGTATCCGGCAGCTCTTTTTCGACTGCGCACGCCAGCGGCGTGATGGCCCTGCTGCTCAGTGCGTTCCCTGACATGCCGGTCACTACCCTCGAAACAGCACTCAAGCAATCGGCATCCGACCTCGGCCCGCTTGGGGCAGACAACAGCTATGGCTACGGTCTGGTTGATACCCTCGCAGCCTTCAACTACCTGACTGGTCAGCAGGATATCGATGTGACAGATTCAATCAGCCCTGAAAGAGACCATATTGTTGCTTTCGGCAGCGTATCACCGGGCGGCAGCGCCCTGGCAAGTGTCAGGGTGCGGAATACCGGCAGCGTGCCCTTGTCCCTGGGGACGACGGAGATCAGCAATGTCAAAGAGCCGTTCAGCATCAGCAGCAATGCCTGCAGCGAACGGCTCCTGCTCGCTGGGGAAACCTGCATGATCAACCTGCAGTTCGCCCCGACCACGCCGGGCAATTTCGCAGGAGACCTGACCATCCTCTCCAATGCCGTGCATGAAGAGCTTGTGACAGTCACCATCTCCGGTACCGGCAATACTCCGCCGGTTGCACCGAAGCCGTTGGATCCAGCCGATGGTGCAACTGTGGGCACCAGTGTGACGTTCCGTTGGTTACCGGCCAATGATGTGGATGGGGATCCCGTTGCGCAATTTTTAGTTTACTCCCCCCATGCCGATTTTTCTTTCGCGACCACCCGCGAGGTCGAGACGGTTCCTGCCGTCGCCCTGGCCACTGGAGGTTTCTTGTTGGGAGCCCTGCTGGTCGTGCTTGCCTGGCGTCGCCGCGACATGACGGTCAGCCTGGTGATAGCGTCCCTGTTGCTGGTGATGGTCGCCTGCGGCGGCGGAGGCGGCGGGGGTTCTGAGTCGCCGGCGGAGAGCCAGTCGACAACGGTCAGCGGGCTGGTCTCAGGGGTATCTTATTACTGGAAGATGGTCGCCAGGGACAGTCATGGAGCGGAAACCCAAAGCGTAGCCAGAACCATCCATGTGCAGTAGTCAACCCGACGACCAATGCAGGCATCACGGTCTTGCGTATGCACCAGCGTGGCTGATAGACGGCTGCAGTGCAGCTTAAATCTGGCCATCCTGTCGCAGTTTGGCCAGGTGAGACTTGATGTTCTCCATTGCCAAGGGCAGCAGTTGCCGGTCAACCGCCTGGTAAATAATGTCGAGCATTTCAGATTGCGTTTTACCGATGACATGCAATTCCCGGATCGCCTTCTCCCGTTCACAACGGTGCTGCAAAGCGGCGTGAAGACGAATGGTGCCGCGCATCGGCATACCATGTGATGGAACGATCACTGAGGGATCGAGATGAATAATCCGTTCCAGGCTTTGAAAATATGCAGCCATGTCGCCTTCCGGGGCGGAGATGACCACCGTCCCCACACTCTGGATGAGGTCGCCAACGATAAACCACCGCAGTGATTCAGGCGCAAGCGCCAGTTGGCCGGCATCATGTCCTGGCACCTCATGAACCAGAACAGCCTCGCCCTTCCAGTTCGTCAACCTGTCACCTTCCTGCTTTGTCTCGACTTTGAGCCCGGAAAAATAGTCGGAGCCCTGTTTTTGAGTGATGCGGTACCGGGTGTCTGCACTCATCCAGACCGGCACGTCCAGGTGCCTTGCAACTTCCGGTGCGTGCTCATGATGATCAGGGTGGTGATGGGTGAGAAACAGGGCGCTTACCTGACCCCGCCGGAGGGTCCGCAATAAATTCTCCAGGACTTTGGGAGACTCAGGCGATGGATCAACCAGAATCTGCGGGGAATGTTCGTCTCCGAGCAAAAAAGCGTTGGTGCGATTGGCCGGAGGAATGGTGTTGCAAGGGACCGGCAGGATTCGCAACCCGCTCAGCGGTTCCAGTACTGGGACGTAATTATCTTCATCAAACTGCGGAGAAAGGTCACCGAAACCATAACCCCGCGGATCTCGACACAACTCATCGAGAACCCAGCGCAGCGGAGGCACCATCAACGCATCCCCCTGTTGGAACCTGTTGAGCGATTGCTGGGGAGTCTCCCAAAAAGTGTCTGCAATTTCGCCGGGGTCCGGAGTGAAAACCGGGAATGTTTGCAGATCAATCCGAAAGAAGTACAGGCGAAAACGAACCGGAACTATGGCTGGCGCCAACGCCTCGGCAAGAAACTTCACCGAACTCACCTGGCCCCGCGCAATGCCTGCAGGCAGGTCATAACCGAGTTCCTCCTGGATTTCCCGCACCAGCGCATGCATTTTTTGACCGTCCCAGTCGCGCAGAAACCGCACCGGGTGCTGTGACGCGGAGTCTTCAGCATCAATCTTTCCTCCGGGGAAGGAGTCGTACCCCGGAAAAGCATTCAGGTGCGGCTGACGGCGCACTATGTATATATGGTCTTGATAACAGAAAACAGCAGCGACTGAATCTATGACTTGCACAGAAAAGTCCTATGTGGTTGACGGAGGCAGGGCTCCATGGGAACGGGATTCGCGCAAGAGAGACACGAACCAGGTGATATTTAATTCAAGCGCGCAAGCGGCCGGGAATTAATCCTCTTGTCGATTGAAATAGAGTGTTGTTGCTGTTAAGTGAATATAAAAGCCCCTCCCGGGCAGTTCAGGACCGTGAGAGACTCCGGAGTGACAGCAACCGACCCGCACATGCCAGGCAACCTGAGGGAGGGCAACCGTCACTTGCTATGTGTGCCTGCAAGCTTGTGACTATCGGTCCTTTAACTTGGTTAGCAATCTCAGGAGTTCCAGGTATAGCCAGACCAGGGTCACGATCAGGCCGAACGCGGCGTACCACTCCATGTAGCGCGGGGCGACACCATCGCCGCGCTCGATGAAATCGAAGTCGAGCACCAGATTCAGGGCGGCGATCACGACAACAAACAGGCTGAACAGGATGCCGACGGGGCCCGATTCATGAATCAGCGGCATATGCCAGCCGAACATACCACCGACGATGCTGACCAGGTAAACCAGGGCAATCCCTCCGGTCGCAGCGACAACTCCCAGCTTGAAATTCTCCGTGGCCCGGATCAGCCGCGATTTGTAGGCAAGCAGCATGGCAAAAAGTGTCCCGAAAGTCAGGCCGACGGCCTGAATGACAATGCCCGGATAGCGCGCTTCGAAAAAGGCTGAGATCCCGCCTAGGGCAAGACCTTCCAGGACAGCATAGATCGGGGCGGTTTTCGGCGCCCATTGCGCCTTGAAGATGGTGATCATGGCGAAGATCACGCCACCGATCAAGCCGCCCAGCAGCCACGGCTGTACAGCCGCAGGGCCCTGATTGTAGAAAAGGTTCCAGGTATAGGCGGCGCCAATGACGACCAGCGCCAGCAGGGCCACGGTTTTATTCACCGCCCCCTGCAGGGTCATCGTCTCGGCACCTGGGATGGCCGTGGTGTAAAGACTTTCCTTCATCATCGGGTTGGATGTGCGCATCTTGATTCCTCGCTCTACCTTCTCAGTTGATGCTGCCTGTGCAGCTTTTCGCAATGATACCCGATCCCTTTAGCCAGGTATCTGCGCCCTGAATATAAAACCAGGAGAGGCCCCGGCTCCTTAATCAGCAGGGCGGAACCTTGCCGCTGCCTGCAATCTGCGTTTTCAAAACCAGCTTATCATATCCCTGTGGGCACAGTCCGGTTCAGTTCACTCCGGTCGACCTTAGCCTTACAAGCCCAGTTCGTCCGCAATCCCCTGCATTGCCTGCAAAGCAATGTCACAGAATTCTTCGAGGGGGAGGCCTGTGATCTCGCATTCGCGAATAATATCCCGGTTGGCTCCAGCGGCAAACGCCCTTTCTTTGATGCGCTTGCGAACCGATTTCGGTTTGACGCTTGCCAGCTTTTTATCCGGATAGACCAGGGCGGTGGCGACGATCAATCCCGTGATCGTCTCCCCGGCCGCGAGCAGGTGCTGAAAATGCGTCGTGCGCCGCTCTCCGTCGTGCGCCTGCTCGTTATGCAGGCGAATCGATTCAATAATCTCCTCGTCAACACCTTTTTCACGCAGAATCCTTGCCGTCTCACGGGTGTGGACATCGAGATCAGTGTGCGTTTCGGCATCGAGATCATGCAATAGCCCGGCCAGTCCCCATTTTTCAGGGTCCTCGCCAAGCCGTTCGGCAAGGGCCCTCAAAACGGCTTCAGCTGCCAGGCAGTGATTGAGCATATTCTGGCTTTTGACGTGCTGAACGACCAGCTCCAAAGCTTGTGGCCGGGTGATTCCGTAGTTCATAAATACCTCATAGTGCGTCACGAGCAGCAGGCAAGGCTTTGAATCGCCGATTGTTATGCTTTGTTCGCTTTTTGGATCGCCTCGTAGGCTTCGTTGATCTCGCGGAATTTTTGCTCGGCAAACTTGATGAAATCCTCGGGCAAGCCCTTGGCAACGATCTTGTCGGGATGGTACTCGCTGACCAGCTTGCGGTAGGCTTTCTTGACTTCACTCAGGTCAGCGCCGTTCTCCAGGCCGAGCATGGCATAGTGGTGCGACAAGTCACTGACGAACTGGCGCCTGACGTTGGCAAATGCGTTGCCGGGCAACCCTAGCAACGGTGGGGCCGCACGCAGAATCCGCTCTTCTGCAGGATGCAGTACACCATCAGCCAGGGCCACGCTAAAAAGCATCTCGAAAAACATCATGCGCAGCTGCGGCTCTTTCTGGAAGACCTGCCCAAACTGGCGGGCATAATCTTCGAAGGGGGTATTATTGTCCTTCGCTTCGTTAAAGATGCCCATGGCGAACTGTTGCGTGGCGGTGTCAAGACGCAGCTTGTCGCGCATGAAACTGCGTACGACGTTGATTTCGTTTTCACAAACGCGGCCGTCGGCCTTGGCCATCTTGCCGAACATGGCAAAAATTGCCGTGAAAAACACCGCCTGTCGCTGTTCCTGGCCGGTCAGGCGCCCCGATTCAGCATGATCGGCGCGAACCTTGTCATCGATCAAAGCATGCCCGAGCGAAACCCCGATCAGGGCGCCGATCGGTCCACCCAACATGAAACCGACACTGCCTCCCATGATCTTGCCAAACCATGACATGGGCTAAACCTCCTGTCTCAATCTGTTGTTTCGTGAATATCGCTGACATCGACAATCCGGGCCCCGCATAGTTCCACGAGCCGGGTGAAACTCAAACCAACGGCCGAACTGCTGGTTCCGGCGGCCGGATAGATTGTGTTGAAACGCTGCAGGGAGTGATCGAGAAAAACCGGCAGCTCTTTAGGCAGCAGGAACGGGCTGACCGCTCCGGGCGGGTAGCCGGTGCAGCGAACGACTGCGCCTGAGTCCGGCAAGCTGACTTTGCCGCTCAAGCCGCTAGCTTGCTTGAGGCGCCCGCTTTTCACCCGGGTGTCGCCACTGGTGACAACCAGTACCGGCTGCTTGCCAACCAGCATCAGAATGCTCTTGGCAATTTCCCCGACAGCACACCCGACGGCCTCTGCAGCGGCAGAGCTGGTCGATGTCTGTCGGGAAAAATTATGAACGGTGTGCCCTTCCTGTTCGAGGTAGGTTTGCACCTGGTGAGCCTTGGTATTCATGACAACCATGCTTCTTCTCATCATCCGGCTTGCTTGCGAAATGGTTATGTTATCATGACGGCATCATCTCTACCAGACCATCGAGGCCTGCGCTTGATAATATTTCAAGGGCACGCCCCTTAGTTTATAGCCAATGCACACCGGCATGTGACGCTTTTACGCCAACTGTGGACGTAACACCTCAACGGATATGGCCAAAGAACAACAGTTCAACATTAAAGAGTAGAAAAACCGATACCGTTTCTATAGTTGGATTGAATTGCATTATAATTTATGCTTCTGCAAGATCTTAGAATAACAGGATTTAAAAGCAATTAGCAACCACCCGGCAAGCACGCGACCTTGTCGAGCCAGAGGCCTGCTCATCTTTGGCACATTATTTGCTTTAATCAACATGTCGATCTCGTTCACAAACACTAAGGAGTCCTGATGTTTCGTAAGCTTTTCGTCATCGTACTGCTCGCCACCTTTACCAGCGCCTGCGCACAACAGGCGGCCTTCGTTTCAACTCCTCCCGGCGCCCAGGTTTTCGTTGATGGCCAGGAAATCGGCGTGACCCCCTGTGCTTTCGATTACCAGCTCAGCCAAAACGACAGCCATGAGATCACCATTGCCAAAGAGGGTTATCAGCCGGTTGATTTTGTCGTCAAAACAGACGAAGTCGATACCGAGGCGCGTAATCGCTGGCTGGTTGCCGGTGCAGTCTGGAGCCCGCTCTGGATTGGGACCCTCTTCACCAAGAAACTCAAGGACACCTACGATTTCGCCCTGCAGGCCGAACCAGCGGACATGACCGCAACTGCCAAGCAGGTCGTCAGCGACAAGAGCATGTAACCTGACCACTGTAGCGGCTCTGACCAGGACAGAAAAGGCCGGCTTCCCAATGAAGCCGGCCTTGTTTGTTTTGCGAACCAACCCCGCAGACCTTAAAGTCATCAATGCCTTTCGGCAAATTGCTGCTGGATCTGTTTGATTTCAGCGGGGTTATCAACCAGGGCTTCGACACATTGCTTGTCGAGTTTGTCGATAGACAAAAGCTGCAGCAGGGCAAAAGCATGCGCATTGGACCAAGACGGCTTGTAAGGGCGCCTGGTGGTCAAGGCATCGAAGATATCGCTCACGGCAACGATGCGCGCCTCCAGGGCGATCTCTTGACCACGCAGACCGTGAGGGTAGCCGCTTCCATCCATCGCTTCATGATGCAGTTCCGCAATATTTCTCAGGTAATCGATATAGGGTATCTGTTCAAAACCGAAATTGCTGATCAGGTCATCGACGATCTGGCGACCCAGCACGGTATGGGTATTCATAATGATGCGTTCTTCCCGGGTCAGCCGCGAAGGTTTCAGCAAAATCCGGTCTGGAATGCCGATCTTGCCGACGTCATGCAGTGGGGCAAAGAGTGAGATCTGCTCGATCTGTTCATCGTCATGATGCTCAAGGCCTTTTCTGACCATTGAACTGGCTATCAAGCGCGAATAACGTGACATACGCTCCAGGTGTGTACCGGTTTCCAGATCGTGTTTCTGAACCATGTTGACCGACGTCCGCATCGCTGCCACCAGCGCCCGAGTGACAGCCAGATCGCTCAGGATCATCTCGGCCAGCAGGTGGGTGAAAACTTCAACCTGCTCGAGAATGCGTTCGCGAAAATACCGGTTGTGAAACGAGTTGAAAAAGATGAAACCGGCA
>Ga0316188_10001267_pt1 | contig 11869 bp, 11 predicted proteins | sample Phiworburrow1_MG_FD_204933 | JGI IMG/M metagenome (GOLD analysis project Ga0316188, IMG submission 204933) | Coastal sediment microbial communities from Maine, United States - Phippsburg worm burrow 1 | ecosystem: Environmental > Aquatic > Marine > Coastal > Sediment | place: USA: Maine... | reverse complement strand
CTCATCGGCTTCGCCGGCCTCGCCGACCACCGTCATGTCGGGTTCGGCTTCGAGGGCGGCGGCGATTCCTCGACGGACCACCTCGTGGTCGTCGAGCAGGAAGACACGGATCATGGCGACATTGTCGCTCGCCGCAGGCCGCCTGTCGAACCTCGATGCGCAACTACCCGCGGAAGTTGTCGGGTGGCGGCATCGCGTCAGCGACCGCGGGTGTCGGGCCCGAGAACGGGACGACGACGATCGGACGGTGGACGTGATGGAGGATCCACGTGGAAACCGACCCGAGCAGCGCCGAACCGACGGCGCCATGACCCCGGGCTCCCACCACGACGAGATCGACATCGTCGGCGTGGCTCGCCAGCGCAGCGCGCGGGGTCCCCCGGATGAACTCCCGTTCGATGGTGACGTCCCGTGCCGACGCTTCGTACTCGATCGGCTCCACGAGGTGGTTGAACCGCTCCGCGGCCAGATCGCTCGCGTCGGGGAAGAAGAAGGCGTCCGAACCCACGGCCAGCGGCGTGGCGTCCCACACCCATGCCACGACCACGGTGGAGTCGGCAGATGCGAACTGGACAGCCCAACGGACGGCTGCGAGCGAGTTCGGTGAGCCGTCGAAGCCGACGAGCATCCGGCGGGTGGCGACGGGTTCGACGTCGCCGGGGACCACGACGGTCGGCACCGACGCATGGGTCGCGCACTGCGTACTGGTCGAGCCGAGCAGCAGCCGGGCAAATCCACCTCGACCCCGGCTTCCGACGACGAGGAGCCCGGCGCGCTCGGAGGCGGCCAGGAGCACCTCGGCCGGTCCTCCCCTGCCCACGAACGACTCGACCGGCAGATCGAGGTCGGCGCGGCACCTCGCCGCCACGGACTCGGTCTCATCGGCGGCCGCTGCGATGAGCTCGGAGTCGTCGAACACGGTCACCGACGGACTTGACATCGGATAGGCACCGATGGTCGGCGCCTGCCATGCCGTCAGGAACTCGAGGCTCGTGGCGCGGCCCGGCGCGTTTGCCACGACCCAGTGCACGGCATTCGCCGCACACTCCGATCCGTCGATCCCGATGATCCATCGGCCCGGATCCGTTTCGTTCGCCACCGCGTGATCGGCCACCGCGCCCTGTGTCGTCAACATGTCGTCGCGTCCCTCCTCCGGTGCTCGATCCCGGGCCATCGCACTGATCAAGCCACGTTCATGACCGTCGAGGCAGGGCCAAAGGTCATGCAGAGCCGCGACGATGACCTTCTTCCCTGGCAGTCTGCGGCCCGTTGGCGAACCATTGACGTCATGACCGTCCACGACTTTCCGGCTCAACGGACCGAACTCCGTCAGGGGTACCGCGATCTCACGACTGCCATTCCGGCCCAGATGAAGGGATTCGGTGAACTCCACCGGTCCGCCGTCGCCGATGGCGCCCTGCCGCAGGCCACCAAGGAACTGATGGCCGTGGCGATCGCCATCGTGCAGCGCTGCGATGACTGCATCGCCCTCCACATGCACGACGCGCTCCGCGCCGGAGCGACGTCCGAGCAGGTCCATGAGGCCATCGGTGTTGCTCTCCTGATGGGTGGGGGCCCGGCCTCGACCTACGCGACCCATGCCCTTCGAGCACTCGAGCAGTTCTCGCCATGACCGGTCGGGCGAAGGTCGAACCCTGGCTCGTCGACTACGACGCGGCCGTCGCCCGGTTCGACTGGAACGATGCATGGGCCGACCTCGACGGATCCTCGGACGAGACACGCGGCGTCAACATCGCGGACCTCGCCCTCGACCGCCACGTGCGCGCAGGACGCGGTGACCACGTCGCGTTGCGTTGGATCGGACGCGATCTCGACGATGTCGACGCGCCGGTCGACCTCACCTACGCGATGCTCGCGACCCGCACGGATCGATTCGCCTGCGCGCTCCGCCACGACGGGTTCGGTCCCGGCACCGCGGTGGCGTCGCTGACCGGTCGTATACCCGACCTCTACATCAGTGCGCTGGGCTCGCTCAAGGCGCAGTGCACGTTCACCCCCCTGTTCTCGGCGTTCGGTCCCGATCCGATCGCGCAGCGGCTGCACCTCGGACGGATCCGGATCCTGGTGACCACGCCGATGTTGTACCGGCGCAAGGTCGCCGGCATCATCGATCGACTGCCCGACCTCGAACTCGTGCTGATCTGCGGCGCGACCGAAGACCAGACCGCGGGTGCGACCACGGGACGTGCCGCACCGCGGGTGATCTCGATGGGCTCATTCCTGTGCGACGGGACCAACTCGTTCGACATCGGCTACACCGACCCCGAAACACCCGCACTGCTGCACTTCACGAGTGGCACCACGGGCACGCCGAAAGGTGCGGTCCACGTCCACGGGGCCGTGGTCACGCACCACCTCACCGGCCGGCTCGTCCTCGACCTGCACCCCGACGACGTGTTCTGGTGCACGGCCGACCCGGGCTGGGTGACCGGCACCTCCTACGGGATCATCGCGCCGCTCACCAACGGGGTGACGAGCATCGTCGACGAGGCCGACTTCGATGCCGAACGCTGGTATCGCATCCTCGAACGGCAGGCTGTCGACGTCTTCTACACGGCGCCGACGGCCATCCGGATGTTGCAGCGTCTCGGACCCGAACTCGCAGCGACCTACGACCTCGGTGCGTTGCGTCTCGTTGCCAGCGTCGGCGAGCCGCTCGATGCCGATGCCGTGCGTTGGTGCGAGGACGTGTTCGGCGTCCCGGTCCTCGACACCTGGTGGCAGACCGAGACCGGCGGCATCATGATCGCGAACTACCGGTCACAACCCGTGCGTCCCGGGTCGATGGGACGGCCGCTGCCCGGCATCGAGGCAGCGCTGCTGACGCGGACACCGGACGGTGACCTCGTCACCGATGCCGACGGATCACCGGTCGAGGTCACCGACCCCGACACGTCGGGTGAGTTGGCACTCCGGGCCGGGTGGCCGTCGATGTTCCGCGGATATCTCGACCAGGACGCCCGCTATCAGGCCTCGTTCGTCGACGGGTGGTACCGGTCGGGCGACCTCGCCCGGCGCGACGTCGACGGCTACTACTGGTTCGTCGGACGGGGCGACGACGTCATCAAGACCGCTGGTCACCTCATCGGACCGTTCGAGGTCGAGTCGGTGCTCGACGAGCACCCCGGCGTCGTCGAGAGCGCCGTGATCGGCAAACCCGACGAAACCGCCGGAACGATCATCAAGGCGTTCGTGGTCCTGGCTCGTGACCGTTCGCCCTCGGACGACCTTCGCCGCGAACTGATCGGCCACTCCCGGGCACGTCTCGGAGCCGCAGTCGCACCACGCGAGATCGAGTTCGTCGACTCGCTGCCGCACACGCGCAGCGGCAAGATCATGCGCCGGCTGCTCAAGGCGCGCGAGGTCGGTGAGGACGAGGGCGACATCTCGGCGCTGGAGTCGAGTCCGACCGGAACGGGGGCGCCATGACCACTGAGCACGATCTGTGGCGGTCGCTGCTCGCCGACATGATCCGGATCCGCGTCTTCGAGGAGCGGTGCGCGGAACTGTACGGCGAGTCGAAGATCCGTGGATTCCTCCATCTCTACATCGGCGAGGAGGCCATCGCATCCGGAGTGATGAGTTGTCTCGAGCCCACCGATGCCGTGCTCGCAACCTACCGCGAGCACGGCCATGCCCTGCTGCGTGGTGTGTCGGCCGAGTCGATCATGTGCGAGATGTTCGGCAAGGCGACGGGCTGCTCCGGCGGACGGGGCGGCTCGATGCATCTCTTCGACAGGGCAACACGCTTCTTCGGCGGCAACGCGATCGTCGGTGGCCACCTCCCGGTGGCAGTCGGGCTCGGGCTGGCCGACCAGATGCTCGGTCGTTCGGGGGCGGTGACGGTCTGCTTCTTCGGTGAAGGGGCGGTCGCCGAAGGTGAGTTCCACGAGGCGATGAACCTCGCGTCGTTGTGGAACGTGCCGGTTCTCTTCTGCTGCGAGAACAACCGGTACGCGATGGGGACGTCGCTTCGTTCGAGCGAGTCGCAGATCGACCTGGCGCTGAAGGCCGCCAGTTATGCGATTCCGGCCTGGAGCGTCGACGGGATGGACGTCGCCGAGGTCCATCGGGCGACCACGAAGGCACTCGCCTCGATCCGGGCCGACGGCGGACCGATGTTCATCGAGTTCCAGACGTACCGGTTCCGGGCCCACTCGATGTTCGACCCCGACCTCTACCGCGATCCGGCCGAGGTCGAGCACTGGAAGCAGCGCGACCCGATCGTGACGTTCGGTGAGCGCCTGTTGCGTGACGGGATCGTGACCGACGACGACATCGAGCAGATGTGGTCGTCGGCACGCGACGAGACCGAATCCGCCGTGGTCGCCGCCGATGCTGCACCGCTCGAACCGGTCGACACGCTGCTCGACCACGTCGTTCGTGACATGCCCGAACCCGACGCCGGCGGCGCGAAACCCGACGACCACGGGAACGACGACGGGAACGACCACGGGAACGACGACGATGACGAGGTCTGGCCGTGAGCACCGATCGACTGGCGGGCGACACCTCGACGGACATGGCCGTCATGACCTATCGCGAGGCGATGCGCGAGGCGATCCGCGAGGCGCTCGCCACCGACGACCGGGTCTTCGTGATGGGTGAGGACGTCGCCGACTACGGCGGCACCTACGCCGTCACGAAGGGCCTCTACGAGGAGTTCGGCCGCGACCGCGTGCGCAACACCCCGCTGTCGGAATCCGGCTTCGTCGGCGCCGGCATCGGTGCCGCGCTCGGCGGTCTGCGTCCGATCGTCGAGATCATGACGGTCAACTTCAGCCTGCTGGCACTCGACCAACTGGTGAACACCGCCGCAACGCTGCTGCACATGTCCGGCGGCCAGTTCAACGTTCCTCTGGTGGTGCGCACGACGACGGGTGCCGGTCGCCAGCTGGCCGCCCAGCACTCCCACAGCCTGGAGGGATGGTTCGCTCACGTCCCGGGGCTGAAGGTGGTTGCTCCGGCAACGCCCGAAGACGCCCGCTGGATGCTGCCCACCGCCCTCGCCGATCCCAACCCGGTGATCATCTTCGAACACGCGACGCTCTACAACGACCGTGGGCCGGTCGATCCGAGGCTCGGACCCGTCGATCTCGAACGGGCCGCCGTGCGTCGCACGGGAACCGACGTGACGGTCATCGCGTCAGCCGGGATGGTGTCCAAGGCGCTCGCCGCGGCCGACATCCTGGCCGCCTCCGAGGTCTCCGCCGAGGTCATCGACCTACGCTCCCTGCGCCCGCTCGACTTCGACACGCTCGCCGCCTCGGTCGCACGGACCAACCGGGCGCTGGTCGTCGACGAAGGCTGGCGCACCGGTGGGCTCAACGCCGAGATCGCAGCGGGTCTGACCGAGCGCTGCTTCTGGTCGCTCGACGCCCCGGTCGCCCGTCTCGCCAGCGCCGAGGTTCCGATCCCCTATGCCAAGCACCTGGAGACCGCGGCGATCCCCCAGGTCGACGACATCGTCGCCGCCGCCCTCGACCTCGTCGGTGGCCGATGAGCGACCCGACCGATGCCGATCCGGCATTCGCCGGCTACGACTACGTCCTGCCGTCGCTCGGTGCCGACATGGACGAAGGTCGTGTGGTCGAGTGGCGCGTCGCCGTCGGTGACACCGTCCATCGGGGCGACCTGATGGCGGTCGTCGAGACCGAGAAATCGGACATCGACATCGAGATCTGGCATGACGGCATCGTCGAAGCCTTCCTCGTTCCGATCGGCGAGCTGATCGAGGTCGGTACCCCCATCGTCAGGCTGCGATCGATCGAGTCCGGCGCGGCGTCGCAGCCGCATGCCCCGACGCCGACGCAGCCCGCACCAGCGGCGACGGAACCGGGCCGACCCGAACCGGCACGGCCCGCGCCCGTTCGATCCCAGCCACCGCCGGCAGGACCGCCACCAGCAGGACCGCCGGCACGACCCGATGGACAACGCGTGCCGGCATCGCCGTTGGCCCGTCGACTCGCCGACGAACACGGACTCGACCTCACGATGCTCACGGGAACCGGCCCGGGCGGTGCGGTGCTCGCCGCCGACGTCCGAGGGGCCGTACCCGTCGAGCCCCTCCGCCTCGAGTCTCCCCGTCGGCGGACACCCTCGACCATGCGCTCGCTGATCGCCGAGAGGATGAGCCGGTCGAACCGCGAGATCCCCCACTACCACCTCGCGCGCGACGTCGACGTCGGCCGACTGGGCAGCTGGATCGCCGAGCGCAACGAGAACCGACCCATCACCGAACGTCTCCTCCCGGCCGCGTGTTATGTCCGCGCCGTCGCGCTGGCTGCTGCTCGCCACAGCGAGTTCAACGGCTCGTGGGTCGACGACCATTTCGAGCCGGCCGACTCGGTCAACGTCGCCATGGCCATCTCGCTGCGCGGGGGCGGCCTGGTCACCCCCCACGTGCGAGCTGCCGACGAACGCTCGGTCGACGAGATCATGTCGACGCTCAACGAGCTCGTCTCGGCGGCTCGCAGCGGCAATCTGCGCGCCAGCTGGATGACCGGCTCCACGATCACGATCACCAACTTGGGCGACACCGGAGCGGACCTCGTCCACGGGGTGATCTCACCCCCGCAGGTCGCGCTCGTCGGGTTCGGTCGGTCGCGGCAGCGACCCTGGATCGTCGACGACCTCGTCACGATCCGACCGATCGTCACCGCCACCCTCGCCGCCGACCATCGCGCCACCGACGGCGCTAACGGGAGCCGATTCCTCGCAACGATCGCCAACCATCTCGAACACCCGGAGGATCTGTGAACACCGACAACACGCTTCCCGACAGCGCCGACCACCGGATCGTCGATCCCGTCACGATGATTCTCGCCGCCATTGCGGACGTCGCCCCCGAATTGGAACCAGAACTCGCGGGACTCGATCCTGACGTCGACTTCTGGACCGAGCTCCAGCTCGATTCGATGGATCATCTGTCCGTGATGACCCGGCTCGCCACCCAGGCAGGTCGCGACATCCCCGAACGCGACTACCCGCGACTGACGACCATCAACGAGCTGCGCACGTACCTCGGCGGAGGGCAGTGACCCGGTGGCCGTCCCGCGGCCCCGCGTGACCTTGGCCCCTGTCGGTGGTGGCGAACTCCGGCGACACTGATGACATGGCGAAGATCAAGGATGTTCCCGCCGCCCGTACGTACGAATTGAGCACCGTTCACGACGTCGTCGAGCGCTATCAGCTCGATGGGCCGCACGCTTCGGTGGTGATGCTGGTCCCGACGCCGGGCGAGGTCGGCGACGACCTCAGCACGCGATGGAACGCGAGGCGCACGCAGCTCGCGCACGCCGGTGCCGGTACGAGAGCGCTCGACCAACTCGATGCGGCGGTCCGCTCCATCGACCCACGCGGTGAGATGGTGCTCCTGACCGCGAACGACGACAGTGCGGCGCACTGTTGGCTGGTCGGCCACGACGTCGAGCCGATGGTCCACGTCGGCGAGCCCCCGGCGTTGCTGCACGCCGTGGACGAACTGATCGACAGGGCGACCGTCGTGGCCGCGATCGTCGACCGCGTCGGTGCCGACATCTACTGCGTCGACCATCTCGACATCGCCGCGGCCGGATCGGTGACCGGCGAGGAGGTCGAGACGCACATCATCGGTGGCCGGGGGGCTCCTGCGGGAAGATCGGGTGGGCACACGGGCAACGAACGCGACACCTACCAACGCCGCGCTGACGTGGTGTACGAGCGCAATGCCGACACCATCGCCCGGGCGCTGACGGATCAGGCAGTGACGAGCGGTGCACCTCTGATCGTGCTCACGGGCGACGACCGCGAAGTCGCGGCGGTCGAGCAGCACCTCGACGCACATCGGTTCACGGTCCGACCCGTTCAGGCCGGCGCCCGCAACGACGCGCGCTCGGTCGAACGGCTGCACCGTGCAGTGATCGAGGAGTCGTCTGCACACCGCCGCCGTCGTCGGACCGAAGCTGTCGATGAACTCCGTCGAGCACTGGGCCAGCACTCACTCGGCGTGGAAGGAAGCGCTGCGACGACCCGAGCCGTGCGAGAAGGACGCGCCGCGACGCTGTTCCTCGATCGAGCGGGCCTCACCGACAACGCCGACGAGATCACCCGCGATGCGTTGCTCCACGGTGGCGACGTCGTCGTGGTCGACGACCTCGGCGTCGACGACGGCGTCGCGGTGTTGCTGCGCTACGCCGCCGACTGACCGTTCGATCCGACCGACCGACGAAAGGAACGATCGCATGGCCGACACCGACACCACCAACGAACCGAACGGATCCCGGCGCTGGCTGATCCTGATCGGGGTGATCGCGATCCTCGCGGCATTGATCGTGGCGTTGGTCCTCGTCGTCGGCGGTGACGACGACTCCGACTCTGCGGCCACCACCGATGTCGCGACGACCGCGACAGAGGCGACGGAGCCGACGACACCACCCAGCACCGAGGCACCGACGACGGCCGCGCCGACGACCGAGTCACCGAGTACCGAACCACCCAGCAGCGAACCACCGAGCACCGAACCACCGATCGAAGCCACCCGCCAGGCAATCTGGCCATGGTCCGACACCTCGACGCGCTTCACCGATCCCGTCGAGGCCGCGACCAGCTTCGCCACCGACTATCTCGGCTTCACCGATCCGGTCGTCGGCGATTTCCAGGCGGGCGACAGTCGGTCCGGCGAGGTGGAGGTCACCGCCGGCGCGGTCGGCCCGACGACCGTTGTGTTCGTCCGCCAGCTGACCCCCGACGACACCTGGTGGGTGCTCGGGGCAGCCAGCCAGAACATCACGGTCGAGCAGCCCGCGCAGGGCGAGGTGGTCGACAGCCCGCTCACCATTTCGGGAACCGCCTCGGCGTTCGAAGGCACCGTCGACGTCGAGTTGCGCGCGGACGGGAACGGCGAGCCGGTCTACGAGGGTTTCGTGACCGGCAGCGGCAGCCCCGAGCCCGGCCCCTACGAGGCCACGATCGAGTTCACGAGTCCCGGCCCCGTCGGCGGCGCACTGGTGCTCATCTCGCGGAGCCCCGAGGACGGCCGAGTCGTCGAGGCGTCGGCCCTACGAATCTTCTTCGACTGAGATCGGAGGCTCTCGACGGCCGATCAGCGACACGAGTTGCGCGACCGCCCGCGCCCCGTCGCCTTCGAGTTCGATGCATCCGCTCGGAAAATCCTCACCATCAGCGGCACGATGGCGCACGAGCACCGGAGTACCAGGGCTGTTGCGACGATGGGCTTCGATCAGTTGCTGGCTGCGCTCGTCCGCCGGATCGAGCAGCACGACGATCGCGTCGGCGCCGTCGGCGAGCGGACATGTCCCGCCCTCGAGCACCGGGCACGCGTGCCTGACGCGGCGGTCGGGTCCGACACACATCGCCGTTGCCAGCCCGGCCGTCTCGGCCAGGCTCTCACCCGACCAACGACGCCCCGCCACTTCCACGAGGATCTTCGGTCGCGTCTCCCGGGGAGGCCAATCGGGCGTGGTTCCGCTCGTGCCGATGCTCAAGTGGACCACCCCGTCGTCGTGGGAGATGGCAACGGCATCACGGTGCCGCAGCAGCGAGAGCATGGGTTCGTTCTCGAGCAGCACCTCGGCCTGAAGGTTCCGGACGCCGTCGTGGGCTGCTCGGCGTACGAGCACGTCCAGGAGGTAGGCCCCGAGCCACCCTCGCCACGGTGTCGCCACCGTGATGGCGAGATCACCGTCGCCGTCGTCACGAATGCTGTAGCCGGCCTCGGCGACCACGGTAGAGGTGTCGCCCCCGTCGACGAGGACGATCACACCGAAACCTCCGCGTTCACCGACGCTCGCCCACCGCCGACACCATTCGACGCGCGGCGAGAACGCACCGAAGAACCGACGATGCCGGTCGGTCATCGTCAACTGGTCGTAGAGGGAGAGGATCCGATCGGCATCGTCCGCCGTCGTGGCGCGAACCGTCATCGACCGACCGTCGGCGAGGCCGATCAGGTCGATCACGTCGTCAGTCGGTTCCTGCGTCGGTGTCACGATGTCGACTGAACCGCAATCGACGGATCTTCGCAAGAGTCGGACGGCCCCGAATCGGGAATGCCCGGGACCATATACCCGGTGAGGTATGGGGTCATCGCTGCTATCGTGTGGTCGTGCGCCGCATCCTCGTACTCGTCGTCGTCGGAACACTCGGAGTCGTCACGTCGTGCGGCAGCGATGATTCATCGTCTGCCGCGACGATCGCTGCGACAGCGGACACCTTCGGCGACTTCGCCACGATCAGCCCCCAGGAGGCGGCCACCATCGTCGCCCAGCCTCCGGCAGACCTCGTCGTTCTCGACGTTCGGACACCCGAGGAGTACGCCGAGGGTCACCTCGACGGCGCGGTGCTCGTCGACTTCTACGATCCCGACTTCGCCGACCAGGTGAGCCAGCTCGACCCCGAGGTCCCGTATCTCGTGTACTGCCGATCGGGCAACCGCAGCGGTCAGACACTGACGTTGATGGAGCAGCTCGGGTTCACCTCAGTCGCCGACGTCGACGGCGGCATCGTCGCCTGGCAGAGTGCCGGGCTGCCCGTCGTCGTCGGCTGACCCCGGCCAGATCGGTTCGATCCCCCGCTTCGCCAACGTTCGGGTGAACTCGGCACCGGCGAGGATGATCTGGGCCTCGTAGTAGATCCAGATGAGGACCAGGAACACACTGCCCGTCGCGCCGAGGAGCGAGGTCGCCGCGTAGCGCCGGAGGTAGGCGCCGATGGCAACGGTCCCGACCGCGACGAGCAGCGCCGTCACGGCCGCACCAGGGAGCACTCCTCGCCACGGGACCCGCACGTCGGTGAGGTAGCGGAACAGCAGTGCGATGACCCCGACGCCGAGGGCCCACGATCCTGCCGTTCCGATCAGCTCACCGAGCGACGCCACCACGACCACATCGGGCACCATGCGCCCGAACAGTGCCGTCACGGCATTGAGTGCGAACGACACCATCAGCACCGCGCCGGCTCCGACGACGACGAGGAACGCCAGGAGCCGACGTGCGACCGTCGTGCGGATGCCGGCCCTCACCGGGCGCTCCCAGATGGTGTTCAGCGCATCCTGGAGCGCCACGACCAACAGTGACGCCGTGAACACCAGCGACAACGCACCCACGAGGCCGAGACCGATCAGCGAGTCGAACCCGTCGAGCACGCCGGCGAGTGCCGCGCTCACCGCCGCGGCATCATCACCGAGGATGCCGGCGAGCTGGCCGGCCAGGTACTCCTGCACGTCGTCCTCCTGGAAGAACACGCCCGCGAGCGAGAGGCTGACGGCCAGCAGCGGCACCAACGCGAAGAGGCCGTAGTACGCCAGCCCCGCACCGAGGCGGATCGTGCGATGCATCCGCCACTCGCCGTACGTCTCGGCGAGGAGGCCGACGAAGGACTGGGCGACCTGACGCACCCGCGATGGCAACATGACGCCGATCGTAGGGCCGCGCCGAGCGGCGACGGCTCGAGGGTGGTCAGCGCGCCGGCGCCTGGGTGACTTCGACCCAGGCCCCGAACCCACCGACGAGGTCGGACACGTCCTCGAAACCTCGGAGCCGAAGCAGGCTGGCGGCCACGGACGACCGGTAGCCGCCGGCACAGTAGACGACGGTGGGCGCGCTCGGGTCGAGTTCATCGGCTCGCGCCGGGAGTTGACCGACGGGGATCGCCGAGGAGCCGGGCACCGATCCGAGCGCGATCTCGCCCGGATTGCGGATGTCGACGATCTGGAGATCGTCGATCTCGGCACGACGCTGTTCGAACTCGCGGACCGTGAGACGCGATGCCCGCTCGGTGCGCTCGGGTACCGTCGTCATCACGCCGATCGGGTCGTCCAGATGGCCGACCACCCGATCGAAGCCGATGC
>Ga0316188_10001265_pt1 | contig 11881 bp, 10 predicted proteins | sample Phiworburrow1_MG_FD_204933 | JGI IMG/M metagenome (GOLD analysis project Ga0316188, IMG submission 204933) | Coastal sediment microbial communities from Maine, United States - Phippsburg worm burrow 1 | ecosystem: Environmental > Aquatic > Marine > Coastal > Sediment | place: USA: Maine... | reverse complement strand
CGACCCACGTTCCATCAGCTACGGCCTGGGGGCCATCAAGGGCATCGGCAATGCCGCCATCGCCTTTATGGAGGCGGAACGCGCCAGCAACGGACCCTTTGCAAGCCTGGACGATCTCTGCAACCGCATGGATCTGAAAAAGGCCAATAAACGTGCAATGGAAACCCTGGTTCGCTCCGGCGCACTGGATGTACTGGACCCCGACCACAACAGGGCGCGTCTTTTACACGACCTGCCCCGTTGCATGCAGGCCGCCGAACAATCACAGCGCGACCAGGAGGCCGGCCAGACCGATCTGTTTGGAACGCTGCAACCCGTCACCCGGCACAATGCGCCAAAACTTTCTGTTGTCAAACCCTGGCATGAGTTGCAAAGGCTGGAGGCAGAAAAGGATTCGCTCGGTTTGTACCTCACCGGCCACCCCGTCAAGGTCCACTACCGGGAAATCAGGAATTTTACCGACTGCACGCTCGCAGACGTGCATGAACGGGTACCCGCCGAGAACAAGAGCCGGCGCGGTGTCAGCATGACACTGGCGGCACTGGTGACCTCGTTAAACCGCCGCACCCCGCGCGGGCATTTTATCGCCGTTGAGGACCACACCGGGCGGGTCGACGCGTTTTTGTCAAACGAGTCCTATGCCACCTATGCTGACCTGATGGTGAAAGATTCTATCGTGGTTATCGAGGGTCGCGTGGAGGCTGACAAGTTCACGGGTGGTTACAAGATCACCGCCGAACATATCATGTCACTGGGTGACGCCAAGGCGCGATTTTCCAGGGGCATCAATATCGCGGTCTCAGGGCCTGACGAGGATTTATGCATAGCACTTGAATCTGCCTTCCGCCCCTATAAAGGGGGCTCATCACCGGTATTTCTGCATTACCGCAACCAGCGCGCCAGGGTCACTTTTGAGCTGGGAAATGAATGGACCGTTAAACCCTGCGAAGAGCTGCTCGCAGCGTTGAATGAACTGGAAGCTGTCAAACAGGCGGGGTTTCGGTTCTGAGAGCCGGTTCAGCCTTCATTTGAGCGATAACGCCGGTACAAAATCTTGATGCGGCGGACATATTCCCGGGTTTCCGCGTAAGGCGGCACACCCCCGTATTCACGCACCGCCCCCGCACCGGCATTGTAAGCGGCGGCGGCCAGTTCAACGTTCTGGTCAAATTGCTGCAAAAGACGCGCGAGATAAAGGGTGCCGCCTTCAATGTTACTGACCGGGTCAAACACGTCTGCGATGTGTAATTCCGCCTGGGTTGCAGGCATCAACTGCATCAGGCCCTGCGCACCTTTCGGTGAAAGCGCTTCGGGCTGGTAGGCGGACTCGGCGTGTATGATGGCACGTATCAGCGCATCATCAACGGCAAATACCTCGGCAGCTGCCTCGATTTCCGCATCAAAAGCCTGGCGGTTCAGTGGTATTTTTTCCCAGTCCAGCTGGTTACATTTGGGGTCTGATGCGTAACAGGGGAAAGAAAACGTTTTGACGTTTTGCTGGCCCGATGGCCGTATATTGGTGTAGTGGGTAATACCGTCCTTGTCGGTGAACTTGTAGACATCAGCGTACACCGGTTGCAGACCCGAAAGGTATGCAAAAACCAGTAATCCGGCTAGCCGCCCCGCCCTGTAAAGTCTGTCTCTCATGCCAATCCGTGACCTGTGTTCAGGCTGATTATGGCATAAACAACTTCAACACGGCGACTACGCGTTGCGGTGACCGGTGACTCCGGGTTCTCCGGGGGTATTTCAGGCGGTCGTTTTGCGGAATCTCGAATTGTAGAAAAGCACCGGGATCACCAGCAGCGTCAACAGCGTCGATACCAGGATGCCGAATATCAGCGAAATCGCAAGTCCGTTGAAGATTGGGTCATCGAGGATGAAGAATGCCCCCAACATCGCTGCCAGTGCCGTCAAAACAATCGGTTTGGCACGAACTGCGGCCGCCTTGATGACGGCTTCTCCGAGTTCCATACCGGCAGCCAGTTCCTGCTCGATAAAATCCACCAGCAGGATGGAGTTGCGCACGATGATACCCGCCAGTGCGATCATACCGATCATCGAGGTGGCGGTGAATTGGGCGCCCAATAGCGCATGACCCGGCATCACGCCAATGAGAGTCAGGGGGATCGGCGCCATGATGATCAGCGGTACCAGATAGGAATTGAATTGCGCGACCACCAGCAAAAAGATGAGCAACAGACCCACCATATAGGCAATACCCATATCACGGAACGTCTCGTAGGTGATTTGCCACTCGCCATCCCACTTGAGTGAGAAGTAATAGGGATTATCCGGCTGGCTGATATAACGCTGTTCAACCGAACCATCCGCAAATTCGAGTGCTTCGATACGCTTCGACAGTTCGAACATACCGTACAAAGGACTGTCGAGTTCGCCCGACATGTCGGCGTTCACAAAAACCACGGGTAGCAGGTCCTTGTGGATGATGGCGCCGTCCCAGGGCCGATACTCTGCACTGGCGAATTCTGAAATGGGCACCGGGATACCTTCCCGGCTGCGGACCTCGAGGGCCATCAGGCTTTCAATATCGGTCTTGCTTGCAACCGGTATTTCCATGCGAACCGGGATCGGTTCTTTCTCATGCGCCTGGTGGATAAAGGTGATGTCCTCCCCACCGAGCGCCAGGGCCAGGGCACTGCTGACCTGGGCTTGCGATACGCCCAGCAGCGCGGCTTTTTGCCGGTCGACCGTGATCACGTAGCGCTTTGCATCCGCCTCAACGCTGCTGTCTATATCCACGATGTCCGGCGTCGTGCGATAGATTTCATCAATCCGTTGACCCAACTGCTTTTGTGCGCGGTAATCGGGCCCGTATATTTCGGCCACGATCGGGGACATGACCGGTGGGCCTGGTGGTATCTCCACGACCTTGACCGATGCACCGTAACGGTCACCGACCGCCGCCAGTCCGGCACGCACGGAGGAGGCAATTTCATGGCTCGAGCGGTCGCGGTGTTTTTTATCCAGCAGGTTGACCTGGATATCGCCCATGGTGCTGTCCTGACGCAAATAGTATTGCCTCACCAGTCCATTGAAATTGATCGGGGCAGCAGTGCCGGCATAAACCTGGTAATCCGTCACTTCCGGAATGGTCTCGATCACCTCCGCCAATTCGTCCAGCACGCTGGCGCTGGTTTCAATCGCGCTGCCTTCGGGCATGTCCAGCACCACCTGGAATTCCGACTTGTTGTCGAAAGGCAGCATTTTCATCACGACAACCTCGAACAGGACCAGCGCGGCTGCGATAGCAATCAGGCCCAACAAACCGCCAAACAGCAGCATGCGCATCTTGCCTCCAGCTTCACGGCGCAGAAATGGTGTCATCAGGCGTTTAAAAAAATGCTGCAGCTTTTGCGGCCCCTTTTCATGTTCTGAATGTCCACTGCCACTACCCAGCAAACGGTTACTGAGCCACGGTGTCAGGATCAACGCAATCGCCAGTGAAAACAACATACCCAGGCTCGCATTGATCGGGATGGGGCTCATATAAGGCCCCATCAAGCCAGTGACGAAGGCCATCGGCAGCAGCGCCGCAATGACCGTGAAAGTCGCCAGGATCGTTGGGCCGCCGACTTCATCCACCGCGCGTGGAATCAGGCCGGCGAGCGGTCCGGGGAGCATATTACGGTGCCGGTGGATGTTTTCCACGACCACGATCGCGTCATCGACCAGGATACCGATAGAGAAAATCAGGGCGAACAGGGAAACCCGGTTGATCGTAAAACCCCAGGCCCAGGAGGCAAACAGCGTAACCGTCAATGTCACAATGACGGCAGAACCGACGATCAGGGCTTCGCGCCAGCCTATGGTCAGCAATACCAGCAAAATGACCGATATGGTCGCGAATGTCAGTTTCTGGATGAGCTTGGTCGCCTTATCATTGGCGGTCTGGCCGTAATTACGCGTGATACTGACCTGCACGCCATCCGGTATGTGGGTCGCCTGCAACTGGCCGAGCCGATCGATAACCGCATCGGCGATACGGGTCGCATTGGTGCCGGCTTTCTTGGCGATTGCGATGGTGACGGCAGGTGCGTAGGCAACCGTTGACAACCCCACCTGGCTTGCTGCCGGACCAGTTGCATGCCACACGTAGTGCTCGGGCTGATCGGTGCCGAAGCTGACCGTTGCGATATCTTCCAGAAACACCGGCCGGCCATTGAAAACACCGACGACCAATTCGCTGACATCTTCCCGCCCGGACAGGAAAACACCGGCCTGAACCGGGATTTCCACACCCGATGAAACCAGTGACCCGGCGTGCTGTACGCTGTTGCCGGTGGTCAGCGCGAGACGCAGATCATCCAGGGTCAGACCGAATCCGGCCACCCGTTGCGGGTCGAGTTCGACATGCACGATGCTTTGTGCGCCACCGATGGTGTATACATCCCGGGTTCCGGGAACCCGCTTTAACTCCGCCTCCAGCGTGTGCGCCACCCTGAGCAATTCATTTCCGCCACGCGCAGGATCATCGGTCCAGAGGGTTGCAGCAATAATCGGGACATCGTCAATACCCATGGGTTTGACCAACGGTGGCAGAACACCGAGGTTGGCGGGGCGCCAATCCTGGTTTGAATAGATTGCGTTATACAGACGCACCAGGGCCTCGGTGCGTTGCTCGCCCACCTTGAACTGGATCGTCAATACCGCGAGCCCCGGCCTTGAGACCGAATAGACATGCTCAATACCTTCGATCTCGGCCAGGACCTGTTCCATCGGTATGGAAACCTTGTTTTCGACTTCGATGCTGCCTGCCCCGGGGAAGGCTACGAAAACATTGGCAAAGGTGACATCAATCTGTGGTTCTTCCTCGCGCGGGGTGATCAGGACCGCGAACAGACCCAGTAACAGCGCGGTGAGAGCCAGCAGTGGCGTCAGTTCGCTGTCCTGGAACTGGCGCGCGATGCGACCGGAGAGGCCAAGAGCGGGTTTCATGGCAGCGAGGACGTGGCTGTTTTGGCGTAAATACCGGCCTGCACCGGATCAAGGGCGACCTGCTCGCCTTCCTTCAGACCGGCAAGGACCTCGACCCGGTCGCCAAAGCTGTCGCCGACCCGGATCTGGCGCAATCGCACGCCGTCATTTGCAAGTACGTATACCGCGATGACCTCGCTGCGCTGCACCATTGCCTTTGCGGGGATGAGCAGGCGCTCGGCTTCACCGACCTTGAACGCGGCTTTAACGAACATCCCCGGAAACAGGCCAAACTGGCCATCGGGCATTTCAAGACGTACCCGGAAGGTATTGGTCACGGGGTCCGCGGTCGGAAACAGGGTGACTTTTTCAGGTATGATCCGCTCCGATTCCGTCAACACCGCCGCATGCGGATTCTGCCTGACCTGGCTCGCGACCCGTTGCGGCAGATCGACCGTGACACGTAATTGCTCAAGCGATAATCCAGAAATCAGGGGCTGACCCCTGGATACGGTCTCCCCGACTTCGATGTGACGCTGGGTGACGATACCCGAATACGGTGCGCGTACCACCGTGTACTCCAGTTGCTGCCGCGCCGACACCACCGCGGATTCGGCCGATGCGACACTGGCCGAGGCGGATTTCCGGGCTGCCAACGCGCGGTCAAGGTCACGTTGCGAACCCAGGCCACGTTCCTTGAGGTTCTCAGCACGGGCGAACTCCTCATTGGCTTCCACCAGGCGGGCGCGGGCCCCGGCCAGGTCCGCCTGTGCGCGCTCCAGACCGGTTTGCTGCTCGACATCCGTGAAGCGGATCAGGATTGAACCGGCTTCCACGAAATCGTCGATGTCATAGTTGATTTCCTCGATACGCCCGGCCGTTTCTGCGGAAATCGTTGCCTGGTTGACCGCCTCGACGATACCGTCAAAGATGCGTTCAACAGCGGTTGTCCCGATCTCGGCCGGCAGCGTCTCAAGCGTTTGCGTTGTATCCGCCACGATCGAACAGGGAGCAATCAAAGCGACTAGAAGTATCGACTTTACCAGCCATCCTGTGGCGGGCATTTGGACGTGAGGAGCGTGATGCATTTGCTTTCCCTTGCCTTCGGGCAGGTGTCGCCAAAGGCTTTCATCTGTCATTAAATCCGATGGACTTAATATGATAACGAAATCTTACGAAACAAGCTTCAGATAAAGGTGTTTTTTACCATGTTTGGCGGGCAGTTCAGCAGGGTAGCCCGCATCTCAGAGCGAACATAAGCCCAATCCGTTTTTCTCCAGGTAACGCTGGTGGTATTCCTCGGCGGGCCAGAACGGCATCGCGGCCTGAACCTGGGTGACCACGGCTTGTGGCCAGCGGCCGGAGCGGTCCAACTCAACGATGGCATGACGCGCCGCTTTTTCCTGGTCGGTGCTATGAAAAAAGACGACCGAGCGGTACTGGGTGCCAACATCCGGACCCTGCCGGTTCATCGTGGTCGGGTTATGCATGTCAAAAAAAAGTGCCAACAGGGTTTCATAACTGACCTTTTGCGGGTCAAACCGGACCTGCACGACTTCCGCGTGCCCGGTCGTGCCGGTACACACCGCCCTGTAATTGGGATCGGGTTGACCACCCATGTAACCGGAGGTGGCATCGAGCACACCTTCCAGCGTACGAAAACGCGCTTCCACGCCCCAGAAACAACCCGCACCAAACGTTGCGAGTTCAAATTGACCACTCATGTTTCACTCCTCGGTTTACCTACCCGTATCATACCTTCCTGAATCGTGCTGGCAATCAGTCTGCCCGCGCGGTCGTAGATCAAGCCCCTCGCCAGTCCCCTGCCGCCGCTACTGCTGGGGCTATCGCAGGAATATAGCATCCAGTCATCCACCCGCGCCGGGCGATGAAACCACATACCGTGATCGAGGCTGGCCATCAGCAGGTCATCCTGGATAAAGGAAATACCATGCGGCAGCGTGGCGGTGCCGACCAGGTGAAAGTCGGAGGCATAGGCCATCAGAGCGCGGTGCATCAGGTCGGACACCTCGATTTTCTCACTCAGCCGGAACCATATATTTGAATGCGGTGCTTGCGGTTGTGGATTGAATACATCGGTCTTTCGCACCGGGCGGAAATCAAACGGGCCGGTCCGTGTAAACCAGCGGCGCAACAGGGGCGGAACCTGTGCAAGCCGGTCATCAGGGATATCGCTTTCGGAAGACAGGTCTTCGGGCATCGGCACATCCGGCATTTCAAACTGGTGGGTCAGGCCCTCCTGTTCCAGCTGGAATGAAGCCGCGAGCGTGAAAATCGGTCGGCCATGCTGGATGGCCACCACCCGGCGCGATTTGAAACTGCGGCCATCGCGGTTCCGCTCCACGTTATAAACAATTGGCGCTTCGGCATCACCGGCACGCAGGAAATAAGCGTGCAGGGAATGAATCGAACCCTCATCCACTGTGCGGCTGGCGGCGATGATCGACTGCGCCAGCACCTGGCCGCCAAATACCCGCGAGGTGCCGATGTCGCGGCTTTCACCCCGGAAGAGGTTCACTTCGAGAGTCTCCAGTTCCATTAACTGGAGTAATTCTTCTATCGTGTTATTCGAGTAGGGCATTTTCCAATGTGTTCTGTGTTGGTCAGTTCAAAGGTCAGTTTATCCCACCAACGGGAAGATGGCAGTGTGAAAATACCAGATTGGGCTGCCGGCCTATAAACACAATGGCGCGGTTGTGCCACAATGTTATCGAATATGTTCAAACCAGCCAGCACGGACCCGGATGAATAACGAAGCTACATTTCTTTGGCATGACTACGAAACTTTCGGTGCCTACCCGCAACTGGACCGGCCAGCCCAGTTTGCAGCCATTCGAACCAATTGCCTGCTTGAGCCCGTGGCTGAGCCGATCAACTGGTATTGCCAGCCGTCCAGGGATGTACTGCCGCACCCCATCGCCAGCCTGATCACCGGCATCACACCGCAGGAAGCTTTGAAAAAGGGACTCGTCGAAGCCGAGTTCGCTGCAAAAATTCACGCGGAAATGATGGAGCCCGGCACCTGCAGCGCCGGTTACAACAGCATCCATTTTGATGATGAATTCAGCCGCAACCTGTTTTACCGGAATTTTTACGATCCGTATGAACGTGAATACAAGAACGGTAACTCACGCTGGGACCTGATTGATCTGGCGAGGATGTGTTATGCACTGCGCCCTGCGGGGATCGAGTGGCCGGAACATGAACCCGGCAAGCCAAGTTTCAAACTCGAGCACCTGAGTGCGGCCAACCGCATCGAACACCTCGGCGCCCACGAGGCACTGTCCGATGTGATGGCGACCATTGGATTCGCACGGCTGATTCGTAAGCGACAGCCGCGTTTGTTTGACTGGGCATTGAAAATGCGCGACCAACACCACGTCATGCAAATGCTGAACCCGGTCAAACCCGAACCCCTGTTGCACACGTCCTCCCGCATTCCGGCCAACCGTGGTTGCACGACGCTGGTGCTGCCCTTGTCAATCTATCCGGATCAGAAAAAATCGGTCATCGTGTTCGACCTGATGACCGATCCGGAAGCCCTGTTGAACCTTTCTGCCGAAGATATTGCAGACCGCCTGTTTACACCGGCCACCGACCTGCCCGAAGGCGTGGAACGCATCCCGTTAAAAGCCATACGCTCGAATCATGTGCCCATGCTCGCACCGGTGGTGACGTTGAAAGATGTGGATTGCCAGCGCATCGGTCTTGATCCGGAACGATGTTTCGACCACGCTGAAAAACTGATCCGGAGCCTGCCGCAAATACGCAACAAGGTGATGGATGTCTTCAAGCCCTACCCGCCGGGCGATAGCACCGATCCGGACCATATGATTTATTCAGGTGGTTTTTTCCCAGGAACTGACCGCAGGCTCATGGACAAAATCCGCACGACAGCCCCTGAAAAACTGGCTCGTCTTTCGTGGCCATTCAGGGATTCGAGGTTAAGTGAAATGCTCTTTCGCTACCGGGCACGCAACTACCCCGCGACGCTGAGCCTGGAGGAAAGCCGCCTGTGGCAGACGCAAAGACTCGAAAGGTTGAACCGGCCCACGGACGATCGGCAACTCACTCCCGAAACTTTCAGGCTGGAAATTTTGTCAGCCAGGCAGTCGTACGCGACAGACAACCATGCGTTGAGCATCCTGGACCAGCTTGAGGCCTGGGGTCACGAAATCTGCCGGGCTGATTAAGCTGTAGTCCAGAACCCCAAATCAACGACTTATCGACGCTTCCTCGATTCGATTCGAATTATTTATGCACAAGTTGCTGATTGTTCATATGACACTTATATGACAACCATTTTGCACCCGACGGCATCAGGCCGATCTATGTATGTTGTTGTAATATATATGTAATTACACTTTTGATCAATTTTTGAACAATACTGAGACCCTCCCATACTGACTACGTACGGATAGCCTTACTAACAGAGTTATCCACAGTATTTGTGGATAACTGATTAAGCCGCGTTAACCCTGCTTTTTATGGGCTGTGCGAAATCATCCAGAAGCCGCTGGTGACCACCCGTCACCCTGTTCAGACGGCGCCTGGCGGAAGGTGAAACAAACTCCACATGGCTGCCGTCTGAAAATTGCAACATCCAGATTCTATGCGGATCTTTGCCCTTGCCCGGGGTTGCCACAACACCGGTTATCGTCTTGCCGACCAACTGAAAATCGTTATCCATGTTGAAAACTCCTTTGCTGATGAGTGCCATTAAAGCAGTGATGTTTCTCAAAACATGAGAGACAACAACGGAAGTTTTCATTAACCAAAAATACCTACACTACATTCGGCGTTTTACCTCTTCTTATTCCCGGTCGTAAAACATAGCCTGTAGATGTCCCGTATGACCGGGTCAGCCCAAAAACAATTTTGGTCTTCACAAACACAAAGGGGTAAATATGAAATCGAACATCATGACATCACTGCTCGCACTTCTGGCAACGAGCCTGTTTTCCGTCTGGGCCTGGGCGGCTCAACCGGTTAATGTAAATGCCGCCAGCGCCGAAGAAATTGCCGAGTCACTCAAGGGGGTCGGCCTGAGCAAGGCGGAGGCCATTGTCAGCTACCGTAATGAAAATGGCGAATTCAAACACGTTGATGAACTGGTCAATGTCAAGGGTATCGGTATACGCACGGTCGATATCAACCGCGAATATATCCTGCTGGATAACAGCAAACTCGCCGCCAGCAAGTAGGTCATTCATGGCACCTGGCAGACCGGGCGATCGTTTCGTCCGGTTTGCTTTAGGAGCCTCTGATTTATTCAATCAACAAACGACTGCCGAATGCGTGTGCAAGGGTTGACTGATCGGTATATTCGAGTTCGCCGCCGAGCGGTACCCCGTGAGCGATACGTGTAACGCGGATATTGTGTGTTTTTGCCATTTTTTGCAGATAATACGAAGTGGCCTCGCCTTCCACCGTGGGGTTGGTCGCAACAATCATTTCGTCAGGCGCATCAGTTTCAAGTCGCTCAGCCAGTTGATCCAGACCCAGTTCGGCCGGACCGATACCATCCAATGGGGATAATCTTCCCAACAGGACAAAGTAGCGGCCCTTGTAAGCTGTCGCCTGTTCAATGGCCAAAACATCGACGGGGGATTCGACGATACATAACTGCGACTGATCGCGCCGCGGATTGGCACAAATCGCACAGACTTCCAGCTCGGTGAGGTCACGGCACAGTTTACAACGGCCGATTTTCTGCATGGCATCAACAAGCACTGCAGACAAGCGCAATCCGCCGTCACGGTTACGTTCGAGCAGGTGCAGGGCCATTCGCTGAGCGGTCTTCGGGCCTACACCGGGCAGGCAACGCAAGGATTCGATCAATTGGGTTAGCAGTGGTTCAGATGTCATCGCAACTCCGGATGGACTGACGCATTGCCTAAAACGGCAATTTGAATCCGGGTGGCAGCTTCATCCCCTGGGTCAAACCTGACATGTGCTGCTCCGAGGCTTCCTTGATACGGTTGACCGCGTCATTGACAGCGGCTGTCACAAGGTCTTCCAGCATTTCAACGTCGTCAACCAGGCCGGGGTCGATACTGACCCGTTTAACGGCATGTTGGCCATTCATAACCACGCTGACCATACCACCACCGGACTGGCCGGTAACCTCCATCTGCGCAAGTTCGGCCTGCGCCTTTTGCATTTCCTGTTGCATTTTCTGGGCCTGTTGCATCAGCCCCGCGATATTACCTTTCATCATGCTTTCCTCATGGTTCAAACCGGAGCGCGCGGCGCCCCGAATTATTGAAGTGGTTGAATAGAATCGGGAATAATTTTGGCCCCGAATTTCTTCTTGATATCCTGCACCGTCGGGTCTTCTTCAATCGCCCGCTCCGCTTCAGTCATGCGTTTGACCTCGGCACGTTCAGCCGCGGCAGCAACGGATTTCAGCGGCTCAGAAGCCTTGTGTAAATCCAGCTTAACCGGATGGCCCAGGCGACTGGACAATGCCGATTGCAGGCTCTCGACCACGCTCTTCGAGCCCAGGTGCAGCAAGGTATCGGGCACCAGGAATTTCCAATGGTTATCATCAACCGATTCGAGTTGGATATTCCTGGCAAATTCACGGGCTGCACCACTTAACTCCAGGTTGGTCTGCAGGCTGGACCAGTCACGTGAGGGCTCGCTGTCCGCGTCTGCCTTGCTTGCCCCGGTTGCGGACCCGGGCGGAAGCCCGAATTCGAGTTCCGGCGCATCCTGCACCTCCGTTTCCGCCACGGCCTGAGCTTCTGCTTCTGGCGCGGGCCCGGGCTCCGGTTGTTTTTTGGGAGGTACGGACGTTGATTTTTGCAGTGCATCAAATGCCGCCCGCGCAGCTTGCGCAGCCGCTTTACCGCCACTGGCGGGCTTGTTTTGGGTCGCCCGTGCTGTATGCGGAGGGGTACCCGCACCACTGCCTGCA
>Ga0316188_10001264_pt1 | contig 11884 bp, 8 predicted proteins | sample Phiworburrow1_MG_FD_204933 | JGI IMG/M metagenome (GOLD analysis project Ga0316188, IMG submission 204933) | Coastal sediment microbial communities from Maine, United States - Phippsburg worm burrow 1 | ecosystem: Environmental > Aquatic > Marine > Coastal > Sediment | place: USA: Maine... | reverse complement strand
CTGGAGATCGATTTCGATGTGTCGGTGCTGTTGCCCTACACCCAGACCATGTCGGGAATCGAATACGAACAGGTCATGCAGATAATCGACAAGCAGGCCGACGCCAGCCTGGTGCCGCATTTATCGGCCTACCTCGCGACCTCCAACGAGGAATTGAATAAATTCTTTTCCAGCCTGGTCTCGATGCATAGCGACAGGGCTGGCTTCGAGAAATTTCTCAGGCGCCTGATGCTCGAAGAAAAAGCCGCGCAGCAGTTGACTGTCGCGAACTTGCAGAAGTGTTCTAGCAAGCATTTGTCGCAGGTCGCGCACGAACTGACCAGCCATGACCTGGAATTTGTGCGTACCACCGCGCAGAGTCTTGTCGTCAACCTGATCGATGACGAAAACCTGGGAAAAATAGAGCAGTTTGCGCTCAATGATAACGCGCAGGTGCGCGAACGCGCCCTCAAGTCGATCGGCAAGTCGGCCAATCGCGCCGCCATCTCGATTTTGCAGAAGATGGTTGATGCCTGGCCCGAGGACACCATTCTGGCGCTGCGTGCGGTCAAGCAACTCGGTTATGACCACGGTCTCGAAATTGCTTTCGATGCCCTGAAGAATCCCGATGCCAATGTGCAGCGCGCGGCACTCGATACGATCGATGCGCTGGTCAGCGCAGATACGGCCGAAGACGTTCGCGATAACGTCATTCGCAGCCTGTCACGTGTCGCCGACGAACTGAAAGACTATGCGCGCGAATTGACTACCCGGCTCACCGACGAATACGGCCTTGCCGATCTGCTACTCACGGAAAGTCCCGGATCCGCGGATTTTCAGATCGACGCCGAGGAGATTGCGGTCACGACCGGCGACACGTCTCGATCCTCGCCGCTGGACCAGTTGACACCGGGTTCGGTATGGATGGATCGCTACCACATCAAGCAGGAAATCGGTCGTGGCCAGATGGGCCGCGTCATGCTGGTCGAGGACGACATGGTCGATGAATCCCTGATCATCAAGTTCATGCTGCCGAGCCTGACCGTCGATAAAAAATCGACCGAGCGCTTCAAGCGCGAAGTCAAGTATGCGCGCAAGGTCAGTCATCGCAACGTCATCCGCGTGCACGATTTGCTGATCAAGGATGGTGTCTGTGCAATATCGATGGAGTATTTCGAAAGTCGTGGGCTGGAAGCCATCCTCGGCGAAAACAAGAATGGATTCGACGTTCGCGACGGCCTGAAGCTGCTGTACCAGGTCGCCAGCGGCATGGCCGCGGCGCACGAGCGCGAGGTCATCCATCGCGACCTGAAACCAAGCAATATCCTGATCGATGCGGACGGCTTGCTGAAAATTGTTGATTTCGGTATTGCCTCGGCGGGATCGGGCAGCGAATCGACATTGACGCAAACCGGTTCGATCATCGGCAGCCCGGCTTACCTGGCGCCGGAGCGGGCGGTCGGTTCGGACGCTGACGAGCGCTGCGATATTTACTCGCTCGGTATCATCGCCTACTACGTATTGACCGGGAAGTTACCCTTTGTCGGCAAGCCGATGGAAGTCATTGCCCAGCACCGGGAGGGCGGCGCGAAAACGATCGCAGAGCTCAATCCGAAGATACCTGCGGAAGTCTCCGGGCTGGTTGCCGATATGATGGCCGTCGACCCGGATCAGCGCCCGCAAGCGATGGTGGATGTGCGCGACAGAATCCGCGGACTGCTCGGCAACAAGGGCTGATCGCTGCCTTTATCAAGCATCAACCCGGCGGAATTTCCGCCTCGGCCCGTTAACGTATTCACTTCTATCCCTGTTATCCCCCCGCGATTTTTGGGTCATCCCCGATATGTTGGGTCGCCCCAAAGGTGGCTAGCAATAATGCCTCTCCTTCCGTCATCCCCGCGCAAGCGGTGATCTCGTAATGGCTGAATCGTTATAAGATCCCCGCTTGCGCGGGGATTACGAAAAAAATTGCGGGGATGACGAAAAAAATTGCGGGGATGACGGCAAAAGCGAAGGGACGACGAAAAAAACCGAAGGGACGACGAAAAAAACCGAAGGGACGACAAAAAAACCGAAGGAACGACGAAAAACAAGCCGAAGCCGGGCTCACCTGTCTCCAGTTACGCCCCGGTTGCCGATTCCGCCTCGGCCGCCGCCTGTAGTGAGGTGAGCGCGATCAGGTTGTACACATCCTCGCTGCTGCAGCCGCGTGACAGGTCGTTGGCCGGGTGCCGAAGGCCCTGCAGGATGGGTCCTATGGCACTGGCGGCGCCAAACCGCTGCGCCAGTTTGTAGCCGATGTTGCCGGCTTCGAGGCCCGGGAATATCAGGATATTGGCGCGCCCCCCGGTTTGCGAATTGGCAATTTTCTGGTGCGCAACTCGCGGAACGATTGCGGCATCGAGCTGAACCTCGCCATCGATTGCGATTCCGGGAAGTTGTGCGCGCGCCAGTCGAGTAGCCTCGCGCACCTTGTCGACGAGAGCATGGCTGGCGCTGCCATCGGTGGAAAAAGACAGCATCGCGACGCGCGGTTCGGCGTCGAGGAATGCGCTGGACGATTGCACCGTGGCAACGGCAATCTCCGCCAGTTGCGTCGCGTCCGGATCGACGATCAGCGCGCAGTCGGCAAACAGCATGGCCTGTTTGGGGTCGTGATGCTCCTGTTCGAACAGCATCAGCATGAAGCTGGATACCGATTTGAAACCTGGCATGACGCCCACGATCTGCAGGGCGGACCGAACCCGGTCGCCGGTGGTATAGACGGCGCCAGCGATTGAGCCATGCGCGTCGCCACTGCGCAACATCAGGTCGGCAAAACACAGCGGGTCGCGCACCTGTTGTTGCGCCTGCTGCAGCGTCATGCCCTTGTGTTTGCGCAATTCCCAAAGTTGGCGACTATAGCTTTCGTGATATTGCGATGTCAGCGGATCGAGGATAATAATGTCGCCCATATCGATATCAAGTTCGTCTGCCTGGGCGTTAATTCGCGACTCGTTGCCGAGCAATATGCAGTTTGCGATCGAGTTGTCATGCGCTGCCCGGGCGGCCTCGATGACGCGAGTGTCCTCACCTTCGGCCAGTACGATGGTTTTGGGATTCGAGCGGGCCCGGTCAAGGATAGAATCTAGAATCTGCATGATAGCGATAAAAATATCCCGTGGTTCGACGGCGGTAAATGGTGCAGAATGATGCACTGATACGGAATAGCTGTCCACGAAAGCGGGGTTTTGGGGGGTTAAGCGAGAGAGACCTGGTATTTTGTATACCACGTTTGGCGTATAGCCTGATATCCCTCTTTGCATATTCCGTGTTAACTGACAAATATAAAGGGCGTCCCAATTATGAAGATAGCGATACCAGCGGAAATTCACCGCGGTGAAAAGCGTGTGGCCACTTCTCCCGAAGTCGTCGGCAAGCTGATTGCCGCAGGATTCGAAGTTGTCGTCGAAGCGGGTGCCGGTAGTGGCGCCAATTTCAGCGATGACGTGTTCCTGGAAATGGGCGCTGCGATCGAGAACGACACCGCGGCCGTCTGGGCGGCCGGCGACCTGGTTCTGAAGGTACGCCCGCCTGAGTACAATAACGAACTCGGCCGTCACGAAGTCGAAATGATGCAGGAAGGGGCGCATCTCATCAGCTTCGTCTGGCCGGGTCAGAACCCCGAGTTGCTGGAACATTTCGCCGGGCGCAAGGCGACGGTGCTGGCGATGGATTCGATACCGCGAATTTCGCGCGCGCAGAAACTCGATGCCCTGAGCTCGATGGCAAATATCGCCGGTTACCGCGCGGTGATCGAGGCGTCGCATAACTTCGGTCGATTTCTATCTGGCCAGATAACCGCGGCCGGCAAGGTCGAACCGGCCAAGGTGCTGGTGATCGGTGCCGGTGTTGCCGGTCTCGCCGCGATCGGCGCGGCCAAGTCGCTGGGCGCTATCGTGCGCGCTTTCGATACGCGGCCCGAAGTCAAGGAGCAGATCCAGAGCATGGATGCCGAGTTTCTCGAACTCGATTTCGAAGAGGATGGCACCGGCCAGGGCGGTTACGCCAAGGTCATGAGCAAGGAGTTTATCGCCGCGGAGATGGAGCTGTTCGCGCGCCAGGCCTGCGAGGTCGATATCATCATCACGACCGCGTTGATCCCGGGCAAGCCGGCCCCCAAGCTGATTACACGCGGCATGGTCGAAACCATGCGCGACGGCAGTGTCATCGTCGATCTCGCGGCCGAGCAGGGTGGCAACTGCGAGGCCACGGTTCCGGGCAAGGTAGCGCATCGACATGGCGTCAGCATCGTCGGCTACACCGATCTGCCAAGCCGGCTCGCCTCCCAGTCCAGCCAGCTTTACGCAACCAATATTTACAACCTGATCATGGAGATGTGCCCGCAGCAGGATGGCAATTTGACGGTAGACATGGAAGACGAAGTCATTCGTGGCGCGACCGTGGTCAATAGCGGCGAGATCACCTGGCCGCCGCCGCCCCTCGCCGTTGGTGCGGAGCGCAAGCCAAGTTTCGGCGGTCAGGAAATCAAGCCCGAGGCTGCGGCTGCGGCCGTCGCCGAACCCGCGTCAGCGGCTGCAAAGCCCTCGGCAATCGCGGAATTTGCGAAAAGCGTGTGGATGCCGCTGATCGTCGGCGGTCTCGCATTGCTTGGTCTCGGCCAGGTCGCGCCGCCATCGTTCATGGCGCATTTCACGGTATTCGTGCTGTCCTGCTTTATCGGTTACATGGTGATCTGGAATGTCAGTCCGAGCCTGCATACGCCGCTCATGAGCGTCACCAACGCGATCAGCAGCATCATCATACTCGGCGCGTTGACGCAGATATCGAGCACGAACACGCTGATCTACGTACTCGCCGGTATTTCCGTATTCATCACCTGTATCAACATCGTGGGTGGATTTTCCGTGACGCAACGCATGTTGCAAATGTTCAAGGGGTAGTAGCAATGTCTTCCAGCCTGGTTACAGTAGCTTACCTCGCCTCCGCGGTATTGTTTATTCTCGCGCTCGGTGGTCTCAGCACCAACGAGACCGCGCGCCGCGGCAATCTTTTCGGCATTATCGGCATGATCATCGCGCTGGTGGTGACGGTCGCGGCCTTCGTCACGCGTAATTACGAATGGCTGATCGCCATCATGATCGCCGGCGGTGTGATCGGATTCATTCTGGCGCGACGCGTGCAAATGACGCAAATGCCCGAGCTGGTCGCCATTCTGCACAGCCTGGTCGGGCTCGCCGCGGTGTTGATCGGCATCGCTACCTTCCTCGATACCGGGGCCCAGTACAGTGGCGTCGAAAAAACGATTCACGAAATCGAGATCTATATCGGCGTCGGTATCGGCGCGATGACGTTTACCGGGTCGGTGATCGCCTACGGCAAGCTCAGTGGCTTGCTCGGTGGCCAGCCGATGCTGCTGCCGGCACGCCACTGGCTGAACCTGGCGCTGCTGATCGCGGTCGTGATTATCGGCGTTAAATTTGTCGGTGCCGTCGATCATGATCAGGCCGTCGTGCTGCTGATGGCGATGACGCTGCTGGCGCTGCTGTTTGGTATCCACATGGTTGCCGCCATTGGTGGCGCGGATATGCCGGTCGTGATTTCGATGTTGAACAGTTACTCCGGCTGGGCCGCGGCGGCGACCGGGTTCATGCTCTCCAACGACCTGCTGATCGTTACCGGCGCGCTGGTCGGTAGCAGCGGTGCGATCCTCAGCTACATCATGTGCCGCGCAATGAATCGCCACTTCATCAGCGTTATCGCGGGCGGGTTCGGCACGACGGGCGGCTCCTCTGCGGGTCCCAGCATCGAGGGCGAGGTTCAGACCATCGACACCGCGGGCATGACGCAGCTACTGAGCGAGGCGAAAGACGTCATGATCATACCCGGTTACGGCATGGCCACCGCACAGGCGCAACACGCGGTCGCGGAAATCGCCAAAAACCTGATCGGCAAGGGCGTCAAGGTACGCTTTGGTATTCACCCGGTAGCCGGGCGCATGCCGGGACACATGAACGTGCTGCTGGCCGAGGCCAAGGTGCCCTATGACATCGTTTTCGAGATGGATGAAATCAACAACGATTTTCCAAACGTGGATGTCTCCATCGTGGTCGGCGCCAACGATACGGTGAACCCGCTGGCGCAGGAAGACGCCTCCAGCCCGATCGCGGGCATGCCCGTGCTCGAGGTCTGGAAGGGCAAAATCACGGTCGTGTTGAAGCGCGGTATGGCGTCTGGCTATGCGGGCGTCGATAACCCGTTGTTCGTCAAGGAGAACACGCGCATGCTGTTCGGCGATGCGCGTGAGAGCCTGGAAGCGTTGGCAAAGGCGCTGTAATCGCATTGCGGATCGGCACAGGCCTGGTGCGCCCTGGTACGGAAGCTGTACTCCTGCCGAATTGCCGGGGAGGCTCACCGGGCTGCGCCAGCAAGCTGCCGTTTAACGACCTCCATGAAAGCGCCGATAAAGTGTCGATGCTGTCACATTATTGATTTTTACTTAGCTTAAATAGCTGAATTAAATCAAGTTTTAGACTCGCGCCGTATTACCGGCGATGCCGCAGGCATATACTCGTTGGCCTCTGGCGAGAGGTTTCTTCCATTCCTGTTGCCGAGTTTGACCGGTTCAGGTTTGCAGGTTTCATCGGCCTGACTGGTATGTTCGGAAGCAATATTCTGTTGCCGAACTTTAAGCAACCTTGTCGGTTGCTTTTTTTTTGCCCTGTCATTGCTGCAATTGTGGCGAAATCTGATTAAGATCAGGGCGCGTCTCCCCCGAATTGCAGAGTGCCCCATGTTGAATATGAATTTTGACAAGCCGGTTATCGTCAACACCAGTGAAATGGAGTGGGAGGCGAGCCCGATGCAGGGCGTCTGGCGCAAACCGCTGGCGCGCGAGGCCGCCGAGCACGGGCACACCACCAGTCTAGTGCGCTATGACGCGGGCTCGCGTTTTTCCGCCCACCCGCACCCGCTGGGGGAGGAAATCTATGTTCTCGAGGGCGTTTTTTCAGACGAGCACGGCGATTATCCCGCCGGTACCTACCTGCGTAATCCGCCCGGGTCGAGTCACTCACCTTTCAGTGAACCGGGATGCATATTGCTGGTCAAACTGGATCAGTTTGATCCGCAGGATGACGCCAGCCTGCGTTTCGATACGCGCAATGCCGACTGGTTTCCGGCCGAGGACGACCTGCAGGTGATGCCGCTGCACTATTTCGAGACCGAAATGGTGGCGATGTACAAGTGGCCGGCGAACGGGCGATTTCCGTCGCAGCAGCATTTTGGCGGCGAAGAACTGTTCGTGATATCGGGAGTGTTGCAGGACGAGTACGGCGCTTATCCCGCCGGCACCTGGTTGCGCAACCCGCACAATAGCGAGCACGCCCGGTTCGTCGAGGAAGACACCATTACCTGGGTCAAAACCGGGCACCTGTTGCCGTAGGCTGGTTCCTTGAGAAGGCTTAATTAGCGCGGTCGAATCGGTTAAACTCTGCGCCTGCCGGCGTCTCCGGCAGCGCATTGGTGATGGATCAACCCGGTTATAATCGATACGAGGTGCACTTGTTACAACAGGATATTCTCAAGCTGAAGGAGGCGGTCAGCGCACGCATCGTCGGCCAGCAGGGGCTGATCGATCGTTTGTTGGTGGCGATACTCGCTGATGGCCACCTGCTCGTCGAAGGCGCGCCGGGGCTGGCGAAGACGCGTGCTATCAAAGTGCTTGGCGAGGGCATCGAGGGTAGCTTTCACCGCGTCCAGTTTACCCCTGACCTGCTGCCGGCCGACCTGACCGGCACCGAGATCTATCGGCCCCAGGACGCCAGTTTCAAGTTCCAGCGGGGGCCGCTGTTCCACAATCTCATTCTCGCCGACGAAATCAATCGGGCGCCGGCAAAGGTGCAATCGGCCCTGCTCGAAGCCATGGCCGAGCGCCAGATCACCGTCGGCAGCGAAACCTACCTGCTGCCCGAAATTTTCCTCGTCATGGCGACGCAAAATCCGCTCGAACAGGAAGGCACCTATCCATTGCCGGAGGCCCAGCTGGATCGCTTTCTGATGCACGTGCGCGTCGATTACCCGGACGCGGCTGATGAAAAAACCATCCTCGAGTTGACCCGTAAAGAGGCGCGTTCGCAAACCCGCCAGCAGCCCCCCGCGACCGCGGTGATCAGCCAGCAAAGCCTGCTCGAGGCGCGTGACGCGGTGCTCGACATCCATCTCGACGATAGCCTGCAGGATTACATTATCGAGATTATCCTGGCGACGCGCAGCTCGCAGCGCTACGGCGATGACCTGGCCGGCTGGATACAGCACGGCGCCAGCCCGCGCGCGACGATGGCCCTGGATCGCTGTGCGCGCGCCTACGCCTGGCTCAATCACCGCGATTACGTGGTCCCTGAAGATATCCAGGTGCTGGCGCCAGACGTGCTGCGCCATCGCATCATTCTCAGTTTTGCCGCCGAGGCGGAAGGCAAGACCGCCGACAGCTGCATCGACGAAGTCCTGTCCCGGGTCGCTGTTCCCTAGCCTGCAGGCTGAACCATGCAACCAGGCGACGACATAGTCCGGGTAAAGATGGAAACGCTGATCGGTTTGAATCGCGATGCCGTCAGCCTGCCGTTGATGTCGAACTCGGTGAAGGCGCAGATGTCAGGCGGGCACGTGTCCGCGTTTCGAGGACGCGGCATGGAGTACCACGAGTCGCGCCCCTACCAGCCCGGCGATGACATACGCAGCATCGACTGGCGAGTTACCGCGCGCAGCGGCCAGACCCACACCAAGATTTACCGCGAGGAACGTGAACGGCCGGTACTGCTATGGCTGGACCTGTCGCGGTCGATGTTTTTCGGTACCCAGGTTTGCTTCAAGTCGGTGCTGGCTTCCAAGCTTGCCGCGCTGCTGGCCTGGAGCAGTGTGCAGCACGGTGATCGGCTCGGCTACCTGGTGTTCTCGGAGCAGCAGCACATCGAGTTCCGTCCGACCCGGGGCCGGCGCGCGGCGCTGCAATTTATTCAGCAACTGGCTGCCCACTCCGCCTGGGATATGGCGGATGGCGGGCCCGGTGATTACGGTGCCGGGTTGCATGCACTGAAGCGCTTGCGCCAGGTGACCCGGCCGGGCAGCCTGTTGTTCCTGTTGAGTGACTTTCGCTTTCTCGACGCTGAATGTCGCGGCCAGCTGATGGAACTGGCCAGGCACAACGACGTCGTCATGGTACGCTGCTACGATCCATTGGAGTGCGTATTGCCGCCACCTGGCCAGTATCGTGTCACCGACGGCGAGGACAGTATCGATATAGATACCTCCGATTCTCTGCTGCGGGCGCTGTATCGTGATCGCTACGAGCGCCAGCAACAGGCGTTCAATCAACTTTGCATTGAACTCGGACTACATCGCATCGATATCGCAACCGATGCCGACATGCTGCTTGAGTTGAAGGCTGGACTGGGTTTGCACAGCCGATGAACGCGCCTGAGCTGCGAGATATTCACCTTCCGGACGCCAGCCTGTGGTGGCCGCCGGCGCCAGGCTGGTGGATCGGCCTGGTGCTGACCCTGATATTTTTGCTGTTGTTACCGCGCCTGTTGCGCTGGTTGCGGCACCAGCCGCTGCGGCGGTTGTCGCTGCGGCAACTCGAGCGCATACGTCGATTACATAAAGAGGGCCAGAGTGACGGTGAAATATTGCGTGAAGTCGTTGCTTTGTTGCGTCGAGTGACCATCAGTTACTACGGTCGCAGGGGTTCTGCCGCCGCTACCGGAGACGAGTGGCAGCGACAGCTGCAGCGCCTCGCGCCCGGCGCAGAGCTCAGTAGCGAACACTTCGAGTTGTTGACGCGGGGGCGTTACCAGCCGCAACTGGATGTCGAGATGGAGCCCCTGTTGCGGGACTGCGAGCGCTGGCTGCGCAAATTACCACGGAGCAGTGGTCGTGTTTCAGCTTGAATGGCCGCTGGTGTTGTTGACGTTACCGCTACCGATGCTGGTGTACTGGCTATCGGCAAGCGCGGGGCAGGTACGCCAGGCCGCCTTGCGCGTGCCCGTTCTCGATGATTTTCGGCTCGATTCCGGGGCCGCCGCGCGCATCACGCCGCGGCGCTGGCGGCAGTGGTTGAGCCTGCTGGCCTGGATATTGCTGGTGCTGGCCGCCAGTCGCCCGCAGTGGCTTGGCGAAGCCATAGCGATGCCGGTTAGCGGTCGCGACCTGGTGCTGGCAGTGGATTTGTCCGACAGCATGCGCACCGGTGATTTCCGCATCGAAGGCGAACAGGTGAACCGCCTGCAGGCGACCAAGATCGTCGCCAGCCAGTTCATCGAGCGCCGTCGTGGAGATCGTCTCGGACTGATCCTGTTTGGCACCCGGGCTTACCTGCAGGCGCCGCTGACCTTCGACAGCAATACCGTCAACCGCCTGCTGCAGGAGGCCGCCATTGGCCTCGCCGGCGAACGCACCGCGATCGGTGATGCGATCGGTCTGGCGATCAAACGCCTTGATCTCGATTCGGATAATTCCCGGGTATTGATCCTGATCACCGACGGCGCTAACACGGCCGGTGAGGTTTCGCCGCTGAAAGCGGCCCAGCTGGCCGCAAGTCGCGGTCTGAAAATCTATACCATCGGCATCGGCGCGGATGAGCAGATTGAAAACACCTGGTTTGGGTTGCGCCGGGTCAATCCGTCAGCGCAGCTCGACGAGGAAACGCTGCGTGAAATCGCACAAGTGAGCGGCGGTCGTTATTTCCGCGCGCGTGACAGCGAGGCGATGGCGCAAATCTACGAGTTGCTTGACGAACTCGAACCCCTGCAGAGCGATACGCAACATCTGCGGCCGGTGAAAGCGCTATTCGTCTGGCCCCTCGCGGCCGCGCTGCTGGTCTCGATCGTGCTGCTGTTGCCATCGCTGCGAGGGCGCCAATGATCGAGCAGTTTCACTTTCTGCGACCGGCCTGGCTGCTTGCCCTGCCGCTGCTTGGCGCCCTGCTCTGGTGGTTGAGGCAGCGCGGAGTCGACAGCGCGAACTGGCGTTCGGTCGTCGACCCGCGGCTGTTGCCCTATGTTGTCAGCGGAGTCGGTGGCAGACGTCATGGTTCCCTGTTCTGGCTGCTGGCCATGGTTGCCGTGCTTGCCATAATCGCACTCGCCGGCCCGACCTGGGAGCAGCGCCAGCAGTTGCTCTACCGGCAGCCCGCGGCGCTGGTGGTGGCGCTGGACCTGTCGCGTTCCATGGATGCGACCGATGTCCGGCCGAGCCGCCTGACCCGTGCCCGGCACAAGATTGCCGACATACTCAGCGCGAGGCAAGAGGGCCAGAGCGCGCTGGTGGTGTATGCCGGCGACGCTTTTGCGGTCACGCCCCTGACGACCGACGTGGATACCATCCTGGCGCTGTTGCCCGAGCTCGAGACCGGGTTGATGCCGGTCCAGGGTACGCGCGCCGACCGCGCGCTTGAACGTGCGCTCGAGCTCTTCGACAACAGCGCGGTGCGCCACGGCGACCTGCTGCTGGTCAGTGACGGCATCAGCGACGTCGAATTTGAACGCCTGCAGGCCCTGCTCGACAGGCATCCCGGTCATCGGGTTTCGGTGTTGGCAATCGGTACTGTCGAGGGCGGTCCGATACCGCTGCGCAACGGCGGTTTCCTGAAGAACCAGGCGGGCGAAATCGTCATCGCCGCAATGGACGTGGATAACATGCTTGAAATCGCGAGCCTGGCCGGCGGTGTTTACACCGGCATCAGCGCCAGCGATATCGACGTCAATACGCTGACCTACGTGCTCGAATCGAGTCCTGACGACGAGCAGGCCAGGCTTGGCGAAGATTCCGCCGCATTGTGGCACGAGCTCGGTCCCGGCCTGCTCCTTTTGCTGCTGCCGTTTGCGGCGCTGGCGTTTCGGCGTGGCTT
>Ga0316188_10001263_pt1 | contig 11885 bp, 11 predicted proteins | sample Phiworburrow1_MG_FD_204933 | JGI IMG/M metagenome (GOLD analysis project Ga0316188, IMG submission 204933) | Coastal sediment microbial communities from Maine, United States - Phippsburg worm burrow 1 | ecosystem: Environmental > Aquatic > Marine > Coastal > Sediment | place: USA: Maine... | reverse complement strand
GTGATTTCTTTATCTTCGCCGCCGAAAAAATTTGTAACCTCTTCTTCGGTGCAGGCAGATAATATAAGTGTCGAAAAGAGAGCGCCTATAAAAAGAGTTTTCTTCATAACCGATATTCAGACGAACAAACTCTGTGCGGGTTTGTGTGACGGTGGCAGGTTCAATCCGTCTCAGTTTAATGCGCGTTTAACATGCTCGCTAAATTTTTCTGCCGGCATGAAACCTACGACGCGGTAGTTCCTGTTCTCCTTGCCGTCAGTACCAAAAAACATGATGGAAGGCGGACCGATGATGCCGAAGTGTTTATAGAGTTCCGTGTCCTTTTCATCATTTGGTGTGACATCGGCCTGTAACAGTACGACGCCATCAAGCGCTTTTTGCACGGCAGGATCAGAGAACGTGAATGCTTCCATCTCTTTACAGGATACACACCAGTCTGCGTAAAAATCCAGCATTACGGTTTTGCCGGCTGCATTTGCTCTTTCCAGTTCAGCATTAAAACCATCAACGCCCTTGATCTGCTTGAAGTTCAGATGTTCGACTTGTGATGCGGTGCCTGAGATACCGGCGAGGCCTTTTAGCGGCTGGTATACGTTTCTATTGCCGCTGGCCAGACCAAGCAGGATGATGATGCCGTAGATCAGTAGCAATACACCCAGGCCTTTCCACAGTTTTTTCCAGCCGCTGCTGCCTTCAGCAAGGCTATCCATCGCACCCATGTAGATGGCGGAGACGATTATCAGAGCTGCCCATAGCGCCATGGTCGCTGCGGCTGGGGCCACTCTTTCCAGTAACCAGATGGCGAGCCCGAGTAATAGTACGCCGAATACAGCTTTTACGGCATCCATCCAGGCACCGGCTTTGGGTAAAAACTTGCCGGCAGATGCGCCGATGAGCAGTAATGGTGCGCCCATACCCATACTTAGAGAGAACAGCGCCATACCACCGAGAACGGCATCACCGGTCTCGGCTATATAGATGAGTGCGCCGACCAGTGGAGCGGTAACGCAGGGGCCGACGATGAGTGCGGACAGGAATCCCATGATTGCAACGCCGACGATATTTCCGCCTTGCTGACTATTACTGATATTCACCAGTTTGCTCTGTATGCTGGCAGGCATCTGTAGTTCATAGAAGCCAAACATGGAAAAGGATAAGGCGACAAAGATAGCGGCAAAGCTGCCGATGATCCAGGGGTTCTGGAACCATGCCTGTATGTTTTCTCCGGATAAACCGACGAGAATACCCACGATCGTGTAGGTGAGCGCCATGGCGAGCACGTAAACCAGTGAGAGATAAAATGCTTTACGGGTGGTGATCTCCTCGCCCTGGCCGACGATGATGCCGGAGAGGATAGGTATCATCGGAAACACGCAGGGAGTGAAAGCCAGCAATAATCCGGCACCGAAGAAGATGATCAGTGTCAGCCAGGTATCCCCACTCCTTAAAGCGTTGGCAATCTCATCCTGCTCAGAGACGGGTTCAGAGTTGCTGATGTTGACCGATGCTGCCAGTGCTTCTGAAATGGGAGACAGTTTTACTGTGAATTTTTTTGTCTGCGGCGGGTAGCAGATGCCGGAGATTTCAGAACAGCCCTGGTACTTAACCTTGAAAGTAACTTCTTTGTCACCACTATCATTATATTGGTAGGGCAGAGCAACGTCAGCAAGGTTATGGAACACGTAGAGCGTCTTGTTGAATATAGGATCATCTTTGGCATCACCCTGTGGCATTAACAGGGGATTTGAATTTATCCCGGGTTCGTCTGTCGTAATCTGCATCTTATCGCGATACAGGTAATGACCTTCCGCGATTACCCAGTTAACTTTGAACAGGCCAGGTTGCGAGTCGTAACTGATTTTGAAGGCTTCATCCGGATCGAGGATATCGTCCTCAGCACCACCGAGACTGTCTAGCAGGTTGAAGTTATCATCTGCCAGGGCAAATGAAGCAGGTGCCAGGCTGAAACTTATTAACAGAAGAAAGGAAGTGAGAATTTTCATAGTTTTAGTCATGATTTAGCGTCACATTTGTTGAGATAAGCCGTTATGCTTAGACATAGTCATTATATTTGGTTCAAAAAACTGACACCGAGCTGAAATCTTATAACTACCAGTAAAGTGCCAGTAATATTATAGACATATACTTATGTCTGCAGACAAAATAATACTTAAATATACCTTAAATTAGACAAGTCAAAGAAATATACATACGAAGGACAATACCGTGCCCCTATTATTTATTGCTATACCTCTGATAGAACTGTATTTCATCATCGTTGTCGGTGAAGCTATCGGTGCCTTCTGGACGGTGATGCTGGTCATATTGACGGCTGTTATCGGGGTGAGTCTATTGCGCATACAGGGTATGAGTACCTTGATGCGTGCACAGAGAAATATGTCGCAAGGACAGATTCCTGCGATGGAGATGATGGAAGGAATCGCGCTGGCAGTGGCTGGTGTACTGCTAATTACCCCCGGTTTTATAACGGACGCCATCGGTATGTTGTGCCTCATACCCGCAAGCCGGCAAGCAATGATCCGCTATATCATTGCCAGAGCGTCTGTTCATGGCAGCTTCAATGCCACTATGGGTGACTTTGAATCTCAGCATCAGCCTGGTCATCAGCAACAGGACCGTGACACGGGATCTTCGACGGGACGAAGGGTAGGCCGTACTATCGAAGGTGAGTATAAAAGAGAAGATTAGTGGAAGCACCATTGTCATAGCCAGTTTCGTGCTGATTCTTTACTGAATATCCTGAATATCTCGTTTTTTTCAGAAAATAACCTTGTAAACAGGAAAATTGACCGCATTAGTCAAATCATCAGACTTTCGGGGCCGAGATGCTTGACTCCGCAGGTTTCGTCATTATGATTAGCACTCGCATTGAGAGAGTGCTAAAAGTTAATAATTTTATTTTTATCTAGAGGAAAACACAAAAATGAAAATACGTCCATTACATGACAGAGTTGTCGTAAAGCGTATGGAAGAAGAGCGCACCAGTGCCGGTGGCATCGTAATTCCAGATTCAGCCGCTGAAAAACCAGTAGAAGGTGAAGTTATCGCCGTTGGTAAAGGCAAAGTGAACGATGCAGGTGAAGTTCGTGCACTGGATGTGAAAGTCGGTGACAAGGTTTTATTTGGCAAGTATTCAGGTACTGAGATCAAGATCGAAGGTCAAGAAGTACTGATAATGCGCGAAGAAGATATTTTAGGTGTCATTGCGGCATAAGCTGTTTTCACATTAACTATTAAGAACCAGATTAGAGGAATTTATATATGTCAGCAAAAGACGTACGTTTTGGCGATGACTCACGTTACCGTATGGTTAACGGAGTGAACATTCTTGCCAACGCAGTAAAAGTTACATTAGGTCCTAAAGGCCGTAATGTTGTTCTAGAAAAATCATTCGGTGCGCCGACTATCACAAAAGACGGTGTTTCAGTTGCGAAAGAGATCGAACTGGAAGACAGGTTTGAAAACATGGGCGCGCAGATGGTGAAAGAAGTTTCATCACAGACATCTGACATCGCTGGTGACGGTACTACCACTGCTACCGTACTGGCTCAGGGTATCGTTCGCGAAGGCATGAAATCAGTTTCTGCCGGTATGAACCCGATGGACCTGAAACGCGGTATCGATAAGGCCACTATTGCAGCCGTTGAAGCGCTTCAGAAATTATCTAAGCCTTGTGCAACAACTGACGCGATTGCCCAGGTTGGTACAATCTCGGCGAACTCTGACACAAGTGTCGGCGACATCATCGCTGAAGCGATGGACAAAGTTGGTAAGGAAGGCGTTATCACGGTAGAAGAAGGAACATCATTAAACAACGAGCTGGATATCGTCGAAGGTATGCAGTTCGACCGTGGTTACCTGTCGCCTTACTTCGTTAACGACCAGGAAACAATGAGTGCCGATCTGGAAAACCCATTCGTTTTACTGTTCGACAAAAAGATCTCGAATATCCGTGAACTGCTGCCAACATTAGAAGCAGTGGCTAAATCAAGCCGTCCACTGTTAATCGTTGCAGAGGATGTTGAGGGCGAAGCGCTTGCGACATTAGTGGTAAACAGCATGCGCGGTATCGTAAAAGTATGTGCAGTTAAAGCACCTGGTTTCGGTGACCGCCGCAAAGCGATGATGCAGGATCTTGCTGTGCTGACTAAAGCCACGGTTATCTCTGAAGAAGTTGGTCTGTCACTAGAAAAAGCAACTCTGGAAGATCTGGGTACAGCAAAACGTATTACCGTTTCTAAAGAGAACACAGTGATCGTTGACGGTGCTGGTACTGCGAAGGAAATCAAAGCACGTGTTGATCAGATCCGCACGCAGATCGATAATGCAACGTCTGACTACGACATCGAGAAACTACAGGAGCGTGTCGCTAAATTAGCTGGCGGTGTTGCTGTCATCAAGGTTGGTGCAGCTACTGAAGTCGAGATGAAAGAGAAAAAAGCACGTGTCGAAGATGCTCTGCATGCAACTCGTGCAGCGGTCGAAGAAGGTGTGGTACCCGGTGGTGGCGTTGCCCTGATCCGTGCCTGTGCAGCGGTTGATAAACTGAAGGGCGATAATCACGATCAGGATGTAGGCATCGCGATCGCACGTCGTGCGATGGAAGATCCATTACGTCAGATCGTTACCAATGCTGGTGAAGAAGCCTCTGTAGTACTTTCTAATGTCGCTGCGAAGAAAGGCAGTTACGGTTACAACGCTGCTACTGGTGAATACGGCGATATGCTGAAGATGGGTATCCTTGATCCAACAAAAGTAACACGTACGGCACTGCAAAATGCAGCATCTGTTGCTGGCCTGCTGATCACAACTGAATGTATGGTTGCTGAAATTCCGAAGGATGAAGCGCCGATGGGCGGTGGTGACATGGGCGGCATGGGTGGAATGGGCGGCATGATGTAACCACTGGTTATAATGTCGTGCATTTATCTGTGATGCTAAAAAAGCCTCGTATCTACGGGGCTTTTTTTATGAGAAAAATTGATAAAACACCGTCATTGCGATACCTACATGGACGGAGTATCGCAATGACGGTCTCGTGACTCTTCTGTCGGTTTTTTAGTTATACTATATTCGCTATATCGATAAATGATGTCTCTTGCATGGCCTGTGGGGTAAACCAGGCTCTAGAATATGAAAAATTTAATAACGTTAAAAAATCTGTTTCTATCAAGTTTGCTTATAAGTAATATCGCTGTTGCCGATGTCCCTGCAAACCAGGTAATCGAAGTGAATCACCTGCTGGCTTTCGTAAAAGAAAGCGGCTGTATCATTAATAGAAATGGTACAGACCATCCTGCTGTAAAAGGCATCAGTCATATCGAAAAAAAATATGATTATTTCAGGGATGATATAACAAGCACGGAAGAATTTATCGAATACTCAGCAACCAAAAGTACCATGAGTGGTGACTTCTACATGGTCAGCTGTCCCGGTAAAGAGGCCATCAGGACGCAGGACTGGTTGATGGCTGAGTTAAAACGTTTTCGCGCAGAACAAAAGTGATCGCTTCAAATAATTAAGGTTCAGATGATTAAAAACCCACTGATAATTATTGTTTCACTACTGCTGCTTAGCAATTGTGCTTCGCTACCAGAGAATACTGATCGCAACGAATCTTATGCTTTTACTGACACGCAGAACACGATGTTAGGTAAAGATGTGCAAGCTGAGTTAAAGCGGGGTAAGGCCGAAGATGGTTTTGTTCTGCTCGGCAGCGGTCTCGATGCGTTCGTGGCGAGGGCAGCACTGGCCGAAGTAGCTGAGCGCAGTCTGGATGTCCAGTATTACCTGTACCACAATGACCTGGTCGGCAATCTCTTCACCGGATTTTTATGGCAGGCCGCTGAGCGCGGCGTGCGTGTGCGTATACTGGTCGATGATATGGGAATGAGTGGGCGAGATGAGGGTGTCGTCGCACTCGATGCGCACCCGAATATCGAATTGCGTATCTTCAATCCGTTCGACCGAGCAATCAGCAGGAACGCGCAAATGGTCACCGGTCTGGGTTCTGTTACCCGCCGTATGCATAATAAATCGTTTACCATCGATAATGTTATTACCATCGTAGGCGGTCGGAACATCGGTAATGAATATTACGATGCCGACCCCACACTCGAATTTGCAGACCTGGATGTGCTGGCGATCGGGAATGTTGTTAAAGAGGTGTCAGACAGTTTTGATATGTACTGGAACAGTGCGCTGGCTTATCCGGCAAAAACTATTATTAAAAAACGTCCGTCAGAAGCAGAATTGCAGCGGTTGGAGGAGGAGTTGATGGTTTTTATGAAGGATCAGCAGACTTCCGATTATATGACTGCGCTGCTTAATTCAGACCTGTCGAATAAACTCCGTAACAACGATGTGACCTATTTTTGGGGTGATGCCGATGTGGTGGTCGACCATCCGGATAAGATTACCAGTTCACGCGATGCCAGTGAGCTTCACCTGATGACGCAGCTTGCACCTTATTTTGACGCTATCGAAAAAGAGTTGATCATCATTTCACCTTATTTTGTTCCAGGATATGAAGGTGTCAAATTCTTCAAAAGTCTCACAGATAAAGGTATACGCGTCAAAATCCTGACCAATTCACTATCATCCAATGATGTTGGTATCGTTCACGCGGGGTACGCCAAATATCGGGCAGACCTGTTGCGAAATGGCGTCGAGCTCTATGAGATGAATAAGAAGCTTACACGTGCGCAGCGTAAAGATAAGAAAGGGGTTGGCGGATCATCGAAAGCCAGTTTGCACGCAAAAGTATTTGTGCTTGATCGTAAACAGGTATTCATCGGTTCACTCAACCTTGATCCGAGGTCGTTCTACGAGAACTCTGAGATTGGTCTGATATTGAACTCTACGGAGATCGCCGCGAATATGGCTAAAAAATTCGACAGAGACATCGAGAAACACACATTTACCCTTGAGCTGAAAAAAGATGAAGATGGTCATGAAGAACTTTTATGGCACGGATATGAAGATGGAAATCCTGTAACATTCGATGTTGATCCTTATACCAGTTTCTGGCGTCGCTTCGGTGTTGATTTTATGGGTATATTACCGATCGAATCGCAACTATAAATTTTTTTGTATTAGTGATTGATTTATAGTTAAGTATAAAAATTATTATTAGGTATTTAGATATGTTAAAAGTATTACGCTCACTATCATTAGTTTCACTTGGTATTTTGACTGTTGGTTGTGCGACTGGCACTGACGAGAAAAATGACATAAATGAACCAGGTGCTTTAGATCTAATATTGTGCGAAGAGCCAAGGCCACAGATTTGCACCCGAGAATACGACCCAGTCTGTGCAACACTGAAGGACGGCAGTACAACAACTGGATCTACAGGTTGTACATCCTGTTCTGATCCGGAAGTGGTCGGTTATAAGAAGGGTGCGTGTGGTATTGTCTCTATTGATCAATAATGCAGCCCGTATCAGAAAAAAATAATTTTGTTTACCTGACGGCGGGTATCATCCTGTTTTTGTTTGTCGGCGCACTAGTGGACCAGTTCCCAGGCGTACTTGGCTACCATCTCGTTCAGGCGTTTTCTGTCATAACTATCGTGATTGGCCTTTTCGGTTTTCAATCTAAGGATTCCTGGTTGTTTTCACGTGCAGGATTATCTTTTATGGCAATTGCTGCAATCATTACGGGCATCGTTCTCGATATGCTGGAGTTGTATTACATTCATCTTTTGTTATTACTCCTTTTCTATATATGGGCCACCTGGGTGGCCGCAAAACAGGTTTTATTTACAGGTGCCATAGATGTAAATAAGATCGTCGGTGCTATCTGTATCTACCTCTTGATGGGTTTGACCTGGGCGATGATGTACCTGTTCATCGCACAGGCAGTTCCTGGTGCTTTTAACGGGCTTGAGCAGCTTCTCTGGTATGATAATTTTGCAGATGTTGCCTATTACAGTTTTGTCACGTTAACAACCCTTGGTTATGGTGATATCAGCCCTGTCGCACCCATTGCTCGTTTCCTCGTGTATATGGAAGCGGTGGTGGGTGTCTTCTATATGGCAATATTGGTTGCGAGTCTGATCGGTGTAGGTATCAATGAGTCGAAAAGAAATGGTCATTGACGGTTCGGCATAAACAACGATAGATAATAAAGGGTGGTATTGATGACGAAATCCAAACGTATAGCAGCGATCGACTGGATGCGTGGTTTCGTCATGATACTGATGGTCGTTGATCATGTGTCGATGGCTTATAACGCGCAACATGATTCTTCAGATTCGGCCGCTCTATATATCACCGGTTCCCCTCTACCAGGCCTTGAGTTCTTCACCCGCTGGATCAGCCATCTTTGCGCACCAGTTTTTGTTTTTCTGGCCGGCACGGCATTGGCGATCAGTGTCGAGCGAAAAGTTTCCAGGGGTATCGATAGCTGGCAGATCGATAAAGATATTCTGCTTCGCGGCGCATTTATCGCCTTACTGGATCCTACTATCATCTCTTTATTTTCAGGCCGGATAACAATACAGGTTCTATATGCCATCGGTGTTGCGATGATGTGCATGGCATTATTTCGTCGCTTTTCGAGCACAGTCTTAATATTATGTGCCCTGGCATGGATAGTCTTAGGTGAACTGCTCACCGCTATGGTATGGCCACCAGGGGAGGGTGCTGACTCGATTATCGCAGCTTTGTTGGTCTCGACCTATGCGACATCGACTATGGTCATCAAGTATCCCTTATTACCATGGCTGGCGATGATGATACTGGGCTGGGTGTTTGGTCGTTATCTGCTGTCCTACAAAGACGGCAATACCAGGGTCGGTCCGATTACTTTATTATTAACGCTAGGTGTTGGCTCACTTATAGCTTTTGCACTGGTCCGTTACAATAATGGCTACGGCAATATGTTCTTATACCGAGAGGACAATAGCTGGCAGCACTGGTTACATGTCAGTAAATACCCGCCGTCTGCTGCATTTACCTTCCTTGAGTTAGGCGTAATGTCGATCATCATGGCAATGATGATATGGATGGAACGTCTGATTGGTGACCGGCCTAACGGTGTCTTGCTGGTATTTGGCCAAACAGCGATGATCTTTTACCTGGTGCATCGCCTTATCCTGGAAGGTACAGCAACACATGCAGGATTACGGCATTTTTCTGACCTGAAAACGACTTTTATTATAAGTATCGTCATGCTGGTTTTACTCTATCCATTCTGTCTCTGGTATCGTGGTTTTAAAGCGAAACATGCGCATTCGATATGGCTGCGGTATTTATAATTGAGTAGAATAAAAAGCGTGTTATTCGTATTGCTCTCATCATGTGTCTTCAGTCAACAGGATGAGATGTGGGTTATTAGTCCGCGAGCCAGGGTTGTTTTATAGCCTTTCACTAATAAATCTTAACGACTGGCGGTGCATATTCAGTTTCTGTAGAATCTATGTTCCCTGGATTTGTCCGCTATGAGCATATGATTTCCAAAGCATCACTGTCAAATTTTGTCTTTTTGTTTTTATTTTCTTTGCTGGCGCACGCTGAAGAGACGTCAGGTATGGGTTCGGCCGAAGCTAAAGCGAAAGATGCTGAAGAATCGCAGGCTATCATTGAACAGGTTAAAGCGGCGTCTGAAACAGGTTCTACTAAAGAAACCAAAGAGTGGATTCCTTCAGCAGAGAAATATGACTGGCTTCAGTTAACTTCTAACGAGTGGCTTAAAGGTGAGATTAAAGGTATGTATAAGGACAGCCTCGAGTTTGATAGTGATAAGCTCGACCTGCTGGAAATCGACTGGGAAGATGTGAAAATCCTGCGTAGCCATCGAGTCAACAATGTCAATATAGAAGGTAATGGTGCTACTTCTGGTATTCTGGAAGTTACCGGTGATAACGTAGAAATAATTAATGATTATGAAAACAAAACCTACAATCGTTCAGATTTAATCTCATTCGCGCCCGGTGGTAAAAAGGAGCGTGAGCTTTGGGCGATAAAAGCGACCCTGAGTGTCGACGTTAAACAGGGTAACACAGATCAGATAGATTATACTGCGAAAGTCAATATAAAAAGGCGTGGTTCAACTACCCGTTTTTTGATGGATTATATCGGTAATATTTCAAAAACCAACGGTGGTGAAGGCAGCCTTGTTGAGACTTTAAATAATCATCGTCTGAATGCTAGTTATGACTATTACAAAACCCGTTATTTCTTTTACACACCGGTATTTGCTGAATATTATCGTGATCCATTTACCAATATTGATTCAAAAATAACGTATGGTGCCGGTTTAGGTTATACCGTAATTGATGACGGTAGAACTGAACTGTCATTTTCTGGTGGCCCGGCTTACGTGAAAACAAAGTTTAGTTCTGTTGCAGCTGGTGAGGATAGCAGTGAATCGACACCCGCGGCGGTGTTAAAAACTAATTACGATTTTGAACTCACAAAAACCATAGATTTTATTGCCAGATACAATATACAGGTCGGTAATGAGGCATCAGGTGGTTATACGCACCACATCATTTTGACTATGGAAAGTGAAATAACCGGTGCGTTGGATTTCGATACATCATTTATTTGGGACAGGACTGCTCATCCAACCCAGGCTGCAGATGGCACTAGACCTGAGCCGAACGATTATCGTATAACCTTCGGGGTAAGTTATACATACTAATAATTAATTAACTGTCATTGCAGAAGCGTGGCAATCTGGTTCAGATGTGTACTCTGCTTAAAGAGATTGCCACGTCTCGCTCGCAATGACGAAATAAAATAATAATAGGGGAAAAACATGAACAGTTCGGACTTTACTCAGAATACCATCGAGGCTGCTGTCAGGCTCGGTCTGTTACTATTACTTGCGACCTGGTGTTTCAAAATCATCATGCCGTTTATCGTGCCCGTTGTGTGGGGCGTTATCATCGCAGTCGCGATTTTCCCATTATTCCTGAAATTAAAATCGGCCTTGGGCGATAAGAACAAACTGGCAGCCACAGTTTATACATTGCTCGCGTTAGCCTTACTGATTACACCAACGGTCATGATATCGAATTCGGTAATCGATACATCTGCTCTCATCACTGAGCGTTATGAATCAGGCACGCTGAAAATACCTCCACCCAGTGATCGTGTTCAAGATTGGCCTTTGATCGGTGAAAAAACGCATGCTGTCTGGTTGCAGGCGTCCAATAATTTAGAGACTACATTAAGAAAATACGAGTCAGAAACTAAGAAAGTGCTTAAAACCCTTATTTCTGGCGCGGCTGGTGCCGCGGGCACGATTATGCAGTTCGTATTATCCATTATTATCTCCGGTATCCTGGTGGCTAATGCAAGTGGGGCATATGATGTAACCATAAAGATATTTAAACGACTGACCAGTAATGAATCAGGGCAGTCTTATGCTGATCTGACGAAAGCAACCATCCGTAGTGTTGCCCAAGGTGTGCTAGGCGTGGCCATTATCCAGGCGGTGTTATCTGCACTGGGTATGATGGTCATGGATGTGCCGGCATGGGGTATATGGACGCTGGCTGTAATGGTTGTCGCAATCGCACAGATTCCGCCCATCGTTATTTTAGGTTTTGTCTGCGCCTACGTTTTCTCCGTCGCCGAAACCACGCCTGCTGTCATCTTCCTGATCTATTGTATTATCGTCAGCAGTAGCGACGGCTTCCTGAAACCACTATTTCTTGGCCGCGGGATGTCGACACCGATGCTGGTGATATTGCTGGGTGCCATCGGCGGTATGCTGATGTCTGGCATTATCGGGTTATTCGTCGGCGCGATTGTTCTTGCCTTGGGTTATGAGCTGTTTATGGCGTGGCTTGATAAGAGCGAAGTCGTCAGTTAATAGTTAGCAGTTGGCAACAAAAGCCATAAAAATAT
>Ga0316188_10001262_pt1 | contig 11885 bp, 11 predicted proteins | sample Phiworburrow1_MG_FD_204933 | JGI IMG/M metagenome (GOLD analysis project Ga0316188, IMG submission 204933) | Coastal sediment microbial communities from Maine, United States - Phippsburg worm burrow 1 | ecosystem: Environmental > Aquatic > Marine > Coastal > Sediment | place: USA: Maine... | reverse complement strand
GCCACCCAGGCATGGAGGTCTTCAATGCAACACGATTCGCTCAGATTCAAGGCCGGCCCCGAGGCCGCCCTGCGTCAATGGGCGCTGCGCGCCGGCGCCGTGGCAGTCTGCGTGGCGGTGCTGGCAGTATCGGCGCCGATCATCTGGGCGGCGCTGGCGGCCGGTGTCGGGCTGGCCGGCATGCTGGTACTGGCGCTGGCCGGCACCGTGACGTTCCAGGCGCTGCCCTGGGCGGCTCAGTGCCTGGAGAACGGACTTCTCAAGCGACGCAAGGCCGAGGCCCGCGCTAACCCGATCGAGCAGCTGCAGAACGAGGTGCTGCGTCGCGCCGAACGGCTGGGCGCCTTCAGGCAGGCGCTGGTGCGCGTCGGTGCGCAGATCGAGTCGATCGAACAGCGAGTGCAGGAGCGGCGCCGGCATGACCCCGCCCACGCGCTCGAGTCGCAGCAGCGCGCGCTGCAACGCCTGCGCCAGTTCCATGAACTCAACCTCGAACGGCTGATGAAAGCGCAGTGCGCGCTGGACGACTTCCGTCACAAGGTCGAGCAAAAGCAAAGCGAATGGGAAATCGCCCTGGCGATCGACGAGACCAGCAAGGCGCTGGACCCGAACGCCACCGAACACCTGTTGCAGGACCTGCTGACCGACGCCGCACTGCGCAGCGTGCAGGACCGCTTCAACGCGGTGTTCAGCGAACTCGACGTGCAGATGCGCAGCCTGGACGCACCCACCCGCGACCTGTTCGTCGGCCATGGCATGGAACGCATCGATGCACTGAGCCTCGCCGCCGCCGCAGATCGAAGGGAGGTGGCATGAAGTTCTGGAAACGTCTGCGCTGGGCCTTCAGCCTGGCCTTCATCGCCATGCTGCTGCTCAGCTGGTTCGGCAGCGACCCCTCTTCGTCGGCACCGGGTGGCAAACCGCCACCGGTCCGCAAGGCCCCCACGTTCTGATTCCCAAACTGGAGCAACCCCATGAAGACCCCGATCCATTCCAGATCCCGCCACATCGGTGCCGCGCTGCTGCTGGCCGCGACCAGCGCCATGGCCCAGCCACAGGACGCGCCTGCCGACTGCGCCGTGCGTATCGCCAGCGGCCCCGTGGGCAAGGTCTACGAGCTGATGTTCAAGGACATGCAGACGGTTTGCGGCGCCGCCGTGTCGATGTGCGCAGTGGCCAGCAGCGGTGGCCTGCAGAACCTCCATGCCTTGTCGAGCAGCCAGGCTGAACTGGGCATGGTGCAGGTCGACACACTACGCGACATGCAGGGTGACGACAACATTCGCACCCTGCAGGCGGTGATGCCGCTTCATGTGAACCTGTTGCATGTGATCAGCCTCGTGGACGGCACGAAGGTCGACAGGTCGACCGTGTTCGGTGTGCCCGTGCCGGCGACCGGCCGCGTCATGCAGGTGCGCAAGTTCTCCGAACTGAAGGGCCTGGACGTGGCTGTCGTCGGCTCGGCACAGCTGATGGGCCAGGCGCTGGAGAAGCAGCTGCGCTACGGCATGCGCTTCATCGTCGCCGACAACGACGACCACGCCCTGAAGCTCTTGCGCAGCGAGCAGGTGCAGGCGGTGTTCACGCTCGGGGGCTGGCCCTTGCCATCGGTGGCGCGCCACAAGTACGGCAGCGGCCTGATGCTGGCCGAATACGACCTCGAGCCGCAACGACCCTACATGGTGGTCAAGCGAAGCTACCAGGACCTCGATGCCTTCAACCGCAGCTTCCTGGCCGTGCCGAACCTGCTGGTGACGCGCCCGTTCCGCCCCGGCGGCGCCGCGAACCAGCGGGTTGCGGCCCTTCAAGCCTGCCTCACGCAGCACCTGGACGAACTACAGGAGGGCCACTACCAGCCGACCTGGAAGGAGATCAAGGAAATGGGAGAACTGCACGGTGTAGCGGCCTTCGCCGGCACGAAATCGGATCGGACAACGAGTTCGCGCCGCAGACAATGACGCCGGTCCACACCGGACACCCGCATGAGCCCGGACGCTCCTCCAAACCCAACTGCAGCTCCCACACCAGGGCGACACCCATGGCGGACCTGGCTGTGGGCCCTGCCACTGGCTATGGCGACGGTGGCGGCCATCGGGTGGGCCGGCCAGCGCGCAGCGCAGGGCGAGGCCGATGCACTGGCCACCACGATGCGCGGCGCAGCCGAGAACTATGCGCTGGGGCTGCAGTCGGCGCATGCCACGTTCAAGTACCTGCCGTACACCGTATCGCGCCACCCCGACGTCCTGGCGCTGCTGGCCGACCCGGAAAACCCGGCGCTGCGCCAACGCGTCAACGTCTACCTGGAGGACGTCAACCGGCGTGCCGGCTCGCTGGACCTGTACGTGATGGACACGCGAGGCCTGACGCTGGCCGCGAGCAACTGGGCCGAACCGGCGCGCAGCTTCATCGGCAACGCCTATGCCAACCGGCCGTACTTCATCGACGCCCTCGCCGGGCGCAGTGGCCTGTTCTACGGTGTGGGCCTGACCACCGGCGTGCCCGGACTGTTCGTCGCCGCACCGGCAAGGTACGGAGATGCGATTGCCGGTGTGGTGGCGGTGAAGGTGAGCCTGGCGGAGATCGAAACGGCCTGGAAGACCGCGTCGACGCCGATCTTCGTGACCGACCAGCGCGGCATCGTGTTCCTGGGCACGGTGCCGCTGTATCGAAGCACTCGACCGTTGACCGCCGAAGAGCTGGAATGGCTCAAGTCGAACCAGCAGTACGGCCCAGTCACCGAGTTCACGCCGGCGCCCTGGACCAGCTACCGCGGACAAGGCGAGCGCGGCTATCTGATCAAGGCCCGCCTGGACAAGGTGGCGCGCGAGTATCTGGCCTTCGACAAGCCGTTGCCACGGTTGGGATGGACGCTGACGGTCATGACCGATCGTGCGCCAGTGGCTCAGGCGCGACATGCCGTCTGGCTGTCGGGTGGCCTGGGCGCGGGGCTGCTCCTGCTGGGCGGCCTTTACTGGCGGCTGCGCAACAAGCGCCGGCTCGAGCGTCGCATGGCCCGCCAGGAGGTGGAGCAGCGTGTGCGCGAAGACCTGACGCAGCGGGTGCAGGAAAAGACCCGGGAGCTGCAGACCGCGAATCAGGCGCTGCAGCAGGCGCACACCTTCCGCAAGGCGATGGAGGATTCGCTGGTGGTCGGCATGCGCGCGCGCGACCTCGAGGGGCGCATCGTCTACGTCAACCCGGCGTTGTGCGAGATCACCGGCTACAGCGCCGAGGAACTGGTGGGCCGCCTGCCGCCATATCCATACTGGCATCCCGATGACCTCGAAAAGCACTGGCGCGAGAGCAGCGCAGCACTGAGTGGCCACGCCGCTTTGACCGGCTTCGAATCGCGTATCCGGCACCGCGGCGGACACGACGTGCACACCATGGTCTACACGGCGCCGCTGATCGATGCCGACGGCCGGCACAGCGGCTGGATGAGTTCGGTGGTCGACGTCACGGCGCAGAAGCAGGCCGATGAGCGTCAGCGCGTGCAGGACGAGCGGCTCCAGCGCACCGAGCGGCTGGCGATCGTCGGCGAAATGGCCTCGACGCTGGCACACGAACTGAACCAGCCGTTGATGGCGCTGGCCAACTTCAGCAGCGCGGCGCGCGCCTTCGCCGACCAGGACCAACCCGGCCTGATGATCGAGAGCCTGGACGCCATCAAGGCGCAGGCGCAGCGCGCCGCCGAGATCGTGCGACGCATCCGCGTCATCGTGCGCCAGCGCACCGAGGGCGGCGCACGCGCCGAGGGTGCCGAGGACTGTGCGTTGAACGACATTGTCGCAAGGGTGTGCTCTCTCGTGCAGCCGGAGCTGCGCTTGCGCCAGGCACGCCTGGCCACTCGCCTGGCCGACGGCTTGCCCACAGTGCGCGGCGATCGCGTTCTGCTCGAGCAGGTGCTGCTCAACCTGGCGATGAACGGCCTTCAGGCGATGCAGCACACGCCCACCGGCCAGCGGGTACTGGAGATCGAGACCGCCGCCGTCGATGGTGGCGTGCGCGTGCGCGTGGCTGACCGCGGCCCCGGCGTCGGGCCCGAGGTCGCGACGCAACTGTTCGAACCGTTCTTCACCACGAAGGATGAAGGCCTTGGGCTCGGGCTGAACATCTGCCGCACCATCGTCGAAAGCCACGGCGGGCGTCTGAGCTTCGACAATCGCGCCGACGGCGGCGCCATCTTCACTGTCACCCTGGACTGCAGACCATGACGACCCAGAAGCCAATCCTATATCTGGTGGACGACGACGAGGCCGTGCGCCAGTCGCTGGCCATGCTGCTGCTGTCGCGCGGCTTGGCGGGCAGCCTCGGCAGCTTCGAATCAGGCGAGGCCTTCCTCGAGGGCGCCGAACTGCAGCGCTGCGGCTGCGTAATCCTGGACATGCGCATGGGCGGCATCAGCGGGCTGCAGGTGCTGGAGGAACTGAAGAAGCGTGACAGCTGGCTGGTGGTGCTGTTCCTGTCCGGGCACGGCGACATCCAGGCGGCGATCGCTGCGACGCAGAGCGGCGCCTTCGACTGGCTGGAAAAGCCCTGTGATGAGCAGCGGCTGCTGGACAAGGTCGGCGCGGCGCTGGCCTGGGCTGCCGAGGTAGGACAGGCGCGCCAACTCTGGGCGACACTGACCGATCGCGAGGCGCAGGTGGCGCGATTGCTGGCTTCCACTGGCGGAACGTCCAAAGAAATTGCGCGCCAACTGGTGCCGCCGACCGGGCACCGTGTGGTCGAAACCTATCGCGAACGGGCCTACGCCAAGCTCGAAGTCAGCAACCCCAGCGAGCTACTCCAGTTCCTGCAACGGTTCTGGATCTAGGGCGCCGAAATTACAAGGTCACTTGCCGTGGCCCATACGACATCCATCGGTCCTCGGTGGATTGTCCTGTTTCGCTGGACCGGTCGAAGAACCTGTGCATCGTAGGGTGCCAGGACGAATAGGAAACTGTCAGCTTGCCGCGCCCTCAACTCGCCAGACGGATGGGAGTGACGCCGGCTGCAACTGCGACTGAAGCCAATCACCGATGCCTGTCACCTGCTTCTTTGAAGGGTTGGCATAGGCGGAATGCAACTCGATCCTCGACCCTCCGGAAGCCGATACAGATCGCGAGCAAGTGCGGCTTTCGGAGTGGGCGCGGACACTCGACGACGCGAGACTTCGTCAGCGACATGGACTGGCCTCATTGGACAAGGGTTTGCAACTGAGATTTCGGATTGCGATAGCCACCGCTAACGGGATCTATGAGAATCTTGCTGGTTCATATCGCCGTCCTGGCTGAGTATTCCGATACGCGGGGAGAAGTGGCACCGTTTGTCGGCTGAATAGGGGGGCAGCACGTGTGCGGTCAAACTCTTCCTCCACAAGGCCCCCTGATTGGTTCTTGGGAACTCGGCTCGTTTGCGGCGTTCCGGAGCAGAATGCCGCCTACTGACAGCCAAGCGAAGGCAGACCCAAACATCGTCACCCGTGAAGGCATTCGTTTCGTATCAGCGGACCGACACCGCACTCGCTGCACACGCCCTGGGGTACGCGCTGCGCCTTGGCGGACACGAGGCGTTCGTCGACACTGGAAGCATTGGTGGTGGAGAGCTGTACCGCCAGGTTATCTCCAGCGCCGTCTCGACGTCCAACGTGGTGTTCGCCCTAATCGGGCCGGCCTTCGATGTCCAGCGTCTACACGAGCCGACCAGTGTCGTGGCCTACGAGTGGCAGCGCGCACGCTTTCATGGAGCCACCGTAGTACCCATCCTGGTGGACGGCGGGTCAATGCCCACCGACGCCGCACTCCCGTCCCCGCTGCGCTGGATCACACGACGAAACGCGCTCGCGCTGCGTCGCGGTTCGTTCACTACTGACATTGATGCCTGTGTCGCGGCAGTGCCGAAGTTGGCTGCCGTCCCCAGGCGGGCCGCTCGCGTACTGTGGGTTGATGACCGACCGGCAAATAACGAGTATGAACGCAAGTGGCTGCGACCTCATGGCATCGTGTTCGACAGCGTGGTGTCCACCGAAGAGGCACTCGAGCAACTCGTCAACGAGAGTTACGATCTTGTCATTACCGATCTTGGCCGTCAGGGTTCATCTGACCGTTCGTCAATGGCCGGCGCCACTTTCCTTGAGCAGTCGATTGTGCGCGGAGGCGGTCCACCGGTGATCGTCTATGCGGGCGTCTGGGCCGTGGCCCAGAAAGATGATCTTGTTGGGCGAGGGGCGCTGGATGTGATGGCCAATCGGGAGGAACTGTTTGCCACAGTGCTTGCCGTGCTCGGTCGCAATCCAGAGGTGTCCGACGATCTGCAGCGATGAACCGCTGGCTGGAGGAGAACTGACGCGGTAGTGCACACTTGTGGCCTCGTTGCGATACAGTTGCGGCCTCGGCGTATGACGTGCAGCCTTCACACGGCAGGGGTCGCAGTTTCGAACCCTGCACCGCCCACCAATAAGATCAACGACTTACGGCGACTTCGGCTTTCTGGCCCGCTCACAGTGGGGCAAAAGTGGGGTAAAGGGGCCGAGCTTCTGCGTCAAAGCCGCGAGGCTGACTGCGTCACCTCTAGCGCCAGGATTTCGCCGCTGGCTGCGCCGGTCGCGAGATGCTGCTCAACCAGCTAGGGCCACTCGCGCAAGTCTGGCACAGCTGGTACCGCACGAAGTCGTCTCGAGCATCACGATGCTCGCGTCAAGATGTGGGCTTGGACAAGGTCACGCACCCATTCAGACAGATCGGTCTTGAGCAGAACCGGGTGCCGCACATTTCGACCTCGCCGATGATGCCGCGAACCAGTGCGAGAGAGGCCGTGGGCGCTTGCCGCCGTTGTGGGCACCAATCAAACTTGTGTGTTGGGCGTCAGCTATCCGGCGGTGAGGCCGCGGAACTGGTTGTCGCTGGACGACCCTAAGCGGAACTGAGCCTGAGCGACTTCAAATCCTCAAAGCGGTCCTTCACCGTGGCGCCTCCCGCGCCAGCCGTGCTTCGCCCGAGGGCGTGGCGTCATTTCGGCGGCGCCGCGGCGGCAGCCAGAATCGGTATCGGCAAGATGCTGGCGATTCGCCAGCCGGCAGCCGTCTTCACGAGCGTCTGGTTCATCAGGAATGGCGCGTCAGGCGCTGCCTGGCCAGGCGCTCCGATGTTGAAGGTGATCGGAATGTAGAGCTGTGCGGTCGTCTCGCCCACCAGGACTGCCTTCAGGTTGGACATGTCCGGTGAGAGCTTCCAGGTGCCCTGATACAGAGCCTCGAACCGCTTGAGGGCCGCCTCGCGTCCCCAGACTGGCGCACCGCGGGTGACCCACAGGAAATTCGGCGAGTCGAGCAGCAGCTCGCGCACGCCAGCGACGTCGTGCGAGTTCTGCGCCTTGACGAACTGATCGAAGACCGCGCGTACCTCGTCCTCCCCTGCCGCGCTCGCGACGGTCGGCAGCAGGACCAAGGCGCCCGCAACGAACAGGGTTTCCACCAGGGTGGTGCGACGAAGGCGAAAAAAGGTGAGTGCATTCATGGTTGCCTCCAAGGGATGTGGTTGAGAGCTGGCCATGCCATCATCTCGATCGCTCCTGTGGTCGTCCCTGCGAATCGACTGGATTTCCCCTGCAAGTTCACTGCGCATCAGCATGAAACCCCACGAGCAAGCGACTTTTCGCTTCGGCCGCTTTGTGCTGGTGCCCAGCGAACGTCGGCTGCTGTCGGACGGCAAGCCGGTGGCGCTCACGGGCAAGGCGTTCGATCTTCTGGTCACGCTTGTCCGACATGCCGGACACCTGCTGACCAAGGACGAGCTGCTGCAGGCGGTATGGCCCCGTGTCGTGGTCGAGGAGGTGAACCTGAGCGTGAACGTCTCGGCACTGCGAAAGGTGCTGGGGGCCGCACCTGAAGGCGGATGGATCGAGACGGTGCCGCGACAAGGTTATCGGTTCAATGCTGCGGTCGAGGTGGGCGATGTCGCCACAAGTGCATGCGTAGCCTTGCCCGTCGAACAAGCGCTGGCTGGGGATGGCCGGCCCCAAGTGCGCAGCTCGGATGCGGTGGCCGCCGTTGCGCGTCGGACGCTTGCCTTCGCGGGCGGCGGTCCTGCCGTCATCGCGGCGACAGTGGGCGGCTGGCGCAGGCTGCGCCGGCCCGAAGCGCGGGGGTTTTCGTCTGTCGCCGTGCTGCCGTTCGCTGTCGACGTCTCGCAAAGTGCCTACCTGGCCGATGGCATCTTCGAAGGCGTCATCGATGGGTTAACGCGAATCAGGGACTTGCGCGTGGCGCCGAGAGCATCGGCGTTCCGCTTTAAGGATGCGGCGTCCGGTCCTTCTGCTGCCGGTCGCGCGCTTGACGCCAGCGCGGTCGTCACAGGCAGGCTGTCACGGGCAGGCGATGGCTTCACCCTTCGCGTCGAGCTGGTCGACGTCGCACGGGACGCGCAGGTGTGGAGCTCAGCTTACGAGGTGGCGCCAGCGGAACTGCCCAAACTCGAATCGCGTGTCACGCACGACCTTGCAGGCGTGCTGCGCAACGCGCTGCCTGGCGCAGAGACCGCTCGACCGCTGCCGACGCCGAACGCCGAGGCTTACCAAGCCTATTTGCAGGGGCGCTACCTTTGGAACCAGCGTTCAGAGCCAAGCCTGCAAGGCGCGGTCGTTCAATTTCTCCGCGCCATCGAACTCGACCCGTGCTTCGCGCTGGCGCACGCGGCGCTGGCGGACGCGCACACGAGCCTCGGCTACCTCGGCTACGTGGCACCGTCCGCGACGTTTCCTGTCGCGCGCCCGTACGCGCTGAAAGCGATGGAGCTCGATCCAACGCTTGCCCAGGCGCACGCCGCGCTGGCTTACATCAAGTTCTACTTCGACTGGGACTGGCCGGGGGCGGAAGCGGAGTTCACCCGTGCGATCGAGCTGAACCCGAACGACCCGGTCTCACACCAGTGGTACGCGGTGTACCTGCTGGCGAGCGGCCAGCCGGACCGTGGCTTCAGCGAAGTGCAAGCGGCGCACCGGCTCGATCCGCTCTCGCTTTCGATCAACACCGACATCGGTTTTCACCATTACTACAACGGCCGCTACGTCGAAGCGGTGTCCCAGCTGCAGTCCGTGCTGGCAATGAGGAGTGACTTCCTGCTGGCGCACCTCTGGTTGGCGCGCACCCTCCTGGAGCAGGGCAACTACAACGCTGCACTCGCCGAGACAGCCGCCGCCGAGCAGAAGGCGCGCGCGTGGTCGGTACTCGTCGCTGCTCGCGGCTTCACGTATGGCAAGGCGGGCATGATCAACGACGCCGAAGCCGTGCTGCAGGAAATGGAGGCGCTCTCGAAGCAGCGGTTCGTTACTGCCTACGGCGTCGCCTTGGTCCATGCCGGACTTGGCCAGAGCGACGAGGCGTTCCGCTGGCTGGACCGCGCCTTCGACGAGCGCTCGCACTGGCTTGTCTGGCTCCGCCTCGATCCGCGCTGGAAAGGTCTTCACGGCGATGCTCGCTTTGCCGAGTTGATCTCGCGGATGAGGTATCCGGCCTAGCGGTCAAGGCGGCATGTGGCCGACCAGCGACTTCTGCCGTCCTGTCGGGTGGACGCGCCGACGAGGTCCGTTGCAGCCGTAACGCAAACGCAATACACTTCATTGATGAAGTCCGCTGTCATACCCCAAATCCGCGTCGAACCAGAGTTGCGTGCTGAACTTGAGTCCGTTCTCAGGCAGGGCGAGACCCTGACCGACTTCGTCGAAGCGACTGTGCGAAACGCCATCGCGTTCAGGCGCGTCCAGACCTCATTCCATGCCCGGGCACAGGTTGCGTCCGAGGAGTATCACCGGACAGGCGTTTCGGTGCCCGTTGACACCGTCCTGCAACGACTGCAATCCAAACTTGACGCCAAGCGCAAGAAGCTTGGCCGATGAGCTTTGATGTTGAGCTGTCGCCCGCGGCCGAGGCTGATCTGGAGCGCCTCTTTGACTTCTTGCTCGACCGGGCCGAGACCACAGAAGACCTTGATCGGGCCCAAGCTGCGATCGACGCGATCAGAGCGACGACACAGCACAGGCTGGCGATCACGCCCTTCAGCTTCCGCAAAGCTGCCCAGAACCCAGCCCAGCGCGAACTGATCATTCCGTTCGGCGGTACCGGGTATGTCGCTCTGTACGAGATCGTCAGCCCGTCAAAGGTCGTGGTGCTGGCGGTACGCCACCAGCGTGAAGAGGACTATCACTGACGCCGGTCATTGACGGCTCCACGCCATGCACACGAGTCGTTCAAACGCACTGCCATTCGAGCAGTCAGGGAGAACGAGCGGAGAAGCCTATCGCCTTGGTGACCGCCCTTCTCTGGCTTCCACTGGGAGATCGATGAGACGGAGTGCCAGATACCGACCTTTCGCGACCGTCAGCAAGTAGCCGACAGCGGGTCTCCCGCAAAGCGGCGGTAAGCAGACCTTGGCCGGCAGAGCCCGCCAAGACGATGGACAGCTTCCTGGCGCTGACGCGGCCGGCCGGTCTCGGCCAGGAGCCGGCGCCCGTGGACGGCCGGTCCGGAGCAAGTTGGTTGTTGAGTCCGACCCGCCGCACCGCCGACGCTCGGCGCCGAATCGGCTTGCGCTGAATGCTTCAGGTGATAGACTTAGAATTATCAATTGGGAGTCATCCGCATGTACGCTGCAGTGGTCGAGCCGGGCAAGATCGCCCAGGTTCTGGGCCTTCGTCGAAGGGTTACCTCGGTCGAACAGCTCGAGAAGCAGGTGGAGGCCGGGTTGCCCAAGGCCTCCCTCAGCGCCGTGGCGCGCTACGTCTACGGCAACTCGCCCGATGCGGTGGCCTTGATGCAGCGGGTCATTCCTGCGGCCACGTTCCACCGCCGGGGCGAAGAGCTGAAGCCGCAGGAGGGCGAACGGGTCGAACGCCTGGCGCGGGTGATCGCTACCGCAGAGTATGTGTGGAACAGCGTCGATGACGCGCGGGTGTTCCTGTCCAGCCCCCATGCCATGCTCGGCGACAAGCGGCCGATCGAGGTGGCCCTGACGGAACTGGGAGCACGCCGGGTCGAAAACCTGCTCTGGTCGTTGTTCCATGGCGTTGCCGCCTAAGACTCGAGCCAGGGCAACGACCATCCGGCAAGCAACGGCGCAAGCCTGGCAGGCCTGGCGCATCGCCGACGGGCGGTTCGACGTGTTCAGCCCGGTGGGCGCCTCGCTGGTGGGTGGCCGCTGGAACTCACCTGGCCTCGGAGTCATCTATGCCAGCCGGTCCTACGCGGGCGCCATGCTGGAGTGCCTGGCCCATGCGGGAATCGGGCGCGTGCCCAGAACGCACGTGGCGATCGAGATCGCCATCGCGGCTGCCGTGAGCGTCGAGCAACATGGTGAGAACAGCCTGCCTGTCGGTTGGGATCATGCGGACCTGCACGTGGCCCGCGCCTTCGGCGATGCTTGGATACGTGAGCGGCGAACGGCCGTGCTGGTGGTTCCTTCGGTCGTTGCGCGCCGGGAGGTGAACGTGCTGCTGAATCCGCGACACGCCGACTTCAAGAAGATCGTTGCCGGAAGCCCTGAACCCGTGGTCTGGGACGCGCGGCTGTTCAGGCGGCACTGACCGCCAGTTCGCACGCTGCAAGGCAAAGCGGCTGACGAAGCGCGCACGCTGCAGCTGCAGAGGGCGGCCACCGTTCACCGGATCGCCTTCGGCCCAATGACTGCTTCACGGCTACGAATCCTGATGGCCCAATACCCGGTCTGGGTCGACTGCGCTCATTGGCGATCGGCTGCTTCCGGGAAGCGCAGCTTCAAGGGCTGCTTTTCAGCGATGGACCTTGGAAGGCGGCCGGCATGTCCCGACCCTGAGCTGTCAGCCGCGCATTCAGATTCGGTTCCCGAAAGCAGTCACCGATCGGATCCATTTGAAGTTGCAATGTCGAACCTGTC
>Ga0316188_10001261_pt1 | contig 11887 bp, 7 predicted proteins | sample Phiworburrow1_MG_FD_204933 | JGI IMG/M metagenome (GOLD analysis project Ga0316188, IMG submission 204933) | Coastal sediment microbial communities from Maine, United States - Phippsburg worm burrow 1 | ecosystem: Environmental > Aquatic > Marine > Coastal > Sediment | place: USA: Maine... | reverse complement strand
TGCGGCGCGCCAGGTGTGCTTGTCGAGCTTTTCCAGCGCGAGCCTGCGGCCTCCCGCGAGCGCGGTGATGCGCACGATGTGCCGCGCGAACTCCCGGATCATGTAGCTGCCCGGGACCCAGGCAGGCAGCATGAAGAGCTGGCCTGCCGGATCTGGTCGATCGACACGGCAGGTGACGTGGAACAGGTGCGCAGCCGGGTCGGCCGGGCGGATCGCGTAATGGGTCGGCATGGTCACCACTCAGGTTGGCGCGAGTGTAGCGACGGGCCTGATTGCCAGCCTCCTGGCTCCGTAACCGGGTACGCGCCGAAAGGGCGCGCATCGGACCGATCGCACGGGAGGCGCTCATGAACCACGCGGCGCACGGAACGGCTCGCTACCAACACCTGCATGGCGGAATGTCCGGCCACCGCGGCGCGAGGTCGACGCCCCGGAAGGCAGGATCCGGCACAGGTCCGACGCGGACCGCGCTTCCGGCGCGGCCGCTGAACCGGTGGCTGATCGCCCGCGGACAGTGACATGCGGTCGTCCATGCCGGGCACGCCCGCTCAACTGCGGCGGGGCTCAGCTCTTGAGCACGTCGAGAATCTCGGAGTGGAACTCGCGCGAGTAGAGCAGGTAGACGACCGCGGCAGCCCCGATCGCGAACGCCAGCGGAGAGGCGAACCACAGGATGACCGAGAACGACATGTAGTACGCACGAAGGCCGTCGTTGAACGTCTCCGCGGCCAGACCGACAACCTTGCCGGCGCGTGCCGCGAAGGGTTCGCGCTGCGCCTCGCCGCGTTCGAAGACCCTCGCGTCCGGCATCGACGCGATCAGCAGCGCGCCAAACGTGTACTGGCGCATCGACCAGGTGAAGCGGAAGAACGCGTAGACGAAGATCACCAGCAGCACCATCAGCTTGAGATCGAACACGAACGACGACGTGCGCGCCGCAAACGGTATCTCGCGCACGAGTTCGGTTGCCTTGTCGCTGGTGCCCAGCAGCGCAAGCACGCCGCCGATGATCAGGATCGTGGTCGAGGCGAAAAACGACGGGCTGGTCGACATGTTCTGCACCACCACCCCGTCGACCACCCGGTTCTCGCGCGCGGTGGTCTGCATCATCCAGAGACGGCGGTAATGATTGGTGGTGGCAAGCAGCGACCCGGAGCGCTCGGCGCGCCGGCGCGCGAAGACGGCATAGCTGACCCACACGGAGACGAACCACCCCAGCGCCAGCCAGTCGGCCAGCGGCATCAGCATCAGGGACTGCAGGATCTGCATCGGCACGACCTCGACCCTTGCCAGCATAGAGCACCGGAGGGCTCCGCGATCGTCGCGCACGAAGCCCCGACCCGGGCGGGGATGCGGGAGGCGCGGGCCAGGGCTGGCACTAAGACGATCCTCGCAGCCGGGCGGCAACCCACACCACGATGCCCGCAAGCATCAGGTACAGGCCGATCTGGATGGCCCTGTTCTCGAGCGTGAACAGCAGGCTGCGATAGAGCAGGAACACGCAGGTCAGCACGAACACGATCGGAAGCACGGGATACATCGGCACCTTGAACGGCCGCGCGATGTGCGGCAGCCGAAAGCGCAGGACGAACAGCGCCACCGCCGTCAGCAGGAAGAACAGCCAGAACACCGGTGCGGTGAAGTCGACCATGAACTTCACGCCCCCCTGGTTGTAGGCGGCGACGATCACCAGCGCGGTCGAGATCACCCCGGTCACCACGAAGGCGGTCACCGGCGCGTCCCGGCCGGCGTCCCAGCGCGACATGAAGCGGAAGATCGGCCAGTCGTTGCCGAGCGAGTAGTTCGTGCGCGCGGCCACGATCATCGTGGCGTTGATCGACGTCAGCGCCCCCAGCGCGACGACCGCTCCGATCAGCTTCTCGCCAGCGGCGCCGAAGGCCTTCTGCGCCACGTCCGCTGCGGCCTGCTTGCTGTCCTGCAGCCCGCCGAAGCCGAGACCGCTGAGCAGGGCGGTGACGAACAGCAGGTAGATGGCGGTGACCAGGGCGAGCGAGACGAACAGCACCTTGACGATGGAGCGCGGCCCGCCCTTGACCTCGGCCGAAATGTAGGCGGCCTCGTTCCACCCGCTGTACGTGAAAAGCACGAACAGCAGCGACGTGCCGAACAGCGCCGGCACCTGGCTGCCTGCCGGAGGTGCCGCCGGACCTCCGCTGGCGGGCGCCAGCAGGCCAGCGGCCACGACGACCAGCATGCCGGCCACCAGCAGCACGGACATCGTGTTCTGCGTGCGCGTCGATTCGCGCAGCCCCGCGACGTTCACTGCCGTGAGGGCGACCACCACCAGCGCGGCGTAGATCGCCGAAGAGTGCGTTCCGAGAGGCAGGACCCGGCTCATGTAGTCGCCGAACACGAAGGCCAGCAGTGCAATCGCGCCGGTCGTGATGACGGTGACGCGGGCCCATGCGAAGAAGAAGCTGACGTCCTTGCCATAGGCGCGCGACAGGAAGTGGTAGTCCCCTCCTGCATTCGGCAGCGATGTGGACAGTTCCGCGTAGCAGAGCGCTCCGATCAGCGCCAGCACGGCGCCGAAGATCCAGGCGCCGTACATCCACTGCACCGAACCGGTCATTCCCGCCACGAGAGGCGGAAAGGCGAAGATACCGCCGCCGATCACGATCCCCGTGATGATCATCACGGCATCGAACACCGACAGCACAGGCCGCGGCGCGCCCGACGTACGCTCGGACGCGTCACTCGAGTGGGCGAGGCTCATGGTCAGGCTCCTCGGCAGCAAGGGCGCCGCGTGGGCGGGGTGGACCGCATCGCGGCGGACTACCTGCGGGTGCCCGTGATCCCTGTCTCGGTGCCGCCCGCGCCCTTCAGGACACCGCTGATCTCGTTGCCCCGGATCGTGCCGGTCAGCGTCCTGGTAACGCCCTTGTCGTCATTGAACGCGAACCGGATCGCGTCGCCGCGCAGCGTGGCACCGACCAGGGGTTGCTTCGCCCCGCCTCCCGAAATATCGCCGCTGACCCTCTGGAACCTCTGCGAGAGATTCAGCGTGTACTGGGCGTTGCTGCCCTGCTCGCGCAGCGACCACGTCCCCTCGACCTTGGCCGGCACGATCCACATGTAGGCGGAGCGGAACTCGATCTCGGCGGTCTCGTCCGGTTCCCAGTCGGCCATCGTGAACTGGTGCGAGGTCACCCGCGTGCCCGGCTTCATGTTCAGGATGATCGGGCGCAGCCGCAGGTTCAGGTCCGGAAGCAGGTACATGGTGACGACCGTTGCCTTGCTGAAGTCCTCCTTGAAGATGTCTCCCTGGACGATCTTCACCTTGTCGGTGACGCCGTCGGCCTTCACGTAGCACTGGGCCAGCTTCGCCATGTCCGGGTTGTATTCGATCCCGACCGCGGTGGCGCCGAGCTTGCCGGCGGCGATCGCAATCTTGCCGTCGCCTGCGCCGAGGTCGTAGACGAGGTCCTGCGGAGTCACCTTCGCCATCGCCAGCATGCGCTGCACGAGTTCGTCGGGTGTCGGCACCCACACGACGTCCTTGCCCGACTGGCCCACGTGCGGCTTGTAGTCGCGCTCGCAACTCTTGCGGTCCTGGGCGTTCAGCGCGCCCGATGCCAGGAAGCCGGCGACGGCGATCACGGCCGTGCCGCGTATCAAGCGGACGTTCATTGGTCGGTTCTCCTTTTGTTGGCAGCGCTCATCGCGGGCCGCAGATTCTGCCGAAACGCGGGCCGGCCGTCAGCCGTCCGGACGCGCGCCCGACTGCCGGCACGGGCCGGTCCAGCCGCGCGCGGCGGGACGAAAGTCAGCGGTTGACGTCGACGACGAGGCGCCCGCGCACCGCGCCGGTGAGGATCTTCCGGGCGGCGTCGAACGAGTCGGCCAGGGCGATTCCCTGCGTGATCGTGTCGAGCCGGGAGCGGTCGACGTCTTCCGCGAGGCGCTGCCAGGCTTCGATGCGCCGCTCGACGGGGCACATGACCGAGTCGATGCCGACCAGCCGGACACCGCGCAGGATGAACGGAGCGACCGTCAGCGGCAGGTCCATGCCCTGGGCCAGGCCGCAAGCCGCGACGACCCCGCCGTAACGTGTCTGGGCGCAGGCGTTGGCAAGGGTATGGCTGCCGACGGAATCGACGACCGCTGCCCAGCGTTCCTTCTGCAGTGGTTTGCCCGCCGCCGACAGCGGCGCGCGGTCGATCACCTCCGCCGCGCCCAGCTGCTGCAGGTAGTTCGCCTCCTGCAGCTTGCCCGTGCTCGCGACGACGCGATAGCCGCGCCGGGCGAGGATCGCCACGGCGAACGACCCGACGCCGCCGCTGGCGCCGGTGACCAGGACCTCGCCCTCGTTGACCCCGGCATCCTGGATTGCCATGCAGGCGAGCATGGCCGTGTACCCGGCGGTCCCGATGGCCATCGTGTCGCGGGTCGACAGGGGGGCCGGGACGCGGACCAGCCACTCGGCCCGGAACCGTCCGCGCTGGGCCAGTCCGCCCCAGGCGGTCTCGCCGACACCCCAGCCGTTGAGGACAACCTTGTCGCCGGCGGCCCATCCCGGCGACGAGCTCGCGACTACGGTTCCGGCACAGTCGATGCCGGGCACCATCGGCCACTTGCGGACGACCGGCGACTTGTTCGTCAGTGCGAGGCCGTCCTTGTAGTTGATCGTCGAGAAATCGATGTCGACCGTGACGTCCGCGCCCGGGGTGTTGGCCTCGAGTGCTGCATCATCGAGATCGCGCAGGTCGGCCTTGAAGGTGTCGTTGTCCTTGCTGAGGTAGATGGCCTTGAACATGGCGGCGGTCGCGGTTGTGCAGGGGACAATGACGATACTCCCCGCGACGGACGGGTGCAGCCGCGAGCCCGGGCGCGCCGCGGCAGGAGTCGCGACCGCGCCACGGGTTGCGGGAGCTTGAGTACGCGCAAGGCGGCATGCGCGCCGGATGCAATTCTTCGCTTTCGTTCGCTGGGCCGGGGAGCCACGCATGGATTCAGACGTACTGGTGATCGGAGCCGGCCTGTCCGGCCTGGTTGCAGCCTTCAGGGCCCGCAAGGCGGGTCTGAGCGTGACGGTCCTGGAAGCGCGGGCCCGGCCGGGCGGAGTCATCGGGTCCGAGCGGCGCGGGGGCGTGCTGCTCGAGCGCGGGCCGAACAGCGGCCTCGACACGACGCCGCTGATCAACGCGTTGTTGACTGACCTGGGGATCGCGGACCAGCGGGTCGACGGCAGCCGGGAATCATCGCGGCGCTACGTCGTTCGCGGCGGACGGCTGGTTGCGCTGCCGACCTCGCCGGGTGCGTTTCTCGGCACCCCGCTCTTCTCGACACGAGCCAAGTTGCGGCTGTTCGCGGAACCCTTTATCCGCAAATCGCCGGCCGATGCCGAAGAGTCGATCGCGCAGTTCGTGCGGCGCCGGCTTGGAAGCGAGTTCCTCGATTACGCGATCGAGCCCTTCGTCGCCGGCATCTACGCCGGCGATCCCGAACAGCTTTCCGTGCCGGCCGCGTTCCCGCGGCTCCATGCCCTCGAACAACGCTATGGCAGCCTGATCAAGGGCGCGATCATGGGGGCGCGCGAACGGAAGAAGAGCGCGGACAAGGCGAAGAACACGGCGGCAAGCTTTTCGTTCAGGGAGGGGATGCAGACGCTCACCGATGCCCTCGGCCGCGCCGTCGGCGGCATCGAATGCGACGTCCGGGTCGGAACCATACAGCCCGGCGCGGATGGCATGTTCACCGTCACCGGCGAACGCGCTGGCACTTCGCTCGTTCGGCGTGCGCGAGCGGTGATCGTCGCAACGCCGGCGTATGCCGCAGCGGATCTCGTCCGGGCGGTGGCGCCCGAGGCGGCGGCGGCGCTGGCGGCGATTCCGTACCCGCCGGTCACAGTGGTCGGCAGCGCCTATCGCCGCACCGACATCGCCCACCCGCTGGACGGTTTCGGCTTCCTCGCGCCGGCCAAGGAGCGGCCCGCGGTGCTTGGGTCGCTGTTCTCGAGCACGATGTTCGAGGGGCGTGCCCCGGCCGATACAGTGGTCCTCACCACGTTCGTCGGCGGACGCCGGAATCCCGAGCTGGCGACCGCTGGCGACGAGAACCTGGCGAGCGCCGTTCATGGCGAACTGGTCCGGCTGGTTGGTGCGAGAGCGCAACCGCTATGGAGGGAGATCACGCGCTGGGCACGCGCCATTCCGCAGTACACGATGGGCCACCTCGGACGGATCGCGGCAGTCGAGCAGGCCGAGCGCGTGGTGCCCGGCCTCTACTTCTGCGCCAACTATCGCGGCGGCGTGTCGATCGGTGATTGTGTGAAGGCCGGGCACGCCATCGCCGAGAGGGTGGCGACCCGGCTGGCGGGCGCCTAGGACTTCCTGGTCCATGGGCGAGCGTGCGTTGCGGAAGCGCTCCGTCGAGATGACGGTCCGATACCGGTCCTCTGCCGCCTGGACCGCTTCACATGGCAGAATGGCGCGATCCCGCGTTGCAGCGTACAACGCGGGGAGGCCCACCTATCCGAGGTTCGATTGGGATCCTCTGTAATCCCCCTGCGGCAGGCAGCGGTCGAGCGGTCGTTGCGGCAGGCGGCGTTCGAGCACGCCGCGGTGCCGATCCTCTGCGTCAGCACGAGCGGGCAGATTCTCGCGTTGAATGCCGAGGCATCGGCGCTGTTTCCGAGCGATTCGCTGGTCGGGCGCAGCGTGGCCGAGTTGCTGTCCTATTCGACGCACACGGCGTTCGCGCGCCGCTGGACGAGGCTCTGGCTGCGTGCTTCGAGGGCCGATAACGCCAGGGTGGAAGCGAAGCTGCCGCTGCGGACCGGACGGCGGCTTGTCGCCTCGATCGCCATGCGGATCTTCCGCTTCGAGCAGGAGGAGTTCGCGACGCTCGTGCTCACCGAGACCCATGACGCGCGCGCCGCGGCGCGTGAGACGCGCGCGGAGGAGGCGCGTGCTCGAGCGCTGGCGGAGCACCAGAGCGAACTGTCCGTCGTTCTGAACGCCGATCGGCGGGTGGTCTACGCGAGTGCGGCGCTCGAGTCGATCACGGGCGAGCAGGAAAAGGACGTGCTCGGCTCGCCCTTCGAGTTCATCCTCGACCAGCCGTCGCGCATCGAGTTTCGCCGCGCCGTCGACCGGCTGCTGCGGGAGCCAGCCGGTGATCGACAGCCGACGCAGCTGCATCTGCGTACGCGTGCGGCGCTGGCGGGGAACGGCCGCAGCATTTCCTGCCTGCTCGCGAACCGGCTCGACGACCCCAATGTGCGGGGCCTCGTGCTGACGGCGCGCGACCTCGGGCCGGCCGAGCGCGCGCAGGCGCGGCGCCTTCGGTTCCGCGAGCGGCTGCTCGAACTCGCGATCCAGCCGAAGTCGGACTTCGTCCAGTCGCTGTCCATCATCCTGCGGACCGCTGCCGAAGTGCTCGACGTCAGCTCGGCGAGCTTCTGGCGCTTCGGCCGCGAGCCGGACGTCCTGCGCTGCGAGTCGCTGTTCGATCGCGCCAGCGACCGCTTCATGCGCGACTGGGTCGGCCGCGAATTCACTTCGACTCGATTCCCCGCCTACTTCGCTCCGCTGCTCGGACGCCAGCCCGTGATTGTGAACGACACGCGGACGTCGCGCCTCACGACCATGTTCGCAGGGGACCCCGAGTGGTCACATGTCCGGTCCCTGCTCGACGTGCCTGTGCTGGTCGAGGGCGAGGTGGCCGGAGTGCTATGCCTGCGCCACCGCGACACGCGCTTCTGGGACGAGGACGACGTCAGCTTCGCCAATACGACGGCATTGATGCTGGCGCTTGCGATCGAGGCGGCGCAGCGGCAGGAAGCCGAGACGCGGATCGAGCACCTGGCCTGGTACGACGGGCTGACCGGGCTGCCGAACCGCAACCTGTTGCGCGAGACGATGCGCGACATGATCATGACCGCCGCCAACCGCAAGCGCCGGATGGCGGTCATGCTCATCGACCTGGACCGTTTCAAGGACGTGAACGACACGCTCGGCCACCTGGTGGGCGACGCGCTGATCAAGTCCGCCGCCGAACAGCTGCGCCAGACGGTCGGCGATGGCGGCGTGGTCGCCCGCCTGGGCGGCGACGAGTTCGTGGTGCTCATCGGCGAGTTCGTGCACCGGCAGGAAGTGGCGCTGCTTGCGGCGCGCGTCGCACAGGCGCTGCATCGAACGGACCTCGTGCCCCACATCGACACCCAGGTGTCGGCTTCCATCGGCGTCGCGTTGTTCCCCGAGCACGGCCGGGACATGAGCACGCTGCTGAAGAACGCGGACGCCGCGATGTACCAGGCCAAGCGCGATGGCCGCAACCAGTTCAGCTTCTTCAACCCGATCCGCTACGAGCGTGCCGCGCGCGAAGTGCAGCTCGGGATCGAGCTGGTCAAGGCGCTGCAGAGCGACTGCCCGCAGTTCATCTGCGAGTACCAGCCGCAGATCGAGATGATGAGCGGACGCGTCGTCGGGCTCGAGGCGCTGATCCGCTGGGACCACCCGGTGCACGGCATCCTGACGCCGGACCGCTTCATCGGCGTGGCCGAGATCAGCGGCCTGTCCGAGCGCATCACCCGCTGGGTGCTGAACGAGGTGTGCTCGCAGATCAACCGCTGGCGCCGCGTGCGGCCCGACTTCGATGTCCCGGTGTCGATCAACGTTGCCGGACGGGAGATGGGATCGACGGTGCTGCCCACGCTCGTGCGCTCCGCGCTGGCGAAGCACGACGTCGATCCGCACCTGGTCGTGCTCGAGATCACCGAACGCACGCTCGTGAAGGACAGCGAGATCAACAACGACGTGCTCGCCGAGCTGGCGGCGCTCGGCGTGGGTCTGGTGCTCGACGACTTCGGCACCGGATATTCGATGATGGGCTACCTGAAGCGCATGCCGATCACCGCCCTGAAGATCGACCAGTCGTTCATCGAGGGCATTCCGGGCGATCCGGACAGCCGGGCGATCGTGCACGCGATGCTGGCGGTCGCGCGGCACTTCAAGCTGAAGGTCGTGGCCGAGGGCGTGGAGTCGCTCGAGCAGGTCCAGTACATGCGCGAGATCGGGTGCGAGTTCGCGCAGGGCTTCTTCTACTCGCGCTCCCTGTCGGCGGACACGATCCTCGACTATCTCGAGCGCTCCGGCACCTGACCGGCAGCGCCGCCCGCGGCGGTCCCTCGCTAAGATCGCTGGAACATCACGAGGAGGCGGCATGAACTACGAACACATCCTGGTCGAGACACGTGGGCGCGTGGGGCTGGTGACGCTCAACCGCCCCAAGGCACTCAACGCGCTGAACGATGCCCTGATGGACGAGCTCGGCGCGGCGCTGCTCGCGTTCGACGCCGACGACGCGATCGGCGCGATGGTCATCACCGGGAGCGAAAAGGCGTTTGCCGCCGGGGCGGACATCGGCTCGATGGCGACGTGGTCCTACATGGACGTGTTCAAGTCCGAATACATCACTCGCAACTGGGAGACGCTCAAGCGGATTCGCAAGCCGGTCATCGCTGCGGTGAGCGGTTACGCACTGGGCGGCGGCTGCGAGCTCGTGATGATGTGCGACATCGTGATCGCCGCCGACACGGCTCGCTTCGGACAGCCCGAAATCAAGCTCGGCATCATCCCCGGCGCAGGCGGCACGCAGCGACTTCCGCGGGCGGTGGGCAAGGCCAAGGCAATGGACCTGGTGCTGAGCGCGCGCATGATGGATGCGCGCGAGGCGGAGAGCGCCGGGCTCGTGTCGCGCGTCGTCGCGGCCGACCGGGTCGTGGACGAGGCGGTCGCGACCGCCAACACCATCGCGAGTTTCTCGCTGCCGGCGGTGCTGATGGCGAAGGAAGCGCTCAACCGCGCCTACGAACTTCCGCTCGCCGAAGGCATGCTGTTCGAGCGTCGCCTGTTTCACTCGCTGTTCGCGACCGAAGATCAGAAGGAGGGCATGTCCGCCTTCGTGGAGAAGCGCGCGCCGCGCTTCAAGCACCGCTGAGGAACCCGCTCTCGCGCATCGGTGCGCTGCGACGCGGAGCGCACCGCTCGCGGAACTGGGACATGCGAAGCGACGCGCCTCTTTGCGGCAGACCGGAGGCGCGCCCAGGCTGCCGCGCGCCACGGCCGGAGGCCCCCGGAAAGCAGCTGCAAGTGGTTGACGCGTAAGGGGACAGGGTGGAACCGAGAGGCGGCTCTAGGTTCCGGCCCGGTGGGCTCGCTTGACAGTACTTTTCCCGGGCCCCATAATTCCGCTTCTTCGCTGCTTGCGAACCGTTGCACCGCAATACGAGGTGCATGTGATCGCGGCAGCAACGCTCTTTAACAACGAAACAGCCGATAAGTGTGGGCGCTTAATGAGGGCGCATCCGGCGCGTGATTCCGCAGAGCAATCTGGGGAATCGGGATCTCACGATCAGCGCGGCGGAATGCTCAAACCATAAGTGCTCACGCAATGGAAAAAGAGGAAATCGTCAAGATGTCCTCGATTCCAGCGAGAGTAATCAAGCACACAGAATCGAACTGAAGAGTTTGATCCTGGCTCAGATTGAACGCTGGCGGCATGCCTTACACATGCAAGTCGAACGGCAGCACGGGGGCAACCCTGGTGGCGAGTGGCGAACGGGTGAGTAATGCATCGGAACGTGCCCAGTAGTGGGGGATAACCCGGCGAAAGCCGGGCTAATACCGCATACGACCTACGGGTGAAAGCGGGGGACCGCAAGGCCTCGCGCTATTGGAGCGGCCGATGTCTGATTAGCTAGTTGGCGGGGTAAGAGCCCACCAAGGCGACGATCAGTAGCTGGTCTGAGAGGACGACCAGCCACACTGGGACTGAGACACGGCCCAGACTCCTACGGGAGGCAGCAGTGGGGAATTTTGGACAATGGGCGCAAGCCTGATCCAGCCATGCCGCGTGCGGGAAGAAGGCCTTCGGGTTGTAAACCGCTTTTGGCAGGAACGAAACGACGCGAGCGAATACCTCGCGTTAATGACGGTACCTGCAGAATAAGCACCGGCTAACTACGTGCCAGCAGCCGCGGTAATACGTAGGGTGCAAGCGTTAATCGGAATTACTGGGCGTAAAGCGTACGCAGGCGGCTTTGCAAGACAGGTGTGAAATCCCCGGGCCTAACCTGGGAACTGCATTTGTGACTGCATGGCTAGAGTCTGTCAGAGGGGGGTGGAATTCCACGTGTAGCAGTGAAATGCGTAGAGATGTGGAAGAACACCGATGGCGAAGGCAGCCCCCTGGGATGAGACTGACGCTCATGTACGAAAGCGTGGGGAGCAAACAGGATTAGATACCCTGGTAGTCCACGCCCTAAACGATGTCTACTAGTTGTCGGGGGGTAACTCCTTCGGTAACGCAGCTAACGCGTGAAGTAGACCGCCTGGGGAGTACGGTCGCAAGATTAAAACTCAAAGGAATTGACGGGGACCCGCACAAGCGGTGGATGATGTGGATTAATTCGATGCAACGCGAAAAACCTTACCTACCCTTGACATGCCACTAACGAAGCAGAGATGCATTAGGTGCCCGAAAGGGAAAGTGGACACAGGTGCTGCATGGCTGTCGTCAGCTCGTGTCGTGAGATGTTGGGTTAAGTCCCGCAACGAGCGCAACCCTTGCCGATAGTTGCTACGAAAGGGCACTCTATCGGGACTGCCGGTGACAAACCGGAGGAAGGTGGGGATGACGTCAAGTCCTCATGGCCCTTATGGGTAGGGCTTCACACGTCATACAATGGTCGGTACAGAGGGCTGCCAACCCGCGAGGGGGAGCTAATCCCAGAAAACCGATCGTAGTCCGGATTGCAGTCTGCAACTCGACTGCATGAAGTCGGAATCGCTAGTAATCGCGGATCAGCATGTCGCGGTGAATACGTTCCCGGGTCTTGTACACACCGCCCGTCACACCATGG
>Ga0316188_10001260_pt1 | contig 11888 bp, 12 predicted proteins | sample Phiworburrow1_MG_FD_204933 | JGI IMG/M metagenome (GOLD analysis project Ga0316188, IMG submission 204933) | Coastal sediment microbial communities from Maine, United States - Phippsburg worm burrow 1 | ecosystem: Environmental > Aquatic > Marine > Coastal > Sediment | place: USA: Maine... | reverse complement strand
TCCGCCTCGCTGCAGCAACTCCGGCTGGCGCGTAGCGAAGGTACGCTGCGCGTCAGCACGCTGGCGTCGATGTTGCAGAAATGGATCACGCCACGCCTGCAACGCCTTTACGAGGCCAGTCCTGGATTGCAGGTGGATTGGCACACCGACCGGGAAGCAGTCGATTTCACGCGCAGTGATTTTCACGCGGCGATCCGCTTCGGCCCTGGGAATTATCAGGGGCTGCACTCGGAGAAACTTCTGGACGAGTGGCTGGTGGTCGTGGCCTCACCCAAGGTGGTGGCTCGCCATGGCATGCTGGACCATCGCCAGGACCTGGACGGACTGCCGCTGCTCCACGCAAAGGACGAGCCCTGGTCGCGGTGGCTGCGCACCACGACCAGCGCCGATGCCGACTGGCCAGCGGGACCGCCGGGCCCCGCCATCATCGATGATTCGGTGAGCGTGTTGCTGGCCGCTGTCGAAGGCCTTGGGTTCGCGGTGGTGCGCTGGTCGCTTGCAGCGCAGGAGATCGAGCGTGGCACGCTCAACCTGGCCAGCGAGCACGTGGTGGCTTCCCGGTGGGCCTACTGGCTGGTCTGCCCGGAAGCCTATGCGGAGCTGCCGACCATGCAGTCCTTCCGCGACTGGCTGCGGGCCGAGGCGCGCGCATTCAAGGGCCCGCCGTCGCCGGCGCGCGCGGTGGGACCGCGAACACCGGGCCCGCGCAGGAAGTGACTGGCGGCGCGCCGCGCCCGCATGAGTGCGCACCGCCATCTTGAAGCCCACAAGGAGTCGTTCATGTCTGCAAAAAGATTTCTGGCCCATTTGGGCATCATGGGAGCCGTCCTGTTGGTCGGTTGCGCCGGCGTGAAAGGTACCGTGCCGCCGAACCTGGTCGGCACCGCCTGGCTGGTGGAGGACCTGGAAGGGCGTGGCGTCATCGACAACCTGCAGTCGACGCTGGAGTTCCCGGAGGAAGGCCGGGCAGCCGGCAACCTGGGCTGCAATCGCTTTACCACCTCTGTCACGCAGTCGGGTCCGCTGCTGAGCTTCGGCATGCCGGCCGCGACCCGGCGCATGTGCCCGCCGGCGATCATGGACCAGGAAGAGCGCTATTCGGGCGTCCTGCTCAAGACGCGCGGGTCGTTGCTGGACGGCGACTGGCTGTACCTGCTCGACGAGCGCGGGGCCAGGCTGGCGCGGTTGGTGAGGAGTGAGTAGTGAGTTGTGAGTAGTGAGTTGTGAGTTGTGAGTTGTGAGTGGCAAGAGGGCATTTCTTTACAGCTCACTGCTCACGGCTCACTTTCTGACGACTCACCACTCACTACTCACGACTCACCACTCACCGTAGCGCCCTCCCGAACAGCGCCGCCAGCCGCCGCCTGGCGACGCGCGGGGTCAGCTTGATCAGGCCGTCATAGATCTGGTTGACGGCGCCAGGCACGACCAGGGCCTCGCCCTTCATGCAGCCCACATACGCCGCCCGCGCCACCTCGGTCGGCTCGGCGAACAGGACCTGGCGGTACGGGTTGAGCCCAGGGGCGCGTTCCAGCGCGGCGTCGGCCATCTCTGAATTCGTGAGTCCCGGGCAGACGGCCGTAACGGTCACGCCGCTGTCGCGCAACTCCTCGAGAAGCGCCTCGCTGAAGGACAGCACGAAGGCCTTGGTGGCTGAATAGACGGCCAGGTAGGGCACCGGCGCGAAGGCCGCGATCGAGGCGAGGTTGACGATCCTGCCGCGTCCCCGGCGCAGCATCGACGGCAGCAGGGCATGGGTCAGCGAAACGAGGACCGCGACGTTGAGCTGTAGCATCTGCTCGTTGCGGCCGGCTTCGGAGTCGGCGAAGCCGCCTCCCTCCAGCGTCCCGGCATTGTTCACCAGGACTTCGATCGGTGTCCTCGCGAGCAGTCGCTGCAGCCGGGCTGCGGCACCGGTTTCGTAGAGGTCCGCTTCGACGATGCGGACGCGAACCCCGGTCTTCGTCTCGAGCTCGCGTTTCAGTGCCGCCAGCCGCGAGCGGCGACGCGCCACGACGACGAGGTCGAAACCGTGCGCGGCGAATTCACGCGCCAGTTCCCGACCGATGCCGGCCGACGCCCCGGTAATGAGCGCCCTGGGGCGCGTCACGGTGCCTTTCCTGGTTGTCATGGGCGTCTAGCCTAGCGCAAGTCGACGGCCCGAGGGATAGCTCGCCATCGGCAGCGGAAGGCGTCAAACTGCGCGCCCCATTCGAGCGGTTTGCAGACCCGTCACCGTGACCGAGAGCCAGAATACCCCGACGCTCCAGCACCTGGACGCCGCCGCGGCCGCGCGGCGGGGCGTCATCGCGGTGTCCACGGCATTCGTGATCTGGGGAATGTTCCCCTTGTACCTGAAGCCGCTGACCGACGTGCCGGCGCTGGAGATCCTGGCGCATCGTGTCGCCTGGTGCCTGTTGTTCGTGTTCGGCTGGCTGGCCTGGAAGTCGCGGTTGGGCGAGGTCCGCGCCGCCATCAGCGATCCGGCGACCCTCGGCCACCTGCTCCTGTCGGCGGTGCTGATCGCGGTCAACTGGGGGTTCTATGTCTGGGCCGTCAGCAATGGGCGGGTGCTCGAGGCAAGCCTCGGCTACTTCATCGGCCCGCTGGTGAACGTGCTGCTCGGCGTGGTGGCCCTGAAGGAGCGGCTGAACCCGCGCCAGTGGACCGCTGTCGGCTTTGCCACGGCAGGCGTGACCTGGCTGACCGTCGCGGCCGGTGGCCTGCCCTGGGTGTCGCTGGTGCTGGCGTTTTCCTTCGGGATCTACGGCCTGGTCCGCAAGGTCGTCAACGTGGCCGCCGTGCCTGGCCTGGCGATCGAGACTGTCCTGCTGGCGCCGCTGGCCCTGGCCTGGCTCGCCTGGCTGCATCGCCAGGGCATCGGGACATTTGGCCACGCTCCGTTGCACGTCAGCGTGATGCTGGCCGGCAGCGGCCTGATCACCGCGCTGCCGCTGGCGCTGTATTCGGTCGGCGCACGGCTGATCCCGTACTCGCTCGTCGGGATCATTACCTACATTGGTCCGAGCCTGCAGCTGCTCTCCGGCGTGTTCGTGTATGGGGAGCCGTTTGCCGGCGCGCGCGCGGTCGGCTTCTGCATCATCTGGGCGGGGATCGCGATCTTCGTCGCGGACAACATCCTGCGCGCACGCCGGCCGCTGGCAGCGGGCCTGCCGCCGACCTGAAGCGCGCTCCGCCTAGATCTCCTCCGGCACCTCGCGGATCGCGCCGCAGGGACACTCCGAAATGCACAGGCCGCAGCCCTTGCAGTAGTCGTAGTTGATCTCGTAGCGCTTGCCGGGACCGAGCTTGATCACCGCGTTGTCCGGGCACACCCCGTAGCAGTTGTCGCACTCGAAGCAGTTGCCGCAGGACAGGCAGCGGCGCGCCTCGAACCCGGCCGTGCTCTCGTCGAACGAGCCGCAGACCTCGTCGAAGGTGGATTGCCGGCGCACCAGGTCGAGCGTCGGCGCGACGCTCTTCGGCGCGTCCGAGTAATACCATGAGTTCAGCTTGTCGAGGCTGGCGAGCTCGTGACGCTCGGCGGGCGTATAGGTCGTCCCGCGCAGCCAGGCGTCGATGTGCCGCGACGCCTGCTTGCCGTGGCCGATCGCCACGGTGACGGTGCGTTCCGCCGGCACCATGTCGCCGCCGGCGAAGATGCCCGGGTGGCCGGTCATCATGTCGGGGCCGACCTTGACCATCCCGTCCTCTTTCTCGAGCCCGGGGACCTCGTCGAGCAGGCCGAGATCGACGTCCTGGCCGAGCGCCAGCACCACCGAGTCGGCCTCGAGTTCCTCGAGCTCGCCGGTCGGGCAGGCGTGACCTTCCTCGTCGAGCGTCATCTTCTCGACCGTGATGGAAGAGCCTTCCGCGTGCTTGATCGTGGACAGCCACTTCACCAGCACGCCTTCCTGCAGCGCCTCCTCCAGTTCCGAGTCGTGTGCCGGCATCTGGTCGCGGGTGCGGCGGTAGATGATGATCGATTCGGTTGCGCCGAGGCGCTTGGCGGTGCGCGCGACGTCCATCGCGGTATTGCCACCGCCATAGACGACGACCCGACGGCCGAGCTGCGGCTTCTCGCCGGTTTCCATGCCACGCAATACGGAAACCGCGTCGAGCATGCGTGCGGCGCTGCCGGCAGGAATGTAGGCACGCTTGGCCAGGTGGGCGCCGACGGCCAGGAAGGCTGCGTCGAAGCCGCCGTCCTTCATGACCTGCAGCAGGTCGTCCACCTTGCTGTCCAGCTTGATCTCGACTCCGAGCGCCGTGATGCGGGCGATTTCTGCCTCCAGCACCGCGCGCGGCAGGCGGTAGGTGGGAATGCCGAAGCGCATCATGCCGCCGGCGACCGGGCCGGCTTCGTGGATGACCACCTCGTGGCCCTTCATGGCCAGGTGGTAGGCGGCGGACAGGCCCGACGGTCCTGCGCCGACGATCAGCACGCGCTTGCCGCTACGGGTGGCGGGCTTCTCGAGCGCCCAGCCCTGGCGTAGCGCCTCGTCGCCGAGGAATCGTTCGACCGCATTGATGCCGACCGAATCGTCGAGATACTTGCGATTGCAGGAACTCTCGCAGGGGTGATAGCAGACCCGGCCCATCACGGCGGGCAGCGGGTTGTCGCGAGTCAGGACCCGCCAGGCGGTCTCGTAGTCGCCCGATTCGGCGTAGAACAGCCAGCCCTGGACGTTCTCGCCGGCCGGGCAGGCGTTGTTGCAAGGCGGCAGGCGATCGACATAGACCGGCCGGACGGTGCGCCAGGCGCCGGTGTGGTTGGCGAGGCTGGAACCCGGATCGAGGGTGATGGCAAAGGGATGCTTCATGATGTCACCGCCTCGTCCAGCAGTCCGTAGCGCTTGATGTTGCGGTCGGCGCCGGCCTGGATGCGACGGATGATCTCGGCGCCCGCCTCGTCCTTGAACAGGTGCGCAAAGCGCTGCTGCGGCTTGAGATAATCCTCCACCGGTAGCCGGCGCTTGATCTTCGAAACGTTGGTGACCTCGCCGTGCTCCGACTCGTACACGGGGAACAGCCCGGTTTCCTTGGCCAGCCGCGCAATGCGGATGGTGTCGCGCGAGGCGTGTCCCCAGCCGAGCGGGCAGGGCACCATGATGTGGATGTAGCGGGCGCCGCGAAACTCCATGGCGCGCCTGACCTTGGCTTCCAGGTCGCGCAGCTCGGCGACCGTCGCCGTGGCGACATAGGGGATCTCGTGGGCCAGTGCAATGGCCGGCAGGTTCTTGCCCTGGCCGAAGGCGTTGCCCTTCGCCCGGCCCTGTGCGGACGTGGTCGCCGTGCGCGCGGCCGGCGGCGTCGCCGAGGAGCGCTGCACGCCGGTGTTCATGTAGGCCTCGTTGTCGTAGCAGATGTAGAGCACGTCGTCGTTGCGCTCGAACATCCCCGACAGGCAGCCGAGGCCGATGTCGGTGGTGCCGCCGTCGCCGCCCTGGGCGACGACGCGCACGTCGCTCTTGCCCTTCACGCGCATGGCGGCGGCAATGCCGGTGGCGACGGCGGCGGCGTTGCCGAACAGCGAGTGGATCCACGGGATCTGCCAGGAAGTCTCCGGGTAAGGAGTGGAGAACACTTCCAGGCAGCCGGTCGCATTGGCGGCGATCAGCTGGTTGGTGGTCGCCTGCATCGCGGCGTCGAGCGCGTAGCGTGCGCCGAGCGCCTCGCCGCAGCCCTGGCAGGCGCGATGGCCGGAGTTCAGGGAGTTCGTGCGGCGCATGTCGGCCTGGACCGAACGCTGACCCTCGGGCAGCAGCCGGTTGCCGACGGTAAAGGTGCCGGTCTGATAGAAGCGGACGGGTTGGAAAGCCATTCGTTACTCCTCAGGCGGGCCGTGCAGCGACGACGCCGATGTCGCGCAGCAGCGCCTCGGCAATGGGTCCGGAGCGGCGCATCGTGCGCTCGCGGTCCAGTGCGCGGTCCACCATCGCCTGGTCGAGGTCGAGGAAGGTAATCCGCTCGAGCTTGCCCTCCATGCCCTGGCTCAGCAGGTTGTGCAGCGAGGCGCGCGTGATTGCGCGGCCGCCGAGTCCGGCTATCACCGTGTGCACTCCCTTCTCGTGGCCGGAATACGAGCCGGCGACGTTGCTGGCGACCACGCCGCCCATGCCGACGGCCAGGCTCTTTTCCAGGACGATCACGCGCCTGGCATTCGCCAGGGCCTCGCGGACCGCCGCGGCGGGCCAGGGGCGGAAACAGTGGATGCCCAGCACCCCGAGTTTCGCGCCTTCTTCGCGCATCCCGTCGACCGTGTCCTTGAGGGTACCGAGCACCGAACCCATGGCAACCACGATCGTTTCCGCATCCTCGCAATGGTAGCCGCGCACCAGTCCGCCGGCTTCGCGGCCGAACACCTCGCGGAATTCCTTCGCCCAGGCGGGAATCAGGTCGAGCGCCTGGCGCTGCTTGACGTGCGCGAGGTAGCGGACCTCCATGAACGCCTCGGGACCGACCATCGCGCCGATGGACACCGGGTCGGCAGGATCCAGCACCTGCCGTGGCTCGTAGTCGGGCAGCCAGGCGTCCACCTGTTCCTGCGTCGGCATGTCCACGCGCTCGACTGCGTGGGTGAGGATGAAGCCGTCCATGCAAACCATCACGGGTACGGACAGTTCCTCGGCGAGACGGAAAGCCTGGATATGCAGGTCCACGGCCTCCTGGTTGGTTTCGGCGAACAGCTGGATCCAGCCGCAGTCGCGCAGGGCCATCGCGTCCGTATGGTCGTTCCAGATGTTGATCGGCGCACCGATGGCGCGGTTGGCCAGGGTCATGACGATCGGCAGTCCGAGGCCGGAGGCATTGAAGACCGCCTCGGCCATGAACAGCAGGCCCTGGCTGGCGGTCGCCGTATAGGCGCGGGCACCGGCCGCCGAGGCGCCGATCGCCACCGACATGGCGGCGAACTCCGACTCGACATTGATGAACTCGCAGCGTTCCAGCGCGCCTGAGGCCACCATGCGGCCGAGGGTCTCGACGATGTGGGTCTGCGGCGAGATAGGGTAGGCGCAGATGACTTCCGGCCTGCACAGGCCGACTGCCTCGGCGACGGCCTGGGACCCTTCTATCTGCTTAAGCATGTTCAGTCTCCCGCAGTTGGCGCAGGACATGTTCGTGAGCCTCGGTCGCAGCCCTGGCATTGCCCTCGCCGACGCGGCCGCCGAAGCGTTCGCGGATCGCGGCGCAGACCGAGTCGATGGACACGCGGCCCGAGATGGCGGCAAAGCCGCCCAGCAGCGCGGCATTCGGGACCGGGCGGCCGACGTGCTCCAGCGCGAGTTCCGTCGCCGGGACGGTGCACAGGTGCTCAGGCCGGAAATCGCTGATGAAGTCGCCGATGCCGAGCTCGTCGAAGGACCGGGTCGTGTTGATCAGCATGTAACCGTCGCGGTGCAGGCCGCTGAAGACATCAACCTGGTTGAGCAGTGTGGGGTCCTGGACGATGAGCGCGTTGGGGTTCAGCACCGGCTCACGCAGCCGGATCTCCTTGTCGGAGATGCGGCAGTAGGCGACGACCGGGGCGCCCATGCGTTCGGAACCGAAACTGGGAAAGGCCTGCGCGTGGCGGCCTTCCTGGAAAGCGGCGACAGACAGCATTTCCGCCGCCGTCACCACGCCTTGGCCACCGCGGCCGTGGATGCGCACTTCGAACATGGACCCCCCACGAATTCAGGCCGCCAGACGGCGGCTCGGTCGAACCCTCGCAGTCTGCGAAGGGGGGTGGCATCAGGCAATTGTGCGAAACCGATAGAAGGCGGCCCGGCGGCGTCTGCGGGGCCGGGTCTGCCCTCCAGCGCGTACCAGGTCCAGGACCCGCGCAGAGGCGCCCGAACGCACGGAAATTGCCCGCATTCCATAGGGAATGAGACCAGTTCCCAGCCCGGCACAGCTGTCTGACGGGGATCCGGTGGCAACTACCTAGGGGCAAGTGGAGTACCCGTCTGGCGGGCCCGATACGACAGGAATAGGCTTTGATTCGCCGAATAACACTTCGGCTGTTGTAATCTAGCAACAAGCGGTGTTCGCATAAGGAGGTGTCACCGTGTCATATCTTTCCAAGACATTGGTCGCCGTCGGCGCGCTGGGCCTTGCCACGGTGGTCACGATTCCTGCAGCCCAGGCGGAACAGGGCGACTGGTTGATTCGCGGCGGCGTGACGATGGTCAGCCCCCAGTCCGATAACCTCAAGTTCGACGCAGGCGATCTCGGCGTCCTGAAGCTTGATGTCAAAGACGCCACGAGCTTCGGCTTCAACGTTGCCTACATGATGACCGACAACATCGGCATCGAATTGCTCGCCGCCGTGCCGTTCAAGCACGACGTCAACGCGAGCGTCGAGGGCGTGTCCGGTAGCGGCAAGCTCGGCAGTGTCGACCAGCTGCCGCCGACCCTTTCTCTGCAGTACTACTTCATGCCGGACGGAAAGTTCAGTCCGTATGTCGGTCTCGGCGTGAACTGGACGCTGTTCTCGAGCGAAAAGCTGAGCAGCGATTTCGAGGCTGCGCTGATTGACGAAGGCCTGCTTGACCCGTGCCTCACCTTGGATGATTCCTTTGGAGTGGCGGTACAGGTGGGCGCGGACTTCAATTTCAGCGAGAACTGGTTCGTGAACGCGGACATTCGCTGGATCAACATCGAATCCAAGGCAAAGCTCTCGGCCACGAGCGACGGCATCGACGAGACCGTCACGCTTGGCACCGTGAAGATCAACCCGTTTGTCTACAGCATCATGCTCGGCTATCGCTTCTGACCTGATCCGGGGACTGCCGGCCCGTCGTGCCGGCATGCAAGGGAGCAGGGCGGCGTCCTACGGGGCGCCGCCCATTTTATTGCCTGTCTGTTCCGGGGCGCGTTGCGGCATTGACCGCATCGATCCGCTGTCTCCCGGGCGTGCCGGGGGACGCGAGTGGCGGTTAGCCGTGCGCCCGACCCGCGGCTTCGCCGAAAATCAGCCGCTTCAGCGCAAAGAAATTGATCAGGCCTGTGGTCGTCACGCAGGCGAGCCAGGCGAGGCGGTGCGGAACACCGAGTTGCTCGACCAGCAGCCAGTTCTCTGCTGTAGTCAACGCCGCGATCACCGAGTACAGGACATAGGCGCGAGCCAGTCTCGGTCCATAGGGCACGTCGGACTCGAAGGTCAGCCAGCGGTGCAGCGAATATTGCCGCGGCACGCCGATGGCAAAGGATGCCAGCCAGCTGGTCGGCGCGCGTGGCTCGAACGGGTTGACCAGGTAGATCAGCTCGTAGGTGACCAGCCCGATCAGGGCGCCCAGCACCGCGACGATGGCCAGCTTCAACTTTTCCGGCAGGCGGCGGAAGCGCCGCAGCCAGGCGGGTTCTGTACCCGGGTCCGGCGGGCTCATGGGCTCGTCGTACCCAGGACCTGCAGCATCGTGCCGACGATCGCCAACGCCCCGAGCAGGCTGTCGAATCGGTCCAGGATTCCGCCCTGGCCCGGCAGGGCCGCCGAATAGTCCTTGATGCCCGCGCGCCGCTTGACCCAGGACGCCGCCAGGTCGCCCGTCAGCCCGGCCAGGCTTGTGAGAATCCCGAGCGCGGCGGCGGCGGCGAACGTAGCCGGCAACAGGTCGCGTACCAGCATCGCGACGGTGACGGCGGCCACGATCCCGCCGGCAAATCCGCCGACGGTCTTGCCTGGACTGATGCGGGGCGCCAGGGGCCGGCGGCCGAGCCACTGCCCGACGACCTGGCTGAAACCGTCGCAGCTCGCGGTCACGATGAACAGGAAGGCGAAGGCCTGGGCTGGCAGGCGCCAGGCGTTGACGATGACGAGTCCCGCCAGGACCAGGAAAGTCGGCCACACCGCGTGCGGGCGCGGCGCCGCGATCAATGCCCATGCGCGCCGCAGTTCCAGCGCGCTGCCGGTCAGGATCACCAGCAGGAGTCCAACGACCCACGCCTGCCCCGCCGCGGCAGTGGCCAGGACCCCATGGACGATCAGGAAGAACACCCCGAGCTTGAGCCAGCGTGCGCGCGCCACCGCCGCGCCGACCTTGCGGTTGGCCAGCCCCATGACGATGGCGCCCAGTGCGAAGCCGGGCAGCGTGACCCGGACGATGTCCAGGATCATCGTCAGCCGACCACGCAGTTCACGGCGCCGGGCCGGCAGGCGACGCGCAGGCGCGTGACGTCGTGCAACAACTCACCGTCGGCCATCAGCGTGCGCGGCTCGCCAAGTTCCAGTTGCTCCGCCGCGGCCTGCCTGAGCGACAGCGGCCCGAAGGCGCGACTGCCGACCAGGACCGCGAGGTTATGCAGCAGCTGGCGTGGCCAGCTGTAGTCCTGTTCCATGATGTCCAGCAGGCCGTCGTGCACGCTGGCGTCGGGCAGCCCGCGGAAGTTGGCGAGGTGCGCGGTGTTGTTGATCACGACGCCGGTGTAGCGGCGCGCGCCGCCATTGGAGACCAGTCGGCCCTCGAACCGGGATGGCACGGCGATCATGGCGGCCGCGGCATAGGCGGCGCGTCCCAGGCCTGGCAGCCGGTGCCGTCCCAGCGTGACGACCTCCTCGACGTAGCCCACCGCCAGGGTGCTGGCGCAGAGCCTGTTCTCCTTTCGGCCGTCGGCGAAGCTGATCTCGACCTCCATCAGGTCCAGCGGCTGGCAGGCCTTGCGCTTAAGCGAGTGCAGCGCGTGATCGGCGTTGCCGACGCCGAGGTCGCGTGCCAGGCAGTTGCCGTGACCGGCCGGCAGGACCGCGAGGTGTTGCCTTTCGAGGTCCATACCGTGCAGGACCTCGGCGATCGTGCCGTCGCCTCCCACGGCGACGATGCCGTCGAACCCGATGGCCTTGCGCGCCAGCAGGGTCGCGTCGCCGGGCGCACCGGTCAGCGCCACCTCGTGCCGGAAGCCGCCGATGCGCCGCAGCCGCGTCAGCAGGCGCTCGCTTTCACGCGCGCGCCCGGCGGCCGGGTTGGCGATGGCCAGCCACCTCATCACGCCACTCCGGTGCGCCGCTCGCGCAGCAGCCACCACAGGCCGCGCACGTCCGGGCGCCAGGCTGGCAGCAGCGCCAGCAGGACCAGTTCCTCGAGGTTACCCAGGACGCTGACGCCGACGGCCAGGTACAAGAGCCAGGGCTGGAAGCCGAAGACGAACCAGTAACCCACGAAAAAGCCCAGCAGGTAACCGGCGATCTTGGACAGCAAGGTGTGGAAGCTCGACAGGCGGCCGTAGCGCCACAGTGCCGCGACCATCTGCACCCCCCAGGCGCCGATCAGCAGGACGCCAACCGGGATGTGTTCAGCGACCACTTCCGGGTAGAACGCCCAGGCACCGTAGAAGGAGGCGAGCAGGAGCAGCAGGTCAGCCGTCGAATCCAGGATGGCGCCGATAGGGGACTGCAGCTTGAAGGCCCTTGCGATCAGCCCGTCGGCGATGTCCGACAGCAGCGCCGGAACCAGGATCCAGGTGAAAGCTGTCTCGTGGCCGCCGGCGGCACACACGACCAGTGCCGGCGCGGCCAGGATGCGGGCGAGGCTCAGGGCATTGGGAACATGACGCAACATACGGTCGGACCCGCGTTGGGATGGCGCACTATATCCATCTGGAGCGCCGGCGCGTAGTGCGGGCCTACGCATGCCGCAGGCTGGATTCGCCTGGACTCCCTGGCGGATAGTGGATGGCAGGAGAAGGAACCCACTGCGAGGGCCGTTTACAGGTCGGTCGAGTCAGGGATTACCGCAATGCAGATAGAACGCCTGCAACTGGATGCACGGGCCGATATCAGGACGCAGGCGGCGATCGCCCTCGATAGCCGTTACACGGAACACAGCACTTACGAGGTACTGCCCCTGGAGCGAGCCGATGGATGTTCACGCGACGCGACCGTGCTGCGCTCGCCATGCACCTGGCGTGCT
>Ga0316188_10001259_pt1 | contig 11891 bp, 5 predicted proteins | sample Phiworburrow1_MG_FD_204933 | JGI IMG/M metagenome (GOLD analysis project Ga0316188, IMG submission 204933) | Coastal sediment microbial communities from Maine, United States - Phippsburg worm burrow 1 | ecosystem: Environmental > Aquatic > Marine > Coastal > Sediment | place: USA: Maine... | reverse complement strand
GGAAATCCGCCAGCACGTGGCCGATGAGCGCGTGCGCGACCGGCAGGCGCTGCTGGCGGCGCTCGAGGCCAACGGCCTGAAGCCGGCCGATGCCTCGGCGGCGCCCGACGCGTACAACGAAGCCCTCTCGCACGCAATCCATGTGTATCTCGCGCGGACGGCCTCCGCGCTGGTCGTGCTCCAGGCCGAGGACCTGGTCGGCATGCAGGACCCGGTCAACGTGCCCGGGACCAGCGAAGAGCACGCCAACTGGCAGCGCAAGATGGCCTGCCGGATCGACGAGGTATTCGACCGCGACTCCGTTCGCGCGTTGTTGCGTGAGGTCCACTCCGCACGTACCGGTGGCCTCGTCCGGGTTAATGCCTAGTTTCGATGTTGTACTGTGGCAACATCGATTCATTATTCAATGAATACGTTTGCACGGCATTGCATGTGGTTTTGCTGCGCGACTAGCATCGTGTGTTGGGTGAGCACTACACCTTTCTCTAACCAGGGGGCTATCCGTGGCCAAGTATTTGCAGTCCGGCGACAAGCGCGCCGCTGACCGTTTCAGTTCGATTCTTTATCCGACCCGCCGTACCGCGTTGTCGCTCGCGATTGCCGTTGCCTTGGGGCTGCCCGGCATGGTGCAGGCGCAGACGGCGCCGGCCGCCGACGATCAACTCGAAGAGATCGTGGTCACCGGCATCCGCGCCGGTATCGAGAGCGCGATCGCCGTCAAGAAAGACGCGATGAGCATCGTCGAAACGATTTCGGCCGAAGACATCGGCAAGCTGCCGGACACCAGCATCGCCGAGTCGATCTCGCGGCTGCCTGGCCTCACGTCGCAGCGCGCCGAAGGCCGCGCCTCGGCAATCAGCCTGCGCGGCACCGACCCGGGTTTCACCACCGCGCTGCTGAACGGCCGTGAGCAGGCCACCACCGGCGACAATCGCAACGTCGAATTCGACCAGTACCCGTCGGAACTGATCAGCCAGGTCGTCGTCTACAAGACGCCGGACTCGCAGCTCGTCGGCCAGGGCCTCGCCGGCACGATCGACATGCGCACCGTGCGCCCGCTCGACTACGGCAAGCAGGCGGTCGCGCTGAACATCCGTGGCGAGATGAACTCGAACGACAACCTCGGCGCCAATTCGGACACCAACGGTTACCGCGCCAGCTTCTCGTACATCGACCAGTTCATGGACGGCAAGCTCGGCTTCGCCATCGGCTATGCCCACCTCGACACGCCGATGGCGACGCGCGGGTTCGGCACCTATGAGCCGTGGAATGCGGCGGGCAGCAGCGGCGGTGCGGCCAGCTGCGGCGGCGGCTCGCCGGCCAATTGCGTCAACAACCCGGGCATCGCGGCCGGCAACTACGTCACGAACGGCATGAAGGTCCGCGCGGACATGGGCTCTACGGAGCGCGACGGCGTCATGGCGTCGCTGCAGTTCGCGCCGAACGACATGTACACCGGCGTCATCGACCTGTACTACTCGACGATGGACCAGACCGACAACGCGCGCAGCCTCGAGGTCAATCTCGGTGGCTACCCGGCGCCGTGCTGCGACGGTACCTTCCCGGATGGCACGGTGTTCGGCTACTCCAACACGACCGTCAAGGCCGACACGATCGTCGCCGGCACGCTCAACAACGTGATGCCGTTGGTGCGCAACTTCCTGTTCACGACGGAGGACGAGATCTTCGCGACCGGCTGGCGCAACGAGTTCCAGCTGAGCGACGAGTGGTCGATGGTTGCCGACATCAGCTATTCGAAGGCCACGCGCGACCAGCTGCAGCCGGAAATCAACGCGCAGTACGCGCTGCTGCCCGCGAACGGTTCCGCGCCGCGTAACCAGTACGACACGGGCACGTTCCAGTTGCGCAGCAACCAGAACATGCCTTCGCTGTCGTTCCTGCGCGACTACACCGACCCGACCCAGGTCCTGGTCGGCCCGACGATCTACGGCTCCGGTTACACCAAGAAGCCGCACACGGAGGACGAGCTGACCGCGTTCCGGCTGGACGCGACGCGCACTGCCGACATGTGGTGGTTCGACAGCATTTCCTTCGGCGCGAATTACAGCGACCGCTCGAAGCAGAAGGAAACCCCGGAATCGGCCCTGAGCACGATCGGCGGCACTGCCTACCAGATCGACCCGCAGTACCTGCTGAAGAACACCAACCTGAACTACGCCGATGCCGGCCAGGCGCTGGCCCTCAACGTGCCCGGCGTGCTGCGCGAGTACTTCAACCCCGTCGTCTGGGGGTCGCCGGAGCAGCCGGGCTACGCCTACCTGGCCGGCAAGTTCTGGACGGTCGACGAAAAGGTCACCACCGCGTACGTACGTGGCGACCTGAGCCACGAGATCTCCGACACGGTCACGTTGAAAGGCAACGCTGGCGTGCAGGTGATCTACACGGACCAGAGCTCCGACTCGTTCCGGGTCGACACGGGCGCCGGCAATGCGGTCTATGGCGTTTCGGACGGCAAGAACTACACCGACGTCCTGCCGCAGATCAACCTCGCATTCATCCTGCCGGACTCGCAGGCCATCCGCGTCGGTTTCGCGCAGGAACTGGCCCGTGCGCGCATGGACCAGCTGAAGGCGACCGAAGAGAGCGGTTATAACTTCGCCACCGGCGAGCCGGGCGGCAGCGGCGGCAACGCGCGTCTGGACCCGTGGAAGGCCTGGGCGTTCGACGTGTCGTACGAGAAGTACTTCGCCGGGAACAAGGGCTACGTGTCGGCCGCCGGGTTCTACAAGGACCTGGATACCTACATCTACAACCAGACGACCGACGGGCACGATTTCTCGGCACTGTGCGCGACGACCCCCGACGCGGCGTTCCCGCCGGGCGTCACCAAGCAGTGCACCGGCCGCTTCACCCAGCCTGTCAACGGCAATGGCGGCTACCTGTGGGGCATGGAGTTCGCGGCGTCGATTCCCTTCGACCTGTTTGCCGACGCGCTCGACGGCTTCGGCGCGATCCTGAGCTACTCGTACACGGACAGCGACATCGAGATCCAGGGTTCGATCAGCTCGGTCACGACCCAGAACATCCCGTTGCCGGGCCTGTCCCAGGACGTGTGGAACGCCACGCTGTACTACGAAAAGTATGGCTTCGGCGCGCGCATCGCCACGCGTTACCGCTCGGAGTACATCGGCGAGGTCGCCAACTTCGCCAACGAGCGTGCGCTGCGGTACGTGGATGCAGACATGATCACCGACGCGCAGTTGAGCTACACGTTCAGCGGTAACATGCTCGAAGGCTTGCAGGTGCTGTTCCAGGTCAACAACCTGACCAACGAGCCGTACATCGCTTACTCGGAAAACAAGCAGCGTCTCCTGGACTACCAGGAATACGGCACGCAGTACCTGCTGGGGCTCAACTACAGGTTCTGATAGCCCGCGTGACGTCAGCACCATGTCGGCCGTTCAGGCCGACGCGGTGTCCGCAGAATCAAGCCCCCGTCGGTCTGCCGGCGGGGGTTTGTTCTTTTGCATCCGACACACACGGGCAGGGGATGCTCGACAGTTTCCAGGCACGGGTGAGGCACGGGCGAGCGTCCCCGGTTCCGATCGCGGTGCCCGGCCGGCGACCTTCAGTGGGAAGGCGAAGCGACCGTAACCGGGCTGCTGGAGACCCCGTCGCCCGCCACGCTGCGCCACGCGACAGCGGCCAGCGCGAGACTGGCGGCGCCGATCAGGAAGATCGCGCCCTTGTCCTGCACGCCGCTCACGAACGTACCGACGCCGAGGCTCACGACGAGCTGCGGCAGCACGATCGAGAGGTTGAATACGCCCATGTAGAGGCCGATGCGTGCCTGGTCGACGCGCTGCGACATGATCGCGAACGGCAGGCTGACGATCGCGGCCCAGCCGACGCCCATCATCGCCATCAGCAGGTACAGCGCGATCGTCGTATGCGCGAACAGGTAGACACCGCCGAACCCTGCCGCCATGACGACCAGGCACGACGAGTGCACCTTCACCACGTCGTATCTCCGGGCGAGCGGCAGCAGCACCAGCGCCGGCAGCGCAGCGGCCACCGCGTTCAACATGAGGAAGCTCGTCGAAAGCACCTTGCCGGTCGAGTCGTCGTCCAGTCCGGGGAAGCGCTGCTGCACGAACGCGATCATGTAGACGAACATCGTCTGCACGCCGATCCAGCTCAGTGAGTTGGCGGCCAGCACCTTGCGGAAATCGGTGAGATCCTGCTGGACGAACTGCGCGCCCAGGCTCTTTGCCGTCAGCGTGTCCCAGTACAGCACCAGCGCGAACACGACGCACGCGGCTTCGAGCCACAGGCCTGGGGGATGAACGCCGGCCAGTTTCAGGCCCATCGCCACGACGTCGTAGACGAGGAACGCCCACAACGGCCGGATCAGCGCCATGAGGTCCCAGAAGCCGTCGCCGCCGCGCTTGCCGCCCGCAGCCGCTTCCTCCGCTGTCGTGCCGGGCAGCACGCGTGGCTCCTCGATCAGCAGCGCGGGTACCACCGAGAACAGGACCACGAGCACCGCTGCGACGTAGATCAGCGCGAAGTTGCCGAACACGGCGCCGATCGCGTAGGCGAGCACGCCGAACGAGCCCGAGACCGTCTGCATCCACGTGTAACCACGCGTGCGCGCGATGCCTTCGGGCGTGACGTCGGTGATGATCGACCGCGTCGGGTTGAAGCTGACGTTGATCGAGAGGTCGAGCGCGAGCGCAACTGCGATGGCAACGCCGATCACGGCATCGAAGCCGAGCTTATGCGAGATCAGTCCGATGTAGGGCAGGGCGAGGATCATCAGTGACGCGAGGATGCCGCCGACGATGATGAACGGGCGGCGACGTCCGCCCCAGAACCAGACCCGGTCGCTGATCACGCCGATCAGCAGCTGGCCGATGATGCCGGCAAGCGGCCCGGCGGCCCACACGATCCCGATTTCGTGGAGGTCGAGCTTGTACTCGGTGGCGAGGATCCAGCTCAGCACCGAGATCTGCACCGACAGGGCGAACCCCATGGCGGTGGCCGGCAGCGTGAGCAGGACAAGGAAAGGCGTCGACAGCCTGCGCTGCATGCCGAGCATCGTGTTCTCCCCCGAGGACTGGCTAGGTTCAGCGGCTCCGCTCGTCACGCCGCGGCCCGGAGTGTAATGCATCAAATCACGGCGCGTGTCGTACCCCTTCGCCGCTGCGGCGAATTCCCCGCGACCCGATGCGTGGCTGGAGCGCCGCGCGGCAGCGGCTGTTTGCCGGTTCGGTCGCGGTGATCGAAAATCGCAGCATGGACCCACTGCGATCCAATGGCATCATGCGTCGCCTGCCCCTGGGCTCGGTACGGCCAATGGGATGGCTGCGCGCACAAATGCTGCGGGACCTCGACGAGGGCTTCGCGGGACGCCTCGACGAGCTGAGTCCGCACGTTGCGCGGGACCTGTTTGCCCACCGCCTCGAGGCTGCGGTGGGACAGACGGCGTGGTGGGATGCGGAATCGCGCGGTAACTGGCTCTGGGGCTATGCGATGCTGGCACATCTTTGCGATGCGCCGGCGCACCGTGAACGCGTCGACCGCCTGGTACGAACGCTGCGCAGCACCCAGGACAGTGACGGCTACGTCGGAATCCACGCGCCTGTGGCGCGGTACCCTTCTGGCGAAGTCGAAAACGGCGAACTGTGGTCGCAGTCTCGTGCGCTGCTCGCGCTGCTTGCGCACCACGAACTGACGGGCGAGCCCGCCAGCCTGGATGCGGCGCGGAGCGCTGCCGACCTGACTCTGCAGCAATACGGCGACGCGAGGCCGCACTTCGGTCGGCGCAGTACGGTCGAGGATCGCACTGGCATGACGCATGGGCTGTGCTACACCGATGCGCTCCAGTGGCTCCACGAAATCACCGGCGACGAGCGCTACAGGCAGTTCGCGCAGTGGTTCCTGCGGGATTTCGATTCGTGGGAGGTTCCGTTTCCCAACGACGATCTCTGTGCGGCGAACCTGGCCGATCCGGGGCGGAGCCTGCGCGGTCATGCCGTCCATACCGTGGAGCACCTGCGCGCGCTCGCCTTCGCGAGTCCGGACGCGACGCGCATCGACCGGGCGCTGCGCAAGCTGCTGCTGAGCACGACACCGAGCGGGGCGGTGATCGGTGATGAAAGCCTGCATGGATTGCCCCGACCCGACGCTGCGTACGAATACTGCTCGCTCACCGAGTTGCTCTTCAGCCTGGGGCGACTGGCGCAGCGGCTGGCGGATCCGGCCCTCGGCGACTGGATGGAACGGCTCGCCTTCAATGCGGCGCAGGGAGCCCGGCAGCCGAACGGACGAGCAATTGCCTACCTCTGCAGCGACACGCGTGTCGACGCGCTTGCTTCAAGTCCGGACAGCTATTCGCTGCTGACCGGCCGCCATGGCCGCTTCAAGCTGTCGGCTACGCATGACGACGTGGCCTGCTGCTGCAATCCAAATGCGACGCGCCTGCTGCCGCACTACGTCGCAGCGATGTGGTTCGCGCCGTGCACTTCTCCCGGGCTGGTGGCGATGTCGTATGGCCCAAGCGAGCTGCAAACGGTCGTTGCCGGCTGCAACGTCACCGTGCGGCAGGACACGGCGTATCCGTTCGAAGACGAGATCCGTTTCGCAGTATCGGTCGCGGCACCACTGCGGATGGTCCTCTGGTTGCGCATGCCGGCCTGGGCTGATGCGGTCGAGTTGGACGGAGTCACGGGCAAGGAGCAGGATCGCTGGCTCGTGATAGACCGGCTCTGGCAGCAGGACCTCGAATTCAAGTTGCGCATCCACTGCCCGGTGCGCGTCGAGCCGTATGCGGGCGGCGGCGTGGCAGTGCTGCGCGGCCCGTTGCAGTTCGTGCAGCCGATCCGTCATCGCACGCGCACATTGCGGCCGCTCGCGGTCGAAACGTGGCATGACGAGGAATTGCTGCCCCTGGACATCACCGACGTGGCCGCGGCGGTCCCGTTGCTCGACGCATCCGTACCGGACCTGGGCTTCGCGACCCGGTGCGAACCAACGCGCGAATCCGGCACGCCATGGGATCGTGAGTCCCTGCGGCTGGTACGCGCAGGCCTCACGCTGGTACCGATGGGTTGCGCGCCGCTGCGTCGCGCGCTGTTCCTGCTGCGCGACTGATCCCAGCCTGCGGTGGTGGCCAGGGCAGCCACCGCCCGGCAGGTCAGCGCCCGAGCAGGAACACCAGCGGTTGGTCGACGCGCAGGCGCCACGCTTTCTCCGAGTGCTCGGCGCCTTCGAACTTGAGCGTGATCCAGTTCCGGCCTTCGACGTAGCCGGCCTTGCGCAGGATCTCGTCGGCGCGTTTCTGGTATGGCTCGTACAGCGCGTCCAGCGTGGCGGTGCCGTAATCGAACCAGTACCGGTGGGTGGCCGGATCGGGCAGGTGGGCTGCAAAGTCGTCGAGCGCAATGCCATTCCCTGCCGGCCAATGTGTCGAGACACAGCCGGCCCCGCCAAATACGTCCGGGTACTGGCTCATCGCGTACTGCGAGATGAGGCCGCCCATGCTCGACCCCATCACGAGCGTATCTGCCTGACCGGGCAGGGTGCGGTACGCAGCGTCGATGAATGGTTTGAGTTCCTTGACCAGGAACTCGAGGTAGCGGTCGGAGACGATGTCCGCGGCGTCGAGATCCTCCGCGCCCGGCACGTTGAAGTTGATCTTGCCGTGCACGGGGCGCTGCGGCATGTATTCGTCGCGTCGCTTTGGGGTGTTCCAGACACCGACGACGATGGCTTCGCGCACTTGGCCCCGGTCGATCAGGCGCGTCATCGCCTCGTCGACAGCCCAGTCCACGCCGCCATAGGACGTCGCCGGATCGAACAGGTTCTGGCCGTCGTGCATGTACAGCACGGGGTAGCGCTTCGCGGGATCCTTGCCATAGCTCGGTGGCAGCCAGACGTCGACGTTGCGCCTGGCGACATACGCCGACGGCATGTCCGCGTAACGCACGACCGTGCCAGTGATGCCGGGGCCGGTCACCGGCGATGGCGCCGGCGTCCCGACAGCGAGCGCGATCGGACTGCCCATCACCAGCAGGCCAGCCAGCAGTACCCGACAGACGATCGACATCGTTTCACCTCACTGCAGTTCGAGGATCGTGGCGCTGTGCGCCGGCACTGCGACACCCTTGACGAGTTCGTGCGACTGGCCCGAGAGCACGTCCGTGCCGGTCAACGCGCTGCCGATCGACTCCTTGAAGCGTTGCGTCTCGACCGTGCGGGCCGCGTCGCCGTTGTTCAGGATCACCATGATGTTCTGCGCGGCGTCGTGGCGGAAGTACACGTACACGTCGTCGGTCGGCACATAGTGCGTCAGCTTGCCGTCGCGAATGGCCGGCGCCGTGCGCCGCCACTGCAGCAGCTTGCGCAGGTATTGCTGCATCGCGCGCTCATCGCTGCTGAGACCCTCGCCGGTGAACGCGTTCTTCCTGTCGCCCGGCCAGCCACCCGGGAAGTCGCTGCGGATGATGCCGTGGTCTTCCGTGCCCTTGTTGCTCATCAGCACTTCGGTGCCGTAGAAGATCTGCGGAATGCCACGCGTCGTCAGCACGAACGCCAGTGCCATGCGGTCCAGGTCCTGCCGCTCGCCCAGCGCGGTGAGCATCCGGCTCATGTCGTGGTTGTCGTGGAAGACGACCAGGTTGTAAGGATCGGCATACACGCTGTCCTGCGCGAGCACCTTGTAGATGCGACGCAGCCCGGTGCCCCAGCCTTCGGGTTCCTTGAGGCCCATCGCGACGGCTTCCTGCAGCGGGAAGTCGAACAGGCTCGGCAGGTACGACACGTAACCGTCCGGCGGATTGCGGCCGCGCTGCCAGTACGCCACCGTCGACGGGTTGGAGCTCCATTCTTCGCCGACGATGTTGAGCTGCGGGTATTCCTGCGTGACGCGGCGCGACCACTCCGTGAGGAAGGTTCGATCCGAGTACGAGTACGTGTCGACGCGAATCCCCGATAGTCCGGCGTATTCGACCCACCAGAGGCTGTTCTGGATCAGGTACGTCGCCAGGTGCGGGTTGCGCTGGTTCATGTCCGGCATCGTCGCGACGAACCAGCCGTCCGCAAACGTGCGCCGATCCACGTCTGCGGCGTGGATGTCCTGCAGTGCCTCGCGCACGTGGGTCGTGGGCGAGAACGTGCTGTCGTGGTTGAACCAGTCCTTGCTCGGCAGGTCCTGCATCAACCAGTGCGCAGAGCCGCAGTGGTTCAGCACCATGTCCATGACCAGCCCCATGCCACGCTTGCGCGCATCGGCCGCGAGCCGGCGGTAGTCCTCGTTGGTGCCGTAGCGCGGGTCCACCTTGTAGAAATCGGTGATCGCGTAGCCGTGGTAGGTGACCTCAGGCTGGTTGTTTTCCAGCACCGGGTTCAGCCAGAGCTGCGTGTAACCCATGCCCGCAAGGTAATCGAGGCTGTTCGAAACACCCCTGAGGTCGCCGCCATGGCGGCCGAGCGGCTGCGAGCGGTCGAGCCCGTCCGGCATGCCTTTGACCGTGTCATTCGACGGGTCGCCGTTCGCAAAGCGGTCGGGAGTGATCAGGTAGATGGTGTCCTGCGGCCCGAAACCCACGCGCTCTGCGGAGCCGGGCTCGCGGGCGTTCAGTACGTACGTGCGGCTCGCCGCCTTGGAGCGGCCCTTGAGGAAGTCGATGCGGAACGAACCCGGCTTGGTCTCCGGCGCAATGCGCAGGTTCACGAACAGGTAATTGGGATTCTCGACCCGCTCCACGCCGAGGATCGCTACTCCCGGATACGTCAGCCGGGGCGCCAGGTCGGCCACGCGTTCGCCATGCACCAGCAACTGCAGGGTGTCGTCCTTCATGCCGACCCACCACGACGCCGGCTCGACTCGTTCGATCCGGTCGGCCGCCACGGCCGTCGTCGCAGCAAGCGCAAGAACGAGCACCGCCAGCCATTTCCTGAGCATCGGCCTGAGCATCGGGGAGCCTCCTGGGCGTGAACCGCAGTGAATCATCCCGGCCGCTTGGGCCACAAGGTCCTGAATACGTTTGCATTGAACGTTGGCCGGGAGGCGGCCCCCCGTTCATTGCTAGACTGCCTGCCGCTTCGGGGGAGGCAGCGATCGACGGCCGCAGCGGCGGACACGGTCCCTGTCTGCCCCTCGAGTGGCAGGGGGAACCGTCGATGAAACCCGCAGCGCGCAGTGCCTCGTTCCTTTCCGCAACCCTGCTCGTTGCCATGACGGCAGCCGCGCAGCCGGCGACGGTCCGCTCGCCCGACGGCCAGACGACGGTCACCGTCGACGTCGACAGCAACGGCTCTCCTCGCTACGCGGTCGCGCGCAACGGCGTCGAAATCATGCCGGCCGGTTTCCTCGGCATGCGCTTCCAGTCGCAGCCCGCCTTCGACGACGGCTTTCGCGTCGCGACTGCCACGACCGCGAGCCACGACGAAACCTGGGAGCAGCCGTGGGGCGAGCGTCGCTACGTGCGTGACCGCCACAACGAGCTGCTGGTGAAGTTCGAATCTGCCAAGGGGGCCGCGCGTCAGTTCAGCGTGCGGGTGCGGGTGTTCGACGACGGCCTCGGCTTCCGTTACGAAGTGCCGCAGCAGCCGGGTTACGACGCGGTCAACATCACCGACGAACTCACCGAGTTCCGGCTCGACGACGCGAAGCAGCAGATCAAGGCGTGGTGGATTCCCGGCCGCCGCTGGAACCGCTACGAGTACCTCTACAACAGCACGCCGCTCGCGGACGTGCCGATGGCGCACACGCCGATGACGGTGCGCCTGCCCGACGGCACGCACCTGAGCTTCCACGAGGCGGCACTCGTGGACTACGCGGCGTATGTGCTCGACCAGCGCCGGCCCGGCATCTTCCGCACCAGTCTCACGCCGTGGTCCGACGGCATCCGCGTCAAGACGCAGACACCGTTCAAGACGCCGTGGCGCACCGTGCAGATCGCGCCGACGGCGGCTGCGTTGCTGAATTCCAGCCTGATCCTGAACCTGAACGAGCCGAACGTGCTCGGCGACGTGTCGTGGGTCGAGCCCGGCAAGTACGTCGGCATCTGGTGGGCGATGCACATCAACAAGGCCACCTGGGGATCCGGCCCGCAGCACGGTGCCACGACGGCCGAGACCAAGCGCTACATCGACTTCGCCGCCGCCAACGGGTTCCAGGGCGTGCTGGTCGAGGGCTGGAACCTCGGTTGGGACGGCGACTGGTTCTACAACGGCAAGCTGTTCAAGTTCACGCAGTCCTACCCGGACTTCGACCTGAAGGCGGTCAGCGATTACGCGCGCAGCAAAGGCGTGCGTCTCGTCGGTCATCACGAGACCTCCGCCGACGTGGGCAATTACGAGCCGCAGATGCCGGCGGCGTTCACGCTCTACGAGTCGATGGGCGTGCGCCAGATCAAGACCGGCTACGTGGCAGATGCGGGCGACGTCCGCCGCATCGACGACAACGGCATCGAGCTGCACGAATGGCACGATGGCCAGTTCCAGGTCGATCATCACCTGCGCGTGCTGCGCGAGGCGGCGAAGCACAAGATCAGCATCAACACCCATGAGCCGGTGAAGGACACCGGCCTGCGCCGCACGTACCCGAACTGGGTTTCGCGCGAGGGTGCGCGCGGCCAGGAATACAATGCCTGGGGCGATCCCGTAAATCCGCCCGAGCACGTGGCGATCCTGCCGTTCACGCGCATGCTGGCCGGCCCGATGGATTACACGCCCGGGATCGTCGACCTCGATGGCTACGATCCGCAGCACCGGGTGCAGCACACGCTGGCCAAGGAGCTGTCGCTGTACGTCGTGCTCTACAGCCCGGTGCAGATGGCGGCCGACCTGCCCGAGAACTACGCGAAGCACCCGGATGCATTCCAGTTCATCAAGGACGTCCCGACCGATTGGGATGAAAGCAT
>Ga0316188_10001258_pt1 | contig 11893 bp, 14 predicted proteins | sample Phiworburrow1_MG_FD_204933 | JGI IMG/M metagenome (GOLD analysis project Ga0316188, IMG submission 204933) | Coastal sediment microbial communities from Maine, United States - Phippsburg worm burrow 1 | ecosystem: Environmental > Aquatic > Marine > Coastal > Sediment | place: USA: Maine... | reverse complement strand
CCCTTTGCAATATCAACTGATAATTCAGAACTTTCAACTGCTATTTCGGCACTTTTAATTTCCGGCAAAGTACTTACGGCCTTTTCATAAATTGCATCCGTATCGTTGTAAATTAAAGACGCTGAAGTCACATCTAATTTTACATCTGCAATATCAAATCCTTTGTGTGATATTTGTAATAACTGTGCTAAATTTAACAACGAAATATTCACTGCATTTTGAGCGGAAGTTAGTTGTTGCTTATTCGTTGCTAAAGTGGCTTGTGCCTCTAATAAAATAGCCTTGGCTTTTGAACCTGACTCAACTAGTCCTTTTGATTTTTCAACCTGACTTTCACTTATAACTATTTGATCTTGAGCAATTTTTAAATTTTCTTTATTTAATAAAATATCCAAATAAGAATTAACAATGTATAACATTATTATATTTTTGTTGGCTTCTAAATCGTATCCCGCAGCTTCTAAATCTTTTTTAGCTTGAAATAAATTATTTCTGTTTCTGTTTCCGTTAAATAAATTCACCCCAGAACTCAATCCAAAACTATTACTTCTACTATCTCTAGAAATACGAAGACCTGTTTGACCAATATACGATCCAAAATTCCAATCTTGAGAAGCAGAACCATTTAAGTTTGGGTAGAAATTTCCTTTTGCAGTTACAATATCTTCTTCAACTAATTCTTTATTAAGTTCTTGTTGTTTAATTGAAATATTGTTATCTAATGCGTATTCAACACATTCTTCTAATGACCATTTTTTATCCTGTGCATTTATAGTTATAAAAAACATAAACACCAAAATAGTACCAATTTTTACTCTCATTTATTTAGTTTGAGTTTGATTAATTTTCAATTTTATAAACCTATTAATTGCTCAAATTTGAATATGAAAAAACCAATTTATTTAGCTTATATGGCTATATGACGATTAAAATTATTATTTGTTACACATTTAACGTCTTATAGAAACGTTAAATTTTATTTTTCTTTCTATTTTTAATAATAAAGTATAATAATGTGCCTACTAAAATATATGGAAAAACCATTAAATACAAAATACCCGTGTTTAAGCCTTCGGCTTCAGACAAATCTCCACTCTCTACAACGGCCTTACACATAGCGCATTGCGCATTAGACATGTTTGACAATATTAAAAACAATATAACTAAAAGACTTTTTCTCATTTTAAATAATAAGGTGAAATCATGATATAAACGATGACCCCTGTAATGGTAACATACAACCACAACGGAAAAGTAAAACGTGCTATTTTTTTATGTAGATCAATATTGTTTGTAATCGCTCTTACGTAAGTGATTAAAACAAATGGAATTACAACCACAGACAAAACAATATGTGAAATTAAAACTACAAAATATACCGTTTTTATGAAGCCTTCCCCTCTAAATTTTGTAGAATCAGATGTCATATGATACAACACATATAACACTAAAAACAAGGCCGAAAAAACAATCGCCGTTTTCATTAATTTTTCGTGTAAATTAGTTCTATCATTTTTAATGGCCCAAACAGCAACAATCAAAATTATTGAAGTTAATGCATTGATCGCTGCATAAATAGGTGGTAAAAAAATAGGCAATGTAGCATCAATTTTAACCCCAAATAAAATTGCAACTACCAAGGGTATTGCAATTGACAATATCACAATCCATTTGTTGTATTTTTTTGAGTTTTTTTCCATTATTCTTTCAATAAAATTGCAATATCTTCTTTTATCATTTGAACTCCATAAGGTTCCAATCCTTCATAAAAGGCAATTGGGTTTCCAAATTCATCCAATCTTGATCTAATATTTCCTTTCTTATCAATTAAGGCAAACATACCCGAATGTTCAAATCCACCCTCTGCATCACTATTTTCACCCGCAAAAAGTGTGAATCCCTTATTTGCCAGTTCATATATTTTTTCTTGATCACCTGTTAAAAAATTCCAGGTCTTTAATGTTGCTCCGTGATCTTTAGCATAAGCCTTTAAAATTTCTGGAGTATCGTGTTTTGGATTGATACTGAATGACGCAATACCAAAATCAAGATTTCCATAAAACTCATTCTGAATTTTCACCATATTTTCGTTCATTCTTGGGCAAATGGTTGGGCAAGTGGTAAAAAAGAATTCTACAACCCAAACTTTACCTTCATAAAATGAATTTGAAATCAATTTGCCATCCTGATTTGTAAATTCAAAATTTGGAACCTCAGCTATTTTAATTAAAGTTGGTGTTTTAAATTTAGCTACAATTTTTGGTATGGCGTAAATTCCAAAAATTAAAATAATAAATGCAACTCCTATGTATGAATATTTTTTCATTGTATTTAGATTTCTCTTTTTCTTCTTTGTTCCTTTTCAGCCGATTTTTTTAACTGATAATAAATGATGTCAATATCGTCTTTCATCTTGTTTTTTAAAACTGCCACTGATTGCATATTGTAACCAAATAACTTTCCGTCTTTTGTGTCTTCATCATCTTTTCTGCCTCGCAAACGCAATTCTTTATCAATAATAAAAGCATTTTCTGAATATAAGTTTTCATTCAACTGAAAAGGCGTTTGAAAACTGTTAAATAAAGCTTCAATAATTGTTTTGTCTAAATATATAAAATGCCATTTATTGATATTGGTAAATGCTGAAAGTTCTTCGATAGCTATTTTATAATCTTCTTCAGAGTCTTTAGGTATTATAGCTATAGCCTGAAAATAGATTTTCCCTTCATATCTTTTATAAATGGTTTGGTTTAAATTAAATAAACTGCCTTTGGCTGTGTTCATATCGCTTCCTAAAAAACAAACTACCGAAATATGATTTATTAAACTCGCATTACCTTTCATTAACTCGCTCACATCCATCACATTTTCCGATAAAATAGGGAGGTTTGCATATTTATAAATTCCTTTTGAAAGAAATATATAAAACACCAATGGTAAAATGAATAAACTAAAAAGTACCCAGAATTTTTTCATGCTACAAAGTTAAAACAAAAAAGGTGGTTAAAAAACCACCTTTCAAATATAAAATATTTTATTTATTTAGTAATTCCATTTCACTAATGGGCCTAAAACATCGTTTATATAACTTCCTTCAATCAACAACAAGGTTGCTAAGTAAATAATTAAGAAAACTGCTGTCCAAACAACAGCGCGTCTTAAGCTTTTAGTTTCATCGGCCATATGCATGAAAAACCATGTAATATAATACGCTTTTACCAAGGTAAGAACTAAAAATATGATATTTAAAGGACTTGTTCCTAGTATTTTAGTTAAGTATAACGCCTCAGGTTTAGCAATTCCCAAAGCAACTTCAACAATAGTTATTACAGAAAGTATTCCGAATACTTTCCAAATTAATTTTGTGTGCGATTTATGTTCTTGTGCGTGTGTTGCCATTTTATAAAACTTTTATGAATTAAACCAAGTAGAAGAATGTGAATACAAATACCCAAACTAAATCTACAAAGTGCCAATACAATCCTACTTTTTCAACCATTTCATAACTTCCTCTGCGTTCGTAAGTTCCAATAATTACATTAAAAAAGATAATGATATTTATAATAACCCCTGATAAAACGTGGAAACCGTGAAAACCTGTAATGAAGAAAAAGAAATCAGCAAACAAGGTATTTCCATACTCGTTTACTTTTAAATTTGCTCCTACTACTACCTGTTTGGCTTCATTTAAATAAGACATTGCTTGTTCACGGGGTACAATAGTTTTTGTTTTTGTTTCAGCCTTTAAATGTTCAGTTCTAATGGTTAATTCTGGATGTGCTTCAAAACTCGCAATAATTTCTTCAACCGTAAAAGGAGGTAATGCTGTTTCTTCAACAAACCATAACCCTCTACTTTTTGTATGTTGGGCTCTTTCAGAATTTGATGATATCACAAAACTTTCTAAAGCAACTTGAAGACCATCTTCATTCACAAACTGAATTATTTTACCATCATTTAATTGAACTGCTCCATAAGAACCCCCTATAAAATTTTTCCATTCCCAAGCTTGAGAGCCTAAGAATATGGCACCACCTATAATGGTTAAGAGCATATAAAAAGTGACTTTCGCTTTTTTCATTTGATGACCCGCATCAACAGCCAATACCATTGTTACTGATGAAAATATTAAAATAAAGGTCATTATTGCCACATAATACATCGGTGCATGAACGCCATGCATAAATGGAAAGTGGGTAAAAACTTCGTCGGCAATTGGCCAAGATTCAATAAATTTAAAGCGCATAAAACCATATGCGATTAAAAAACCTGAGAAAGTAAGTGCATCAGATAGAATGAAGAACCACATCATCATTTTACCATAACTCGCACCTAGTGGTTTGTTGTTTCCTCCACCCCAAGGTTGTTCGTTAGTTTCAGTAGCAATAGTTGCTTCCATAAAGTTTATTTTTGATTTTTTTTAGTTATAGTTGCGCCAAAAATACATTTTTTTTTATTATCTAACCAAATAGAAAAAGAAAAACAGGTAAATCCATAAAATATCTACGAAATGCCAAAAAATAGCTCCCAATTCTAACCCTAAAGAATTTGTAGCCGAATATTTTTTTGTTAAATGATTATAAATCACAACTAATAACACAATAAGTCCAGCAAAAATGTGTGCCAAATGCGCCAAAGTAATTCCATAAATAAAAGAAGATTTCACTGTACTTTGCGCTCCTGCGAACACAAATCCTTCATTAAATAATTCATTAAATCCTTCAAACTGAGCAAACACAAAACTACAACCAAACAATAGTGTAGAAAATAAATTCAATGTTGTAAGTCTTCTATTGTCTTTTTTAATATAGTGTTTTGCCAACATAAAAGTAATACTGCTTAATACAATTAAAACAGTACTTATATAAAATGCCGAAGGCAAATCAAACGAAACCCAATCACTTCGCTTTCTACTAACTACGTATGCACTTGTTAAACCAGCGAACATCATAGTCATACTAATCATTGAAACCCATAACATAGGTTTTGCTGATTTTCTTTTTGCAATTTTGTACTCTTGTTCTAGGGGTTGTCTCATGATATTTTAGTGTAAAAATTTATCAATAACATATATTATTTGAATCAGGGTTATATACAATACACTCGAAAGCATTAACTGCCTTGCTTCTTTATTTGTTTGATTTTTATATAATTTTACTGCATAATACAACATTACACTTCCTAACAAAACTAAAATAAAAGCCGTAAAAGGGTAAATATAAAAATTTCCTGTCAATTTTAATACAGGAATTATAGAAACTATTATTAAACAAATGGTATAGATAATAATTTGAATAACCGCTTTTTTGTTTTTTTGACCCATTGGCATTAAGTTGAAACCTGCTTTTTTGTATTCATCAAACTGTAACCAAGCAATGGCCCAAAAGTGAGGAAACTGCCAAAAAAACTGAATTAAAAACAACATACCCGGTTCTATTGAAAAATCATCAGTAGCAGCAACCCAACCTAACATAAAAGGAATTGCACCTGGTATAGCACCAACAAATACGGATAATGGCGTTATTGCTTTTAACGGCGTGTAAACACTGGTATATAAAAAAATTGAAATAGCACCAAATAAAGCACTTTTTGGGTTGATACTGTATAAAATAGCCAAGCCTAAAACAGTAAAAGAAACTGCGATTACCAAAGCCATAGAAACATGCATTCTGCCAGTTGGTAAAGGACGATTCATGGTGCGTTTCATTAAAGCATCGGTATCTTTTTCAATAATTTGATTAAAAGCATTTGAAGCACCAACCATTAAATAGCCTCCAATAGCCAACATCACCAAAATCAAATAATTAATTTCATCAACAGCCAGTAAATAACCTGCTAAAGATGAAAACACCACACTTAAAGACAGCCCAACTTTTGTTAATTGTTTGAAATCACTAAAAACTATTGAAAAATTCATTTTTTTAAAAATTGAATCAGAAGAAACTTGCATTCTTTTTAAATTGATTGCTGCAAAGATATTTTATTATTAGACAATTACAACCTTATAATTAGGAGATTAAAAAAATCTTTTAAATAATTTCGAAAAAAGTCTTTGCAGTTCATAGAATTGTTTTAAATTTGCACTCGCATTTAGCATAAAATGCAACGTTCATTTAAAAAAAAGACTGCGAAAGTAGCTCAGGGGTAGAGCATCACCTTGCCAAGGTGAGGGTCGCGGGTTCAAATCCCGTCTTTCGCTCTACAATATAAAAATACCAATGCAGGAGTGGTGGAATTGGTAGACACGCTGGACTTAAAATCCAGTGAACAGTAATGTTCGTGCGGGTTCAAGTCCCGCCTTCTGTACAAAGAAAATTCGTAACAAACTTTTAATTAAGCAGTTACGGATTTCTTTTTTTAATATTTATATGGTTTTAATTCCTAATATTCAGTTTGTAAATTGTATGAATATTTATCTAAAAAATAGCCATCAATAAAACTTCTTACATCAACTATTTGATTTACTTTAGAATTAAAAACCACCTCAACAAAAAACATATCAATCGCAAAACAATTTAAAGTCTCAGTTTCAGATTTGTAATTGTCTAAAAAGATACCTTTTTCAAAAACTGTAATTATTTTTTCGTTTTTATTCAAAAGGTTGAATTCATATAAAGTCATACTATCTTATTAATTGGGAGTAAGTTACAAAATAAAACAAAAGCCACCACATTAATTTAACATGGCTTGTTGAAAAACGATCGCAGCTAATTTTATTGAATAATTGACTTATCACATTTAAGAAACAATTGCATTTTTCGGGGTAGATAAATAAAAACTCATATTAAATCTATGTCCAGTAACTTTATTAATGAAATATGTTTATAGGTCGCTCTTTAAAATAGCAATTTTAGAAAAATTAAATGCCATCGAATCCTGGATCTATCGTTACAGATTCAGCGGCAATCCATATAATTCCACCTACCATAATCAAAGGTATTCCAACATTTAATGCAGTTGATGCGGTTTTATTCAAAATTCTAATCGAATTAATACTATTGTTATATAAAGGCACATCTTCTAATTGAGAAACTTTTTTATTTACGCCATAATATTTTCCGTCTACGAGATTTATTCTCTTGAATATTAAGGTTTCGTTGTCAGTAGTTAAAATCTTTACTTTAGTTTGAGATTTATAGGCTTCGTTAAGAGTTACATTTGTTGATTTATAAACTGTACAGCCATGCAGCAATATCATTGAAGATATAAAAAAGGCTACCATTTTTAAATGAATATTAATTATTTTCATAATCTCATTTATTTTAGTTACCTCATCAAATTAGTCAAGTGAACATTTATAGGCAATGATAAATATCAGAAATAGAATTTGATATAAATCATTTATATTTTCAAGTATAAAACAAAAAAATCACTTCAACAAAAAACATATCAATAGTCAAACAATTTAAAGTTTCTGTTTCAGATTTGTAATTGTCTAAAAAACAACTTTTTAAAAAAATGTTATTATTTTTTTTATTCAAAAAACTAAACTCATATAGAGTCAAACTCTTTTTTATTGTGTTAAATTAAAAAATAAAACCCACAAAAAAAGGCTTTCAAATTAATGAAAGCCCAATTGTATATAGTCAGCTTTTATCTTGCACAACTTTGTTTAAATAAGTATTTAATACAATTCTTCAAACGGCGTTTTCAAAAACTCAGAATAAGAAAGGTATTCAATTTGCTCTTTATTTATTTTAGAATTTTCAACTTGATTAGTTGTTTCTCCTTCAACGTTTGCTGCATAACCTAATGTTAAAGATAGGCAACAAATAATAACCAATTTTTTCATAATTACAGTTTGATAATTAATTAAATTAAAAGTATTATAAAAATGAATCGCATTCAACTACATGAACATGTTGTATTAATAAGAAAACCTCTTTAACCTAATGTGAAAATTTAATATTTGCATTATTATTCCTGTCATTTTGAACAAATTATTTTTCCATATTTTGAAGATAGCCTGTGTTTTTAAGTGAAATTAACATAAACTTTAAGCTTATATTTCATTTTAAATTCAATCCTCTAAATTTTTTTTGAAGCCTTTAAAACCTTATCTTTAAGATGAAAAAATTGAAAAGGTTATGAGAATATATGCTGTTTTTTTTATATTCATCTTTTTTATATCCTGTGAAGAAAAAACACCACCAAAAGTAGTGCTGATTCCTAAAACAGAAATTACTGAAAAAGGTAAAATTATTCCTATTGATTCTAATAGAATAGCCAAAATTAAAGATTCAAGTGTTATTGCTTTTTATAATTCCATCAAAAAAAAAACTTTTTGGATTGCGAATCCTAGCCGAAAAAATATTATTTCATTATTGAATAATTTAGAACAAGATGGCATTTCCTATAAAGATTTTGATCTAAAAAAAATAGAAAATTCTGAAGAAAACATGGCTAAATTATCTGATGCTGCATTGGTAGATTTTGATATTTTACTCACTGAAAATTTAAGCCTATATGTTAAAAAAATAAGTGAAGGAAGTCTTAACCCAAAAGAAATATACTCCAATTGGGATTTAAAAGAAAACAACATCAACCTTGACGAATTACTAATAAATTTTCAAAAAAGGGATGCTTTTAACGATGCATTAAATGAAGCCTCACCAAATCACATTGTTTATAAAAAACTAAAATCAGCACTGGCAATTATAAATACCTTGCCGAAATTTGATTTCAAAAAAATTGAAATTGAACATAAAATTGAATTAAATGATACCAATGAAGTTTTAATTGAGGTAAAGAGAAAATTAATTTATTGGAAGGATTTAAAACCTTTAGACACTTTAACTCCCATATATGATGAAGTTACCGAACTGGCTGTTAAAAAATTTCAAATGAGGCACGGTCTTGCACTAGATGGTATTATAGGTGTTGGGACTGTTCAGGCCTTGAACTACACTAAAGAAGATAGAAAAAAACAAATTATAGTAAATATGGAGCGCTGGAGATGGTATCCTCGAATATTTGAATCTGAATACCTTATTATAAACATTCCGGACTATACTTTGCATGTTGTTAAAAACTCAGATACTTTAAGAACTCATAAGGTAATCATTGGCAGAGCCGCAAGAAAAACACCTGTTTTATCATCAAAATTGATACATCTAATATTCAATCCCACCTGGACAATTCCTCCAACCATTTTAAAAAACGATGTGATACCTGCTGCAAAAAGAAACAGAAATTATTTCAGTAATAAAAATATAACTATTTATAACGCTAGCAACCAAGTAATAAGTGCAAGTAATTGGGATGTGGAAAAAGCGAAAAATTATCGATATGTACAGCGCCTGGGAACAACAAATTCTCTTGGATTGGTGAAATTCATATTCCCAAACAGGTTTTCAGTTTATCTTCACGACACCAATAGTAGAGGCTATTTTGACAAAGATATTAGAGCATTGAGTTCAGGTTGTATTAGGGTTCAATATCCTTTTGAACTTACAGAATATCTTTTAGATGATCCAGAAAAGTGGAATTTGGAAAAAATTAATGAAGCTATTGATACAAAAAAAACAATACAAGTAAATTTCAATAAAGAAATTTACATTCATATTTTATATTGGACTGCTTGGAGTGAAAATGGTATATTGCAATTTAGAGACGACCTCTACAATTATGATTCGGATTTATATAAAAAATTATACCAATCTTCACTATGAAGGATAATATACAAATATGCAAGATTTATTTTTAATGGTGTCTATAACTTCTTTTGTGAGTTCTTGTGACAAAGCCAAACATCCTAAACTTCGCCCTAATCTTCCATTTTGTTCTATAAAACTTTCAGAAACATAATCAGCACCATGAACTACAATAGCTCTATCTCTGGCATTGCTATTCACACCTTTATCCAAACCATCCAATCTCAAAGAATATCCATGTTTACCAAAATATGTTTCACCGGTTAAATAAAATCCTAAACTACTCTTATAAGATTCTGGTTTATTGGAAAAAGTATTTGCAAATTCATTTCCTGAATTTCTCCCATGAGAAACCAACGATTGAAATAAAATCGTGTTGCTTTTCAAATCAATTACCCATAACCTGTTTTCATTAGAAGACAAACTATAATCAACAAGGGTTAGAATTTCATTTTGAATAATATCTTTTTTCTTCAGCTCAAAATAACCTTCCATGGCTTTTGTGAAACTATTTTTATTTGGAAGTGAAAAATTATTAACTATCAAATTACTATAAATAGATTCAGCATTCGTTTCAAAACTATGGTCAACAGTAGCCACAACTAATGTCGAACCTTCAGGTTTAAATGAAAGATTTGCATTGATTGTAAAGGAAAAAAAACCAATCAATAATATGGAAATTGTTTTATAAAGCATTGTAAATCATTCTGTTTAATATCAATTTTTAAAAAGTCGCAAATTATAAAATTAAAATTGGATTGGCAATTTACATCAAAACATTTAACATTTTATTTGGATGAAAATAAAAAACCCACCTAAAAATTTAGGTGGGAAAATTGCTATGAAAAAGAAAAGTTAATTAAAATTGAATTGAGGTTGTATTTTAATTAACTTTTCAAAAATAATATGAAAATGTAGTTAATATAATGATAATTATCATGGTATTAAAAATATTTCATTCTTTTTTATCAAACCAACCAAACTGATATGTTAATAGAACTGATTTTAAATTGGCTCCATAACTTGTAATAAGCCCGTTTGAATATAGCAGTTTTAAAGAACTACCTTTATTAAGTTTATACGCAAAGGCAATGCCCACTTTTGAATTTTTTTGTGGATCATTTTTATCCACACCATTAATTTTAGTTTCACCCCATCCTGTGCCACCAAATGATCCTGTAACCCAAATACCTGGTTTTAATATATAGATCGCATGCATTTGAGCAGCCAGTAAAGGATTTTGTTCAATTAAATTTCCATTAAAAAATTCTTTGTTTTTGGTAAACATCCATAAATCTAGATGACCTTCAAGAATAATCCTATTTATAAAAGTATATGAAGCCGCTGTCCCAAATCTAAAAGCCCATCTATTTGCCCCAAGATTTAATAATTTTTCAGGGTCATATTGTCCCAATGGCATTCTAACCCTAAAGGAAACTCCAAATTTGAATTTTTCCTGTTCAGATTTAATAAAATCAGCCATATTTAGAGGCTTGGCGCCAATTAATAGCATAGAAATTCTAAATAAAGGATCACCTAATCCCTGTCTTGAAACAGTAGAATCTATTTCTAAAACTTTTCCATTAAATTTGGCAAATGAATAAGGAATAACAGCATCAAATTTAGCTAGTTTATTAAAAAGTTTAAAACTTCGAGCATAAGCTACAACAACAGAATTTAGTTGTGTTTCCAAATCTTCAATAGGAATAGATCCGTCAGTTAAAATACTTCCTGCTGAATATCCATATGAAGCCACCAAAAAATTTCCATTTATTGGCATCGCGGACAAAGATCTTGGTTCTAAATCTTGAGCATTTATAGACAAGAAACTAAAACTTATCACAATTAAATACCAATAATTTTTAATTTCCTTCATCATTAAAATACTTATACAGCTATTAATCTTATAAAAGTAGAAATTTTAATTTGTTAAACAATTATTGAATTATATATTAATAATTACTTTATTAAACATCATAAATTTCTTATACTTTATAATTTTTGATTTCAATATTAACTTAAAAGGTATTTAATAATTTAGTATGTTTGCTTATTGTTAAAAAAAACTTCATTAAAAAAAACAAATCTCTTTTATGAAAAAAATAATTTACTCAATAATCATCTTCACATTTGTATTTTTATTAAATAGCTGCTCAAGCAGTATCAATGTTGCTAATAAATGGACTGCTGAAAACACCAATGACTTTAAAACCAAAAACATACTTGTAATTGCAAGAACA
>Ga0316188_10001257_pt1 | contig 11896 bp, 13 predicted proteins | sample Phiworburrow1_MG_FD_204933 | JGI IMG/M metagenome (GOLD analysis project Ga0316188, IMG submission 204933) | Coastal sediment microbial communities from Maine, United States - Phippsburg worm burrow 1 | ecosystem: Environmental > Aquatic > Marine > Coastal > Sediment | place: USA: Maine... | reverse complement strand
GCCATCGATTCGTTGCTCAATACGAGCAGCACGGACAGCAACAATAGTAGCTGGCGCACAATGACCTTGGTTGTCTTGCTCATGTGGCCTCCCAGGGTACCCGATCCGTTACGCAGTTTGAGTTCAGGGTGCAGAAAGTGTCGGCTGCGCGCAAGCAATCTGCCCAGCGGCAGCACGGTCACCCAGTCGATGCATGGGCGCTTCCTGTGGAGCCAACGATGCATGGACGAGCCAGCTAGCGCGGGCAGAAAATGCAACCCGGGCAATGATGCCCGGGTCACAATGACTCCGGAGTAAGAATGCGGAGTCTGACGATAAGAACCTGTCTCGCGGCTATTCGGCGCTTTTCAGGTCCGGCACCTTCGTGGTAGCGGTGGACTCACGGCTTCCGCCATTGGTCGGATCGCCGGTCCAGCCGAGGGCCGGCCAGTCGATCGCATCGGAGTTATGGCAGTCTTTGCAGCCGCCGCCTTCGTCCATGTAGCCCAGCGCATGTTCCGCTGGCGCCACTTCGTGGTTCACCGAGAGCAACATTTCGGTCGCGCCGAAGGCATAGGTCCCGCTGAAATTCTGACCGGTATAATTCGCGCCGTCCTGCAGAGCGAGCTTCCAGTCGTACTTGGCCCAGTAGGGATTCGGGCCGCTCAGCTTGCCGAACAAGTGCGGAACCAGCACGGTGTGGGTATTGGGATCGACCGGCTGGTTGCCGACCATCATCTTGAATGGATAGATCATGGCTTCCGGGTCGGCGTGGTCACCAAGCGGCACGGCCAGTTGGATGGGCTCCTCGTCATAGGTGTCGTTGACGCCGATGATCATGCGTTTCCAGTTGCCATTCGAGTAGCGCAGCGTGGGCCGCACGTTATTCTTCCATACGAACGAGCCCTTCTTCTTGTCATAGGTTGGCCGGCCGGTCTCCGGGTCTATGGGGGGCGTGATGTCCTGGCCGGCATCGGCCCAGTACCACTCGACCTTGGTCGGAATGGCACGCGCGATTGCCGGGATATGGCAGACCTGGCAGGCCAGCTTTTCGTGCCAGCCGTCTTCGAACATGACGCCGGCAGGGGTGTCGGCATGAACTACGGTCAGCCCGCCATGGCAGTCCGTGCACTGCCTCATCTCGCCCTCGTTGACCGAGTGGAGCGACATCCCGGCGTTGCCATGATTGACTTCGCCGGTCTTCGGGTCATGGTTTGCAGCATGGCAGTCGACGCAATCGAAGTTGGCGCCGTCGGTGCCCATGTGAACGTCGTATTCGCGCGTGGTGGCGAGCAAGTCGGTCGACAAGTCACCGTGCTTGACGTTGTCACCGCCACCGGCATTCGCATGGCAGCCGATGCAGTTTTTCCGCGTCGGCTTCGAGCCGAGGGAAATGCTGCGCGCGACCAGATTCAGGTCGACGGAAGGGTCGGGCATGCCGGCCGTCGTCGGGCCCTTCTTGTAGGTGCCGGACTGGTCATGGCAGACCAGGCAATCAACATTTTTCGGATCGTTGAAGTCATATCCCGCATCGGCATAGCCATAACCGATATGACACTGCGTGCAGCGACCCTCATTGGTCGGCACGGCGATGCAGAAGTTGTTGAGCAAGTCGTTTTTGCCGTGGACTTCCCCTTCGAGTCCGGCGATCCGGTCGGTCGTGCCTTGCCACTTGAAGTGTCCCATATCGAGGGCCATGCGGGCCTCCTCTTCGTGACACATCAGGCAGGACTCCGTTCCTTCGTACAGGATCGTGCCGAAGTACAACTCGTGGATGTTCTCGTCATGCACCGACGCGTATTCGAGGAAGGCATCCTTGGTTGCCAGGCTGGCTCTCTCGAAATTGGCTCCGGACTTGACCTGCGCCAGGCCGGTCATCGGACACAGCAGCACGCAGAAGGCGATGACAGCAGCGATGCTGAGCGGTGCAGCACGGCTGCGGGTGGGGTGGGATTGGGATAGGTCATTGTTAAACATGGCAACTCCTCTGTCCGACTTCCAGATACGTGGCCCTCCTTCATGAGGGGCCAATTCCCTTTAGGATCGAGTGCCATTATGAGTAAATATTAATATTCTAATATATGATGTATATCATTGAATTCTAAGAATAAATATTCAGTATGTGGCATGAATTATCTGTATATTTTTTTTAAACTTTCAAAGAATTAATCTGACTATTGCCGGCTTTAATGAGTTTTCGTTATTTGACCTGCCCCAGTAGACATGCGGAAGGGCGGGGCGCCATTTCCGAATTGAACTGGACGCGAATTTCGTCGACCATAGTCGAAGGGCGAATTCAAATTGGATATGGATCAGGAGAAAGGCGTCATGGCTACTGTCGAAAACGTAATACTGGGTATCACGGCGTCCGCCGGTAAGCCCGGTTACAGCGACATCGCATATTCCTACGAGTTGCATCCGGGCGAGTCGGACTCTGCCGAAGAGCGCGAATTCACCGTGACCGTCAGCCTGTGGGGCGAGGACGTGTTCGATGACGACGTGCTTGCCGTGGAACTGGATGAGCACACGATCAAATGTTCCCGCACGGCCCCGGGCGAGCCATTGAAGGTTGCGCGGGTATTCGAAGTTGAGACCAAGCTGCTGGACGAGGATGTGGTCGGCGACGACGAGGTCTACCTGGTTGTCGAAGCCCGGTCGGAATCCGGTGCAGAGCTGGCTTTGGAGGAACGGGTCAGCGGCAAGAGCAATGTCGTTATTGGCGACTTCTGAGCCGAGGCCAGGCCGGTTTACCGTATCGGCCTGTCACTGCTGATGGGCGACGCGAGAGAAAGTTCATCATGACTGGATTGCCGAGCTTTGTTCCGTTCCTTCTGGCAGCTGGTGCAGCGGCATTTGTACTCGGTGGTTCAGTGGATGCGGCGGAGCCGCAAGGCGCGTCCGGGAACCGGTCCCTGGCGGGGCAGATGTGCCCCAAAGGCTCATATGTCATCGGGTTTGATTCCGAGTCCAACATCGTGTGCAGCGAGCTATGCGGCAATGGCGTCCTGGATACGGGTGAAGCCTGCGATGACGGGAATTCGGCCGCTGGAGACGGTTGCTCTGCGACCTGTCAACCGGAGGGCGTGGCGCCCGCAGCTGAGGGCGTGGCAGTTGCCCCGGCGGCCGCCGCTGGGGTCGCGGGCGGTCTCTCTTCAGTCACGGCCCTGGCTATTTCGGATATCGAGCCATCGTCGGTGATGTACGGTACCGGCGAGCTGGCGGTCACGATCAGCGGCACGGGGTTTGCTGCCGATTCGGTTGTCGTGTTCGCGGGTAAAACCTATCAGCCTTCCGTCAACCAAGCCGGCACCCGGCTGGATGTCACGCTGGCCACTCGCAAGCTCAGCATGGGCACCTACGCGATAACGGTCTCCAACGGTTCCGGACCGGAACAGACACTCAAGAAGGCTCTGACCGTTTTTTGATCACCTGTTGGCAAAGGAATCCAGACATTCGATGACGTCTGCTGGCTGCACCAGGTCCATCACGCCCGGCTCTTCGATCCGATGACCCCAGCGTAATTCTGTGGCTTCTTTGCCCCTGAATTTTCGGGCCGCTTCTTCGTAACGGTCCACGCAGAGTTCCAGGCTGGTCCAGGGGCCTGAGCGGCGCGACCAGGTGGCGGCGTAAAGACCGAGCACCGCGGTGCCGAGCGCCGAGGCGATGTGGGCCGGGCCCGCATCCGGCGTGAGCACCAGGTCGGCTCGCTGTAACAGTGCTTTGGATTGTTCCAGCGTGTCCTTGCCGACCAGGTTCAGGCATGGCTCCTGCATCCTGGTCTCGATGGCCTGCGCGGTGCCGCGCTCCAGGTCGCTGGGGCCGCCGGACAGCACCACCCGCATGCCGAGCTTTGCGCCTGCGTGGTCGGCGACGGACGCGTAGTATTCCGGCCGCCAGTTGCGCAGGACGTGGCTGGAGCAGGGGCTGATCAACAACGTCGGCTGCTCGCCCGGGAGTTGTTCCCCGGCCCACGCCTGCGCAGTCGCGGCGACGGGCAGGTCCCAGCGCGGCGCTTCGACTGCGATGCCGAGCGCGCGGGGAAATTCCAGGAAACCCTGCACCTGGTGCTGGAAGGGTACGCCCGCGACCTGGCAGTTGCTGAACCAATGGTGGAAGTCCCGCGAGCGGCCGCGGTCCCAACCCAGGCGAATCGGTGCGTCGACCAGCCGGCTCAGCAGGTTGGCGCGGGCCGCGACCTGCATGTGCAACAGTACATCGAAGCGGCGGCCGCGTAGGGTGTCACGAAGCGCGCTCACCGCGGCCCAGCCGCCGCGCTTGTCGAACACGATAAACTCGACGCCTTCGACCCCGTCGACCAGTCGGCGCTCCAGCTTGCCGATGATCCAGGTGATGCGGGTGCCGGGCCAGCGGTCCTGGATGGCCCGCACCACGGGCAGCGTGTGGGTGGCGTCGCCCAGGGCGGACAGCCTGAGGATGCAGACGCTTTCGGGTTGATGGTCGAGTGGCAGCAAGGGCGATCCCGCGCAACGAAGGTCGAATTGACGTGAATTCCGGTCGACAGCACAATAGCCGCGAGTGAAAATCCGCAGCCAAAAGCATAAATCCCAGCTCATTGTATATGATGCCGATCGCATTCAGGAGCCCGGCCCGATGCTGTTCGATCCCGTTTACTGGGAGCGCCAGGGCCGGCTGGCCGGGCACGCGGTCGGTCGGGGCAGCGCGCTGCTGCTCGAAACGGATTTCGGTCCCGCGGTTTTGCGGCAATACCTGCGCGGTGGCTGGCCCGCGCGCATCAGCCACGACCGCTACCTGTTCACGGGTTTCGACCGTTCGCGCCCGCTGACCGAGTTCCAGATGCTGGTGACCCTGTCCGGCATGGGGTTGCCGGTACCAAGGCCGCTGGCGGCCCTGTGCCAGCGGCACGGCCTGTTCTACCGCGGCTGGCTGTTGATGGACCGCATCCTCCGCGTGCAGGCCCTGGCGGACGTTATCGCCGAGCGCTCGGAAAGCCCGGAACTGTGGCGTCGGGCCGGCGAGACCATTGCCCGCTTTCACCGGGCCGGCGTGGTGCATGCGGATCTGAACGCCCGCAATATCCTGGTCGCCGAGGACGACGTGATCCACCTGGTCGATTTCGATCGCGCCCGATTTACCGCGGAGGGCAGTGCGGCCTTCCGTGCCAATCTCAAGCGGCTGAAGCGCTCGCTCGAAAAGCTGTGGCCGCCGTCGGTACGCGGAAAGTTGACGGCCTGCTGGGCCGACCTGTTGGGCGGGTACTATGGCACCGCGGTGCCGTCGTGAGCCATCGGCCCCGCCATCCCCTGCGCGTGGTGGAGTCCCGCCGCATGACGCTGGTGGCCGCCACACCGGAACTGGTGATGGCCGACCTGGGGGGACGCGAGGCGTTCGCTGAGGCAATCGGCGCCGAAGTGCCCGACGAGTGGCCACCCGAACTCTATGACAGCCCGGCCATGCGGTATTCGCTGCAGCAGCTCAGCGATCCGACGGAACACGGCTGGTCCTTGTGGTACTTGCTGTCAAAAAGGCATGATCCGCCGAAGGTCATCGGCATCTGCGGGTTCAAGGGTAAACCGGATCGTGAGGGCTCTGTCGAAATCGGCTATTCTGTGCTGCGCCATTTTCGCATCCAGGGTTACGCGACCGAGGCGGTAGATCGGTTGGTCACCTGGGCATTCAGTCATCAGAACGTGGTCGAGGTTACGGCGGAAACCCTGCCGCACTTGCGGCAATCCATCCGCGTCATGGAGAAGAACGGGTTCCGCTACCGCGGACCCGGCTCGGAATACGGGGTCATACGGTATGCGCTGCACAAGTCGGGTAGTCGTTGAGTTATTGTTGCTGCTGAGCTTGAGCGCCGGCCTGCACGCGGACGTCACAATCACCAAGCTGGCCAATGCCGGCGTGATCATTTCGAATGGCGAGACGCGCGTCATGATCGACGGCATGGTGGTGGAGCCGTATTCGGTCTACGGTTCGCTGCCGCCCGAGGCCGTCCCGAGCTTCAACCAGGCGCTGGCCGACTTCGCCGGCGTCGACCTGGCCCTGGTCAGCCACCGGCATCACGAACACAATCAGCCGGAGTTCGCCTGTGACTTCATGCAGGCGAGCACTGCCACCCAACTGTATTCCTCGGCGCAGGTGATTGGCCTGATGCGCGAAAAGTGCCGAGATTTCATGACCAGCAGCCCCCGCGTACACGAGATCGATCCGCAGTACGGCGCGCCGGTGGTGATCGAAATCCCCGGCGTCAAGGTAACGGCTTTTCCGCTCAGCCACGGCACCCGCAAGGCTGCGCGCATCCAGAACTTCGGTCACCTGGTGGAGATGGGTGGCGTCAGCGTCCTGCACATCGGTGACGCGGCGATGAATCCCGCGGATTTCGAACGCGAAGGCCTGGGGCAGCGCAAGGTCGATGTCGCCCTGATCCCCTTCCTCTACTTTCAACCGGGGCCCGGCGCCGAGCTGATCAAGCGCTATCTCGACGCTCCGCTGAAAATCGCGGTGCACATCCCGCCTGGTGAGCTGGATGAGGTCAAGGCGTATATGGCGGAGGCTTATCCGAAGGTTTTGATCTTCGAGCGCCCGCTGCAGGAAGTCCGCTTCAGCGCGAGCCCGCCGCCGTCCCCGTAGCGGCTGCGCCCGCGTCCTCGGCCGGGCACAGCTGGCTGAGCCGAAGCTCCGAGGTATCCCGCAGCTGCAGGTCCGCGTAGCGGTCGTGCAGCGGGGCTTCATCCTCGATGTCATATTGTTCGGGCGCCTGAAAGTAATCGCCGCAATAGCCCAATAAGCGTTCCTTCATGTGCGGGTAGAGCAGGGCGTCGAAGTGATTGACGTTCAGCGCCTCGTCCCAGTAGGCGTTGACGTGGTCCGTCCAGGTAAACGGGCGCTGGATCTCCCAGTGGTCCTCGTCCCACCTGAGAATCGCCGGTTTGCCGGGCACGATGTCGTCCTCGAACAGGCTGCGGTAGAAGCGGTAGCCTTCGTAGTTGGCGACCAGGTCGGCATTCGAATAGACGCCGGTGGTCATCTGTCCGAACAGCGCGCGTTCGGTGTAGGCGGAGTGTTCGGCCGCCTTCGCCTCGTCCTGGTACTTCTCATAGCGACGCCAGAATTTTCGCCCCTGTGACAGGAAATGCCCCAGCTTGTCCGAGCCGATCAGCGTCCCGTTGAGCTTGATGGTGGGGCCCACGCCGAACAGGGCGGCAACCCGGGTAGCCCACAGCGGGTGGCCCTGGTAAATGGAGTCGTAACGGTCCGGTGTGTTGCGGTCGACCTCGTCGGATTGCATGGCCCAACGCTCGATCCTGTCCACCCAGTGGTGGCCGCCGATGTCGTGGTAGATGGCGTCTACCACCCGGCTTTCGTTGCGCGCCCCGGTTTGACTGCCGGCTGCTTTCGCGATCGACTCGTTGACCCGTTCATCCAGCACCGCCGTGGAGTCGCGCAGCGGCTCCAGCCGGTTGGAAAACTGGTCGGTCTCGTAGGCACCCGCCAGCGCCGGCGCCAGTAGCAACAGCACAACCGCTGCGCTGGATGCAGCCATGCCGGAACGGCACCACATCGGATTACCAGGCCCTAGAATCTATAGGTGAAATTGGCCAGCGTGTGGTCGCGGTCGCCGAAACCGACTTCGAGCGAGATGAGGGCTTTCGGGCTGAACACATGGCCAATGCCCACCGCGTAGTTCCACGCTTCCATGCTCTCGAGCTCGACACTGAAGGGTACCGGCGGGATCCCCGGTATGGGCAACATGATCGAGCCGCTGTGCTTTTCCTCCGTATCGAGGTACATCCCGCCGAGCCAGATCGACGTCTTGCCGAAAATCAGGCCGAGGCGCGGCTGCGAAGAGAAGGTCTTCACGGACGAGTCGAAATCTCCGCTCAGGCTGGCATCCGTCCAGGTGTTATTGAGCGTCGCGAACCAGCGGTCCGTGCCGTAAAGCAAATTGAAGCCCGCGCCATAGACGGTGCCGTCATAGGAAACCGGCAGCGTTCCGAGGGAGACGGGCAGGCCGGCAATCGGCACGTTGCTGAAATCGACATAGGTGTCGGCATCTACCCGGCCAATCAATCCGAAGACGTTCAGAAACGGCGTGATCCAGGCATCCAGCTTGACGTCGTAATGTCGCAGCTCATTGGTCACCCCGATCAGCGAAGGGTCACCGAGGCCGACGCCCGGCAGCTCGAACTGGAGCGACTTGATCTTGTAATCCTGCTTCATCGTGAAGTAATCGACGCCGACCCCCCAGGGTTCGAAGAATTCCCGGCCCTGCAGCATATCCTTCATAAACAGCGGCTCGCCGGACGATTCCTGGGCGGGGGCGGCCAGGGGCAAGAGCAAGAGCAGAACCATGATCAGCCTGTGCATTTTATTCTCCTTGGGTTGTGCTGCCGAGGCAGAAGTATAGCTTCGAATTGGCGCGAAGCCGACCCGATATTGACCTGGTTATACAAGATGATATATAAATGATATCAGAGAGGAGAAACGCCACTCATTCCCGACCTGAGGCTGGACCATCGTTCACATTAGTCTTTATGGCACAGAAAAAAGCCATCCCACTGCGCATCAACGAAGAGACCTGGAAAGCGATGCGCCGCTGGTCCGACGACGAACTGCGCAGTCTGAACGCGCAGATCGAATACGTACTGCGCGATGCACTGCGCCGGGCCGGGCGCTTGCCCGTCGAGCATGGCGATCATCCTGATAAGGGGTGAGCCGGGGCCAACGAAGCATTATCATGGGCCTTCCCGCCCAAGATCAGGATGGAGTCACAAGCCATGTCCGGTACCTGGAAAGCCCCGCTGTCGCTTTTGCTGTTGATGTTCCTGCCGCCCCTTTCGGTAGCGGCCGGACCCGACTGTTTCCCGCCCGAGGTCATGCCGGAAAACGCGTTTCCGGTGGTGCGGCTGGAGACGAGCATGGGTGACATCATGGTTGAACTCGACCGCAAGCGAGCCCCGGCGACGGTCAACAACTTCCTGCGCTACGTGGTCGAAGGGCAATACAACAACACGATATTTCACCGGGTCATGCCGGGTTTCGTGGTGCAGGGTGGGGGTTACACCGAGGCTATCGAGGAGCGCGAGCTGTACCCCCCGATTATCAATGAATCGGGCAATGGCCTGAAAAACATGCCCATGACTATTGCCATGGCACGCTATGACGATCCCCATTCGGCAACCAGCCAGTTCTATTTCAACCTGGCCGCCAACGCCTCGCTGGACCCCAATCCGAAAAACTGGGGATATGCCGTGTTCGGGCTGGTGATATCAGGGCAAGAAGTCGTCGAGGCCATCGCCGCCGTCGACACGGGATACCACGAACTGCTGGACGCTGAAAACGTTCCGCTGGTGCCGGTGAAGCTCCTCTCCGCATCAGTCATGGAACCACCCCACTGATCGGCTGGGGACAGTTTTTTGCCCTCGGCAGCGCGCTGGTCTGGGCGCTGGCCATCGTCCTGTTCCGGCGCACCGGCGATGCGCTGCCGGCGTTCGAAGTCAACCTGTTCAAGAACCTGCTGGGCTTCTCCCTGCTGCTGCCGACCCTCGCGGTGTTCGAAGGCTTCCGGCTACCGGACTTTCCATGGCCCGATGTCGGCATCGCGTTGGTTTCCGGGTATCTCGGAATCGCGGTGGCCGACACCTGGTACCTGCGCGCGCTGCACCTGATGGGCGCCAGCCGCACGGGCATCGTGGCGAGCCTGCTGAGCCCGTTCGTGATCCTGCTGTCGGTGCTGTTCCTGGGTGAAAGCCTGCGTGGCTGGCAGTTGTTCGGCTTCGCACTGGTCATGGCCGGCATTTTGCTGGTGACCTGGCGCAGCAAGCGCCGCAGCATCGATGCTGAGCAGGTGCGCAAGGGTGTCTTCTATGGGGCCGGTGCCATGTTCCTGATGGCCGTCGGCATCGTCATGGTCAAGGAGATCCTGGAGACCCGGTCCTTTCTCTGGACCACGGAAATACGGCTGGCCGGCGGCATAGCGGGCATGCTCATCTACACCCTATTGCGCGGGCGCCTGGCTGAGGTCGGGCGCCACTACGCCCAGCCCCTGCCATGGAAAACCATCACTCTGGCAAGCTTCCTGGCCGCCTACGTGTCGATGATGATGTGGCTGGCGGGTTATAAGCTGATCCCCGCGTCCGAGGCCTCGATTCTCAACGAAAGCGCCAATGCCTGGATCGTATTCCTGGCCTGGCTGATGCTGGGCGAGTCTCTCGATTCGCGCAAGCTGGTCGGATTGGCCCTGACCAGCACGGGCGTGGTGGTCATGCTGCTGGTTTGAGGGTAGTCGTTCATGCACACTGGAAATGTGATCACTCAGCCGGATCAGACCAACCCCGACCGATCGGGGCGCCGCCAATGGCTGCTCGCGGGCCTGTTGCTGCTCGTCGTCGTCCTTTCCTCCGTTACCACGGTGGATCGCTTTGCCGAGCAGAAGTACGAAGCCCTTTTTCAGCGGGCCTTCGTTACTTTTGCGCTGGCCCGCACCCTCAACGGGCTGATCTCGGCGGTGCAGGGCACCGAGCTGGCGCTGCAGCCCGCCGGCGTGGGCGTCACCCTGACCCCCGGCGAGATCCTGGATCCCGTCAACGACCTGGTTGAGCGTTTTTCCTGGATCATGCTGGGGGCGACGATTTCGCTGGGCATCCAGCAGGTATTGCTGGACGTCGGCCAGTGGTGGGGCGTGCGCTTGCTAGTGGCCCTGCTGGGCCTGGCTTGGCTGGTGCTGCGCATCCAGCGCCAACGCGGATCCGGTCAGGGCCGGGCCGGTCTCGAGCGGTCCCTGCTGCACGCCCTGGTTATCGTGCTGTTCATTCGTTTCGCGGTTCCCATGGCGATGATCGCCAACGAAGCGTTGTATCACCTGTTTCTCGAATCCCGCTACGTGGAAAGCGCCGAGATCATCGAGGCCGCCGGCGAGCAGATGGAAAGCGTCGCTGAGCAGGTGGACGAGGGCAGCGCGGCGGCTGGCACGGAGCCGGGTCTGTTCGAAAGCCTGGGTCGCAGCCTTAGCGGGGCAGGGGAAGCTTTGGACTTCAGCGAGCGCCTGGAGCGCATGCAAGCCCGGGCTGCCGAGGTTATCGAGCACCTGATCCAGCTGAGTGTGGTTTTCGTGCTGCAAACGGGTATTTTGCCTATCGCCTTCCTGTGGGTTTTCCTACAGCTATTCAAGCAGATGTTTCGCCTCAAATATTGACATGTATGTCAATTATTGACAATAATGTCAATGCGAGGGGAACGCCTCGATCGAAATCCGGTCTTGATGACCAGGCGCCAGCGAAAGGGGATGGGGTTCGTCGCGGTCAGTGCGGTCAGGTCCGGGTTGCGGTCAGGTGAGGATCCGTCCGGGTCAGGGAAGCCCGGGCGGGACCTCGCGTCATGTGGCTGAGAAACGGAGGTCGATATGCCGGGCAGTGGCGAATCGCGTTTGCAGGAAGCCGAACTCCTGACACGCGCGGTGGAAAATGTGTTCCGCAAGCTGATCCGTTTCCTCGTCGGGCGCATCTCGCTGGTCAGGCTGCAGGAGATGATCCGTCACATCTACGTCGAGGAAACCGAGCTCAAGCTGCAGGCTGAGCATCCCGGCAAAAATGTCCCCCTGGCTCGCCTGGCGCTCAACACCGGGCTGGATACGCGGGCCCTGGTCCAGATCCGCAAGCGGCTGCAGGCGGAAGGTCCGCAGTACCGGCAGCAATTCCTGGCCGAACTGACGCCTGAGAGCGCCGTGGTGGAGGCCTGGGCCAGCCGCGTCCGTAAGGCGGGGACGGCAGGAGACAGCGCAGTGCTGCACTATGGCGGGGATGACACCGATTTCGAGTCTCTGGTGAAATCCACGCTGTCGATCCGGGGAATGACCACCCAGTCCATTATCCAGCGGCTGGTCGACACGCGCAGCGTTGAACAGAATCGCGAGCAGCGCACCCTGAGGCTGCTGGTC
>Ga0316188_10001256_pt1 | contig 11896 bp, 5 predicted proteins | sample Phiworburrow1_MG_FD_204933 | JGI IMG/M metagenome (GOLD analysis project Ga0316188, IMG submission 204933) | Coastal sediment microbial communities from Maine, United States - Phippsburg worm burrow 1 | ecosystem: Environmental > Aquatic > Marine > Coastal > Sediment | place: USA: Maine... | reverse complement strand
CGATTGCCATCGTGTTGGAATTACGCATGCCTACTGTCTTAACACGCTCACGCAATGAGTCCCAGTCAAAGCTATGGCTGCGATCTATTTCCAGATAATTCCCACGGCCTTCAGCGAGATAGTCGATAGAATCGATTGGCAGGATGCCTTTACTCCACAGTGAGCCGTCAAAAGAGGAATAACGGCCACGTTCTTCAGACAGGTTGGTTGATGCTTTGATCGCAAAATAGCTGACGGCTTCCATGGTGCGATCAGCAAATTCAACAGCTTGCTCTGAGGCGTAAGGTACACGTTGTTTATACAGAGCGTCCTGGAAACCCATAATGCCCATGCCGACAGGGCGGTGACGCAGGTTTGAGTCACGTGCTTCTGGGACGCTATAAAAGTTGTAGTCGATGACATTATCCAGCATGCGCATCGCGGTGTTGATGGTGCGCTCTAATTTTTCTGTATCCAGGCCTTTGCTGTTGATGTGTGCGGGCAGGTTGACTGAACCTAAATTACATACCGCAATTTCCTGGTCATTAGTGTGCAGCATGATTTCGGTACACAGGTTAGAGCTGTGTACCACGCCGACGTGCTGGTTACTGTAGCGCAGGTTGCAGGGATCTTTAAAGGTGATCCATGGGTGTCCAGTTTCAAACAGCATGCTTAACATCTTGCGCCATAGGCTCGCCGCCTTGAGAGTTTTGTATACGCGTATTTCTCCTCTAGCGGCTTTTGCTTCATAGGCCAGATATGCTTTTTCAAATTTCTTGCCACAAAGTTCATGCAGGTCAGGAGTTTCGTCCGGAGTGAACAAAGTCCATTGCTGGTCTTCTGCAACACGTTTCATGAACAGGTCAGGGATCCAGTTTGCGGTGTTCATGTCATGGGTACGACGACGGTCATCACCGGTGTTTTTACGTAGATCAAGAAACTCTTCGATATCTATGTGCCATGATTCAAGGTATGCGCACATTGCGCCTTTGCGTTTACCGCCCTGATTCACTGCAACGGCAGTATCATTAGCTACCTTCAGGAAAGGCACGACACCCTGTGATTTGCCATTGGTGCCTTTGATATGTGCACCCATGCCACGAACTCTCGTCCAGTCATTGCCCAAACCGCCAGCATATTTGGAGAGCAGGGCATCATCTTTGATAGAAGCAAAGATGCCGTCGAGATCATCAGGAATTGTGGTCAGGTAACAGCTTGAAAGCTGTGGACGCAAGGTGCCAGAGTTAAACAAAGTTGGTGTCGAACTCATGAAATCAAATGAAGACAGCAGGCGATAGAACTCGACGGCGCTTTCTTCACGATCGATCTCATTGAGTGCAAGTCCCATGGCTACGCGCATGAAAAATGCCTGCGGTAATTCGAAACGGGTATCTTCAGAATGTATGAAGTAGCGGTCATACAATGTCTGCAGGCCCAGGTAGGTGAACTGGTGGTCACGTGAGGCATCGAGCTGTTTGCCAAGATACTCGAGGTCGTATTCGCTCAAGCGCGGATCCAGTAATTCCAGATCGATCGCACGTTTTATGTATTTGGCAAAATAATCGGAATACTGATTTTGCATTTCCGTCTGTGTTGCACAGCTGGTTTTGTTGTAAACAAAGCTGAGTGCCTCTGTCCGCAGGTCATCGAGCAATAAACGTGAAGCGGCGTAACTGTAATCGGGCTGTTTTTCGATCAGGGTGCGCGCACTCATGACTAACATGCGAGACACATCTTTATTCGGTACGCCATCAAAGAGATTACGTTCGGTGTCGTTCATGATTGCCTGTGCATCGACATCTTTAAGGCCTGTACAGGCTTCGCTGACGATAGCATGCAAACGCTGATTATCAAGCGGCTGAACGCTGCCATCTTCCAGGGTCACGTTAATTCTGCTTGATGGCGGAATCAACGTGTTCTGTTTCTGCTCCTGAGCGCGGGCACGTGCGTGTTCATCACGGTATATCACATAGGCGCGTGAAATTTTTTGATGTCCGCCGCGCATGAGTGCGAGTTCGACCTGATCCTGAATATCTTCGATATGGAAGGTGCCACCATCAGGGATACGGCGAGTCAATGCATTGACGACCTGTTCGGTCAGATTTTTAACGATTTCATGGATACGATTACTGGCTGCTGCATTGCCGCCTTCGACGGCCAGAAACGCCTTGGTCATCGCAATAGAAATTTTTTCACTATCGAACGCAGTGACTTTTCCATTGCGACGAATGACGCGGAACTGTCCTGGTGCTGTGGCTGCAATGCTGGTTGAATCTGCTGCTGTTGATGCGGTGCTGGGTTTAGTAGTAGTTGATTGTATGTTTTTTTCTGGATTTGCTGTATTTGCTTGCATTGCCCGTCCCGTGAATGGTTTGCCTGTTATTATTATGTCGCCGTTGTTATACGGCTGTTTTTATGCTGGATACTATAGGGTGTGGTCATGCTTCTAGTCAAGCACAATATATTGTGTATATTCTGGTGGAGTTGTTCAGGAAAAACTGTGGATAAGTCGGGTTTTTTTAATGATTTCCAGAACTTAATATTTTATTATAAAAGATTGTTAGAACATAAGAATTTGCCCATATAAAAAATATTTGGGGTAATCGTTATAGCAATTATCCGAACTTAATTACTAACTATTTGAAATTTAAAATCAGAGATGAAAAAAGTAAGGAGAGACGATTTAGATAAAATATTTTTTACTAAAAAATTATTCTATCTAAAGTCCCAGCGGTAACCAATATTGAAATATAAGTTATTGCTACCGAGTGATGGGCCGTTGCTATCCTCAGTGACATCGTCATAACCGACTTCAAAATCGAAGCGAACTTTGCTTATAAATTTGTAGTCGGTTTTTAATAAAGCCCTTAGTTTTTGCTGCGAACGACCGTCAGTAAATTTCCGGATATCAAATTGCAGGCGCGGGTTAATGCGCCATTGCGAGGTGAGAGGGAATCTTGTATTGGCTATCAATGAAGTGGTATCAGATATATCGGTATTATAGTAACGGATCCCCAGTACACTGGTGTCACGTTTTACAAAAAAACTGTTGGCCACGAGCTGGAAGCTAAGGTAATAATCCGGACCAGTACCTGGTGTCGCCGGTACGCCACCAGAGGCAACAGTATCGCTAACTCTTGCCACGGTGAGGTCGACAGATGTTTGTACGTTCTCGGTTAGTGGTTGTGAGCCGCCAATAGTGACGGTCTGGCTGTCGGCGGTTCGGTCCTTTGCCAGCCAGTAGATCTGTTCGATATTGAGTGTCTGTTTCAGCTCCTCCAGGGTCGTTTCCTGTCTGCCAATGAGAGCGTTACTGGTAGCCAGTAGTGGTGTCCTATGTAAGAAGGCATTCATATAAAGAGTACGGCCATGATCAAACATGAAGTTGGCATTTAATTGCAGGATATTAACCATCTCGAAGTACAGGTCATAATCGATCATGGCAAATAATGATTTGGTCTTATCGTTATAGCGTAGTTCAGTGCCTACACTGTTACGATCGGTCAGGCCGTCATTTTGCTGGTCAAAATAAAACAGGTTCATGTCCCAGTGTTCAAGAAAGGTACCTGTTTCAAAGGTGAAGCCATAGAACGTTTTGTGTTTGTTGACTGATGTTTTATTATCGATATCGACCGGAAAGCCACCCAGGAAATTTATGCGCATATCTGGGTTTAACTGGTAACCTGCTGATAAACCATCAAAGCGTTTGATGATGCCGCCTATTCGTAATAGTTGACGACCGAATCTGCCTGAGGTTCCAGTTTTTCTGTGACTCACCTGGTAGTAGGTTTCGATAAAGCGGAACTGGTTTGGGTCATTAACGTCAATAAAGTCATGAATATCGTCAGCAGTAAACTGGTAACGGTGATCAAATTTATTTGTTCTTTGTACTGTCGTCACATCAACAAAAGTAATGAGTTGCGACGCTGTTGTTACCTGGCCAATATCATCGATTGTCGCTCTATTATTTATATAGTGTTGTGACAGGCTGCCGTATGTGGTTACTTCATTTATGTCTTCGGTTGCTGTAGTCTCGTGTATTTTTTTTCTGGGCGCACTGGTAGCAGTGAGCAGTCCAGCAAGACGCTGTCTGACCCGGTCTGAATCTTCGCCATCTGGATACAGCACAAGGTATTTTTCATAAATATCAACCGCATGTGCTGACTGATTATTGCGCTGTCTTGACAGGCCCAGGAGCTCAAGGGCTTCGCGAGAATATTTGTTTTCACCGGCAGATGTCAACGCGGTGAGATAACGAATTGCGCTGGTATAATTATTGTTCGTAATATCTGTTTTAGCTCTTTGCATCAGGCTGCCGAGTTGCTCTTCTGTTAGCGAAGATGTATTGATACTTGCTACGGGTTTCGCTATGGCGGCTGTTACTGATGGTGGTCTGGTGTTAGATTTAGCATTTTTTAAAGGAGCTTTTACCAGCCAGGCGCCGGGGTAGGTCTGCTGTAAGTCTTTCTGCATTGCTACCGCCTGTTCGCGATTATCGAAATAACCCAGGCACAGTCTCTCCCATGGTGAACCCTTGACAGTGACCTGTTCAACATAAAGGGTACGACCCTTAAATAAGGGGCTTTCCTGGCGCTCCCATTTCAGATTTTTGCCGGGTGCAGATGCAAGTACGACGGCATATCGAGTGCTATTTGTAGCAGCTTCTGTATTTGTCGGCATCAGTGATAGACACAGGAACATACACATTAACAGTGCAGTAAAATAAACTGGCGTGAGTAAGATATCGCGCAACATAGCAGATGGTGACGTAGACGAGTTAATCATTTTTATTATGGTGTGATTGCCGGGAGCCATGAAATAGTTGTATGGCAAAAACCGCATTCATCAGTAGTAATTATATGATCTGGGGGTTTTCCTGTTGCGATGACACCATTATGGCAGCTAGAGCAGGCTCCGGTTACTGCTTCATGATCAAATGTCGCACCAAGCCACGTAACTGTAGTGTGACAGAAATCACATGAGGCAATAGTATATATGTGCCCGGGATTTTTGCCCGTCGCAATCACCCCGTTATGGCATGACTCACAGGTACCTAGAACAGCGGTGTGATCTACTACAGCTACACGCGTGAAAGTGATTGTATTATGGCAATCCTCGCATGCTTGTGTGCTAGTAATGTGGGAAGCTGATTTACCGATTGCAATAACATTATTGTGGCAGTTTTGACAATCGCCCTGAACATCGCTGTGGTCATAGGTAGCACCTGACCATGAATAATCTGTGTGGCAGTCATCACAGAAATTACTGCTAGGGACGTGTTCTGGGTGTTTGCCATCCGCGCGACTGCCGTTATGGCATTGAAAGCATTCCAGCGGTGCATCTTTGAACTGTCCGAATAAGTGACAACCGGAACAATCAACGAACTCGTGTCTGCCTGTTAACGGAAAACCAGTCGAAAAGTGATCGAATTCACGCTCAAGCTCAGCTGCCTGAATCGAAAAGCTTAGCGAAAAGTTAAGAAGCAGCAATATTGGAATGAATATCAGGCGGATAGTTTTCATAGTATGAGGCCAGGTTCTTTTTATTAGTGTTCTGCTTCTTATAGTAAACACATACGTCTGGTTAAAATGTCTCAGATTTTTTTAATTTATTTTTGAGCGATTAGAAGCCAGATTTAACTAAGTATTGAGAATCATCAAATGTATCTAGGTATCATATAAGTAAGATGTATCCGCGTAAACGGCTTCAATATAGTTTTGAAATGACAAATGATCCATTATTTCAGCTTATTAATATTAATGTCTTTAAAGCTTTTTGTGCTGTGGCAATCGCTACAATGCCGGCCAAATTGGCGATTGTGTATGTCCTGACTTCGGTGACAGTCGATACAGTCCTTTAATGCTTTCAGTTTTCCTTTCGATTTTGTCTGGTGGCAGTCATAGCACCCAAGTTCTTCATGTGCGCCGTCAATTTTGAAACGCGTAGCCTTGTTATGATCAAATAGCCATGTCTCCCATGAATTGGGATTGTGGCAGGATTCGCAGTCAGTGCCTAACCTGGTCTTATGGACATCGTTATCTGCATGGCAATGATTGCATGCCGATTCTGTCGAGCCATATTCGGCGGTGAGATGGCATTCCCCACATTGGGTTGTTGCATGCATGCCGATTAACGGAAAACTTGTAAGATCATGATCAAATCGTACGTCACTATGCCAGCCTTTCTCGTTATGACAGTTATTGCATTCAAGTCCCTGTTTACCTTTGTGGACATCATCTTTTTTATGGCAGCTAATGCAATCAGATTTAACTTTGTCTTTGTAAAGATCCCCTTTGTGGCATTGGTTGCAGGCGACCTCTTTGTGTTCGCCCAGCAAGGGGAAATCGGTTCCCTTATCATGATTAAATTTCTGTTTTTGCCAGGATGAAGAAGTATGGCAGTCTTCACATTTTTTGCCGTACCGCCCTTTGTGGCTGTCATCATTTTTATGACAATCAAAACACTCGGTTGGGAGTTTTTTCCTCTTGCCGCCAGGTTTTATTTCAACCGGTTCGTGACAGCTGTGGCATTTCGCTTTTTTGTGCTGTCCGAATAATGGGAAGTCTGTTTTCTTGTCGTGATCGAAAGCAGCTTTGTCCCATTTGCTTGATTCGTGACATGTTTCACATTTGTCGCCAAAGTTTCCACGATGAACGTCATTGATCTGGTGACAGCTGATGCAGGTTTTTGGTGTGTCTTTATATTTCTGATTGATGTGGCATGCGGCACAACTGCTTTCTTTGTGTGCACCTTTTAATGGGAAGTCGGTTTTATCGTGATCGAATTCGGATTCTTTCCAGCCTTTAGGTGTATGACAGTTACCGCACTTTTTGCCCTGCTTGCCATCATGTACATCTGATTTTTTATGGCAGCTGTAGCAGTCCCCAGGCGCCTCAGCATATTTCTTGTCCGGTTTATGGCATTCTTTGCAGGATGTTTTTTCATGAATACCTTTTAGCGAGAAATCTGTATTACTGTGGTCAAAAGTCGAGGTATTTAATAACGCGATATTGGCATCTCTGCCTTGATGTTCTGTATGGCAATGTTTGCAGTTATCTCTTGATTTTTCCGGTAGGCGTCCGTGAAAACCGGTATTCTTTACCAGGTCATCAGCAATATTTTCATGGTCATGGCATTTTACACAGAGCTGACCCTGGCTCTCTTTGCTGGATGTATCATGGCATTGTTTGCAATCCTGTTCGTATTTTTCATGAGCCTTGGTGACGGGGCCTGGCATTAGCAGTGTCTCAAGAGACTCTGCATTTATTGCAGTTGCGGCGGCCATAAGAAGTGTAAATAAAGTAAGTCGAACAATGGCCTGAGAAAGTTGAAGCATATAAAAGTTAGATGCGTAATACTAGTATAAATGTACTGCAAATATGTGAATAACAGCCGTGATAATCATCATAAAAAACAGGGGAAGGTGAAGTATGTGCCACAGTGAAAAAATACGCTCGTATACCCTGAATGCTGCTGTTTTTCGCAGCGCAAGGGTATATCGATTTACTGATCGAGCTACAATTTTGCTATCTGCCATAGTCTTGTTATCACTATTTTCAGCGTAGCTTTTTTTCATAAAACGTATTATTTTACGTTTTAATCTAGGTGCATTTATTCCCAGATAAATAACATGCAGAAGGCTTGTCATCAGGCCGGTGTAGGGTTGCAGTGCTTTTTGTTCCATCTTTGTCAGGAAGTTATTCAGCTTTTCGTCTTTTGCATACAGGTCGACCAATTCAGTATGGTTATTTTCAGTTTCCTGCTTTAGTTCCTTTAATGTTATGCGCGAACCATAAAGGCCGTGATGGATATGGGTATAGATATAGCGACCAATCAGTCCACTTGCTGCAACTAGTAACATGCAGATTAGTGCAACCGAACTATTGATCGAGCCTAGGTGAAAATTGGAATGAAATAGTACCATGACAGGGCCAATACTGCCGAAGAACATGTGGATACCGAACCAGTAGCGGCTCGGTAATAGCCGAGTTAATAGTGCCACACGTTTGCTGAGAGGGTATAGCAGAAGAACAATCATAACGCTGCCACCAACGATGCCAAGTATATAACCAGCGCCGGATTCGGCCGTCAGGTAATTATCATCGCGTTGCAACCAGCCATAATAAAGCAATATAGCCATGCTTAGAGTAAAAAAGTTGTCGCGTATGCCTTGTAGTGGGGTAAAGATTAGCCGTTGTAATGACATGTTAAGATCCCAAGCATTTATATGCTGCACAATAAAAAATGGATTTAGCGGATATTTGGTAACATTTTTTATGTGGTTGAATCTATACTTCATTCATGCTGAACGATGTTATGAGGTCCACAGTGATATTATTTTTTGACTACCATTTAATAACACGATACTAGATTCCCTACTCTATAATAGTGGGGTCTAGTTATTTAGATTAATTATAGTATTATTTTTTAGTAAGTGATAGTAAAATTTTTTATGTGAAGATAAGTCTAGATGAAAATTTCTTTTTGCAAACTGGATTTACAATATTAAATATAGTTGTGTTGAACTTTTTCACTAATCTAATCGTCTAGAGTATACTTAAACTAATTAAAACTATTAATTTAATGATCAATAACCATGAAAATTATAGGTTTAATTTTATTCCTGTTCCTATCATTCCTGTTTGATAATTACGCTACTAGAGGGTTCTAATGTCTTCGATGATGTGGCTTTACGGCCTGCCTTTAGTGTTTATATGGCTTGTTCATCTATGGAATCGTTCTAAAAATCACCGAATCAGCAAAAAAGTTTTAGAAGAAGCGGTCGCTTCTGGTATGACAGAGCCCGCGTCGATACATCCAGTGATAGATCATGTACGTTGCCTCGGTTGTGCCAGTTGCGTCATCGCCTGCCCGGAACGAAGTAAAAATGTATTAGGTGTGATCCATGGTAAGGCACATCTTCTTAATCCAACTCACTGCATTGGCCATGGTGCGTGTAAAACGGCATGCCCGTTTGACGCTATAGATCTGGTCTTTGGTACAGAGAAACGGGGTGTGGATATCCCCCAGGTTGACGAGAACTTTCAAACCGATGTGCCGGGTGTTTATATTGCAGGTGAACTTGGTGGCATGGGCTTAATTCGTAACGCAGTTACTCAGGGTGTGCAGGCCGTTGATTCAATTAGTAATCTTGAGAGTATAAAACAGGGTAAAAGTATCAATGGTGTAATAGATCTTGTTATCGTGGGGGCCGGCCCAGCAGGTATTGCGGCTTCGCTGGCTGCCAAAGATAAAAAGCTTGATTTTGTTACACTGGAGCAGGATTCTCTCGGTGGTACTGTTTCACATTATCCTCGTGGAAAAATCGTTATGACTGCCCCAGCTGTATTACCTATTGTCGGGAAAATGCAATTCAGGGAAACGACTAAGGAAGCTTTAATGGAATTCTGGGAAGGTGTTGTCAGTAAAACTAATCTGAAAGTGAATGACAGAGAACGGGTTGAAAGTGTTGAAGCTGAAGCCACGGGGTTTCATGTTAAAACCAATGTCAGTGAGTATCATACCAGAGCAATTTTGCTGGCCATTGGTCGCCGTGGAACGCCACGCAAACTCAATGTTCCCGGCGAAGAACAGTCAAAAGTGGTGTACCGTTTAGTAGATCCTGCACAATACAAAAATCAGCATGTTCTAGTAGTTGGGGGTGGCGATAGCGCCATCGAGGCAGCAGTAAGTATTGCAAATGAAGAGGGAACCACGGTGACAATTTCATATCGCAGTGAAGCGTTTTCCCGAGCCAAGGAAAAAAATCGCCAAAATATTATAGACGCTGAAAAACAGGGTCGACTACGCGTATTGCTTAAATCTGGTGTAAAACAAATAGATACAGATAAAGTTATTATTAAAACCGATAGTGAAGAGATATGTCTCGATAATGACGCGGTTATTGTCTGTGCTGGCGGTATTTTGCCAACAGCATTTTTGAAAAGTATCGGTATCAAAGTTGAAACAAAATATGGTACCGCTTAAACATCTATATATTCATGAATCAGTATTTTAAAATTTTTTACATTACTTTTCTTCTGGCATTCAGCGCTCAGGCGGCGACCCTGTCGGATGCGAAAATCGCGATTCGAAACCAGGACTTTACAAAAGCAGTAAATATCCTCAAGCCGTTGGCTGATAAAGGTGATAAAGAGGCACAGTACCAACTGGCTGTGATGTACCGCAACGGTCAGGGAACAAAGGAAAATCCTGCCAAGTCGGCTCAGTGGATGGAGAAGTCTGCTAAACAGGGTTATACGCGTGCGCAGTACTCATTAGGTGTCCTCTATGAAGAAGGGATTGGTGTCCCGCAGGATAATCAAAAAGCAATTCAATGGTACAGTACTGCTGCTAAACAAGGGTATAGTAATGCTGAAAAGCGTTTGAAAATACTACAGTCGGGTGATCCATTGCCTACACTGATCGACAATGTCAAAAGTTCAGATGAGGCTATTGTGGCTGCGGTAAATAGCGGCGAGATTAAAATAGTGGAGCAATTACTGGTACAGGGCGTTAGTGCGAATACGCGTGATAAGTATAAGCGCCCGATTATTTTAGATGCTGTTGCGCATAAAGATGAGGCCATGGTTAAGTTGCTTATTGAGCATGGTGCTGATGTGAATGCTGTTGATACGTATCAGGACCGGCCATTATTAATTTCGGCATCATTAGGTGAAACAGCTATTTCTAGTTATCTGATAAAACATGGTGCGAAGCTGAAAAATTTAGATGCAAATGGCAATTCATCTTTAATGCTGGCAGCCTCTAAAGGGCACACCGATACAGTAGAGACATTACTGAAAAATAAATCGCCGATACATGTAAAAAATCAAAATGGAGAAACCGCTATCATGCTCGCGGCGAAAGGGCGACACGATGCAACCGTGAAATTACTCATGCAATACGGCGGTAAACTACCAGTCGCAGAAAAAGAGGGTTTGACTACTAATCAAAAGTTGGCGGCTGTTAATAATAGTGCAACAGGTGTTTATAAGAACTGGACACCGTTAATGATTGCGGTATGGCAGGGAGAGGTTGATGTTACCGCCACGCTATTGAAAAAAGGAGCAGATGCGAACCAGATGGACCATGAAGGGATGACGCCTTTAGCCCGTGCAGCTACGCGGGGATATGATGAGATTATCAGCCAACTGATCAGCTATGGGGCAGACGTTAACATTGCCACTAAAACCGGAAAAACACCGCTGATGTATGCTTGTGAAGAGGGTAGAGAGGAGGCTGTTAGCATCCTCCTTGACGCATATGCCAGCGTCCGAGTTGTCGATGAAAATAAGCGGAATGTTTTGTCATATGCGATTCTGAATAAGCAGGAAGCTATCACTAATCGTTTACTGGACAAAAAGGCTAAAGTCGGCAACACATTAATAAACGGTAAAAGTGATTTAATGTTAGCGGTTGAAACCATGTCGTTGCCAACGATAAAACGACTGGTTGACGCGGGTGCGGAAATCACGATGCAGGATGCTTCTGGGCACGACGCGCTTTGGTATGCCATTACCACGGCTAAGCCAGAAACAGTTGATTACCTAATCAGTAATCATGCAAATTTACAGGGTCATGATAATATCGGATTAACTTTACTTCACCAGGCAGCAGCATTAAATAATAAAGAAGTGGTATCGATGCTGGTTGATAAAGGCCTGGAAGTAGATGCTATTGCGGATGATGGTAGTACACCGTTAATGATGGCTGCCAGCCGTGGCCAAAGCGACACGGTCAAAGTTTTAATCTCCAAGGGTGCCGATATAAATCGAAAAAATAACGTCGGTAATACACCGCTAATTTTAGCAGTGCTGGCTGGTAATGCGCCATCTGTAAAATTGTTACTGGATGCCGGTGCCGATATCGATATTAGAAACTATAAACGTGAGCAGGCCATTGACCTTGCTGACCT
>Ga0316188_10001255_pt1 | contig 11904 bp, 9 predicted proteins | sample Phiworburrow1_MG_FD_204933 | JGI IMG/M metagenome (GOLD analysis project Ga0316188, IMG submission 204933) | Coastal sediment microbial communities from Maine, United States - Phippsburg worm burrow 1 | ecosystem: Environmental > Aquatic > Marine > Coastal > Sediment | place: USA: Maine... | reverse complement strand
CACGCCCCCGAAGTTGTGCTGCACGTACTTGCGCGCGAACTCGTCGTGGTTGCCGGGCACGAAGACCACGCGGGTGCCCTTGCGCGCCTTGCGCAGCAGCTTCTGCACGACGTCGTTGTGCGCCTGTGGCCAGTACCAGCTGCGGCGCAACTGCCAGCCGTCGATGATGTCGCCCACCAGGTACAGCGTGTCGCACTCCAGCGCACGCAGGAATCCGAGCAGCGCATCGGCCTGGCAGCCCGGCGTGCCCAGGTGCACGTCGCTGATCCAGGCCGTGCGCACGTGCAGCTTGGGGCCGGCGTCGGGCGGGTCGGGGTCGTCCACGTCGTCACGCCGCATGAGCCGGTATCGTCACCTCGGCGCGTGACAGCGCCGTGTCCTCGTCCGCGCCGGGACAAAGCAGCAGGCGTTCGCCCATGCGCACATGGCGGCCGGGCGCGATGCCAGGCGCGAGCGCGAATCCGCGTGGCGCGAAGACCAGGATCGTCGAGCCGTGCTGGAACCAGCCGAGTTCCTGCCCGCGGTCCACCCGGGTGTCGCACGCCAGGCGATGGGGCCCGCGGTACTTCAGGTGCAGCAGCACGTCCAGAAAGTGCAGCCGGATGCTGGCCACCAGGACCGCCGCCACCGGCACCAGCGTGACCAGCGCGCCCCCGGGCAGTTGCAGCGGGATCAGCGCGCGCTCGTTGCGGCAGAACAGCCGCTGCACGCGGGCCAAGGCGATCGGGTTCACGTTCCAGGTATCGCCGCTGATGTACGTCACCTGCCGCACGCGCGCCGCGCACGGTGCGTGGAAGCGGTGGTACATGCCCGACGTCAGGCGCAGCGTGACATAGAGGCCGTCGCGATAGGCCTGCGCGAGCGCGTCGCCGGCGAACAGGTCGGTCAACGCGTACGGCATGCCCTTGGCCTGGAACGACTGCCCGTCGCGCACTTCACCGCAGGCGCCGACGATGCCGTCGCTGGGGCTGACCAGGACGCCCGGGTCGGGGTCGATCGTGCGCGAGCCCGGCTTGAGCGCGCGGGTGAAACACGCCTGCAGGCTGTCGAAGCGCGTTCCCGCTGCGTCGCTCAGGTCGAGTTCGGTGAAGCGGCGCCAGATCCAGATCGACCACCGGGCGAGCCTCGCGCTGCGGATCTGGCTGACCCAGCCCATGAATCGCGTCAGCGCGATCCGTGGCACGCGATTGGTGAGCAGGAAGTTGATGTCTTCCTGCTGCCACACCTGGGCGAACGCGCGTGCCAGAGCGGAGGCTTTCATTCGCTTGTCAAAGGTTTGCGATGAAGTCGTCGCATTCGACATTCCGCTAGGACATGATGGACGGCACCCTCGCCCTGAGCACGATCGCGCTGGCTGCGCTGGCGGCCACCACCTGGCCGCTGGCCCGACGGCGACTGGCGCTGTCGCGCGCCAAGCACCGCTCGCTGGCCGGCCACTCGCGCATGGCCAAGCGGGTGGCGTCCTGGGTGCCCGGCTATGCGTACGACGACGCGCGCTTCTTCGCCAGCGACGGGGCGCCGGCCGCGGTGGCGGCGCAGCGCCGGGCGGGCCTGCAGCGCCTGTCGACGCTGTACCGACAGCGCTACGCAAAGACGCTGGCGCAGACGGCCGTGACCGCCGAAGGCCTTTCGGACCTGCAGTTCACCGGGGCCTACCGCGTGCCCTACCCGTACGGCCCGGTGCTGCGCCGACACCTCAAGGTCGGTGCCATCATGGCGTCGGCCGAAGGCATCTGGCTCACCGACCTGGACGGTAACCGCTTCATCGACCTGACGGGTTCCTACGGCGTCAACGTCTTTGGCATCGACTTCTACAAGGCGTGCATCGCCGAGGGTTGCGCGCGCGCACAGGCCCTGGGGCCGGTGCTGGGCAGCCTGCACCCGGTGGTGGCCGACAACGTGGCGCGACTGAAGTCGATCTCGGGCCTGGACGAGGTCTCTTTCCACATGTCCGGCACCGAGGCCGTGATGCAGGCCGCGCGGCTGGCGCGCTACCACACGCGGCGCAAGTGCCTGGTGCGCTTCACCGGGGCCTACCACGGCTGGTGGGACGACGTGCAGCCCGGCCCCGGCAACCCGCTGCCGCCACGCCACACCTACACCCTCAGGGAGATGGACGAGCGCACGCTGCGTGTGCTGCGCCAGCGCCGCGACATCGCCTGCGTGCTGGTCAACCCGTTGCAGGCGCTGCATCCGAACGCCGCAGCGCCGAGCGACAACACCCTGCTCGGCAGCCGGACCCGGGCGCTTTTCGACAAGGCCGCCTACACCGCCTGGCTGCAGCAGTTGCGCCAGGTCTGCAGCGAGCGCGGCATCGTGCTGATCTTCGACGAGGTGTTCCTGGGCTTCCGGCTCGCTGCCGGCGGGGCGCAGGAATACTTCGGCGTCCGGGCCGACATGGTGACCTATGGCAAGACGCTCGGCGGCGGGCTGCCGGTGGGCGTGGTCTGCGGCCGGCGCGACCTGATGAAGCGGTTCCGCGAGGAGCGGCCGGCCGACCTGTGTCTTGCCCGCGGCACCTTCAACGCCCACCCCTACGTGATGGGCGCGATGGGCGCCTTCCTCGATCATCTGGCGCAACCCGACACGCAGGCGAGCTATGCCGACATCGACGCGCGCTGGGGCGCCCGCAGCGACCGCATGAACCGGGTGCTGGACGCCGCAGGCCTGCCCTTGCGGGTGGCGAACATGACCAGCGTGTGGACCGTGAACCACCTGCAGCCCTCGCGCTACGGTTGGATGCTGCCGTACTACCTGCGCGCCGAAGGCCTGGCGCTGAGCTGGGTCGGCACGGGACGTCTGATCTTTGCGCATCAATTCACCGACGGGGACTTCGACGAGGTCGTGCAGCGATTCGTGCGCGCCGCCCTGTCGATGCAGGCCGACGGCTGGTGGTGGCACGATGAGCGGCAGTCCGATCGGTCGATCAAGCGCTCGTTGCTGCGCGAGATGATCGGCGCGCGCTTGGGCCGCTGAGCGACGGGCCGGCGCCGGACGGCAGCATGGGGGGGTGCGCCGCCAGCTCGCTTCGCTTCATGCGGCCGGCAGCGTCAGTCCCGGCCCGGCACATGCCGCAACGGATCGATGCGCTCGCCGCGCAGCAGTGCCAGCGGCGCCTTGTGGTACAGCCAGATGTCGTGGAAGGGGTCGGTCAGGATCTTGGCCATCCAGACCAGCCCCGTCTGCGCGTCGCGCAGGAAGAACAGCTGCACGGTTCGCAACAGCAGGCCGCCCACGCCCAGCGCCAGCCACGCCAGGCCGACGTCGTGCGCCCAGCCGCTCGCGCCGACGCCAGGCTCGATCAGGCCGAACAGGCCCGGCTGCCACCACAGCAGCGCCGGCAGCAGCACCCAGGCGGACATCAGCACCACCTTGCGGCGCAGGTTGTAGCCGACCTTGATCGCTTCCTTGTGCGCGTGCGTGGCCTGGTTGACCTGGTCGTAGCCCTTGGGTTCGAAGAAGAAGTGCCCGGCCTGCCGGCTCGTCATCGACACCGTCCACGCGAGCCACGCCGCGGCGGCCGGTTCGACGAACAGCAGCCCGTAGGCGACGACGAAGCTGATCGCGCTGAGCAGGTGCAGCGACTGGTTGATGCGGCAGTGGTGGTAGTAGCGATGGTCGTCCCAGCGCTGCACTTTCAGGGCCTGCAGGAAATCATTCAAGGGGCGCTCCCGATGGTTCCATGGCGCCGCGATGCTGAGCGTCGCCGGTGAAGCCGCGGTGACACTTTGGTGTCGAAGTGGCGACAAGCCACGCCGTCATCGAACCGACCCGGAAATGGCGGACCATGCCGCGCATGGACCTGACACCCCCCTCCGAGATCGTGGTCGACCGCTGGGCCGCGGCGCGCCGTTCGTTGCGCGTGGCGATGGTGACCGAGACCTACCCACCCGAAGTCAATGGCGTGGCCGCCACCGTGGCGCGTCTGGTGCAGGGCCTGCGCGAGCGCAACCATGCACTCGAGCTCGTGCGCCCGCGCCAGGCACGGGCCGAGGTGGCCGGCGATGGGGGCGACTTCCAGGAGCTGCTGCTGCGCGGCCTGCCGATCCCGCGCTACCCGCACCTGAAGATGGGCTTGCCGGCCAAGGCGCGTCTGGTGCGCCAGTGGACGCTGCAACGGCCCGACGTGGTGCACATCGCGACCGAGGGGCCGCTCGGTTGGTCCGCGCTGCAGGCGGCGCGATTGCTGAAGCTGCCGGTGGTGTCGGACTTCCGCACCAACTTCCACGCCTACAGCCAGCACTACGGCGTCGGCTGGCTCAGGAAGCCCATCGTGGGCTACCTGCGAAAGTTCCATAACCGGACCCAATGCACGATGGTGCCGTCCGACGGCCTGAAGCACGAACTGGCGGCGGCGGGCTTCGACCATCTGCGGGTGGTGGCGCGGGGCGTGGATGCCGATTGCTTCAGTCCGATGCACCGAAGCGCCGTGCTGCGCCGCGCCTGGGACGTGGGCGCTTCGTCACGCGTGGTGCTTTGCGTCGGACGCCTGGCCGCCGAGAAGAACCTCGGCTTGCTGGTGGACACGTTCGAGGTGATGCGTAGCGTGGACCCGAGCCTGAAGCTGGTCTTCGTCGGCGACGGGCCAGCGCGCGGCGAGTTGCAGGCGCGTTGCCCCCAGGCGGTGTTCGCCGGCGTGCATCGCGGCGTCGCGCTGGCCGCGCACTATGCCAGCGCCGATCTGTTCCTCTTCCCGAGCGTGACCGAAACCTTCGGCAACGTGGTGCCCGAAGCGATGGCCAGCGGGCTGGCCGTGCTGGCCTTCGACTACGCCGCGGCCGGCCAGTTGATCCGCCACGACGACAACGGCCTGCTGGCCGCGTTCGGCAAGCGGCGCGCGTTTGTCGAGCAAGCGCTGCGGCTGGCGGCCAACCCCTCGGTGGGCAGGCGTCTGGGCCGGGATGCCTGCGCCAGCGTGGCGTCGCTGGGTTGGGACCGGGTGGCGGGCCAGGTGGAGGCCGAATACCTGGCAGCGATGCGGGCTGGACCGCGCGCGCAACCCACTGGCCGCCTGTACGCGCGCCCCGGCCTGGGCTGAGCGGCGGGGCTCAGGCCCGGCTTTTCGAGCCCCCTAGCCGACGCGGCAGACCTTGAGCATGTTGGTGCCGCCCGGATGGCCCATCGGCTCGCCGCAGGTGATGGCGTAGGTGTCGCCCGGCCGCAGCACGCCGCGGTCGACGAGCAGTTTCTCGGCCTCGGCCAGCGCGTCGTCGCGGTCACTGTGCGTGGGCATCAGCACCGGCGTCACGTTGCGGTACAGCGCCATGCGGCGCTCGGAGCTGTGCCGGTGCGTCAGACCGAAGATCGGCACATGGATGTCGTGCCGGCTCATCCACAGCGCGGTGGACCCGCTCTCCGTCAGCGCCACGATGGCCTTGCAGCCCAGGTGGTGGGCAGTGAACAGCGCGCCCATCGCGATGCTCTGGTCGATGCGCCCGAAGTGGCGCTGCAGGAAGTCCGCCTTCAGCGGCGTGTCCTCGGCACGCTCGGCCTCCAGCGCGATGGCGGCCATCTGCTCGACCGTCTCCAGCGGGTACCGGCCGGCTGCCGTCTCGGCGCTGAGCATGACGGCGTCGGTGCCGTCGAGCACGGCGTTGGCCACGTCGCTGACCTCGGCCCGCGTCGGCGCCGCGTTGACGATCATCGACTCCATCATCTGGGTCGCGGTGATGGTGATCTTGTCCAGTTCGCGCGCCATGCGGATCATGCGCTTCTGCAGCGCCGGCACGGCGGCGTTGCCGACCTCGACCGCGAGGTCGCCGCGCGCGACCATGATGCCGTCGGAGGCACGCAGGATCTGCTCCAGCACCGGGATCGCCTCGCTGCGCTCGATCTTGGCGATCAGTGCCGGCCGATGGCGGTATGGCTCGCCGGCGACGTTGGCCAGCTGGCGCGCCATCTCCATGTCGGTGGCGCTCTTCGGAAAGCTGACCGCCAGGTAGTCGGCCTGAAAGTTCATCGCGGTGCGGATGTCTTCCATGTCCTTGGCCGTCAGCGCCGGCGCGGTGAGCCCGCCGCCGGCCTTGTTGATGCCCTTGTTGTTGCTGAGCTCGCCGCCGATGCGCACGGTGGTGTGCACCTGCTCGCCGGACACGCGGTCCACGCTCAGCCGCAGCAGGCCATCGTTGAGCAGCAAGGTGTCGCCCGGGCGCACGTCGCGCGGCAGGTCCTTGTAGTCCAGGCTCACGGCATCGTTGGTGCCGAGCTCGGTGCGCGCAGCGTCGAGCGTGAAGCGCTGTCCGGCGACGAGCTCGGTCTTGCCGCCCTCGAACTTGCCGACGCGGATCTTCGGGCCCTGCAGGTCGGCCATGATGGCCACTTCCTTGCCGGCGCGCGTGGCCACCTCGCGCACCATCGTGGCCCGGTCGATGTGATCCTGCGCGGTGCCATGCGAGAAGTTCAGGCGCACGACGTCGACGCCGGCGCGGATCATGCGCTCCAGCAGCTCCGGCGAGGACGACGCGGGGCCGAGCGTGGCAACGATCTTGGTGGCGCGCATGTAGGACGACTCCGGGGACAGGGCGTCCCCATTATCGGCCGCACCCCACCCGGATCGATTACGAGGCGGTTACGGCGGCGTCGGCGGCGTCGGCCACCACCAGGGCCGTCATGTTGACGACGCGCCGCACGGTGGCGCTGGCCGTCATCACGTGCGCCGGCCGCGCCGCCCCGAGCAGCATCGGGCCCACCGTCACGCCGTGGCCGGTGGCCACCTTCAGCACGTTGAAGACGATGTTGGCGGCATCGATGTTGGGCAGCACGAGCAGGTTGGCCGAACCGCGCAGCGTCGTCTCGGGCAGGTAGCCGCGCCGGATCACCTCCGACAGGGCGGCGTCGCCATGCATCTCGCCGTCGCATTCGATGTCCGGCGCGCGCTGCACGAACAGGTCGCGCGCGCGCCGCATGCGTTGCGCCGACGGCCGGCTCGAGGAGCCGAAATTGCTGTGCGACAGGAACGCCACCTTCGGCGGGAAGCCGAAGCGCCGCACTTCGCTGGCGGCCATGAGCGCGATCTCGGCCAGCGCCTCGGCGCTGGGCTCGTCGTTGATGAAGGTGTCGGCGATGAACAGCGAGTGCTTCTCGAGCATGACGGCATTCATCGCCGCCAGCGTGTGCGCGCCGGCACGCAGGCCGATGACGCGCTGGATGTGCTCCAGGTGCCCGTCGTAGCGACCCACCAGGCCGCACAGCATGCCGTCGGCCTCGCCCCGGCGGAGCATCAGTGCGGCGATGAGGGTGTTGCTGCGCCGCACGGCCGCCTTGGCCGCCTCCGGCGTGACGCCGTCGCGCCCGGCGATCGCGTGGTAGGTTTCCCAGTACGCGCGAAAGCGCGGGTCGTCCTCCGGGTTGCAGATCTCGAAGTCGCGGCCGGCCTGCAGCTTCAGCGACGCGCGCTCCAGCCGCATGCGAATGACCTCCGGCCGGCCGACCAGGATCGGCCGGGCCAGGCCGTCCTCGAGCACCACCGGGATCGCGCGCAGCACGCGTTCGTCTTCGCCCTCGGCGTAGACCACGCGCCCCGGCCTGGCCTTGGCGGCGGCAAACACCGGCCGCATGAACATGCCGGTCTGGTAGACAAAGCGCCCGAGCTGCTCGCGGTACGCCTCGAGGTCGGCGATCGGGCGCGTCGCCACGCCCGATTCGGCCGCCGCCTTCGCCACCGCCGGCGCGATGCGCAGGATCAGCCGCAGGTCGAACGGCGTCGGGATCAGGTACTCGGGGCCGAAGGCCAGCTCCTTGCCGGCGTAGGCGGCGGCGACGACGTCGCTGGCCTCGGCCTTGGCCAGCGCCGCGATTTCGCGCACGCAGGCGAGCTGCATCGCTTCGGTGATCTTGGTGGCCCCGCAGTCCAGCGCGCCGCGGAAGATGTACGGGAAGCACAGGACGTTGTTGACCTGGTTCGGGTAGTCGCTGCGGCCGGTGGCGATGATGCAGTCCGGCCGCGCGGCCTTGGCCAGCTCGGGCCGGATCTCGGGCTCGGGGTTGGCCAGCGCCAGGATGATGGGCTTGTCGGCCATCGTCTTGACCATCTCGGGCGTCAGCACGCCGGCGGCCGAGCAGCCGAGGAAGACGTCGGCGCCGGCGACCACCTCGGCCAGCGTCGTCGCGTCCGTCTGCTGGCAGTAGCGCTGCTTGCTCTCGTCGAGCTTGTCGCCGCGACCCTGCCGGATCACGCCCTTGCTGTCGCAGACGAAGATGTTCTCGCGCCGGACGCCCAGGCCGACCATCACGTCCAGGCAGGCGATCGCGGCCGCCCCGGCGCCCGACACCGCCAGCTTGACCTGCGAAAACTGCTTGCCGACCAGTTCCAGGCCGTTCATCAAGGCCGCCGCACTGATGATCGCCGTGCCGTGCTGGTCGTCGTGGAACACCGGAATGTTCATGCGCTCGCGCAGCTTGCGCTCGATGTAGAAACACTCGGGCGCCTTGATGTCTTCCAGGTTCACCCCGCCCAGCGTCGGTTCCAGCGCGGCGATGATCTCGACCAGCTTGTCTGGGTCGCGCTCGGCCAGCTCGATGTCGAAGACGTCGATGCCGGCGAACTTCTTGAACAGGCAGCCCTTGCCCTCCATCACCGGCTTGCCGGCCAGCGGGCCTATGTCGCCCAGGCCCAGCACCGCGGTGCCGTTGGTCACCACGCCGACCAGGTTGGCGCGGCTGGTGAATTCGGCGGCGAGGTGCGGGTCTTCCTGGATCGCCAGACACGCGTAGGCGACCCCGGGCGAATAGGCGAGCGACAGGTCGCGCTGGTTGCTCAGCGGCTTGGTCGGCGTGACCGAGATCTTGCCGTGGGTCGGGTTGCGGTGATAGTCCAGCGCCGCGTCGTGCAGGGCCTGCTCGGCGGCGGAAAGGGGCTTGTTCAACTTGGGCTCCTCGTCGTTGTTGTGCGACGAGAAGCTTACTGCGGACCGGCGTCGCTGCCGATCCGCATTCACTGCCTCAGATCAAGACCGGGCGCGCCGGGACAGGATCTCGAACGCCGGCAGGGTCTTGCCCTCCAGCACCTCCAGGAAGGCGCCGCCGCCGGTGGAGATGTAGCCCACGTCGCCCTCGATGCCGTACTTGGCGATCGCCGCCAGCGTGTCGCCACCGCCCGCGATGCTGAAGGCCGGGCTGGCGGCAATCGCGCGCGCGATGGTTTCGGTGCCATGGGCGAAGGCGTCGAACTCGAACACGCCGACCGGGCCGTTCCAGACGATGGTGCCGGCCGCCATGAGCTGCGCGGCCAGAACGGCCGAGGTCTCCGGCCCGATGTCCAGGATCAGGTCGTCGTCGGCGACCTCCGTGGCGCGCTTGACGGTCGCCGCCGCATCGGCGGCGAAGGTCTTGGCCACCACGACGTCGGTCGGGATCGGCACGGCGGCGCCGCGCGCCTTCATGGCGTCGATCACGGCCTTGGCCTCGTCCAGCAGGTCGGCCTCGGCCAGGCTCTTGCCGATCTTCAGCCCGGCGGCCAGCATGAAGGTGTTGGCGATGCCGCCGCCGACGATCAGGCCGTCGACGTTCTTGGCCAGGCTCTGCAGGATCGTCAGCTTGGTGCTGACCTTGCTGCCGGCGACGATCGCCAGCAGCGGCCGCTTCGGATGCGCCAGGGCCTTCGTGATGGCATCGATCTCGGCCGCCAGCAGCGGGCCGGCGCAGGCCACCGGCGCGTACTGCGCAATGCCGTAGGTGCTGGCCTCGGCGCGGTGGGCGGTGCCGAAGGCGTCATGCACGAAGATGTCGCACAGCGCCGCCATCTTGCGCGCCAGCCCCTCGTCGTTCTTCTTCTCGCCCTTGTTGACGCGGCAGTTCTCCAGCAGCACGACCTGGCCTGGCGCCACGTCGACGCCGTCGACCCAGTCCGCTTTCAGCGGCACCGGGCAGCCGAGCAGTTCGGCCAGCCGCGCGGCCACCGGCGCCAGCGAATCGGCGGGCTTGAAGGCGCCTTCGGTCGGGCGCCCCAGATGCGAAGTGACCATCACGGCGGCACCGGCGTCCAGCGCCATGCGGATGCACGGCACCGAAGCGCGGACACGCGTGTCTTCGGTGATGCGGCCGCTGTCGTCCTGCGGCACGTTGAGGTCGGCACGGATGAAGACGCGGCGGCCAGCCACGCGGCCCTGGGCCACCAGGTCGGCAAATCGGATGACGTTCATGGCAGTGAAAGCAGGTTGATGGAAGGACGCTTCGAGTGTCGCAGACCGGCGCTACCAGCCCAAGCCCACGCGCAGGCCCAGCAGCACCGCCGTGCCGACCACGATGGTGCCCAGGATGCTGCGCCGCCAGTAGTACCAGACCAGCGCCGCGGCGACGGCAAACAGCTGAGGGTCGCGCCAGGTCGTGGGCAGCTGCCCGCTGCGCAGCACCACTTCGGGCGCCACCACGGCCACCAGCGCGGCCAGCGGCGCATGGCGCAGCCCGCGGTGCAGCCAGCCGGGCAGCGGCCACTCCCGCTTGGGCAGCATCAGGAAGCCCCGCGTGAGCACCGACACGACCGCCAGCCCGCAGATGGTCCAAAAGGCGCCCCAGGTCGTCACGGCAGGCTCCGGCCGCGCGCCCAGCGATGGTCCGCCAGCAGGCCGACGGACACTGCCGCGGCAATCGCGACCACGATGTTCAGTTTCAGCGGCAGCGCATAGGCGGCGACGGCCGCGCAGCCGGCGGCGGCCGCGCCCAGGCCGGTGGCGCGGTCGGTCAACATGCCGCAGGAAATCGCCAGCAGCGCCAGGGTGCCGGCAAAGCCCAGGCCCCATCCGGTCGGGATGTACGGCGCCAGCACGATGCCCAGCACCGACGGCAGCTGCCAGCCGACCCAGACCACCAGGGCGCCGCCCCAGAAATAGGGCTCCTGACCGGGCCCCGGTTCGCGCCGGGGAAAGCGGCGCGCAAAGACCACGTAGTTCAGGTCGACGGCGAAATAGGTCAGCCACAGGCGACGGGCGCGCGACAGGTGGCCGAAGTGGCTGCGCCAGCCGGCGCTGAAGATCACGAAGCGCAGGTTCACGCACGCCGCCGCAGCCCACACCAGCCACATCGGTGCGCCGCCGGCCATCAGCGGCAACGCGGTCAGCTGGGCGCTGCCGGCGTAGACGAGCAGCGACATCGCCAGCGCCAGCGGCACCGACAACCCGGCCTTGACCATCGTCACGCCGGTGATCAGGCCCCAGGCGCCCACCCCCAGCGCCACCTCGGCCATGTCATGCACGCCCTGCCGGAATTCGGGGTGCCGCCAGGGGCGCTCTGCAGTGGGGGCCATGCGGCCATTGTTCCACCCTGCCCGGGCGGACCGGGCCGCGGCGCGTCGTTCTTCAGTGGCGCGAGACCGAGCCGCTGCCGGCGACCGAGCTGTGCACGTCGCGCGCCTCGCCGGTGTAGGCGACGTCGCCGCTGCCGGCGATGCGCACGTCGAGCGAGGCGTCCGCGTGCACCCGGGCGTCGCCGCTGCCGGCGATGCGCACCTTCACCGCCTTGGCCACCAGCTGCATCAGGTCGGCGTCGCCGCTGCCGGCGATCGACAGCGCCAGCGCGCCGGCCCGTCCGGCGGCCTTGATATCGCCGCTGCCCGCGATGCTCAGCGACAGGTCGTCGGTGTCCAGCGCCTGCAGGTCCGCGTCGCCGGCGCCGGCCAGCGCGAGCGCCAGCTTGGGCGTCTTGAAGGCCTCGACGCGCAGGTCCCCCGTTCCGGCCAGCTTGATCGACGACAACGTGACGGCGTCGACCGTCACGCGCACCGGCCTGCGCGTGCTGACCTGGTTGTCGTCGCGCACGCGCACCTTCAGCGTATCGCCGTCGACCACGGTCTCGATCAGCGGCAGCAGGTTGTCGTCGGCCGTGACCGTCACCTGCGGCTGGGCGGCCTGGCGCACGGTGACCTCGATCCGGCCCGCCACCTGGAGCTTGTCGAAGCTGCCGGGGCTGCGC
>Ga0316188_10001254_pt1 | contig 11909 bp, 13 predicted proteins | sample Phiworburrow1_MG_FD_204933 | JGI IMG/M metagenome (GOLD analysis project Ga0316188, IMG submission 204933) | Coastal sediment microbial communities from Maine, United States - Phippsburg worm burrow 1 | ecosystem: Environmental > Aquatic > Marine > Coastal > Sediment | place: USA: Maine... | reverse complement strand
CAAGGCCGGTCGGCTGATTGTCAATGGTTTTCCGACCGGAGTCGAGGTGTGTCCCGCCATGCACCACGGCGGTCCTTACCCGGCGACGACCGACAGCAGAAGCACTTCGGTCGGAACGGATGCAGTGCACAGGTTCCTGCGGCCGGTCGCTTACCAGGACGTTCCGCAAGAACTTTTGCCTGAGCCCTTGCGCGATTTGAATCGTCGCAAGATATGGCGCATGGTCGACGGCGAAATGAGTTGCGATGATCTGTAAACATCTCCGGTGCAAAATGATTTTCCATCGTGTCATCAACTTAGGCCCTTCGAATCAGCATCGATTCAGGTGTGGCCCGGGAGTCTGCTTATGGGTGTAACGGTCATAATCCCGGCGCGCTATGCGTCAACCCGCTTTCCCGGCAAGCCGCTGGCCGATCTGTGCGGCAAGCCGATGATCCAGTGGGTCTGCGAACGCTCTTCGCTCTGCGAGGCGGTCGACAGGGTGATTGTCGCCACCGACGATCAACGCATTGTCGATGCAGTCAGTGCGTTCGGTGGTGATGTGGTCATGACACGTGCCGACCATGCGACCGGTACCGATCGCCTGGCAGAAGTTGCCGCAGGCCTCGATGATGAACTGATTGTCAATGTCCAGGGTGACGAGCCCCTGATCGATCCGGCAATGATCCACGCGGCGGTTGCACCTCTGCTGGCCGACAGCACTATTCCGATGGGCACCCTCGGAGCGCCACTGACTTCGCTGGAGGAGTTCCGGAACCCGAATGTCGTCAAGGTTGTTACTGACCGTGCAGGCTTTGCTCTGTATTTTTCCCGTGCGCCGATCCCGTATCCCAGGGATTTCGCCGACGACCTGGAACAACGCTGGTCTGAACTGGCTACGGCCAAGCATATCGGCCTGTATGTTTACCGACGCAGTTTTTTGCTGGATTATCCGAACTTGTCAGTGACGCCACTGGAGGAACAGGAATGCCTGGAGCAGTTGCGAGCCCTTGAACATGGCTACCGCATCCGGGTGGCGAAAACCGACCTGGTCGGCCAAGGGGTGGATACGCCGGAGGACCTGGAACGTGTCCGGGCCATGCTGAGTTCTTCAACAGTGGCTTGAGTTTTCGCCAATAAGGGGTTTTCATTTATGCTCCGGGAGTGTAAAATCCGGGGCTTGAATTGTTTTTGCAGTTTATCGAATCGATCGGTCAGGAGAAACTATGAAGACCAAGTTTATTTTCATCACCGGGGGGGTTGTTTCCTCGCTTGGTAAGGGGTTGGCCGCGGCTTCTATCGGAGCTCTCATGGAAGCACGCGGGCTGCGGGTTTCAATGCAGAAGCTCGACCCCTATATCAACGTTGACCCGGGGACGATGAGCCCGTTCCAGCACGGCGAGGTCTTCGTCACCGATGATGGCGCTGAAACCGACCTGGACCTTGGTCATTACGAACGCTATACCACGGCCAACCTGAGTAAAAAATCCAACTTCACCACCGGACAGGTCTATGACTCGGTCATCCGCAAGGAGCGGCGTGGTGATTATCTGGGTGGTACGGTGCAGGTTATTCCCCATATCACCAACGAGATCAAGAACAAGATCCTGGAAAACTCAAAAGATGTTGATCTGGCGATTGTCGAAGTCGGTGGCACGGTCGGCGATATCGAATCCCTGCCTTTTCTCGAAGCCATCCGTCAGTTCCGTAGCGATCTCGGCCCGGAAAATGTCATTTATATCCATCTGACACTGGTGCCGTACATTCCAACGGCGGGTGAACTGAAAACCAAGCCGACCCAGCACAGTGTCAAAGAACTGCGCGAAATCGGTATCCAGCCGGAGATCCTGCTCTGCCGTTGTGATCGGGAATTGCCGCGCGACATGAAGGGCAAGATCGCCCTGTTCTGCAATGTTCGTGAAGAAGCGGTGATCACCGCCCGTGACGTTGAGACGATCTATGAAGTGCCGCTGGCTTTCCACGAGCAGGGCCTCGATGAGCGAATCGTCGACTATCTGAACATCTGGACCAAGAGCCCCGATCTGAGCGCCTGGGAAAGGATTGTCAAGCGGGTCAAGGAACCGGCCGGGGAGACGACGATTGCGATCGTCGGGAAATATGTCGAACTGACCGAAAGTTACAAGTCGCTCTCGGAGGCCCTGACCCACGGCGGGATCGGTAATGATTGCCGGGTCCAGTTGAAATATGTTGATTCCGAAGCACTGGAACGCCATGGAATCGGCACCACGTTCAATGACGTGGATGGCATCCTGGTCCCGGGGGGGTTCGGTGAACGGGGCAGCGAAGGGAAGATCGCCGCAATCCGCTTTGCCCGTGAGAATAAGGTCCCCTTCTTTGGTATTTGTCTTGGCATGCAGATGGCGGTTGTCGAGTTTTCCAGGTCGGTCTGTGCGATCGAGGAGGCCTATTCCAGTGAGTTCAAGGAAGACGCCAAGAACCCCGTGATTCACATAATGGAAAAACAGAAGTCGGTAAAGGGCAAGGGCGGCACCATGCGTCTGGGAGCCTATCCCTGTTCGCTCAAGGAAAAGACCCTGGCGCGTCGGATTTACGGCCAGAAAGACATTGGCGAACGGCATCGCCACCGCTTCGAGTTCAATAATGCTTATCGGCAACAGTTGGAGAAATGCGGACTGATCCTGTCCGGAGTTTATCCGGAGGAAAACCTGGTGGAAATTGTCGAGATTGACGATCACCCGTGGTTCCTGGGTTGTCAATTCCATCCTGAGTTCAAATCCCGGCCCATGTCGCCACACCCGCTTTTTGAATCTTTCGTCGGCGCCTGTTTCAAGGCCCGTCGCGAGCAGGATGACTCATGATGAAAAGCCTCGCTCTCGGTCCGGTCTCAATCGGTGGTGATAATCCTTTGGTCCTGATCGCAGGACCATGTGTTCTGGAAAACCAGGAGCACGCCCTGACTCTCGCCGAGGCCTTGCAGGATATCGCCCTACGGGTCGGTGTCGGTTTAGTTTTCAAAGCCTCCTATGACAAGGCCAACCGCACTTCGGTGACATCGTATCGCGGTCCGGGACTCGATAAGGGATTAGAGATCCTGCAAACCGTCAAGGAGAAAACCGGCCTGCCGATTCTGTCTGACATCCATGACGTCTCCCAGGTCAAACCTGCAGCGGAAGTTCTTGACATCCTTCAGATCCCGGCATTCCTCTCGCGACAGACCGACCTGCTGGTCGCTGCCGGTGAATCGGGCCGGGTCGTCAATATCAAGAAAGGTCAATTCCAGGCCCCCTGGGACATTGAAAACGCCATTGGCAAGGTCCTTTCGACGGGGAATGATCAGATTTTGCTGACCGAACGCGGGTCAAGTTTCGGCTACAATAACCTGGTGAGTGATATGCGCTCGCTGGTCATTATGCGACAGACCGGCTACCCGGTTGTTTTTGACGCCACGCATTCGGTGCAGTTGCCGGGTGGTGCCGGCTCTGCCTCCTCGGGGCAACGTGAATTTATCGCGCCCCTGTCCCGCGCGGCTGTAGCGACCGGTGTTGATGCCCTGTTCTGGGAAGTCCACGAAAACCCCGCCAGGGCACTCTGTGACGGGCCAAACAGCCTGCAGCTCGATTCAGTCGAAGGCCTTCTTCGGCAGATGCTTGCTCTTGATAAAATCGTCAGGTGAACATGAACAATTACAATGAAATCCTGGAATCCGCCCGTAAAGTGATCAGGATCGAGGCCGAAGCCGTTCAAGCCCTGGCGGCACGCCTCGACGAAAATTTCGCCAAGGCTGTCCTGATGATCCTGGAGTGCCCCGGCCGGGTGGTTGTCACCGGAATGGGCAAGTCCGGCCTGATCTGCCAGAAAATGGCAGCGACCATGGCTTCAACCGGGACTCCTGCCATATTCCTGCATCCGGCTGAAGGTGTCCATGGCGACCTTGGCATGCTGATGAAGGGAGACCTCGTGATCGCCGTCTCCAACTCGGGTGAGACGGAGGAGATCGCGCGCATTCTGCCGGTCATCAAACGCATGGGGCTACCGCTGATCGCTATGGCCAGCAGCCCCGGCAGCACCCTTGGCCGGGCCGGGGACGTTTTCCTGGATATTTCGATTAAGGAAGAGGCTTGCCCGTTACAGCTGGCCCCGACGGCGAGTACCACGGTTACACTTGCCATGGGCGATGCCCTTGCTGTTGCGCTACTCCTGCAGAGAGGCTTTCGTGAAGAGGATTTTGCTCTCTATCATCCCGGCGGAGCCCTCGGCAAACGCCTCTTGCTGCGAGTTGAAGATCTGATGCATGTCGGGGCTGATATTCCGACGGTCAAGGTGAACACGCCGCTCAAGGATGCACTCTACGAAATTTCCAGCAAGAAGTTGGGCATTACCGGGATTGCCGATGAGCGGGGGGGGCTGGTCGGCGTGTTTACCGACGGTGATTTGCGGCGTACGATCGAACAGGGCATCGAGGTGCTGAACAAACCAATTTGTGAGATTATGAGTGGCAAGCCAAAACGGATTTTACGGACCAATCTGGCAGCGAAAGCGTTGCAGCGTATGGAAGAGCATAAAATTACTTCGCTGTTTGTTTTCGAAACAGAAGAGGAACAGGTCCCGGTCGGGATCATCCATCTGCATGATTTACTCAAGGCCGGGGTGATCTGATGGCTGTTGACCTGAACAGGATCAAGCTGCTTTTGCTGGATGTTGATGGCGTTATGACCGACGGCCGCATTATTTATCTTAATGACGGTGGTGAAGCCAAGGCGTTTGATGTCAAGGACGGCCACGGGCTGAAACTGATTCAGCGTGCCGGAATCCAGGTCGGGATTATCACTGGCCGCCAGTCAGACATCGTCACGCGTCGGGCAGCAGAGCTGGGAATTGAACTGGTCTACCAGGGTGCCAAGGACAAGATGCAGCCGTTCATGGAAATTCTTGAAAAACTTGGCCTGGAACCCTCTGAGGTTGCTTATGTGGGCGATGATTTGGTTGACCTGCCGGTGATGCGGATGGTCGGGTTCTCCGTAACCGTGGCCGATGCATCTGATGATATCAAGCCTTATGTCGACCTCGTCACAAGCAGGCCCGGTGGGCGTGGCGCGGTAAGGGAAGTCTGTGATTTCCTGCTCAAGCAATCCAGTCTCTGGACGTCCGTGACAAGCCGTTATTTCGAAGATTAATACTTATACAATTCTCATGCCAACTCACCATATTGAGCTTTACAGCTCTCGCGCCCGGGTGCTATAGTGACCCACATCAATGAGCTACTTCAGACCCCGCAACCTTCTCCTTGTCCTGGCCCTGATCCTGGCTGTGATCCTGCTCGCAGTGATTGCAATGAGGTATCGCCCGGAAAGCAATCTGCGGACGATTGTCAAGGCTTTGCCGGAGGGTATTGATGTTTCGTTACAGGATATTGACTATACTCATATCGAAGAGGGTCAGGCCCGCTGGCGACTCGTGGCCCTGCAGGTTGAACGCCAGGCCAAGTCGAGCACCCTGGTCATCAGTAGTCCCCAGATGACTTTTTACGACGAGCAGGGTGAAATCAATGGCTCTCTTCAGGCTGTCAGCGGTGAGGTTAGCGAGGACTACCGGAAGGTTCAGTTGAACGATGAGGTGGTTCTGAAAAACATGTCGGGATACACCCTGTACACTGACCGACTAACATATGATCACGATACGCAAACTGCCACTACAGACGCCCAGGTACGACTCGAATCGAAAGGTCTGCATCTGCAAGGGCGGGGCTTGGTTTTTCACGTGCAGACGAAGCGGCTTCAGCTGAAGGAACAGGTTGAAGGTGTTTTTGAACCCTGAATAACGTCAAGGATATCTTCATGGCGAAACTGATTTTGAGCTTCTTTCTCGCGGGCGTTTTTTTCCTGCCTGTCTCGATTTCTGCGGCGCTTGTCGATTCGTCGCAGAAACGCGGCCCGATTCATGTCACCTCGGATCGACTCGAAGCCGATGATCAGGCACAAACCGTAATTTTCTCCGGCAATGCCGTCGCGACCCAGGATGATGTGACGATTCACGGGGATCGCCTGACCATTAAGTATGTCGGAGAAAAGCGCGAGATCGTGCAGATAATTGCCGATGGGCATGTCCGGATCGTACAACAGGAAAAACTCGCTACAGGGGAAAAGGCGGTTTATTACAAAGGGGAAGAGCGTGTTGTCATGACCGGATCGCCAAAAGTCACGGAAGGTGAGAATTTTGTCGAGGGACAGGAGATTACGCTCTACCTGAATGAAAATCGCAGTGTCGTTTCCGGTGGTGCCGGAGGTCGAGTGAATGCGGTTTTTACTCCCAGGTCGGAGGGGAATAAGTGAACCACACCCTGAGTGCCAGGAACCTGTCCAAGAGCTACAAGCAACGGCAAGTGGTTTCCGGGGTTGACTTCGAGCTCCATTCCGGTGAGGTCGTTGGACTGCTTGGCCCAAACGGTGCCGGGAAAACCACGTCGTTCTATATGGTCGTGGGGTTGGTCAAGCCTGATCAGGGCAAGGTATCCCTGGACAAAGATGATCTGACCAGCCTGCCGATGTATCAACGCGCCAGAATGGGGATCTCGTACCTGCCACAGGAAGCATCGGTATTCAGGAAGTTGACCGTTGAGCAGAACCTGCTGGCGATTCTCGAAACAGTGGAGAGATCGAAAGCGGTTCAGCAGCAGCGCAAAGATCAATTGCTGGAAGATTTTCGTTTGACGCATGTCGCAAAATCTTTTGGCTACGCTTTGTCCGGCGGTGAAAGACGTCGGATTGAGATTGCCAGGGCGCTGGTTCTCGACCCCAAATTCATACTTCTGGATGAACCCTTTGCCGGGATAGACCCGATTGCGGTCCTGGATATCCAGGAGATTATCGGCAATCTGAAAGAGCGCCGGATCGGTGTGCTGATATCCGATCACAATGTTCGCGAAACTTTGGGCGTTTGTGACAGGGCCTATATCCTCAATCAAGGCTGTATCCTCGAGCATGGTGCGCCTGATGTTATCGCTGAAAGCCCGAAAGCAAGGGCCATCTACCTTGGAGAGAAGTTTCGTCTTTAGTCTGTGCTTTTCACCGGTCATTGGCCGGACTTGACTTGCGCAGGCATTTATTCGTTATGATGGTGACATGGCTTTAGAAATCAGACAACAACTCAAACTCAGTCAGCAGCTCGTCATGACGCCGCAGCTGCAGCAGGCGATCAAGTTGCTGCAACTGTCGCGTATGGAGTTGATGGATGTTGTAAGAGAGGAGCTTGAGGAGAATCCTGTCCTGGAAGAGGGCCAGGAGACCCCTGAGGACAAAGCCCAGTCGGAAGAGGAACTGGCGGCAGAAAAAACTGATGAGGCCGCACCCGAAGCCCTCAAGGAAATAGAAGGCGACGGCGATGGCATGGCGGATATCGACTGGAAGACCTACCTGGAGAGCTACAGCCTGGGTGGAACCACGGCCGACAGCTACGAGGATGATGAAGACCGTCCCTCCTATGAGAATCTGCTGACCAAAAAACCTTCACTGACCGACCACCTGATGTGGCAGTTGAGTCTTTCGCGGCTGGAAAACCGGGAGCGGGAGGTCGCCGCGGAAATCATTGGCAACGTTGATGATGATGGTTACCTGCAGGTCTCGATAGAAGAATTGTCCGCTCAGACTGGTTGTGATCCTGAGCAGGCCGAAAAAGTCCTCTCGGCCATTCAGGATTTTGACCCCCCCGGTGTCGCCAGCCGCAACCTCCAGGAGTGTCTGCTCAAGCAGGTTGAGCAGCTGGGCATGACTGAAGATGCTGTCGGCATTATTCTGCGTGATCACATTAACGACCTGGAGAACCGTCGCTACCAGGTGATCGCGAGATGCCTCCAGATTCCGCTGGACGATGTCTTCAGCGCGGCCAAGTTCATCAGCAGCCTCGACCCCCGCCCCGGCAGCCAGTTCGGCCAGGAGGATGTGCATTACATCATCCCCGATATTTTCGTCTACAAGATCAGTGATGAATATATCGTGGTTTTGAACGATGAAGGTCTGCCCAATCTGAGGATCAACTCTTTCTACCGCAATGCCTTGTCCGGCGCTGAGCAGCTGGATGAAAAAGCCGGCGAATATATTCAGGAGAAACTGCGTGGTGCACTCTGGCTGATCAAGAGTATTCATCAGAGGCAGAGAACGATCTACCGGGTGACCAAGAGCATCGTCAAATTCCAGCGGGATTTCTTTGACCGGGGTGTTGATCATCTCAAGCCGCTGGTGCTGCGTGATGTTGCCGAAGATATCGAGATGCACGAGTCGACCGTCAGCCGTGTGACCACCAATAAATATGTTCAGACTCCGCAGGGCCTTTTCGAATTGAAATACTTCTTCAACAGCGGCATCAACACCACGGGTGGCGATTCGGTCGCCTCTGAAAGTGTCAAGAGCAAGATCAAGGAAATTATAACGGCCGAAGATCCGCGCAAGCCTTTCTCGGACCAGAAGATCGTTGAACTTCTCCGCGGCCAGGGGATCGATATTGCCCGACGCACCGTGACCAAGTATCGCGAGATGCTGGGAGTCGGATCTTCAACACAAAGGAAACGCTTGTTTTAATCTTGCCATGGCGTTCTCCAAGCCAGCGGGTATAATTGAAACAGCCGATCTTTTTCATAACCCTTATTCAGGAGGTAAGGAAACTATGCGCATTAATGTGACCTTTCGACATATGGAAACGAGTGAGCCGGTACGCAATTATGTTGAAGAGAAACTGCCAAAGGTCAGAAAATATATTGATGAACCCGTTGAAGCCCAGGTGGTTTTATCGGTCGAAAAGAAAATACGCCACAAGGCTGAAGTCACACTGACCGCCAAAGGGATCACCATAAAGGCGACCGAAGAGACGGCGGACATGTATGCCGCGATTGATGGTGTACTGGACAAACTTGATCGTCAGCTCAAGCGTTACAAGGACAAGATTAAAAAACATAAACCACTCGGCGGCCGCGAGCGTCGTGTAGAGAAAACGGTGTTCGCAGCAGAGAGTATCGATGAAGGGCTTGCCGAGCCAAGCATCATCAAAACTAACAGTTTCCATGTCAAGCCGATGTCCGTTGATGAGGCCGTTATGCAAATGGACCTTCTGGAGAAAGAGTTTCTGGTCTTCACTGATTCGTCTTCCGAGGAGATAAATGTCGTTTATCGTCGTAAAGACGGTAATTATGGCTTGATTGTTCCGCAGGCCTGAGGCTATCTTTTACGGCAGGCGTTTTTCTGACGCCTGCCGTGGTTATCAATATTGAAGGGCGCGGGTTATTCGCAAGATGAAAATTTCGGAGTTGCTTGATCCTGCGGCGATTGTCGCAGAGCTGAATGGAACGGGCAAGAGAGACGTTCTGGCAGAACTCACAGATGCTCTGTTAAAGACCGATTCGAGCCTGTCCCGGGATGATGTGCTGAGAGTCCTGATGGAACGTGAACGCCTGGGTTCCACGGGGATCGGAGATGGTGTGGCGATTCCCCACGGTAAGCTGAAGGATATCGATCGACTCCTGATCTCGTTTGGTCTGAGCCGCCAGGGCGTCGATTTTGATTCCATGGATGGCAAGCCGGCACATCTCTTTTTCCTGCTGGTCGCTCCGGAGGAGTCTGTCGGTGTACACCTGAAGACCCTTGCCAGAATTTCCAAGCTGCTGAAAAGCACGGCCGTACGAGAACGCCTGCAGTCAGCAGTCGACAGCGTAGAAATCCACCGCATTATTTCTGAAGAAGAAGAGCACCTGTAACGGTTGGAGCTATGCCTCGTCTGAGCATTTCAGAATTGCTGTCCGAGACGGAGGCCGGGCTTGATCTGGAGCTGTTGGCCGGAGAGCGCGGCTTGAGCCGCGTTGTGCAAGTGCCGAGGATTCAAAAACCGGGGCTGGCCCTGGCAGGCTACACCAAGAACCTGCACCCCGATCGCATCCAGGTTCTCGGTGACACGGAACTCAGTTATCTGGCTGAGCTGCAGCAACGAGACCCGGTCAAGGCGAATGAGAATATCAAGACTCTCTGCTCACTTGGTATCTGCTGTTTCATTATCACCAAAAGCCTCGTCCCCCCTGAAAACCTTTTGTGCGAGGTGGAAAATCACGATATCCCCCTGTTGCGCAGTCATCACCAGAGTTCCACATTCATATCGCTGCTGACCCAGTACCTGGAAGAGCGCCTGCTTGCCCAGACCAATGTGCACGGCGTGCTTGTCGATGTGCTGGGAGTGGGCGTGCTGCTGCTGGGTAAAAGCGGAATTGGCAAGAGCGAGTGCGCTCTCGATCTGATCATACGGGGACATCGTCTGGTCGCTGACGATATCATCAATGTCCGGTTGAAACTGCCGGCTGTCCTGTTTGGCCAGGGCAATGACCTGCTGCATTATCACATGGAGATCCGAGGCCTGGGGATTATCAATATCAAGCACCTGTTCGGTGTCGCGGCAATCCGCGAGCGCAAAAAAATCGACCTGGTTATCGAACTCGTCGAATGGCAGGATGGTCATGAATACGACCGGCTCGGGCTCGAGGAAAAGACCTACGAATTGTTGGGCGTGGAGCTGCCCCTGCAAACCATACCGATTCGCCAGGGAAGAAACATCACGACCATTGTCGAGGTGGCGGCCCGCAACCAGTTGCTCAAGGAAATGGGGTATCACAGTGCGGTGGAATTCGAGGAAAGGCTGGAGCAACGCATGGCCGAAACGGCCCGAATTCATGCCCAGTCGATTATCGGAGACAACCTGGAATGAAGCGACAACTGGTTCTTATCACCGGGCTGTCAGGCTCAGGCAAAAGTACCGGGGCCCGCGCCCTCGAAGATGCCGGTTTCTTTGTAATTGACAACCTTCCACTGGTCATGCTGCCTGCTTTCCTCGCGTTAACCGGGCATAATTACGAAAGAGTTGCAACAGTGGTCGATGCCAGGAGTTCCGATTTCCTGGGCGATTGCCATGAAGTGTTACGGCGGATCAAGGATCAGGGCCTGGATGTTGAGGTCCTGTTCTTTGAAACCGCCGACCACGATCTGGTCAAGCGTTTTTCAGAAACACGCCGCCGCCATCCCCTGGTCCAGAAGGAAGGCCTCCTGGCCGCAATTCAAAAAGAGCGACAGATCATGTCCGGCCTTCGCAAACTGGCCACTGTGATCTTTGATTCCTCCGGCTTGACCGTTCACCAACTGCGCCAACAGGTCCTTGGCGCGGTTCTCGGTGCCGAGGAACAGCATGGTCAGATGCAACTGCAGGTCCAGTCCTTCGGTTTCAAGAACGGTCTGCCGATGGGGGCGGATCTGGTCTTTGATGTCCGCTTTCTGGACAACCCGCATTTTGTCGAGGAGCTTCGTCCCAAAACCGGGCTCGATCCTGAAGTCAGCAGCTTTGTCCTGAATCAGAAGGACTACCAGTCCTTTCTGGTTAAACTGAAAGAGCTGCTTTTTTTCCTGGTCCCGCGCTATCGAGACGAGGGCAAGACCAGCTTGACAATTGGTATCGGATGCACCGGTGGCCGCCACCGGAGCGTTGCCATTGCAGAGGATCTTGCACCTTACCTGATGGGCACCGGATGTGCCGTACAGGTTCATCACAGAGATCTTGACGGGGAATAAAGCATGATCGGTTTGGTTGTCGCAACACACGGAAACCTTGGCTCGGAACTGCTGTTGTCTGCACAGATGATTATCGGCCCGGTTATCAATGCCCGGTCCGTCAGTATCACCCATGATAGTTCCATGGAGGCGATTCGGGATGCGATCACCGAGGCGGTCACCGAGGTTGGCAAGGATGGTCACGGTGTGATTATTGTTACGGATATGTTCGGTGGGACACCGGCGAATGTCAGTATGACGTTCCTCGAGCCACAAAGCGTTGAGGTTATCACAGGTGTCAACCTGCCTATGATTCTGAAGTTTTTCAACAGCCAGGAAAACCTCGGTCTCGACGAACTGGCCGGGATCCTTAAATCGTAT
>Ga0316188_10001253_pt1 | contig 11918 bp, 8 predicted proteins | sample Phiworburrow1_MG_FD_204933 | JGI IMG/M metagenome (GOLD analysis project Ga0316188, IMG submission 204933) | Coastal sediment microbial communities from Maine, United States - Phippsburg worm burrow 1 | ecosystem: Environmental > Aquatic > Marine > Coastal > Sediment | place: USA: Maine... | reverse complement strand
GCTGGAGACGATTGACGAGGGTGAGGAGCGAGACATTTTTCTGGCGGATATTCCGGCTGACTATCGGTTTCGGAGGCACCAGTTCGGGATAAAGGCCAGGCACATTGGCGTGTCCGGAGATGTGTTGCCCCATGTGGGACTTGAACAGGATGACTTTGGCCTGCTTGGCGTCCAGTGGCGGACGTTCCCTGACCAGGAGTGGTTCCTGAGTTTTGATGCCGCAGGCGCCGCGACAGGCAGCAGCCAGGGGTATATGCACCTGCTTGCGGGTGTGGGCTACCAGGTACCAATTAGCCAGCGATTTTCCGTTTATGGAACCTTTGCCGTGGGTGGCGGTGGAGGCGGCAATGTGGATACAGGAGGGGGGCTGCTGCTTGATGCCGGGGCTGGCATTCAGTATTCGATAACGCCGAATATGTTCATCGATCTATCGGCAACCCGCCTTTGGGCTGCTTCCTCAAGTTTTGAATCCACAACCCTGGGTATGCAACTGGGTTACCAGTTCGGTCCTGACGAAACGAAAACAGGATCTAATGAAGCCCTGGCAAAACATCCGGTCAGGGTGCGGTTTGTTCATCAGACCTATACACAGGGTGGCGACAACTGGCGAAACCGTCCAGAGCAAAATGTTGGAAACCTGGGTGCCCAGTTGGACTATTTCCTGACCCCGAATTGGTATCTGACAGGACAAGGTCTGGGTGCCTACTCCGGCGATGCCGGAGCGTACATGGTTGGACTGGTTGGCGGCGGATTTAGAGCCGAGCTGAGCGAAAAGATCTTCACCGAACTTGAAGGTCTGGTCGGCGCAGCCGGTGGTGGCGGCCTGAGTAACGGTTCCGGCCTGGTGTACCAGGCGAACCTGGGCATTGGTGTTCACCTGTCCGACAGCCTGGAATTGCTTGGAACCATCGGCCAGTTGAATGCCGCGAACGGCGACCTTGACGCACATGTCTTCGGTTTGTCGCTGGGCTACAGATTCAGGGTTCTTACCCTGGATTAACTTGCTGGAGCAATCAGTGGCAGTTGAATCACGGATAAGTGGCGGGCCGTTCTCCAGGAAGATGGTGTGCCGGGTGGTGAGGTGACGTCACCTCGAAGAGGCGTGGACCTGGTAGCCGTCATTGCTTCAATGGTGGTGGTCAACCTGGTCTATGGCCTGACCCTTCCACTGTTGTCCCTGGTGCTGGATTCCCAGGGGATCAGCAAGACGGTCATCGGCTTGAGCATCATGGCCCAGGCATGTGGCGGTATTGCCATAGCGACATTCACCCCCCGGTTGATTACTCGCTTCGGGGCGGCCCGGTTGATGCAGGCGGCTACCGTGCTTGCCGGCGTAAGCCTGTTTTCCCTGGCCCTGCTTCCCAATGTATATGCCTGGTTTCCGCTACGATTTCTCCTGGGTGCCTCCGCGGCGATTCTGTGGTCTGCCAGCGAGGCGGTCATCAATGAGATGGCCCAGGACAGTTGGCGGGGACGAATCATTGGTTTGTATGGCGCAGCCGGGGCGGCGGGATTCGCACTGGGGCCGTTGATCCTGGTATTCACCGGCTCCGAGGGAATCAGGCCATTCGCCGTGACCGCCACCCTGATTCTTGTTGCCGGTCTGCCCCTGTTCTGGTTCAAGGGTAGTAATCACTATGCTGACCAGGGGCCGCCGCCGAAGATGTGGAAGATATTCCGCATGGCGCCCGAGATCATGCTGTTGAATTTCACATATGCCGCGGCGGTAGAAGCCTTTCTCGCATTCTTTCCCTTGTTCGGATTGCAGGTGGGCCTGGGCGAAGTGCGCAGTCTGTCATTGTTGACCGCGTTTGGAGTGGGTGGGGTGTTGCTGCAAATGCCCTTGGGCTGGCTGGCGGACCATGTGGACAGGCAGAGGATGTTGCTGGCCTGCGTCTTGCTAACGGTGTTGGGGTGCATGGCCTTGCCATCGCTGATTACCCTGAAACTCGTGGCGCCGATTTTTGCCTTTGGACTGGGTGGTATCGAAGGCATGATCTATGCGATGGGTGTGATCCTCCTGGGGCAGCGTTTTCGCGGCGTGGAACTTGCCACGGCGAGTGTGGTGTTCACGACCATGTGGGGAGCCGGCACAATGATTGGTCCTGCAGCGGTAGGTCTTGGGATGGATCTTTTTGGGGACCAGGTCATGCCATTCCTTATTGCCGGGCTTTATGCGCTGTACCTCCCGGTAATGTGGGTTTGCTGGCGCGGCAGAGGCGCCGCGTAACGGTTTTTCGAAATATGTTGTGCAATTGCCCGGTCCTTCTGTTAAGTTGCGCGGCTGTTCTGGCTCCTCACCGGTGTAGTCAGACCGTACGATGACCGCGTTCGCGGCTCGTTATTGACACTTTGTCACCATTTTTACCTGGACCGGACGGGGCTTTATTGACCCTGCAGGTATCCCAGGAGTAAACAACTCGATGTCTTTTGAAACTCTCGGCCTTTCGGCCGATATGCTCCGTGCTGTGTCCGAAGAGGGCTACACGGTACCTACACCTGTACAAAAACAGGCTATTCCTTACATTCTCCAGGGCCGCGATGTGCTGGCCGGCGCCCAGACCGGCACCGGCAAGACCGCAGCCTTCACCTTGCCTCTGTTGCAGCGCCTGTCTACCGGGCCTGCGCCCGAAAAGGTCAAAGGCCGCAAACCAATTCGCGCCCTGGTCCTGACCCCCACTCGCGAGCTTGCCTCCCAGGTGGAAGAAAGCGTGCGTATCTATGGCAAGTACCTTTCTTTAACCTCTGCGGTCATATTTGGCGGGGTGAACATCAATCCCCAGTTCTCCATGCTTCGCAAGGGCGTGGACATCCTGGTAGCCACTCCCGGGCGGTTGCTGGATCATCTTGGGCAAGGCAGCCTGGATCTTTCCAGCGTTGAAACCCTGATCCTGGATGAAGCAGATCGCATGCTGGACATGGGCTTTATCCGCGATATTCGCCGGGTGATTGCCGTGCTGCCCAAGAAGCGTCAGAACCTGATGTTCTCGGCAACCTATACCGACGAGATTCGCACCCTGGCCGAAGGCCTGCTGGCAAACCCGGCGAGCGTTGAAGTTGCTCGCAGGAACACTCCGGCTGAAAAGGTTGCCCAGCGAATCTTCCCGGTGGATCGTGACCGCAAGCGTGAACTGCTTTCAAGCTTGATTAGTGACGGTGACTGGCGACAAGTGCTGGTGTTTACCCGCACCAAACACGGCGCTAATCGCCTTGCCAAACAGCTGGAGCAGGATGGACTGACTACTGCGGCCATTCATGGCAACAAGAGCCAGGCGGCGCGTACCAAGGCGCTGGCCGGCTTCAAGAACGGAGAGGTCAGGATCCTGGTCGCCACCGATATTGCTGCCCGTGGCCTGGATATCGACATGCTTCCCCATGTGGTGAATTTTGAGCTGCCCAACGTTGCCGAGGACTATGTGCATCGTATTGGACGTACCGGTAGAGCCGGTGCCGAGGGCGAAGCTATTTCACTGGTTTGTGTTGATGAGAATGACTTCTTGCGTGGCATTGAACGCTTGCTTAACCGCAACCTCCCAAGAGAAGTGATTCCCGGATTTGAGCCTGACCCCAGTATCAAGGCCGAGCCGATATTCAAGGCTCGCCAGCCTCGCGGTCATGCCGGCCCCAGGCCCGGTTCCAAGCCGCGTACGGGCGGACATGGTCGCAATGCTCGCAATCAGTCCTCGCGGCGTAAGCCCCAGGGCAGAGCCTAGCCGCCATGGCTGAACGGTCCCGGTTTCTCCCGGGGCCTGAAAGCAAGTAGCTGTAAAGAAAAGGGCCCGCAACAGCGGGCCCTTTTTTATGTATGCAGTAAAGCGGAAAGTGTCGCTAGCGAAGCCTGCGGGACCAAAGCCAGAGACCGCTTGCTGCAAGGCCGAGTAACATCAGTGCGACCAGGTCCATCAGGATTGGTCCGGCCGATCCCAATATGCGCCCGCTGTGAATATCCAGGAAGACTCTCTCCCAATTCAGGATACGTCCGCGGTAGTGCTCGCGTATGCCGTCGATTTGCTCGGTGGTTTGCACAGGGTTTGGCAGCCACTGAATCTCTGTGCTTTCGTTAGCAGGTTCCCAGCCCAGCAGTTGCCTATCGGCGATCCACTGTCCTTCCGGGGTAAGCACGGCGATGCGATTTACCGAGTCGCTGCCAACTGCCTGGATGTCCGCGGGCAACCCATCCGAGACAGTCATTCGCTCAACCAGGGTCAGCTCCGGTGTGAGCAGAAGCATTTCGGCGCCGGCTGCAATCGCGATCATTTGCCCATTCCATCCAGCGCCGTGTAATGCAGAGTAGGGCGCGGCGATCAGCTTGTCGTCGGCATAGAGATGATCGCCTAAAAGCAGAATACGAGTTCCGTTGACCTGTACCGACCATGCCTCCGAGGGCGCGTCGATGCCATACCAGTCCAGTAGCCAGCCTGTTTGAACATGCCGTTGGTCAAGTTTGAATCCCTCGGTGTGATTCAGGGCGATACCACTGATGCACAGAAAAATTACGATTACCGCGATTAGTGCCCCGAGGCGGCGATGCCAGGTCCAAAGATGCTTATGCATGGCTGATTCCATTATTTCTTTGTGGATTCTGTGATCTTGCTATTCAGCAGCAAGGCCACGCGAGCCAGCTTCTCGACAGCCCGTACCGATAGTGTTGCTCCGGAGATGCCGTCGATATTTCGATCCAGATCCCCTTTATTGTTCATGCGGGCTCCCCGGAATTGGTCAGTAAAGAAGTCATGACGAACTTCCCATCCCCGACTTTCCCTGAATATCAGGACACGAACGCGTTCAATTCCGTTGTGGTCGATAACGATCCCCGTGGTAATTGGAAGTTCCTTGCCAATTTCGTCGAGTATCCAGGTGGTTCGTTCCTGGTCCTGCCAATACCGTACCCGCATACCTGAAGGGGCATGACCGAGAATGTGTTCCATTTGCTCGCGAAGTTCGGGTGTCAGCCACAGGGCATTGGGTGAGGGAGGCTTGCCATGAAAGGTCTCGTTTACGAACTCGGACGGCTCCTGATACACCGCGCCGTGGACCAGCGCCATGGGCAGGGCGCAAGTGAGCAGTATGACGAGTTGTTTCAGTATTTGCTTCATTTAACGTTTTTGCGGGACGTGCATTTAATCACGTCCCGCAAATCCTCTTTTGTTGACCATGTCCGAGTTTTTATCTGGGGTTTCGTCAGACCAAAACTGCTTGCTAGAACTGGTAGCCGACGCCCAGGTTGAATCCATTGTCGTCAGAGCCGTCTTCATTGTCCTGGCTCTGGATGTCGAATTTCAGGACCACGTCGGGAATCGGCCAGTAATTAAAGCCCAGGTTGCTTTGTCGTTTTTCAGTCAAGTTCGCTGCGCCGGCGTTGTTATCCCATACGTCGTAGCGAACGAAGGCGCCGAACTCACCCGGGATGTTCCCGACGGTTCCTCGCACCGACGGTTCGATGTACCAGCCAGTCTGTTCTTCGCGTCCCAGGGCTGCGGGGTCAACTGCAGCGATGGCGGCAGCGTTGTCCAGGTCCCATCGGGCATACAGGGCACGCAGGCCGAAGGGGCCCCGGCGGATGTCAGCGTGAGCTTCAAACAAGGTAGCGCTGATGTCCATGGCGCCCTGGGTCAGGTCTTCCTGGTACTGGGTGGACACGGCCAGTTCAACGCCGGGAAGGCCAGTCCATTTCAGACGACCGGTGTAGGCAAGGCTCTCGGCATTTGCCTCGGAAACCTTTTGGCGTCCATTGCGAATCTTGAAGGAGTTGCCGCCGGTGACGGGCACGTTCAGGCCGGAGGTGACTGCGAAATCATAGCTCACGCCAGGGGCAAGCTCGCCGCGTACGGCGCCGCCGGCTTCCCACCAGGTGGCGGGAATAATATTTTTCTCTACGGCGTTGCGTTCCACGCCGTAGAAGGTGGCGGGTTCGTGGGTCTCATTGATGATACCCACCGGCATGAGGAACAGACCAGCCTTGGCAACGTGGGTGTCACCCAGGTCAAATTCGACATAGGCCTGCTCCAGTTCAATTTCTCCTGCTGCCCCATCGCCCGCGATGGAATGTTCAAGTTCAAGTTCGGAGAAGAAACGGACGCTGTCGGTGAACTGGTGGCCAAAGAAGAGCACGAAGCGGTGGAAATCGATTTCCTTGCCGCTGTCCAGGTTGTTGTAGTGCAGTTCTCCGTAGCCACCGATCTTGTTCCGGGTGACCCAGCTTGCTTCGGCCGGGAGTCCGCCTTGCTCAATCATCTCGGCAGCGGCTTCGAGTTTTTGGTCGGTTTCGGTGATTTTCTCGTCAGCCGCCTCGACCTTGTTACTGGTCTGGTCCAGCTGGCTCTGCAGGGCTTCAATCTGCTGTTGCTGCTTTTGGATGATGTCCCACATCTGTTCGGGGCTGGGTGCTTCTGCAGCCTGGCCGGTGGTGAACGCCAACAGGGTGGCGGAGAGAGCCAACAGGTGCCGCTTGGGTGCCAGTTTCATGGGTAGTACTCCTGTTCTTCAGTCAGTTCGGGACCCGTGGAGTCCCTTTGTTAAGTGGATGCTAAACATTCTAAATACAAATAACAATCATTCTCATTCGTATTTACCAGTATAAGGTTTCGGGTGTTGCAGGTTTTTGATGGAGGGGACATAAGAATCTGATATCAAAAAGGAAAATGTAGCTGAGCGGGCTGCAGGAAGAGGCTGGTGAGCTTTACAGCAAACCGCCACGCACCGGAAACAGGTTGATTTGCGCCCTCAAAACCCCGGTTTCCGGGGTCTGCCCCGGCGACGCAGCGACCAGGCGGACGTTGCTATCCAGGCTTTATCGGCCGGAGTATCATGCCGCAGACCGAAAGTTGGTACGGGTTACCGGAGTCGTTCTGCTCCAAGGGAATGGAAAGAGGTGTCATATAATGACCAGTAGAAGCATGAAGCAGGGATTGATGGTATTGACGGTCATGGTGACGGTCGCGGTTTGGCCCGGTCACGCCAGGGCTGCCGATCAGGATTGGAGTTTTACCCTGGCCCCGTATTTCTGGATGTCCGGACTCAAGGGTGACATTGCTCCCTTTGCCAGTTTGCCGCCGACCTCCGTGGACGCCTCGTTTAGTGACGTGTTTGATACCTTGAGAATGGCGTTCCTGCTGGCAGGTGAAGCACGCAGGGGAAAATTTGCCCTGGTTGGGGATATTCAGTACTACGACCTGGAGGCCAATGCCGAAACACCCCTGCCCCTGTACTCCGGGGTTGCCCTGGGAACCAAGGTCAACCTGTATTCTGGCGGTATTGCCTATCGCATGGCCGGTGACAAAGAGGCCTTTGTCGATGCGGTGGCGCACTTGCGCTATTCCTCCATTGAGGTGTCCGTGGACTTTTACGAAGGCCTGCTCCCCTCCTTATCTGGCCAGTCCAGCGAAAACTGGCTGGACCCCATGTTGGGTATAAAGGCTCGCCAGAAAATTGGAGACCGTTGGTCTGTGATGGGGTGGGCGTTTGTAGCCCTTGGTGGTGATTCGGATTCGACCTGGGATGCGATGGCAGCAGCCAGCTACCAAATGACTGACCGGTGGCAGGCTCAGCTGGGTTACCGGTATATGGTCATCGACTTCGCTAAAGATGGCTTTGTCTACGATATGACCCACTCTGGCCCCATGCTGGGCGTCAGCTACGCTTTTTAAAGCAGGACAGGTCGCCAAGGTTTTATCAGCCAGGGATCGAACAGTATCTTGTGCTGAAACGCTCCTGGATTGATCAGGATTGGCAATTGCGATTGCAGCTTCAACTGCTGTTTCCAATGAAATTCAAAGGCCAGCTTCTCGGATCAGACCAATTGCCTGTTCTCCCGGGAAATGTCGCTGGACACTTCGATGATGGCTTTCTCCATGGCCTCCCGTGCCACCGAGGGCGCTCGTTTTGCCAGGGTGATAATTCCGGCATGACTGCTTAATGCCCAGTCACGGATATCCAGCGCACACAGTTCATCCCGGTCGACCAACTGCCGCGCCAGGGACGTTGGCAAGGCCGTCAGACACCGGGAGCGCCTGACGGCGTCTATCAATGCGGTGTAGCTGTCGCACTGAATATGGGGCTGGGCCAATTGGGATGGAATTGGAAACCCCGGCAGTTGCTGGAGATGCTGGATCATGTGCGCTGGTGCGGTCGGGATGGCCAGGGGAAAGGGCTCCAGGTCCTTGAATGGAATCTGTCGCCGTGTGGCCAACGGGTGAGACGGTGCAGCCACCCATACAAGGGGTTCGGAAACTAACTTGGTGACCTGAAACTCCTCCCGTGTGCCTGCATCGCCAATGTCCGCCGCCACCAGGTCCAGTGAATAGTCCTGCAGATGGCGAGTCAGGTTTTCCCAGTTCCCGGCGACGACTTTCATCTGTATGCCCGGATGTTGGGTAGAGAATCTAGCCAGGGCACGACCCACGATGCTGTGCATTACGATCGGGCCGCAGCCAATGCGTATTTCACCTGTCTCCAGTCCCTGTTCACGCTGCATATCGGCGCGTATCTCGTCGGCCTCGTCCAGAATTCTGCGGGCTCGACCCAGCAAGGCCGTTCCTGCGAAAGTCAGGCGGGGATTGCCGCGCCTGCGATCGAACAGCCTCACGCCGAGTTCCTGCTCGAGCGACTGTATGCCCTTGGTCAGGGCCGGTGGAGACACGTTGCTTTGCTCGGCAGCCCTTTTAAAGCTTCCCGTGCTCACCACCGCCTGAAAAAATGCCAGCTTGCGTAGATCCATAATTAATCAATAGTTAAATAAGATTAAAAATTAGTCAATTGCAGATAATTCCGGAATAGTTCTAAATAACTGTTTTGAAACCTTTTCCCGACATAACGCGAACTATCTGTATCTGGCAGATAAACAAGGTTTTGGTATCAGGGGTGTTCGCTTACCGGGGACAGAATTGGTCGGCAGATGGCCAAAGACAACGCATTTAATCGAAAGGAATCAACGTATATGACTCACTTGAAAAAACTATCTTTGGCGGTACTGGCATCGGCTATGGCCATGGGTACAGGAATGGCAGCCGAACCGGAGCATTTCCACCCCAAGGGGAAGCAGCCTTCGAGTTTCACCAAGGAGTTCCAGGCCAAGCAGCGGCAAATCCTGCCCTTGTCTGACCGCAAGGACTTTGAAGAGCAGAGCCGTGGATTTCTCGCCAAGCCGGACTACACCCAGATCATGGCCGAAGCGGGCAATGTTGCGTGGGACATGGGGCGTTATGAATTTTTGCTTGATGGCAAGGATTTCGACAGCATCCATCCGTCGCTGCAACGCCAGGCCATTCTGAATATGAACTACGGGCTGTATGAAGTTATGCCCGGAAAGATTTACCAGGTGCGAGGCTTCGACCTGGCAAATATCAGTTTCGTAAAGACTGACACAGGCTGGGTTGTATTTGATCCCCTGACCGCCAAGGAAACAGCTGCTGCCGCGCTGAAACTGGTAAACGATACCCTGGGTGAACGGCCGGTAGTCGCGGTGGTGTATTCCCATACTCATGCTGACCACTTCGGCGGCGTACACGGCGTGGTGGACCAGGCGGATGTGGACAGCGGCAAGGTGCCGGTTATTGCTCCCGAGCACTTCCTGGAGCATGCAGTGTCGGAAAACGTGTATTCCGGAAACGCCATGGCTCGCCGCTTGTTCTTCCAGTACGGCGTACTCACCCCGGCCAGTCCTTTCGGCCATGTTGACCAGTCCATCGGCAAGAACGTGGCGGCAGGCAACATGGGTCTGATTGCTCCCACTATGAGCATTTCCAAGCCCATGGAAGAGGTGACGATTGACGGGCTGCGGATGGTCTTCCAGAACACTCCCGGCACCGAAGCTCCTGCGGAAATGAACACTTACTTCCCTGACCTGAAAGCTTTTTGGGCGGCAGAGAACATCACCGGAACCATCCACAACATCTACACCCTGCGCGGTGCGCCGGTGCGTGATGCACTGGCATGGTCCAAGTATATTAACGATGCCCTGTACGAGTTTGGCCAGGAAGCCGAGGTCATGTTTGCCTCACATAGCTGGCCGCGTTTCGGTAACGATCGCATCCAGGAAGTGATGCGTGGACAGCGTGATCTGTATGCTCACATGAATAACCAGGTACTACACCTGGCCAACCAGGGCGTCACGATCAACCAGGTGCAGAACGTTTATGCGCCGCCCAAGAGTCTCCAGCAGCAGTGGTATGCCCGTGGCTACCATGGCTCCATGGAGCACAACAGTCGTGCTGTGATTAACCGTTACCTGGGTTACTGGGATGCAAACCCGACCACCCTGATTCCCTTGTCACCTGAAGATTCTGCTCCGCTGTATGTGGAGATGATGGGCGGGGCTGACAAGATCCTGGCCAGGGGTCAGGAACTGATTGACCAGGGCAAGTATCGCCACGCACAGGAAATCCTGAACAAGCTGGTGTATGCCGAGCCTGATAACCAGGCAGCCAAGGATTTGCTGGCTGACGCGTTCGAGCAGTTTGGTTACCAGCAGGAAAGCCCCAGTGTGCGTAACAGTTTCCTTGGTGCCGCCTATGAGTTGCGTTCGGGTATCCCCGAGGGCATTTCTCCCAAGACCTTGACCCCCGATGTCATCAATCAGATGACCACGGAAATGTTCCTGGATTTTGTCGGGATTTTGTTGGACAGCCGCAAGGCCGAAGGCATGAAGTTCACCATCAACATGATCGTGCCTGACGAGGGCACCCGCTATGTTGTGGAGTTGAGCAACGAGACGCTGACGAATATTGAAGGCCGTAGTGCTGCCAATCCTGATTTGACGCTAACTGTCGACAAGAAGCTGTTGATGGCCGTCATGATGGGCCAGGGAACGTTCGCCCAGTACATCGAATCCGGTGATATGAAAGCGGACGGCGACTTGAGCGTGATCCAGCAACTCAAGTCCACGATGACCAGGTTCGATCCGCTGTTCGAACTGATGCCGGGTACCAAGAAGAAGTAGTTGCCGGTTGGTTTTAGTAATTGAAGGGGCTCTTATGGAGCCCCTTTTTTTATCCCATCCGGTCGAAAATGTGGAAGCGCATGGTGAAGGTAGCCCGTCCGTGACTTAGCGAGCGCAGGGCCGTGGAGTAACCAAACATATTTGCCAGTGGCGCCTGGGCTTTAACCAGTCGCATATGTCCTCGCCATCCAACATCCTGTATCAGTCCGCCCCTGGATTGCAGGTCCCCGATGACTGAGCCCACGTCTTCATCCGGAGACACGACCTCCAGGCTCATGATCGGTTCCAGGCGCACCGGGCCAGCGGCGGCGATGGCCTTGCGCACCGAGGCGCTTCCCGCGGCCTGGACGCCCGCCAGCATCTCCGGAAGGTCCTTGTAAGCTACCGAGAGCAGGGTCACTGTCATGTCGGTCAGCGGATGACCGTCGGGGCCACTGCTGGCGCCTCCTCGAACCCCTTCCATGGCAGCGTCTATCACCGCCTGGGGTGTGCCCGATTCGGCTTCCACTGCGCAAACAAACTTCATCCCCTTGCCCCGCTGTCTTGGGCTCACCCGACAACTGGCTTCACCGTACAGTTCGGCATCCTTGAGTTTGCGTTCAACCACAGATTTCTCTTCTGCGACCTTGCTAACGGTTTCCCGGAACACCACCTGGGGTCGGCCCACGCTGACCGACAACTTGAATTCCCGTCGCAATCGTTCTACCAGGATTTCCAGGTGCAATTCGCCCATTCCACTGATCAGGGTCTGGCCGGTTTCCTCGTCGACCCTGACCAGGACCGTCGGGTCCTCGTCGGCAAGTTTGGACAGGCTTAGCTCCAGCTTGTCACTGTCCGAACCGCTACCCAGTTCCAGCGCCAGGGACATGACAGGCTCGTAGGCCTCGATGTCCATCAGCAATATCGGTGTTTGTTCACTGCACAGGGTATCGCCGGTGGTGGTGTAACGCAGGCCGGTGGCGGCCACGATGCTGCCGGGACC
>Ga0316188_10001252_pt1 | contig 11919 bp, 9 predicted proteins | sample Phiworburrow1_MG_FD_204933 | JGI IMG/M metagenome (GOLD analysis project Ga0316188, IMG submission 204933) | Coastal sediment microbial communities from Maine, United States - Phippsburg worm burrow 1 | ecosystem: Environmental > Aquatic > Marine > Coastal > Sediment | place: USA: Maine... | reverse complement strand
CCATAACGGGCCGCCACCGTTGCGGAGGCGACACCGTGCTGACCTGCCCCCGTCTCGGCAATGACCCGGCGTTTTCCCATGCGGCGTGCCAGTAAAGCCTGGCCGACGGTGTTGTTAATCTTGTGCGCGCCTGTGTGATTGAGGTCCTCGCGCTTCAGATAAATTCGCGCCCCACCCAAACGCTCACTCCAGCGTGCGGCGAAATATAACGGGGAAGGACGCCCTACATAATGCTTGAGCTCGAAATCCAGCTCGGCCAGAAAGGCTGGGTCAGCCATGGCCTCGCTATAGGCCTGGGTCAACTCCTCGATCGGCGCCATCAGTGTCTCGGCGACGAAACGACCACCATAGGGACCAAAATGCCCCCGTGCATCCGGGTAGTTATACTTCACTTGTGTCAACGCGATTTACCTCTTCAATAAACTGCTGAATCTTGCCCGTATCTTTTACACCCTTTGACTTTTCCACTCCACCGCTGACGTCTACCGCATAGGGTCGAACGATACGGATCGCATTAGCGACATTTTCTGCGTGTAGACCGCCAGCCAGGATAAAGGGTTGCCGTCCGCTCGTGGGGACACGCGCCCAGTCAAAGCTCTGCCCGGTCCCGCCGGCGATATCCTCCACATACGCATCCAGCAAAAAGCCCTGCGCACCCGGATGGCTCTGGACCGTTGCCAGCACATCAACCCCAGCCTGCATACGAATAGCCTTGATGTAGGGACGTCCAAACTGACTACAGAAGGTTGCGTCTTCATCCCCATGGAATTGCAGACAATCCAGGGCAAGATTGTTCAATATCTCTTTCACCTGCTGCACGCTAGGATTCACAAACAAGCCGACACTCGTTACAAAAGCCGGTAAATCACTCAGAATCTTGCGAGCTGAGTCGATGTCGACGGCTCGTGGGCTTTGATCATAGAACACCAGACCGATGGCATCGGCGCCGTGTTCGGCACAAAAGCGGGCATCGTCGCTTTGGGTAATGCCGCATATTTTTACGCGTGTTCGGGTCATTTGTTAGCTGCAAAGGTCGCTGAGGTTACCAGACCAACCCGGGGGATAAAAGCACGGGAATCGCAAAGGCCGCCGGGTAACGTACCCCCATAAAGTACAAGCCATCCGGCGGCGCCGTGATGCCCCCGCGCGTACGATCCCGCTCCTGCAAGACCTCTCGGCTCCAACTCGTTTCGGCCTCCCCGGCGCCTATGGCCATCAACACCCCGGCAATATTGCGTACCATGTGGTGTAAAAAGCCATTCGCCTCCAACTCCAACACAATCAGATCAGCATGCCGTTCGATGTCGAGTCGATACAAATGGCGGATTGGACTCTTGGCCTGGCAGGCCACCGCCCGGTAAGAGGAAAAGTCATGCTCGCCAATTAGGTGGCCGGCTGCTTCTACCATTCGATCTTGATCCAGGGGGCGATAGTCCCAACTGGCGCGTGTATTGAGTACCGCGGGACGAATGCGCCGGTTCAGGATCACATAGCGATAGATACGGCGCTCGGCACTGTAGCGGGCGTGAAAGTCCTCTGACACCGGTTTCGCCCAGAGGCTGGCGATATCCTTGGGCAGATTAGCATTGGTGCCGAACACCCAGGAGTGGTCTTCACGTTGCGCCTGGGTATCAAAATGGATGACCTGACCGACCCCATGCACACCGGTATCCGTACGGCCGGCACAGAACACCCTGACCGGATGATTCGCCACCTGAGCAATCGCTTTCTCAACGGCCGCCTGCACGGAAGCCTGGTGATCCTGAACCTGCCATCCGCAGTAATTTTCACCGTTATATTCCACGCCCATGGCAATACGCATCTAATCACCCTCTGCAAGCGTATGGGAGAGCAAACGGTGGAAGTTGCACGTGCAGCAACATTTCCGGCAAGTGCATGTTAGCCGGAAATGTTGTGAGAAAGTGGAAATGGAGAATCCGGATGACCGGATGGACTGACATGAGTTCAGCGTTTAACCAATCTGAGCCATCAACTGTTGCGCTTCCTGCTTCTGCCCATCGTTACCCTCTTCCATGACTTCATCGAGGATACTGCGCGCACCATCGGGATCGCCCATGTCAATGTAGGCACGGGCCAGATCCAGCTTGGTCCCGACCTCGTCACCACTGTCAGGCATTTCCAGGTCCATGGCGGCGTCACCGGCATCGAGGTTCATGTCCATGCCGATTTCTGGCTCGGTGTCTTCGCCCATTTCGAGATCAAAATCGAGGCTACTGCTACTCTCGCCCGGCATGTCCAGTTTGATATCGGTGGCCGTCTCTTCATCACCGGATAACATGTTCATATTGAATTCCATGCTATCGTCGGAGGCATTGCGTGTGGTCGTGTCCTGAGTCTTGGTATCGGTAGCGAAGTCGAGTCCCATCTCCGCCCCCGTCTTTGCCTCGAGGGTTTCTTCATCACCGGAGGTATCGGTATCCATGTCGAGATTAAAATCAAGCGCACCGCTATCACTGCCGAGATCAGAACTCGCATCCTGCATGTCATCGAAAGAGAAATCCAAATCGTCACTGCTTTTTTCCGATGCTTCACCACTGGTGGCTGCATCCAGATTGAAATCGAGATCACCGCCTGAGGTGTAGGCCTCCGCTGCGGCCTCGGTATTACCGGTGGTCGAAATTGGATTGAATTCGCTATTGCTGAAGACGCCGGTATCCAGACCGATATCCATGACATCATTCGTGTTCAAATTCGAGGTATCGGAATGGGCTCCCATACTCTCCATACCGGCCGCCATGGCGCCGCTGAACATCGGGTTACCCGGGGCAATTTGTTTGCCCATGGCAACGACCTTATTCCACAAGGGATCATTGGCCGCGCCATCACCCAGGGTGGCATAGAAATCTTCCGCCGCGGTCTCAAAACTGTTCTTGTTTTTGGTGGTGTTATACAGCTCGAGCAGTTTCACTCGCAGCTCACCTCGCGCCGGGTCATGATTAATTGCTTCCTGCAACCGCTCCTCGGCAGCCTCATAGCGACCATAGGCCATAAAGACATCGGCCTCGGTTAAGGGATCTACTTCGGAATCCTCGGCTTGTATCGCACTCACGCCGCTGATGGCAAAGTCACTCAGGAAAGAGGATTCACCACCACCCATCAGGCTCGAATTTTGCGATGGCGTCATATCCATGCCGGCGCCTGCGGTCGCCTCGGCACCACCGTTGTTCAGGATGCTCTCCTGGAAGTGGATACCGCGTTTTCTGCGAACCATCACAACGACCAGTAGCAAGACAACCACCAAGACGACGCCGATGATAATCATCATCGTCATACCACCCAGCCCGGCCAGTGCTCCGGTGACTCCGGCCAACATGCCACTGATGATTCCCATCACGCCACCATCAGCAGATGGGGTTGTGGTCGTTTCGGGCATAGGTGCAGGCGCAGGCCCAGCCATAGGCTCAGGTGCGGCTACATCGCCACCCATTTCCGCTGAGGGTGGCTCGATTACTGCCGGCTCGGCTTCGGTGGCTGCAGCAATTTCTGTCTCTGTAGTCGACGGCTCGGGCGCAGGTTCCGGTGTCAACTCAGCCACATCTGGCGTTTCCGCAATGGGTGCCGGCATAGGCTCCGGTGTGGGTTCTGCGCTGGCGATCGGCGTAGGCTCAGGCTCGGGAATAGCGGCTTCGGCAGCCTCACGTTGGGCATTGAGCTCTGCTAGCTTGCGCTGCAAGGAGGCGAGGTCTGAATCCTTGACGTTCACCAAGTTTTCCATGCGCTGTAATTCGTCTTCCAACTCGTTCAGTTTGACATTGAGTTGGGTATTGGTGGAATGCACAGCACGGGCTTCCTCCATGGCCTGGCGAGCCTGGGCACGCAGGATGTCTGTATCTACAGCACTGGCAAATTCTTCGGTACCAGCACCCGTTCCGGCAGTCACTTCTTCCGCCTTTGGTGTGGCCAGGGTCAGTTCACCACTCGGTTCGGAGGCGGTTTCATCAACTGCAATGGTCTCGCCCGCGACGATGGCCTGGCGAGGTACCGCGGCGCCCACGCTGGTCAGGTATTCTTCCCAGGCCTGGGTTTGGGCCTGATATTGTTCTGCGGCCTGTTGCTTGCTCATAGCCGTGAGCAAGCTGGTGTCATCGATACGTAATACCTGACCGGTCTTGAGACGGTGAATATTGCCATTCACAAAAGCATTGGGATTACTTTGCTGCAAGGCCATCATTATTTGATAGATCGAGATTTCTTCACTGGGCCGCAATTTCTCCGCGATTCGCCATGCTGAGTCACCGCGTCGGGTGATGCCATAGTCCAGCTCGCCAACCGGTTGATAGGTTGTCGGTGCAGCCGCCATCTCTTCCGCACCGGCAGGCGCGGGTAACGGCTTATCAAGATCGGATTCTTTGTAGGCGCGTAAAGGAATTTGGGGGAAAAGACCTCCATCGTCCTGGTCAAATGCCGCTGGCGGCGCCTCAACCGGAGCGGGTACGGGTTCTTCCGCGAGGGTTGGTTCAGGCGCAAGGGGCATCGGTTCTGGCACAGGAGCCTCAGCAATAGGCTCAGGGGGCGGAATAAGTTCTGGTTGGGCAGTCGCATCCACAGGCACTTGCTGGGCACTATCCAAAGGAACAGCGGGAAACAAAGCGCCATCTGGTTCAGATACAGGTGCCGGGGCTTCACCCAAAAACGGCGACTCGGCTGGCGCCGGAACGGGTTCCGGTACAAAGGGTTGTTCTTCAACGGCTATTGGTGTGGGTATCGGCGCAGGCGCCTCGACCTCTGCCGGGGTGGTCTCCGGGGCACGCGCGACTTGCTGCTGGCGTTGTACGCGATCGGGAGGATCCAGCAGGACGGTATATTCACGCAACATCCGCCCGCTCTTCCAGTTCATCTCTAACAGGAAATTGAGGAAGGGCTCACGCACTGACTCCTGAGTGGTCAGGGTGACGTAGTACTTACCACCACGTTTTACGGTATCAAATTGGATGCGAGATAAGAGGGAGGAGCGATCGACACCGGCACGCATGAAGGCCTCGCGGGAGGCGATTTTCACCTCGAGATTCTTCATATCATCGGAGGTGGCGGACAGGAGTTCGATTTCTGCGTTGAGCGGCTCATTCAATGCCGACTTCATATTGATGTTACCGAAACCCAATGCCTGTACATTGACGGGTAACAAAAGAATCCACGCACACAGGAAACCTGTGACGATGTTCGCCGATATTTTTAGCCTATGCTGCATTTTGCGTCTCCCACACGCAACCCAAAAACGACAAAATTAGCTTTTAGTTCATGGATTTGGGTACTAAAACCTCGAAAAGGATTCATAAGATTTGTGTAACTATAGCTTATAAATAGTCTTTTACCAAAATTTCTGTTATTTGAACACTATTAATTGCGCAACCCTGGCGGACGTTATCGGCCACCAGCCACAGATTCAAGCCCCGTTCCCAGGTCTTGTCCTTGTTTAATCGGCCAATGGAAATCCCAACTTGATTCGAGCCCGCGCTTATGGGAGTCGGCACGCCTGCCGACTTTTTGTCCTGCTCGTAGCGTAGAACTGGTGAATTTTTGATCATCCGTTTCAGTACTTGCTCATCCACATCATTTTGCATTTCTAGCTGTACCGCTAGTGAATGTCCATAAAAAACAGGCACATGCGTAATAGTTGTATTAACCATTAGATCCCTGTCATGGCCAATTTTGCGTAATTCCGTTTGCGTCTGGCTCTCGAGGTCATAACCTCCCGCCTCGCTAGAGGCATTCTGCGTGGCAATGACATTAAAGGCAATCTGTTGTTTAAAATGCTGGCAAACGATGGGTTTCAGATTAAACAGGGCGATACTCTGTTTAGATAGCTCATCTATACCTTTTTTTCCAATTTCCGATACGGCGCGCATTTGCACAACGTTAACACGCTCAACCTGATTTTTATCATTTAACAATTTAATTACTGGTGCGAGCATGCTCACCGCGCTGTCCGGGCAGGCCAGGAGCTTTTGCGCACGTGCCAATTCGATGTCCTGCGGATTCACGGACGGCACGACCAGGGGCACATCGTCACGTTCGCGCAGGAGCCAGGAGTGATCGATCACCCAACAGCCCTGTGCCGTAGCTTGCGGAATATATTCCTCACTGACTTGCGCAGGTACACAGAAAATCGCGATCTGCACCTTGCTAAAATCAAAACCAGCAAGCGTATGCAAAATTAGACGGCGTTTGCCGTACTCGACGATCTCTCCTTCGTTGTGACTACTTGCCAGCGGAAAAATATTTCTGATGGGGAGTTCCCGCTCTGCCAACATTTCCAGAACCGCGCTACCAACCAGCCCGGTGGCGCCAATCACGGCGATATCAATGCGCTTATCCATCTAGTGCGCGAGCAAGATGCGTAATGTACGACGCAACGGTTCTGCCGCACCCCAAAGCAGCTGATCGCCAACCGTAAAGGCGGACAGGTACTCTTTGCCCATATTGAGCTTGCGCATACGGCCGACTGGCACAGTGAGCGTACCCGTGACAGCCGCCGGTGTGAGTTCCTGCATGGTTAGCTCCCGATCGTTGGGCACGACTTTCACCCAGTCATTTGCCTGCGCCATGATGGCTTCGATGTCATTGAGCGGAACATCTTTTTTCAGTTTGATCGTCAAGGCCTGGGAATGACAACGCATCGCACCGACCCGTACGCACAGGCCGTCGATAGGCACAGGCTGATTTTGGCGGCCAAGGATCTTGTTGGTCTCCACCTGCGCCTTCCATTCTTCCTTGCTCTGGCCAGAGTCCAGTTGCACATCGATCCAGGGGATCAGACTCGCCGCCAGGGGTACCGGCCAGTGTTCTAGCGGATAACTCGCACTGCGGATAAAGTCCGTGATCTTCCTGTCGATGTCCAGAATCGCCGAGGCCGGGTCGCTGATTAACTGCTTGGCATCATCGTGTATGGATCCCATTTGCTGGATCAACTCACGCATGTTTTGCGCACCGGCGCCGGAGGCAGCCTGGTAGGTCATCGGCGTAATCCATTCGACGAGGTCCTCTGCGAACAGCCCGCCGATAGCCATGAGCATCAGACTCACCGTGCAGTTACCCCCGACATAGGTCTTGATGCCTTTGCTGATTCCGTCCTGGATAACATTAAGATTGACCGGATCGAGCACAATGATTGCATCGTCTTTCATGCGCAGACTGGAGGCCGCGTCGATCCAGTAGCCTTGCCAACCGGCGGCACGTAATTTGGGATAGACCTCCTTGGTGTAATCGCCACCCTGGCAGGTGATGATAATGTCCATATTGGCCAGCTCTTTCACATCATTGGCATCTTTGAGGGCCGGAATATCCTTACCGATATTCGGTCCCGGTTTGCCGGCTTGTGATGTGGTAAAGAATACCGGCTCGATCACATCGAAATCGTTTTCCTCACGCATGCGCTGCATGAGTACTGAACCGACCATGCCACGCCAGCCAATTAATCCAACTCGTTTCATTTTATTAACCTCTTTTTTAAATTCTACTCATTTAAAAATAATTTGTATTTAATTCATTTCCACTGTTAGGGAGCGCGGTGTCGTGATGCTTTCCAGGACCATCGGCCGCAGGGATGCGGCCGCTGAGCGTACATGGATGTATTTACAGCGAGTCCTGGAGTGCATCACGACACTGCGCGACTTTACTGGACTCGGGAATCTGGTTTATGCAGCCAAGAGTCTATCCTTTTAACTTCGCAATCACCGCATCACCCATGGCGGAGGTACTGACTTTCTGCATGCCTTCGCTGTATATATCCGCAGTACGCAAACCATCATCGAGTACTGCACTCACCGCCTGCTCAAGACGATCGGCCATGTCGGTTTCGTTTAGTGTGTAGCGTAGCATCATGGCCACGGACAGAATGGTTGCCAGCGGATTCGCTACATTCTGACCGGCAATGTCCGGCGCCGAGCCGTGAATAGGCTCATACATGCCCTGCCCTGTTTCATTCAAGGATGCCGACGGCAACATACCGATGGAACCGGTCAACATCGCCGCCGCATCGGAGAGGATGTCGCCAAACATATTGGTCGTCACCATGACATCGAATTGTTTCGGTGCCCGCACCAGTTGCATGGCGGCATTATCCACATACATGTGACTCAACTGGATGTCCTGATTGTGCTTGTGTAGCTCGATAACGACGTTGCGCCATAACTCAGTACACTCCAGCACGTTGGCCTTATCCACCGAACACACCCGACTATCGCGCTTACGGGCTATATCAAAGGCCACCTGGGCGATACGCCGTATCTCCGATTCCTTGTAGACGAGGGTATTGAAACCCTCTTTTTCACCGTTCTCCAGTACCCGCACACCACGCGGCTGGCCAAAGTAGATTCCGCCAGTTAGTTCGCGCACGATCATGATATTCAGGCCGGCGACGATCTCGGGTTTAAGAGTGGATGCACCCGCCAGTTGGGGATACAAAATGGCCGGACGCAGATTAGCGAACAAACCGAGACCCGAGCGTAAACCCAGCAGACCTTTCTCAGGACGCACGGCGATATCCAACGATTCCCATTTATAGCCACCCACTGCGCCCAGCAGAACCGCATCTGCCTGCTTGGCGAGAGCGAGCGTTGCCTCCGGCAGTGGATGCCCGCTAGCATCATAAGCGGCGCCACCGACCAGCGCCTGCTCTGTCTCCACCTTCAGGCCATACACATCCTGCAGGGTATGAATCACTTTCATCGCCTCGGCAATAATTTCCTGGCCGATACCGTCGCCAGGTAAAACCAGTATTTTCTTTGTCATCGTATTTCCAAATAGGTTGTTATGAATACAGTGCGTTAATTAAACAGCCAGGGTGCCTGCTGTTTACGCTTTTGTTCATACGCCTTGATATCATCGACATGCTGCAAGGTCAGCCCAATATCATCCAGCCCATTGAGTAAACAGTGCTTTCGAAAAGTATCCACCTCAAAGGAAATTGTTTCACCTTCCGGAATCAAAATCACCTGGTTTTGTAAATCCACCGTCATACGATAACCCGGAGTCGTCTCTACGGCCTTGAAGAATTTATCCACTGCGGCCGCATCCAGCACGATGGGGAGGATACCGTTCTTGAAACAGTTATTAAAAAAGATGTCAGCAAAGCTCGGGGCGATAATGACGCGAAAGCCATAGTCTTCCAAGGCCCATGGCGCATGCTCACGCGATGACCCGCAGCCGAAGTTTTCCCGCGCGATGAGGATCTTCGCACCCGCATAGCGTGGCTGGTTTAACACGAAATCCGGATTCAAGGGGCGTTGACTATTGTCCATGCCCGGCTCGCCATGATCCAGGTAACGCCATTCGTCAAACAGATTGGGGCCGAAACCGCTGCGTTTAATCGACTTCAAGAATTGCTTGGGAATAATGGCATCGGTATCCACGTTGGCTCTATCCATCGGCGCCACTATCGCCGTTAAGGTCTGAAATTTTTCCATGTCATTTACCTATCTGTAATTCACGCACATCGATAAAGTGTCCGCTCACTGCGGCCGCTGCGGCCATGGCGGGACTGACCAGATGGGTGCGACCACCTTGCCCCTGGCGTCCCTCGAAATTGCGGTTGGAGGTGGAGGCGCAACGTTCACCGGGTTCAAGCCGATCCGCATTCATCGCCAGACACATGGAGCAACCGGGCTCACGCCATTCAAAACCGGCCTCGATAAAAATTTTATCCAGTCCTTCGCGTTCCGCCTGTTGTTTCACCAGACCCGAACCCGGCACCACCATGGCCAACTTAATATTACTCGCCACTTTACGCCCCTTGGCAATCGCGGCGGCGGCACGTAAATCTTCAATGCGCGAATTGGTACAGGAACCGATGAAGACTTTATCCGGCATGATTTGATTCATGGGAGTGTTCGCCGCAAGCCCCATGTACTTCAAGGCTGCCGCAGCACCTTCGCGTTTGACTGGATCACTGAAACTCATCGGATCCGGGATCTTGCCATCAATCCCGACCACCATTTCCGGTGAAGTGCCCCAGGTGACTTGTGGCTGGATGTCCGCCGCATTGATGTGGACGACTTTATCAAATTGCGCGCCCGCATCACTGACCAGTGTGCGCCAGTTGGCCACGGCCTGTTCCCACATTTCACCGCTCGGGGCATAGGGACGCCCCTTCACATAATCGATGGTCTTGTCATCGACCGCGACCATACCGGCACGGGCACCAGCCTCTATCGCCATATTGCATAAGGTCATCCGGCCTTCCATGGAGAGGGCGCGAATGGCATCGCCACCGAATTCAATCGCGTACCCGGTACCACCAGCGGTGCCGATGTGGCCAATGATGGCAAGCACAATGTCCTTGGCGGTAACGGCCGGATCCGTTTGGCCATCGACCTGGATCAACATGGCTTTGGATTTCTTCAGGATCAAACACTGGGTCGCCAGGGCGTGTTCGACTTCCGAGGTGCCGATACCAAACGCCAACGCTCCGAAGGCACCATGGGTCGAGGTATGCGAATCACCGCAGACCACGGTCATGCCTGGCAAGGTTGCCCCCTGCTCTGGGCCGATCACGTGCACGATACCCTGACGCACGTCATTCATCTTGAATTCGGTAATACCAAACTCGGTGCAGTTTTGATCAAGGGTTTCGACCTGAATGCGCGACACCGGATCGGCGATACCCTTATTGCGATCGGTGGTCGGCACATTGTGATCCGGTGTCGCCAGGTTGGCCGCGGTGCGCCATGGCTTGCGTCCCGCGAGACGCAGGCCTTCGAAGGCCTGTGGCGAAGTGACTTCGTGCACCAGGTGGCGATCGATATAGATCAACGAAGTCCCGTCGCCGTTATCGCGCACCTCGTGCGCCTGCCACAATTTGTCATACAAAGTTTGTGCGGTCATGGCCCTATCCCATCAAGATTTGAGTCCATCTTAGTCACCTGTCTGCCATTACACAAATTCATTATTTTCATATAATATATAACCAATTGTTATAGATGTTTCTGGCCAATGACGAGGGAGAAAAACCATGGATATCGCTAGCCTGCAGGCATTTGTCAGTATTGCTGAAACCGGTTCCTTCTCGGCGGCTTCTGAACAGCTTTACCTGACCCAACCGGCCATCAGCAAGCGCATCGCCGTTCTGGAGAGTGAACTCGATACCAGTTTGTTCGATCGCATCGGACGCCAGACCAGCCTGACCGAGTCCGGCCGCGCACTGCTACCCCGTGCGCAGAAAATCCTGCTGGAAATTGAAGACAGTCGCCGTATCTTACAGAATCTCTCCAACACCGTGTCAGGCACTTTGCGCTTTGGCACCAGTCACCACATCGGCCTGCACAGATTGCCGCCAGTGCTACGCCAATATACCCGCAAGTATCCGCAAGTCGATCTGGACATTCAGTTCATGGACTCCGAAGAGGCCTTTCGCGCGGTGGAACACGGCGACCTCGAGCTCGCCGTGGTAACCCTACCCTTACACAAGAGCGAAAACCTACAAACGAAATGTGTCTGGATCGATGAGCTGGAAGTCGTCACCGGTAAAACCCATCCGCTAGCCAAGCAACACAAACTGAATCTGAAACAGCTCGCGCAACACAAAGCCATCCTGCCGGCGCACGGCACCTTTACGCGTGAAATTATCGAACAGGCCTTTGCCAAACAAAAGCAGACGCCGGATATCAGCATGGCGAGTAATTATCTCGAGACCATCAAAATGCTGGTCAGTGTGGGATTAGGCTGGAGCATCCTGCCTGCGCAGATGTGTGGTAAGGAATTGCATCGTCTCAACATTCCCGAGTTAAAGTTAAAGCGCGAACTGGGATTGGTGTGGCATGCACGGCGCACCTTATCCAATGCCGCCAGAGAATTACAGCAACTGCTTTATCAAGAAAAACCTTAACAAATATCGAGACGTTATAATTTTCAGCTCTGTTTTTGGAATTTGCCGACCAGATAAGAGATGCAGGATGTGGTGAT
>Ga0316188_10001251_pt1 | contig 11920 bp, 4 predicted proteins | sample Phiworburrow1_MG_FD_204933 | JGI IMG/M metagenome (GOLD analysis project Ga0316188, IMG submission 204933) | Coastal sediment microbial communities from Maine, United States - Phippsburg worm burrow 1 | ecosystem: Environmental > Aquatic > Marine > Coastal > Sediment | place: USA: Maine... | reverse complement strand
GCTGCCGCACATGCTGCCGGGCGCGGCGCAGTTCACCGCGGAGGTGCAGTCCCTCGGCGTCGCCGCCGACAGCGCCGTGGTGGTGTACGACGGCGCCGGCATCTTCGGCAGCGCCCGCGCCTGGTGGATGTTCCGCGCCATGGGCTTTGACAACGTCGCCGTGCTCGACGGCGGCTTCCCCGCGTGGCTGGCGGCGGACCTGCCGACCGAGGCCGGGGTGCCGGCCGTGCCGGCGCCGGGGGATTTCACCGCCAGGCTGCAGGCGGGGCGGGTGGCGGATGCGGCGCGGGTGCTGCGGGCCATCGGCGAGCCCGGCATCGCCCTGGTCGATGCGCGCCCCGGCGAGCGCTTCCATGGCCGCGCGCCCGAGCCGAGGCCCGGGCTGCGGCGCGGCCGCATTCCCGGCTCGGTGAACCTGCCGCACGGCGAGCTGCTGCGGGACGGCCACCTGCGGCCCGCCGCAGAGCTGCGCACCTTGTTGCGGGAGCAGGTGCCGCCCGGCGGCGGCCTGATCCTCAGCTGCGGCTCCGGGGTGTCGGCCTGCGTGCTGGCGCTGGCGGCCGAGGTGGCGGGCTACGACGACTGGGCCGTGTACGACGGCTCGTGGAGCGAGTGGGGCGCCGCGGACGGCCTGCCGGTCGAGCAGTAGCCGCTGGCACGGAACAACTTCCGGGTGGCAATAAAGCCTGGTGGAAATAAAAAATAGCGGGCATAAAAAAGGGCGGCTGGCGCCGCCCTTGCAGTCGCGGGGGTCGATCAGCCGCCGAGGCCGAACGAGAAGTTGTAGCGCGCCGAGAACTGGATGCGCCACGTGTCGTAGTCAAAGCCGTCGTCGAAGTTTTCGCGCTTGCCGTACTGCAGCTCGCCGCCGAACATGACGTTGCTGGCCGGGTAGTACAGCAGGTTGACCAGGCCGTAGCGGGCGTTCTTGAAGTTGCTGGCGTTGTCGAGGTCGCGGTTGTCGACGTCATAGGTCGAGAAACCGATGGTGCTGGACCAGCGGTCGCTCCAGTACAGGTCGTAGAACAGCGTGGTGCCGAGCATCATGATCGGTTTGAAGTCGGCGGTGCAGACATTTCCTTCAACTGCTGTATTTTTGTCACAGCCAGGACTGACGCTGTGGAGTCCGAGGTCGCCGGTGCCGTCGTTCATGTAGTTCTCGATGGCCTCGCCGCCGACGACGGCGAACTTGAGCACGCTGTCGCCGGGGCCGAACTTGAGGTTGGTGCTGAAGTTCAGGCCCCAGCCGATGGCATCATCATCAGCCGTGATGATACCGGTGTTGGTGGTGACTTGACCCTCCCACTCGACGTAACGCAGGATGCCGGCCAGGCGCACATAGCCCCAGTCGCCGCCGAAGGAGTAGGCGGCGGACAGGTCCGGCACCGGATACCGGGTGATGGCGGAGTCGATGCTTTCTACGTTGTCGGACACTTCATCCGCCGCGCCGTCCCGGCCGAAACCCGGGCGCTCCAGGGCGAAGGTCAGGTTGTTGTCGCCGCGGATGGGCATCCAGCGGAACTGCACGTTGCGGAAGAAGGCCATGCCGGTGGGACCCCAGTATTCCACCGAGTTGGGGAACACGTTGATGTCCATGAACGGGCTCCAGTACTGGCCGGCGCCGAACGCACCCATCTCGCCGTAGGCGTGGCGCAGGCGGAAGGTGGTCTGGCCCTCGTCGACGCCGGTGCCGAACAGCTCGAACTCGAAGATGGTGTGGACTTCGCCGGCCGCGGTCGGGAACCAGCCCTTCACGCCCAGGCGGCTCTGGCGCACGCTGGCATAGGTGCTGCCCTCCGCAGTGAAGCCGTCGCCTTCGATCTGCGCGTCGCTGCCGGGCAGGCGGGTGGGGCGGATGACGTCGAACCAGTTGTCGTTGGTGCTGCCGCCGTTGTAGCCCATGTCGATCATGGCGAAGCCGTACAACTCGCCGCGCGCCTTCTCCTCGCCGCGGGTCTTGTACTCCTGGGCGTCGGGCTCCTGCAGGTTGTAGGCGCCGGAGCCGCCCGGTTCGTCGGACGCCGTGTCGGCGAGCGCCGAGGCGGCCATCACGGCCAGCGCGAGAGTGGATAGTGGCATTTTCATAGGTTGTGCTCCCTAGCTCTGTGGTTGTGCGTTGTTATCGCTCTTATAACATCCGGCCGCGTTTGCGGGCGGTTATTATTCTTGCTGCCCCTCGCGAACAGCGCGCGCGGGTATGCGGTGCCGCGTTCTGATCCGTCTCGCCTGCTGCCCACACCCTCGCGGTCGCGCGCTGCGGCCGCGAGGGCGATGCAGTCTACTGCGACGCCGTGATCTTCGCCAGCACCGCCTCGCCGGCGTTGGCCCCGAAAATGCTCAGGCCCAGCTCGCGCGAGATGTACTCGATGGCGTTCATGGCGCGCACGCTGTTGCCGGCGTCATTGACCCGCGGCGAGAAGGCGGCGATGGCCATCTTGCCGGGCACCACGGCGACGATGCCGCCGCCGACGCCGGTCTTGGCGGGCAGGCCGGCGGTGTAGGCCCACAGCCCGGACTCGTCGTAGAAGCCGGCCATCATCATCACGGCCAGCAACTCGGGCACGTTCTCGCCCTTCATGACCTGTTTGCCGGTCTTGACGTTCTTGCCGCCGTTGGCCAGGGTGGCGCCCATCATGGCCAGCTGCTTGGCGGTGACGCCGATGGAGCACTCCTTGGTATAGACGTCCACGGCCTCCATGGGCTCGCTGTACATCTTGCCGCGGTTGTGCAGCATCCAGCCGATGGCGCGGTTGTTCCAGTTGGTCGCCGCCTCGGACTTGTACACGTCATCGAGCATGGTGAGCTTCTCGCCGGCCATGTCGCTCATCCAGTCGAGCACCTTGTTCCAGCGCTCCGTCTCGTTCTTGGCCTCAATGGCGCTGATGGTGGCGATGGCGCCGGCGTTGACCAGCGGATTGCGGGGGCTGCGGCCCTGCAGGTCGATGGCGAGGATGGAGTTGAAGGGCATGCCGGTGGGTTCGACGCCGATCTTCGCGCGCACCGCCTCGACGCCCTGCTGCTCCATCATCAGCGCGGAGGCGAAGGGCTTGCTGATGGACTGGATGGAGAAGGCGTAGTCGACGTCGCCGGCGGTATAGACCTTGCCGTCCAGGGTGACGATGGCGACGCCGAACAGGTCGGCGGGCACCTTGGCCAGCTCGGGGATGTAGTCGGCGGTGGCGCCGGCGTTGAGGCTCTTGTACTTGGCGTGAGCGGCGTTGACCGCCGTCTGCAGATCACCGACCGAGAGGGCCAGCGCGCTGCCGGACAGCGCGAGCGACAGGGCCGATGCGCCCAGCCAGCGCGCGATGGGCTGGTGCGGGCGGGTTGGCGTTCTTTTACTCATAGTGTTCTCCCTGGGTTTTTATCGGGCTTATCGGGTGTCTTTTCTGTGGCATATTTTATTGCTTTACTATGCTAGTTATCCGTCGCGGCTAACTCAGGGCAGAATAACCGATAACAGGGTCTGCTTAAACAGCAGCGGCAGCCGTTGCTGCTGCCTCTTTTCAACGCCGTACCTGCAGCGCGATCGGCACCTTATTGGTGCGGCGGCGCTGCTAACACTATACATTATCTGTGAGAGCTGGAATTTCAAGCGATTCAAAGGACTTTTTTCATTTTTTTACTGTAAATAAAGGCATTTGCGGCGATTGTGGCGCCGCGCACGCTGGCGCCCGCAGTGCCATAGGGGGATGTACCTAGGGGCGGGCCGCGCTGCGGTGCACTGCGGGCGGGTGTTGGCTGCCCGGGATGAGCGGGCGCCGGTGCAGTATTTGCGAGCGCGAAGCGCCCTGAGGCGGTAGCATAGTGCCGGGGGTGACGACCGGTGCCGCGGCAGCGCGTACGCAGATGTCGCTGAAGGGTTTTTCCGAGGGGAGCTGTTGATGGAATCGACCACACCGACGCCCGAGCAGGGCAAGGCCTATCAGGCGCTGGCGATAGAGGCCGCGCTGCGGATCGGTCTGCTGGCGGGGCTGCTGATCTGGTGCTTCAATATCCTGCGGCCCTTTGTCGGGCCGATCGTCTGGGGCGGCGTGATCGCGACCGCGGCCTACCCGCTGTTTGTCGGCTTTCGCGAGCGCCTGCTGGGCGGGCGCAATGCCGTGGCGGCCACGCTCTTTACCCTGATCGCGCTGGCACTGCTGCTGGCGCCCACGATCGAACTCGGGCAGTCCATGTTCGAGAGCGCCGGCAGGCTCGCGGCGCAGCTGCAGTCCGGCGATTTCAGCGTGCCGGCACCCCCCGCTCGCGTGCAGGAGTGGCCGCTGATCGGCGAGCCGCTCTATGCGGCGTGGCACCTGGCTTCGGTGAATCTGCAGGAGGCCTTGTCCGCGGCCGCGCCGCAACTGAAGCAACTGGCCACCTGGCTGCTGGGTGCGGCGGCGGGCGTCGGCGCCGACATCCTCAAGTTCGTGTTCGCGATCGTGCTCAGCGGCGTGTTTCTCGCCAACGCTGAGACGGTGGTGGCCGTCCTGCAGCGGCTGGCCCTGCGCCTGGTCGGCGATCAGGGCGCCGATTTTGCCCACCTGGCGGGCTCCACCGTGCGCGGCGTGGCGCAGGGAGTGCTGGGCGTCGCCTTTATTCAGGGTTTTGCCGCCGGCATCGGGATGCTGGTCATGGGCATTCCGGCGGCCGGGCTGTGGGCGTTGCTGGTACTGGTCCTGGCCGTCGTGCAGCTGCCGGCGCTGCTGGTGCTGGGGCCCGTGATCGCCTACGCCTTCAGCACCCATGATACGGTGCCGGCGGTGCTGTTCGCGGTGTGGAGCCTGCTGGTGGGTTTCAGCGATTCCCTGCTCAAGCCGATGCTGCTGGGGCGCGGTTCCACCGTGCCGATGATGGTGATCTTCATCGGCGCCATTGGCGGCTTCATGCTCTCGGGCATCGTGGGCCTGTTCACCGGAGCCGTGGTTTTTGTACTCGGTTATACTTTGATCCACAGCTGGCTCGAGCCGGACCAGCCCGATGCCGTGCGCAGCGCCCCTGGCGCGGGCGCGCTCCCGGGCCAGGCCGAGCGCCATCACGATAACAACGCCTAGCGGGACGTCCGGCCCACGCTAAGCCACCGCGCCGGCGCCCGCTGGCGGGGCATCGGAAGCATGCGTATGGGGTTACATCGCGGTAAAGCCTGCCTGCGCTGGTTGTGCGCGGGGCTGGCGGCAGTCAGTTGCGCGGCCCTCGCCGATCGCCTGCCGGTCGCGCAGGGCGTGACCAGGCCGCTGCTGGAGGCCGGTGTCCGCGATGCCACCGACAGCCCGGAATACGATGACAAGACCCGCGCGTCGCTGATCGAAATCTACCAGCGCGCCCTCGGCAATCTCGACGACGACGACGCTCACCTGCAGGCGATCGAGGGTTTCGCTGCCAGTGTTGCCAGCGCGCCCCGGCAGCTTGGCGCGGTGCGTGCCGATCTCGAGCGGCTCCAGGGCGAGCCCATCCCGCTGCCGCGGCCCGGCTCGGCCGAGGCGGCCACGCAGGCCCTGCTCGAGGCCCGCGCCGAGCTGCTGTCGGAGGAGGCCGATCTCAATGCCCTGCGGGCGCGCCTGGAGGAGGAGAGCCAGCGGCCATCCGCTGCCCGCCGGGAGCTGACCGAGGCGATGGATCTCCTCGACAGCGCTGGCCAGAAGCCCAAGGCCGCCGGCGGCGCCCTGGTCGGCGCGGCGGACCTGGCGCAGGCGCGCAGCTGGCTGCGCGAGACGACCGAGAGGGAGTTGAGTTCCCGCATTCAGATGCTGGATCAGGAGCTGATCAGCTATGCGCCTCGCAACGAATTGCTCAAGGCGCGGAGTGAACTGCAGGCGCTGGTAGTGGCCCGCGTGCGCCAGCAGGTGGCGATGCTGGAAGCGCAGCTGCGCGGCCAGCGCGAGTCGGAGGCCGTGCGCATGCTGCAGCAGGCGGAGGCTGCGCAGCGGGCGGTGCAGGGTCAGCATCCCGTGCTGGAGGAGACGGCGCAGGACAATATCGACGCCAGCCGCAGGCTGGAGCAGCTGGCACGGCGTATCGAACGGTTCGAAGCGCGCGTCGCCGAGATCGACCAGGAGGCGCGCAACGTCGAGGAGAGCTACCAGAATCTGCGCCAGAAATTGGAACTGGCCGGTATGAGCCGGTCGCTGGGGCACGTGCTGCAGGACCAGTATACGTCCCTGCCGCAGCGGCGGGGCCTGCAGATCGAGCTGAAGCGGCGGGACGACGAGCAGACCGAGCTGGCACTGCAGAAGATCGCGGTCGATGATCACCTCAAAGCGCTGGGGGACAAGAGCCAGTTCAGCATGGGCCTGCTGACGGATTTTCAGGTCCGCACCCGCGCCGAGACCGCGTCCGGCCCGCTGCCGCCCATCAATATGTCGGCCCTCGACGATCTGCTGGAGCAGCAGCGCGAGATTTACCGGCAGATCCAGGTGGCGATGAGCAGCTATTCGGGCGTGCTCGGCGAGTACAGCTTCATGCAGCGTCGGCTCATCGACGCGGTCGGCGGCTACGAGGCCTATCTGGTCGAGCGGCTGCTGTGGGTGCGCAGTCTGCCTAGCCGGGAATTTTTCACCAACCTGACGGAACTGCCCAGCGACTTCGGCAAACTGCTGGCGCCCCAGGACCTGCGGGAGGCGGTGGATATTCTGCTCGGCCCGGGTTTCTTTGCGCCCCTGCAGTGGCTCGGTGTGCTGGTGGCGCTGCTGCTGCTGGCCGCGCGCAGACCCTTGCGCGGGCGCCTGCGGGAGAGCAGCCGTCTGGTCGGCAACCCGGTGAAGGACAGCTTTCGCTATACGCTGCAGGCGCTGGCGATCGTGCTGCTGCTGGTGCTGCCAGGGCCGCTGCTGCTGGCGAGCCTGGCGCTCAAGCTGGAATTCTCCAATGATCCCCTGCTGCTGTCGCATGCGCTGGCCGTGGCGCTGTTCAGCGCGGCCAGTAGCCTGTTCTTCCTGCTGCTCTTTTTCACGATCTGCGGTCCGGATGGGCTGGGGCAGCGCCATTTCCTGTGGCACGAGCCTGCGCTGAGGCCGCTGCGGCATGAGCTCGGCCGCTTGATCGTCCCGCTGATACCCCTCACATTTCTGCTCAATCTGTTGTTCCAGCTGGATGCCGGCGGCATCGCCTGGGATGGCCTGCGCCTGGGTCTGATGGCCTGCGTGCTGTTGCTGACGGGCTTCTTTGTCCGCGTGCTGCGGCGCAGTGGCGAGTTGATGCGTGCGCTGGAGAAGCCGAAGGCCTATGTGTCGCTGGTGCGTCTGCGCAGGGTCTGGCAGGCGCTGGTCGTGCTGGTGCCGCTGGCGATGCTGGTGCTGCTCGCGGCCGGTTACGTCTATCTGGCCGGCATGCTGCTGAGCAGTGTGATAAGAAGTTTCTGGGTGGTGATTGTCGTCGTCATCGTGCACCAGCTGTGCGTGCGCTGGTTGCGCATCACGGCGAGCCGCCTCAACCAGCAGGTGCTGATGGCGAACCAGGCGCGCCGCATTCAGGAGATGTCCCAGTTCGACCCCTCGCAGGAGGTCGCCCGCGGCCCGCCGTCGCCGCCGGAGGTCGATGTGCTGGGCCTTGGACGCGACACCCTGCGGCTGGTCAATGCCATCAGCACCGTGGTGGCGGTGGCGGGATTCGCGCTGGTGTGGGCGCAGGTCCTGCCGGCCCTGCGCTTTATGGACAACGTGACGGTCTGGCACGTGGGCTCGCTGGTGCCTGGCGCGCCAGTCGGGCGGGCGATCAGCCTGGCTGACGTGGGTCTGGCGCTGCTGGTGCTGGGCGCCGCCGTGTTTCTCTATCGCAAACTGCCGTCCATGCTCGAGCTGATGCTCATCCAGTTCACGGCGCTTGCCGCCAATGAGCGCGCGACCGCCATTACCCTGGTGCGCTATCTGCTGATCGCCGTCAGCATCGGCGCGGTGGTGATCATGCTGGGTTTCGAGTGGGCCAGGTTTCAGTGGCTGGCGGCCGCGCTGGGCGTCGGCATCGGTTTCGGCCTGCAGGAGATCCTGGCCAATTTCATCAGCGGCCTCATCATTCTGTTCGAGCGTCCGGTGCGCGTCGGTGACCGCGTCACCATCGGCACCGTCGAGGGTATTGTCATGCGCATCCAGATCCGTGCGACCACGATTGTCACCTGGGATCGCCAGGAACTGCTGGTGCCCAACAAGTCCTTCATCACGGGGCCGGTGCTGAACTGGAGCCTCTCTGACCCTATCTCCAGGCTCGTCGTCGACGTCGGGGTGGCCCACGGCACCGACGTCGCCCGGGCGATGGCGCTGGTCGCGGCCGCGGCCGAGGCCGAGCAGAAGGTGCTCCGGGACCCCCAGCCGTTGATCACGCTGGAGCAGTTCGGCGTCAACGCGCTCGAGATTCGCCTGCGCTGTTATCTGGATGATCTGGAGGCGCGTCCCGTGGTGCGCAGCCGGCTGTACGAAGCCATCAACGCCGCTTTCAGGAAGGAGGGCATCACCGTCGCGTTTCCCCAGCGCGATCTCCACTTCGATGCCGACCGGCCCCTGCAGATTGTGCTGGCGGGGCGCTGACCGGATGATGCGACGAGCGAGGAGGGCGGGCGGTCTGTTGGCCCTGAGGCATGGCGAGAAGCTGGCGCCATGGAGACGGCTGCTGCTCACGGCGATGGTGGTGCTGTGCCCGCTGGGTGTTGCGGCGGCGCTGCCGGCCGGCGACGAGCAGCCGAGCGTCGATGAGCAGACGCTGACGAAGAAGATCACCGAGGTCGAGGGCAATTCGGAGCTCGGGGCGGAGACCCGCAAGGAGCTGATCGAGCAATATCGGCACGCCATCAGCAATCTCGAGGCCTACGAGGCCAGCCTGGCTGACATCGCCAGGTATTCCGCCAGCATCGAGTCGGCAGCCGCAGAGTCCCGCCGCATCGAGCGGGAGATCGATCGCCTGAAGCAAGGACGGCAGTCCATGCGGCTGGGCGTCGCCGTGACAGCCTCTGCGGCAGCGATCGCGCAGGAGCTGGTGGAAGCCAGAGCCGAAATGGCGGCATACGATGCGGAGGTGGTGCGGCTGCGGCTGGCGCTGGATGCCGAGCAGCAGCGCCTGCCGGTGGCGAGGAGGGAGCTCGCAGAGTCCAGTGGCCGCTTGGGGCAGGCCCGCGCCGACGGTGACGGCAAACCGGCGCCGGCCGAGTCGCTCGAGCGCAGGCGCGCGCGCCAGTGGGAGCAGGAGACCTCCAGGCTGGCGCTGGGGGCGCTGATCAAGAAGCTCGACCAGGAACTGCTCAGTCATGGCCCCAGGGTGGCGCTGCTGCAGCGCCAGCGGGAGCTTGCCGAACTGCAGCTGGGGTTGCTGCGGACCCGCGTGGCCACCATCGAGACCCTGCTCGGCAGCCGGCGCCAGGCGGATGCCGACCAGGCCATCGCCAGGGCCCGGGCCGCGCAATTGCAGGCGCAGGGATCGCATCCCGTACTCGTCAGTGCCGCCGCCGAGACGGCGGTCGTCAGCAATCGTCTGCTCGAGATCGCCCTCGTCACAGAGCAGGCGAACAGTGAGGCGCTGGGCACCGGGCGCCAGGTGCGGGACATCGAGGAGGAGTTCCGCAGCGTGCGGCAGAAGCTCGAGCTGGCGGGGATGAACAAGGCGCTGGGCCGGATTCTGCAGGAGCAGCGGGCCGCCCTGCCGAGCAGGAAAGCGCTGGCGGCCGCGCTGCGGGAACGCGAGGGGCTGATCTCCGACATCACGCTGGAGCAGCTGATACTCGATGATAAAATCAAGACGCTGAAGGATATTCCGGCCTACGCGGACTACCTCATGCAGCCGGTCACCGATGCGGCGCTCGCGGAAGAATACGGCGACGCCGCCAGCGGTGGCCGGCGTATGCGCCAGGATCTGGAGCAGCTGCTCGGGGAGCGGCTGCGCATCTACCAGGAGGTCAACAGCGCGACGACCATCTACCTGCGCGCTCTCAGCGACCTGGACTACGAGCAGCGCCGGCTGATGAAGGCCGTTGCGGATTTCGAGACCTACCTGTCGGAGCGCCTGCTGTGGGTGCGAAGCGTGCCCAATCCCAGCTTCGATACCTTGCTGAGCTTTTCGGGAGACGCTGGCAGGTACCTCTCGCTGGGGGAGCTGGAGGCGGTTGCCTGGACCCTGCTCGAGGTCAACGTCTTGTCTCCGGTGGTGTTCCTGGGTCTGCTGCTGGCGGCCGTTATCCGGTACAAGAGATCCATGCTGCGGGAGATGCTGCTGCGCACCAACCGCTATCTGGGCAATCCGGTCAGCGACCATTTCAGCTATACCCTGCAGGCGCTGCTGATCTCGGCAGCGCTGTCGGCGCCGGGGCCGCTGGTGTGCGCCGTACTGGGCTGGAAGCTGAAGCCTGCCGACTACGATTCGGCGCTCGCACAGGCGCTGGGGCCGGGGCTGCTATGGTTGTCGGTCAACTGGTTCGTGGTGCGCTTTTCCATACAAATCTGTCAGCCGGAGGGGCTGGCCCACCGGCATTTCCGCTGGTATCTGCCGGCCCTCAAACCGCTGCGGCGCGAACTGTACCTGCTGATGCTGGGCTTCATGCCGCTGGGCTTTTTCAATGCCTGCCTCATCGCCTTGGACTCCTCCGGCATCGAGTGGGGCATCGTGCGCCTGGGGCTGATGCTGATGATGCTGCTGTTCGCGCTGTTTTTCATGCGCATGCTGCGCCCGCAGGGCGAGATCATGCGGGCGCTGGGCAGTCTGAACGCCGGCGTGCTGCTGGTGCGCCTGCGCTGGTTCTGGTCTGCACTGGCCGTGATCCTTCCGGTCGGTCTGGCGGTGTTGACGGCCATGGGCTATGTGTACACGGCCGCGACGCTGCTGCTGAGCCTGATCCAGTCGTTCTGGCTGCTGCTGGCGCTGGTGCTGGGCCACCAGCTTGCCGTGCGCTGGCTGCGCAAGACCGCCACCAAGCTCAACTACCAGTCGCTGCAGGATGAGCGCAAGCGCCAGCTGCAGGCGATCTTCGAAACCAACCGCGCCGGGGGGGCGCCGCCTGACAGCGACGACGAGTCGTTTCCCGACCTCACCCAGCTGGGCCGGGGCAGCTTCAGGCTGGTCAACGCCATCACCGGGGTCGTCGCCACGGTCGGGCTGCTGATGGTGTGGTCGGACGTGCTGCCCGCGCTCGGCTACCTGGATACCATACAGCTGTGGGACTCGGCCACCATGTTCGATGGCGATGTCGTGCTGGAACCCATCACGCTGGCCGATCTGGGGCTGGCGCTGCTCATCAGCGGCGCCGCGTTCTTCCTGTACCGCAATCTGCCCGCGCTGATGGAACTGATCCTGCTGCAGCTGTTCTCGATGAACAAGGCCGATCGCTATACCCTTATCACGCTGGTCCTGTACACCGTCGTCATGATCAGTATCTCTTCGGTCGCGGTGGTGCTCGGCTTCGAGTGGTCGAAGTTTCAGTGGCTGGCCGCGGCCCTGGGGGTCGGTATCGGTTTCGGCCTGCAGGAGATCGTCGCCAACTTCATCAGCGGTCTCATCCTGCTGTTCGAGCGGCCCATCCGCGTGGGCGATCTGGTGACCGTGGGCAACGTGGAGGGCTTTGTGACCAACATCCGCATGCGGGCCACTACCATTCTCACCTATGATCGCCAGGAGCTGCTGGTGCCCAACAAGGACTTCATCACGGGCAATCTGCTCAACTGGAGCCTGTCCGACCCCATTTCCCGCCTGCTGATCGACGTCGGCGTCGCCTGCGACTCCGATGTCGCGCGCGCCATGGCCATCATCACCGAACTCGCCGAGAACGACGAGAAGGTCATTCGCGACCCGGCGCCCTTCACCACCTTCGAGGGCTACAGTGACAGCAGCCTCAAGCTGCGCCTGCGCTGTTACCTGGACGACATCGACGCCCGCATCGCGACCGCCAGCCGCCTGCGCCAGGCGATCTACCGGCGCCTTGCCGAGGCGGGCATCGTCATCGCCCTGCCGCAGCTCGACGTGCATTTCG
>Ga0316188_10001248_pt1 | contig 11937 bp, 6 predicted proteins | sample Phiworburrow1_MG_FD_204933 | JGI IMG/M metagenome (GOLD analysis project Ga0316188, IMG submission 204933) | Coastal sediment microbial communities from Maine, United States - Phippsburg worm burrow 1 | ecosystem: Environmental > Aquatic > Marine > Coastal > Sediment | place: USA: Maine... | reverse complement strand
TGACCCAGTGGTGGGTAATGCCCCTGGTGGATCACCAGTGGCGTCGCGTGCTGATTGCGTACGGATTGTTCTGTGCCCTGGTCACCGGGATCTGGTGGCTGATTTCAAGGACGGTGGGGGCCAGGGGCCCGGCCGACCGGGAAGCGGGACGGGTTGCCGACTGGGGGCTTTACCTTCGATTGCTTGCCAGGCCGATTGCCAGGAAGGTACTGGTGCTGGCAACGGGTGTTTTCCTGTTCATGCATGGACTCAACAACTGGGTGCCGGAGATGCTCAGGTTGGCGGGGCTGGATCCCGCCCAGGCGGGATTGCTGGCGGCCCTGCCCATTGCCATCACTATCGTTGGCGCGGTACTGGTACCCCGGTTCACCCCCGCAGGAGGCCGTGCCCGGGCCCTGGCGGGCCTTTTTGCCTGTGGCGCCGTCGCAGCGCTGCTTTTGTCCACCAGCGCCTTGTCGGCTGTCCTGGTCGGGCTGGTGCTGCTGGGTATCGCCAGGAGCGCCTTGTGGCCTCTGACGCTGCTGTGCCTGACCGAGTCAGGCCAGGTGGAACCATCGGAGCTCGCTCCCGCCGGCGCTCTGTTTTTCACCTTTGGCGAAGTGGGGGGGGTGGCGGGTCCGGTGCTCATGGGCGCCATGGCTCAACTGACCGGTGGATTCCAGTGGCCAATGTTCACCCTGGCGATGCTGTGTGTGGGCCTTGCTGTGTTAAGCCTGTCCCTGGAACGCCTGCAACGTGCAGTACGCTGAGGCAGGGTTTAGCGCTCACGGCGGCTGAAATTGATTGCCGCAGATCATGTTGGCTTTCCGCATGGTACTCTCGGATTTCGTTAAGAAAATTAATCTTATGTCGCTAGCGGTGTAGCCTAACAGAGACACCTGTCAGGTCCTGAAAAGCAGGCATGGTTCACATTATCTGCCGGGTGGGGTGGCGACAATGTAGCGTCGGAATTGTCTGAGGCCGCGTTGGCTTTCACTCGGTTCCGTTTTAAGCCAAACGGCTTTCTGATTTGAGTTGACCTGGAGTTTCACATGATCAAGAAAAATCTCGCTGTGCTTGCTGCTGTCGCCACGCTGGGCGTGGCTGCAATCCCGAACACGGCCTTCGCTGGTTCTGACAGCGGTTTTTACCTGGGCGCTGGCGTGGGTAGCGGAACCCTGAATGCAGATGTTCCCACCGGTGGTACCACCAATCCCGAATTCAGTGGCAACGCCACGGCGTATAAAGCCTTTGCCGGCTACAATTTTGGCCTCGTACCGTTCCTGGACCTGGCCGTCGAAGGTGGCTATGTGAACCTGGGTGAACCGGGTGATGTGGTGGACCTGCTGCCAATCAGCGCGTCGATTGATGGCATGAGTGCTTTCGGTGTGGTCGGATTTAACCTGGGCCCGGTTGGCCTGTTTGCCAAGGCCGGCATGATTAACTGGGATGCGGAACTGAGTATCGACGGCTTGTCCGAAAGTGACAGCGGCAGTGATCCCGCCTATGGCGTGGGCGCTAAAATGCAGTTCGGATCGGTTGCGGTTCGTCTGGAAGCAGAACAGTTCGACATCAAGGACATCAACGATCTTTACATGGTGTCCCTGAGCCTGGTCTGGACCTTCTAGTCTGACCGGAAGGTAATTCCAGGGGCTGCTCCGGTGACGGTGCAGCCCCTGTTCGTTTTACAACCAGTCGAACTTGGCGCTGAAATGCCGCAGCATGGCGGGTGCTTCGACAATACGCATGCCACGAATAGCCTCACGACGGTCCCACACGTTGCCGATGGCCTCCACCACATAATCCATGTGGCTCTGTGTATACACACGCCTCGGTATAGCCAGGCGCACCAGGTCCCAGTGGGCCGGCTTCTCTTCGCCCGTGTGGGGATCGGAGCCGAACATCACGGTACCGATCTCAACGCCACGTATTCCCGCTTCCCGGTACAACTCTACCGACAGGGATTGGCCGGGGTACTGGAGGGGCTCGATATGCGGCAGGAAACGCCGTGCGTCGATGTAGACTGCGTGTCCACCTGCCGGGTATACCACCGGCACCCCCGCGTCCTTCAGGTGGTTGACCACATAGCTGGTGGATAGCAGGCGGTAATGCAGGTAATGCTCGTCCAGGATCTCGTGCAGGCCCACGGCGATGGCCTCAAGATCTCGACCGGCCAGGCCGCCGTAGGTGGGGAAGCCCTCGGTCAGGATGAGAATATTGGTTTCTCTTTCTGCCAACTGGGGATCATTGGTGCAGAGGAATCCGCCGATGTTGGCGAAGGCGTCCTTTTTGGCTGACATGGTGCAGCCATCCGCATGGGAAAATATTTCCCGGGCGATATCAATCGCAGCGGTGTTCTCGTATCCAGCTTCTCTTTGCTTGATGAAGTAGGCGTTCTCGGCGAAGCGGCAGGCATCGATATAGAAGGGAATTCCGGCCGCCCTGGAGATGCGACTGACGTCCTTGATGTTCGCCATGGACACCGGCTGACCACCGCCCGAGTTGTTGGTGATGGTGAGCATGATCATGGGTATGTTCTCGCGCCCGTGCTCGGCTACCAGTTGCTCAAGCGCGGCGATATCCATATTGCCCTTGAAAGGTCGATCCAGATCCAGTTCGCGTGCTTCAGCGCACGGAATGTCCACGGCCTTGCCGCCGAAGAATTCAATATTCGCCTTGGTCGTATCAAAGTGCGTGTTATTGGGAATGACGTTGCCAGGCTTGACCGTCAGGCTGAACAGGATGCGTTCGGCGGCGCGTCCCTGGTGGGCGGGAATGATGTGCTGGAAGCCGAATATGTCTTTCACTGCATCTTCGAAGCGATACCAGCTGCGGGCGCCGGCGTAGGACTCGTCGCCGCGCATAATGCCGGCCCAGGCCTCGGCGGACATGGCGCTGGTGCCAGAGTCCGTCAGCAGGTCGATGAACACATCTTCAGCCCGAAGTTTGAACAGATTGTAGTGGGCGGCGGCGATCATGCTGTCGCGTTCTTCCGGGGTCGTGGCCTTGATGGGCTCCACCATCTTGATTTTGAATGGCTCGACAATAGTCTTCATGGTTTGCTCCGGGGAATACGTGAATCTGGAAAGTTAGCCCGCTATTGTACGTCAGCAAGCCTGTCCACGAGAGCCGGTGACGTCTTTTCGCTGATTATTTGGCTGCGCAGGGCTGCGCGCGCCCGGGTATGCGGGCGCAAGAATTGGATAAACCGGTTTCAGGCGGTTAACGCAGAACCGCGTCGCTGAGCACGTCGTGCACCACCTGTCACAACCCCCACAAGCACCGGGCCGAGGGACGGCCGGAGCACCTGGAGGGCAAGTACCTGCGGCTGGTCGATACCACGGAGCTGCTGTGTGCGGACTGTCACGGCGAGGACGCCATTGTGAAGTACCAGTTCTTCCATTCCGAGGTGTCGCGCTGACGGCCGGCGCCGGCGGACAACAATAAGACCTGGACGGGGTCACCGGTGTAGTCCGGGACCCCGTTTTTTTTGGCATGGGCGGCGGGGCCGCCCTGGCATTCGATTCCTGCCGCCAGTTTTCTTCCTGATGATCGAATCCGATGTGGCTGCGGGGCCGAAATCGTTCCCTGTGGGCCAAATCGTCGCAAAAAACCTTTGAATGACGGCGGGCTCCAGTTCAAACTTCGCTATCTTTCAGGAAATCCGGGATTTTCATGATCAGGAACAAGCTAAAAATCTTGCTGCCCATCGCCGTCGTGGTAGTTGCCATACTGGCCGGGCGCGCCATTATCAGCAGCAAGCCCGAGGCCCAGCGTATGGCGCCGCCGGTAGTGCCCCTGTCGGTGGACGCAACCCGGTTGGTGAAAACCGATTACCAGGTCATGGTCACGGCGGATGGCACGGTGCGCCCGCGTACCACCAGCACCCTGATTCCCCAGGTCCCGGGGAGGGTAATCGAGGTGTCGCCGAGTTTCCGTGAAGGCGGCTTCTTCGAGCGTGGTGATGTGTTGCTGCGGATAGAGCCAAGGGATTTCGAACTGGCCCTGGCCAGTGCCGAGGCCCAGGTGGCCCAGGCCAGTGCAGCCATGGAACAGGAACTGGCCCTGGCCGAAGTGGTGAAGGGTGACTGGGAATCCCTGGGCAAGAAAGCCCCGGACCTGGGCCTGCGCAAGCCCCAGATCGCCGCCGCCCGGGCCGCCCTGTTGTCGGCCCAGGCCCAGTTGGAGCGCGCCAGGACGGATCTGGACAGGACGAAAATCCGCGCCCCTTACGCCGGGCGGGTGCTCGAGCAGAATGTGGACATCGGTCAGTTCGTCTCGGTAGGCACCATGCTGGCAAAAATCTATGCCATCGATTACGTGGAGATCCGGCTGCCCCTGAGCAATCGCCAGTTGGAATACGTGCAGCTGCCGGAGCGGTTTCGTAACGATGGAGATGTGACCAACCAGGAAGGCCCGGCGGTGACCATCGAGGCCGTGGTGGGTCGCACCACCTACTCCTGGCAAGGCCGCATCGTCCGCGCCGAGGGCTCCATTGATACCCAGAGTCGCCAGTTATACGTGGTGGCCCAGGTGGACGATCCTTATTCCCGTGGGCCCGAGGGAAGACCGCCCCTGCGGATCGGGCAGTTTGTCCAGGCCCGCATTCACGGCAAGGTCCTGGAAGACGTGATCGTGATTCCCAGGCCCGCGCTGCGAGAAGGCGGTGAGGTCCTGTTGGTGGACGAGGAAGGCATCCTGCGTCGCCGCCTGGTCTCCGTGTTGTGGAGCGATGCCGACCAGGTGGTGGTGGATGATTCCTTGTCCGAGGGAGAAATTCTCGCGGTGACCTCCCTGAGCGTGAGCGCCAGCGGCAGTCCGGTGGTCGCCACGGTGGACGGGGAAGTGCTCAACGCCGGGTCGAAGTCTGGCGGAGGCTCCACCCCCGGGGCTGCTCCAGCCGTGACCAACTAGCTGACCGGGAATACTCGCCATGAAAAGCATGATTGCCTGGTTCGCAGAGAACGATGTCGCCGCCAACCTGTTGATGTTCTTTTTGCTCTCACTGGGGCTTTACTCGCTGAATGCGCGCATTCCGCTGGAAGTGTTCCCGGCCTTTGAGCTGGAATTGGTGAGCATACGCGTGCCATTCCCCGGTGCTACCCCGGCCGAGGTCGAGGACGGGGTGACGGTCAAGATCGAGGAGGAGATATACAACCTTCCCGGCATCAAGACCATCCGCTCAACGGCCAGCGAGAACATGGGCGCCGTGACGGTGGAGGTCGAGTCCGGTTATGACCCCAAGGACCTGATGAATGACATCAAGGCCCGGGTGGATTCCATCGCCACCTTCCCGGCCGATGCCGAGAGACCCTCGGTCTACGTCCCCGAGATACGTCGTGACGTGATTACCCTTGCGGTATCCGGTGACATATCCGAGAGGGAGTTGCGCCAGGCGGCCGAGCATGCCCGGGATGACCTGCTGTCCCTGCCGGGAATTACCCAGGTGGACCTGGATGGCGTGCGAGATTATGAGATTTCCATCGAGATCTCTGACCAGACCCTCAGGCAGTACGGCCTGACCCTTGAAAACGTCGCCAATGCGGTGCGTAGCGGCTCGCTGGATTTGGCGGCCGGGCGGGTCAGGACCCAGGGGGGCGAGGTGCTTATTCGCACCCAGGGCCAGGCCAGGGCCGGGGTGGAGTTCGAAGACATTCCTGTGCGTTCGGATGGCGATGTACGCCTCACGGTGGCGGACATTGGCGTAGTGCGTGACGGGTTCAGCGAGGATCCGCTGGAATCGCGTTTCAACGGTCGTCGTGCGGTGTTTATCGATGTCTACCGGGTAGGCAATCAAAGCGCCATCGATGTGGCTGACGCGGTGAAAAAATATGTTGCCGAGTCCGATGGCAAGTTTGCCCCGGGCGTTTATATCGATTACTGGCGGGACCAGTCCAAGGTGGTCAAGGCCAGGCTGAATACGCTGTTAAAGAGTGCACTCCAGGGAAGTCTCCTGGTGCTGCTGTTGCTGACGGTGTTCTTGCGTGGCTCGGTGGCGTTCTGGGTGTTGATGGGCCTGCCGGTGGCCTTCATGGGCGGTATTGCCATGATGCCGGTGTTTGGCGTGACCCTGAACCTGATCAGCTTGTTCGCCTTCATCCTGGTGCTGGGTATCGTGGTGGATGACGCCATCGTCACCGGCGAGAATATCTACACACGGTTGCAGGCCGGCGAGGACCCCAAGACTGCGGCAATTGTCGGCACCCAGGAAATTGCCGTGCCCGTGACCTTTGGTGTGCTGACCACTGTGGCGGCCTTCATCCCCCTGTTGATGGTCGAGGGTGTTCGGGGGCAGTTGTTCGCCCAGATCCCGATGATCGTGATCCCGGTGCTGCTGTTCTCCCTGGTGGAATCAAAACTGATCCTGCCTGCTCACTTGAAGCACGTGCGGGTGCGGAATCTCAAGGACAGCGAACATGCCTGGCCGGTGCGCCTGCAGCGACGGGTTTCCCGCTGGGTGGACGAGACTACAAAGGGTGTGTACGAGCCCGCACTGCGGTGGGCGATTCAGTATCGTTACATGGCCTTGTCGTTGTTTCTTGCCGCCATGATCCTGTTATTCAGCCTGGCCATTGGCGGCCAGCTGAGATTCATTTTCTTCCCACGGGTTCAGAGCGAGGTCGCCACGGCCAGCCTGATCATGCCGCCGGGCACGCCCTTCGAAACAACCGCAGCCGCGGCCGACAGGATTTCGGAAGTCGCCGAGCAGATGAGGGCCGACTACATGGAGCCCAGCCTGGGCGAGAGCATCATCCGCGACATGTACGTGAATATCGGTTCCCAGCGCGGCGGTGGCTCCCAGTCCAACGTGGCCAGGGTGTCGTTTGAAATCATGGCTCCCGAGGAGCGGACGGTAGAAATCACCAGTTCCGAACTGGTGCGGGAATGGCGCAAGCGGATCGGCCAGATACCCGGGGCCAAGGACCTGAACTTCCGGGCGGAGATCGGCCAAACAGGCCTGCCCATCGACGTGCAATTGTCGGGTCCCTCGTTTGAGGATCTGAGGGCGGTTTCCGGTGCGGTGACAGAGCGCCTGCGGACCTATCCCGGTGTGTTCGACATTACCGATACCTTTGAAAGTGGCAAGGAAGAAGTCAGCCTTGAGCTCAAGCCCGAGGCCCAGGTGTTGGGCCTGACCCTCAATGCCCTGGCCCGCCAGGTCCGGCAGGCGTTCTTTGGTTTTGAAGTTCAACGCATCCAGCGTGGACGGGACGAGGTCCGGGTGTACGTTCGCTACCCCGAGAGCGAGCGTCGCAGTCTGCAGACCCTGGAAAACATGCGTATCCGCACACCATCAGGGGTGGAAGTGCCGTTCTCGGAGGTGGCGCAGGCCAGTTTCGGGCGAGGGTTTTCGGAAATCCGCCGGGTGGACATGGCGCGCACCATCAATATCTCTGCGGATGCGAATAAAGAGTCTGCCAACCTGGAGGCGATAAAGGGCGACCTCCTGGAGTTGCTTACCGAGATGCGGAAATCCTATCCCCGGGTGGACTTCAGCCTGGAGGGTGAGGCCAGGGAGCAAAGGGACTCTTTCCGGAGTCTTGGAATAGGGATGTTGTTCACCCTGTTCGCGATATTCACCCTGCTGGCGATTCCGTTTCGCTCCTACCTGCAGCCGCTGATTGTTATGAGCGTGATCCCCTTCGGTATTGCCGGGGCCATGCTGGGTCACCTGATCATGGGTATGGACCTGACCATCATGAGCATCATGGGCATGTTGGCCCTGTCAGGCGTGGTGGTGAACGACTCCCTGGTGCTGGTGGATTACGTGAACCGCAGGCGTGATGAAGGCATGGAACTGAGCAAGGCGGTCTATACGGCCGGACTCGCCAGGTTGAGGCCTGTGTTGCTGACCTCGCTGACCACTTTTGCCGGCCTGACACCGCTGATCCTGGAAAAATCCACCCAGGCCCAGTTCCTGATTCCCATGGCCGTGTCCCTGGGTTTCGGCATCCTGTTTGCCACGGTAATCACCCTGCTGTTGATTCCGGTCAATTACCTGATGCTTGAGGATATCCGCCAGGCAGTGGGGCGCTTCAGGAATCGGGCGCGAGAACAGGTAGTCACTCCGTCCTAGGCTGATCAGGCAATTCATGGTCGCCCCCGCCAGGCCAAACCTGACGGGGCAACCTGTGCTGCATTCCTTTCCCGAGACTGGGTCTGGCTCCAGTTATTAGTCAAAGTAAGCCGGCTTATCCCGGTCCTCCTGGTTGAGCTGCGCTACACTTGGTCTGGTGGGTTCTGTCTCAAGGGAATGGTTGTATGCCACTTCATCGTGGATTTCGACTGGGGAAGTGTGAAGTCAGGCCGGTGGACGGCCTGGTTATTACCGCGGATGGAAGCGCTTCGCTGCATCCCCATGCGATGGAGGTATTGCTTTACCTCGCGAGGCACCCGGGAGAGCTGCTAAGCCGTGATCAGATCATGGCGGCTGTCTGGGGCAGGCATCCAGTCCGCCAGGATACCCTGACTCGTCGCATCACAGAGATTCGCCATGCTCTTGGCGATGACCCTCGCCATCCCACATTCATTCAGACCATTCCCCGGGAAGGCTACCGGCTGCTGGCGCAGGTGACTCCATTGTCATCTCCCTCCCCAGGGCTGACCGTCGTTGAACCCGTCGGTTTTTTTCGGCAATGGTGGGAAGAACTAAAGCGGAGGAGGGTGTTCAAGGTACTGGGGGCCTATTCTGTTCTCGCCTGGGGAGTCGTGCAGGTGGTCGACATATTTGCGCCAATTCTTGTCGACAAACCCACCGGATATATTGCCGCGACCATGGCAGTCGCGGTTGCGGGGGCGCCCGTGGCGCTGTTCATGGCCTGGCTGCTGCAGATAACCGAGCACGGCATACGAGTAGATGTTGCTCCAGACTGGACGTCCCTGCTCCGTATCAAGATATTGCCTTGGCTGCTGGGATTGGTTGTCGCGATAGCCGTGGGTACCGTGACCTACCTGCTGGTCAGGGCGCCGTTTGTTGACGGTCGGGTCAGGATTGCGGTGATGCCACTGGTCAGTATCGGGGCCGAGGAGAACGAGGTTTTTTGTGACGGCCTGACAGAGGATCTGAATTTTATCCTGGGACGCATTCCTGAAATCAAGGTGGCTCCCCAAACGGCAGTGGATCTTTTCCGGAACGCTTCTCTGCAGGATGCGGAAGTCGCCCGCCGGCTGAATGTGACCCACCTGATGGAAGGCAGTTGTCGTTTCGACGGGCAGCAGTTCCGTGTTATTGCGCAATTGGTCGAGGCTGAGAACGGGAGCACCAGTTGGTCCCAGGCGTATTCGGTTCCCACAGCGAATATTTTCCAGGTCCAGGAGGATATCGCCAGGCAAGTGGCCCGCTCCCTGCGCCTGGTCTTGTCCTCGGGTACGGATGAGAGGCTGGATGCGGTTCCCACGAATAGCAGCGACGCCTATACCGCCTACCTGGAGGCCAGGGGCTCGCTTCGCAGGACTCGTGGGGAGAAGAACCTGACCAATGCGGAGGAGCTGTTCAAGCGAGCTGTGGGCATTGATCCGGGATACTCGCAAGCGTACGCCGGACTGTGTGAAACCTACCTGGCCTGGTACGAACTGGAACGGGCTACCGAGCGTTTTGAGCAGGCTGAGAAAGCGTGCGAACTGGCCCTGGTGAAAAGTAGTGGCGGCGTCGAAGTGCATCAGGCGATGGGTGAGTTGTACTCCTATGCCGGGCGCTATACCGAGGCGCTGAAATCATACAGGCAGGTCACGGAACTGGATCCGACATATGTTGATGGGTATGTGGGCACGGCGAGAGTGTTGGCGGAGATGGGCAAGTTGGATGAGTCGGAGGCCGAAATCCAGAAGGCTATCGCGGAAGACCCGGTCTACTGGGTATCTGTTAACGCCTATGGCGCATTGTTGATGAAGCTCGGTCGATTTGTCGAGGCTGCGGAGCAGTTTTTCAAGGTAACGCTGCTGGACCCAACCAGTACGCTTGCATTAAACAACCTGGGTGCGGCCAGTGTCATGGCGGGCAATTTCAAGCAGGCTGCCGAAGCCTTTGAGCTGTCCAATGCCATCGCGCCCGACGCGGCAGCTATCTACAACTCCGGCACCATGTATTTCTATGCCGGTGATCTCGACAGGGCCCAGGAGCTTTATCGCGACGCGGTTGAATTGACTCCAGAGGATTACCGCATCTGGGGTGGCCTGGGGGATGCGCTGCATGGGCTCGGTGCAGGGGAGGCGGCCACCGCTGCCTATATGCGGGCCATTGAACTGTCCTTATCGGCATTGGATGTGAATCCTGTCGATCAACTGACCCGTGCTGCCCTGGCTCATTACCTGGCGCGGACAGGGCGCCTTGAGGAAGCAGAAGACGCGATAGCGATTGCCACGCTTGCTGCCCCCGAGGACATGGATATCCGCTATTACGAGGCGCTGGTGAGAATGGACCAGGGCAGGGTCGACCAGGCCTTGCTTGCGATTGCCGCAGCCCTGCAGGCGGGGTATCCCCCGGGCTTGCTGGCGGCTGATCCGGGCTTCGAAACCTTGCGCAGCGATACTCGCTTCAAGGGATTGTTAGACAGGCCGTGAACGGATCACGGCTCCAGGAGGGAATGCTGATGAATAATATCAAGAAATCGGCGCAGGCATGTTTTCTGAGCCTGTTTTCACTGATGATCTTGTCCCTTGCAGGTGGATGCGAGGGCGGAAAGATTGAGGAGATCAACCAGAAACTTGCAGATCTGGATAAGACGATTGAAGAGGTCCGGGACAGTCAGCAAGTGGTGAGTCTTGAAAAAGGCCCGGGCGTTTCCGTCAATTGCTCGAAACATAAACAGGATGAGAAATTTACGGCGCGGGTAATTTATGAAGCCGGTTGCCCGGTGGCAGTAGAGTTTCCCGATGGCCGCAACGGATGTTATCCAGGGCCAGTCGAGGGGGATCCGCAGCCTCCGGTCTGTGTATGTATAGGCAAGAACGAGAAGGTGGTATGGAAGGCCTATCCGGACGACTTCGGCGGCACGGAGTTCACGGTTCATTTCTCGCCATTCGACAAGGGCAGTTTCGAATCCAAAGACGGTGAGGCCGAGTCCAGGAAAATTGAAGGCTTTGACAAGATGCCGGGGAATTCCCTGGTGGCGTTCAAATACTCGATATCGGCAGGCCCCGACTGCACGGTTCTTGATCCTCCTTTCATCATCAAGAAGTAGCGAGTGACGATGGAGTGGCGTCAATTCAGTCGCTGCATCGCCAGTCGGTGATGGGGCGGCGGATTGCTGCGCCCGGGCTGAGATTGGAAGCATAAAAAAGGAGGCCCTTGTTCAAGGGCCTCCGATCCTTTGCGCTATTCAGTCTTTGTAGCGCTGGAATATCAGTGTGGCATTGGTGCCGCCAAAACCGAAGCTGTTGGACATGACGGTGTTCAGGGTCACGCCCTCGCGCAGTTCTCGCACGATGGGAACCCCTTCTGCGGCCGGGTCCAGTTCGGTAATGTTGGCCGAGGCAGCGATGAAATTGTTTTCCTGCATAAGCAGGGAATAGATCGCCTCGTGAGCACCTGCTGCACCCAGGGAGTGGCCGGTCAGGGACTTGGTTGAGGTGAGCGCCGGGATAGTGTCGCCGAACACCTCTCGGACCGCCTGCAACTCCTTGGTGTCGCCCACCGGCGTGCTGGTGCCGTGGGCGTTGATGTAGTCCACAGGTCCTTCGACGGTGGCCATGGCCTGCTGCATGCAACGGACCGCGCCTTCACCCGAGGGTTGCACCATATCGTAACCGTCTGAGGTTGCGCCGTAGCCCACAACTTCCGCATATATCTTCGCGCCGCGAGCCTTGGCGTGTTCCAGTTCTTCCAGGACCAGTGCGCCGCCACCACCGGCGATCACGAATCCGTCACGGCTGACGTCATAGGGGCGTGAAGCGGTGGTGGGAGTATCGTTGTACTTGGAGGACAGGGCGCCCATGGCGTCGAACAATACCGACGTGGTC